>Ga0180434_10001834_pt1 | contig 29627 bp, 25 predicted proteins | sample SS_ome_7_FD_132453 | JGI IMG/M metagenome (GOLD analysis project Ga0180434, IMG submission 132453) | Hypersaline lake sediment archaeal communities from the Salton Sea, California, USA - SS_1_D_2 metaG | ecosystem: Environmental > Aquatic > Non-marine Saline and Alkaline > Hypersaline >... | reverse complement strand
GCGTAGGACGGGTACAGGATAGCGCGGAGACGATCACCGAACTCATCAACGACTCCCTCGACATCGGCCGGATTGGAGCCGGGCTGGATCTGGACATGTCGCCGTGCGATCTGAGAGAGATCATCTCAAGAGCGATCGACGATGCCCGGCCACAGACCGAGGAAAAGCGACAAGAACTGTACTGGAAGCCACCCGAGACGCTGCCCCGGGTGTTGGGCAACGCGCGGCGCCTGCGCCAGGTGGTAGATAACCTCCTCATCAACGCGATCAAGTACACCCAGGAAGGGGGTTGGATCACCGTGAGCGCCACCGAGGACAACGATCACGTCGTGGTACACGTGGCCGACAACGGCATCGGTATCCCGCTGGCTCAACAACCCCACGTCTTTGACAAGTTTTACCGTGTGGAATCCGACGAGGTGAGAGATATCCAGGGCACCGGCCTGGGACTGGCCATCGTCAAGGCCGTGATCGAAAAACACAACGGGCGCGTATGGGTCGAAAGCAAGCCAGGAATGGGCAGCGTTTTTAGCTTTGTCCTGCCCGCGTTGGAAGATTGATCCGCCCCCCACTACATATGCTTCCCCAAGGTGCTCTCTTCGGAGAGCACTTTTGTTTTTCTGATCACCGATCACCCGTAAGGTTTCCGTAAGGTAAGCGTAGGGTTAGCGTCAAGCACGCCTCTTCCATACATGTTACGATATTATCGAGTTAAAGCGGTTTCTCTTCTTCTCCTCCTTTTGGTGAGAGCCGGGGTATAAAGACCTCGGCTCTCCGTGCTTATAAGGCCAGCGACATCGAGTCGCTGGCCTCTTTGCTTTGCCGAACCGATCCCTGGTGCTATAATGAGGTGCAACGCACCTGGCAAGTGCGTTGCACCTGGAGAGATCGAATGAACAGAAGCGGACGGCAGATCGCAAAAGCAGCCACATTGGTGATGGCGCTCTTCGTCTTGAGCCGCGTGCTGGGGCTGGTGCGTCAGATGGTCACCGGCGCACTGTTCGGCACCAGTGGCGATCTCGACGCCTACCTGGCCGCCAACCGCATCTCCGACACGGTCTTTCTCATCATCGCGGGCGGGGCACTGGGATCGGCCTTTATCCCCACGTTTGCCGATCGCCTGGCGCAAGAGGATCGCGCTGGCGCCTGGCGGCTGGCCTCGGCCGTCGCCAATCTGGCGCTGATCGTGCTGACGGTCGCGGCAGGGCTGACGGCGCTCCTTGCGCCGATGCTGGTGCGCGCGGTCATCGCCCCCGGTTTCGACACGGCCCAGCAGGCACTCACCGTCAGGTTGTTGCGGCTGATGTTGATCTCCCCGGTCATCTTTGGCGTGAGCGGCATCGCGATGGCCGCGTTGAACGCCCACCAGCACTTTTTGCTGCCGGCGCTGACCTCTTCGGTCTACAACCTCTCGATCATCGGTGGGGCGCTGTTATTGGGACCGCGATTGGGCGTCATGGGGATGGCCATCGGCGTGGTCGTGGGAGCGGCGCTGCACCTGCTCGTTCAGGTGCCGGGCCTGGTGCGCTACGGCGCGCGCTACGTCCCCACGCTGGGGCTGGATAACCCCAGCGTGCGCGAGGTGGGGCGGTTGATGGCTCCCCGGATGCTGGGCACGGCCATCACCCAGCTCAATTTCGTCGTCAACACCAGCCTGGCCTCGCGGATGGGCGAGGGAGCGGTCTCGGCGATCTATTATGCCTGGTTGCTGCTGATGTTGCCGCAGGGGGTCTTTGCCCAGGCCGTGGCGACGGCGGCCTTCCCCACCTTCGCCGGGCAGGCGGCGCGAGGGGAACGGGCCGAGATGCGAGGCATGCTGGCCGCGACCCTGCGGGCGGTTTTCTTCCTCAGTCTCCCGGCCACGGTAGGGCTGCTGGCGCTGGGCCGCCCCCTGGTAGAGTTGCTCTTCGAGCGGGGCGCGTTCGAGACCTCCTCGACCGAGGCGGTGGCCTGGGCGCTGGCCTTTTACGCGCTGGGACTGGTGGGGCACGCCGGGCTGGAGATCGTCGCCCGCGCCTTTTACGCGCTGCACGACACGCTCACGCCGGTCTGGGTGGGCGGGCTGGCGATGACGCTCAACGTGGCGCTGAGCCTGACGCTGCCGGGATTGTTCGGGTTGGCGGGCTGGCCGCCCTTTGCGGGGCTGGCGCTGGCCAACTCGATCGCCACGCTGCTGGAGACAGCCGTGTTGCTGGTACTGATCCGGCGACGGCTGAATGGCCTGGAAGGGCGACAGGCGTTGATTACCGTCGTCAAGAGCGGACTGGCGGCGCTGGCGATGGGAGCAGCATTGCTGGGGTGGCAGGCTGCGCTGCCCGGCGCGGGATCGCTGGCGCTCGGCGGCGGGGGCGTCGTGCTGGGCGCGGCGGTCTACCTGGGAGCGGCGCTGTTGCTGCGAGCGGAAGAAGTGCAAGCGCTGGCCCGCCGTTTTCCCCCGCTGGCTACCCCTCTGGCTCGAAGGAAACGTCGCCCTCCGGCGTGAGCCGCTTGATCTTGAGCTCGGCCTCGTCGAGCTGCTTGCCACAGCGAGCGACCAGCGCCTGGCCACGCTCAAAGAGGGCCAGGCTCTCCTCCAGCGCCAGCCCACCGGACTCCAGCTTGCCGACGGTCTCTTCCAGTTCAGCAAAAGCCTGCTCAAACGTCAGGTCTTTGATCTCGCTCATCCGGGTCACTCCAGTCGGGGCTTGGCCAGCACCTCCATCACCCGCAGGTCGAAAAAATCCTGCGCGTTGGCGGGGACGAGGACGACGGCGGTATCAACCCCGCGACCGGTGCCGGCGACGGCGATGCAGGGTTCCCCCACCCTCACCAGCCCGGCGTCGGCGGCCATCAGCGCGATCTCGGCGCAGACCTTCATCCCCTCTCCAAAGGTGCGCAATGTGTAGGCGATAATCTCGTCGGTCAGGTAGGTGTTCAGCTTCCGGCGCACGGCGCGATTGACGCCGCCGAAGGCGTGCTGGCAGGTGAGGACCCTGGCACCCGCCGCCTCGATGGCGACGCGGTTCTCCTCCGTCAGTTCCTGCACATTCGGTCCTTTGAAACCGGTGGAGTGAGTGACGACGACAACATTGTACCCCTGGAACTGCTGCGCGGCCAGCGCGCCCGTCTCTCCGCGCGTGCTGGCGACGAGCACGGTGCGGATGCCCAACTCGTCGGCCCGCCGTTTGACGACCTCCAGCGTGCGGACGGTGTTCTTCTGGCCGGGTTTATCAAAGTAAACGGATTGGATAATCGTTTCAGACATATTGACCTCCTGTACACTTAAATCAATCTGAGTTTTTCGACGCGCGAGGCGCCGTGAGATTCGACAGCCAGGCTCGGGTATCCTGCGGTGAGCGGAGATGCACGACCGCCAGATGAACATACTCAGACCTGCTGAGCAGATCGGAATACTCCTCTCGCCTTCTGCGATAGGTTTGAAGTGCCCAGAGGAGGATGGACTCACGGCTGAAAAGCGACTTGCTCAACGATTCGCGGTTGCCGCCCCACAGCTCCTCCCGGGTCACGATCCGTCGCAAAGTCCGCCCAACCAGTTGCCCCATGATCACCGGCAGGGCGTAATCCAGCCAGACGACCGTGTCGGCCCGGCTCCAGATAAAGTCGCGCACTTTGCTATAGTTGCCATCCACGGCCCAACCATCGCAGGCCAGCGCCTGTGCGACGCGCTCGCGAAAGACGTCGAGCGGAGCCTCCGTCCAGCCCGGCCCCCAGTGGAGCGCGTCCAACTCCACGTGGGCGATCCCCAAACGCCGGGCGATCTGGCTGGCCACCGTCGTTTTACCCGAACCACTCGTGCCGACCACGGCAAAGCGACGGCCACATTCGACGCTCATGTCACTTTGGCCTCAAACTCGCCGTCGGCGACACGGATCGAGAGTGTATCTCCTGACGTAGCTTGTTCCACTGAGCAGATCACATCCTTCGACTCCTGGTGACGCACGATGGCATACCCTCGCTCCAGCGTCCCCAACGGACTGACCCCTGCCAGTCGCCCGACCAGCCCGTCCAACCGCTCGCGGCGCAGGATCAGGCCGTGGCGCAATTCCGCCTCTGCGCGGCCCAGCAAGTCGTCCAATCGTTGACGGGACTGGGCCAGTTTGACGGCGGGGGAGAGATGGGCCAACGCCCGCGTTTGTTCGCTCAACCTCCAGCGTCGATCATCGACGGCCGCTTGCAACGCCGCAGTCAGCACCGCCGTGAGTCCCCTCACATACGCGCGCAGTTCCGCTCGGTCAGGGGCGACCAGCTCGGCGGCGGCGGAGGGGGTGGGCGCGCGCACGTCGGCGGCGAAATCGGCCAGCGAGAAATCGGTCTCGTGCCCCACCCCGCAGATCACGGGCAGGCGAGAACCGGCGATGGCGCGGGCCACCCGCTCGTCGTTGAACGCCCACAGGTCCTCCAGGCTGCCGCCGCCCCGGGCGACGATGATGACGTCCACGTCATCCCGCGCGTTGAGCGCCTTGAGCGCGGCCACGATCTGCGGAGGGGCCGCCTCCCCCTGCACCTGGGTGGGCGCAAGCAATAATTCCGCCAGCGGGTAGCGGCGGCTCAACACGTTGAGAATGTCGCGCAGCGCGGCGGCAGTGGGCGAGGTGACGACGCCGATGCGGCGCGGGAAATCGGGCAGCGGACGCTTGCGCTCCGGCGCGAACAACCCCTCCGCCTCCAGCCGCGCCTTGAGCTGTTCGAACCGCCGGTAGAGATCGCCCACGCCCGCCGGACGGATCTGGTCCACATAGAGTTGGTAGCGGCCACCCGCCTCGTAAACGCCCACATGCCCGTGGGCCAGCACCAGGTCGCCACCCGTGGGCAAATAGTCCTGCCGATTGGCGACGGTGCGCCACATCACGCAACTGACCTGAGAACCCGCGTCCTTGAGCGTAAAGTAGCAGTGACCGGAGGAGGCGCGGCTAAAGTTGGAGACCTCTCCCTCGACCCACAGGTCGCTCAGCACAGGCTCGTCCTCGATCAGGCGACGGATGTGGCCGGTGAGCTGGCTGACGGTAAAAGGCTCGGAAAGCGTCGCGCGGCCAAAGAGACTGAGTTGCTCGAACATAGTGGGGTATGATAGCGCAGGGGGAAGAAGGTGTCAAGCGGGACTTGGCAGGCTTGACACGACGCATAATCCATCATACAATTTCCATACTAAAAGACCAGGAAGAATAAGGTCGAATATGAGCGTCCTGCAAAGAATCGGGCAGTTGGTGATCGATAGACGTTATTATCTCTTTGCTCACGCCGAGGAAGAAATGTGGGCCGATGGATTGGAACGTTCAGACATAGAGCAATGCATATTGAGAGGACGAATTGAAAAGAAGATGACCAGAGACATACGGGGAACACACTATCGAATCGGCAAGCGTTCAGGGAATAGCGTCGGCTGAGTGCCCTGGGGTGTAGCGAAAGGGCGTATCGAAGCCGAGTTGCTCTGACAAGACCCTGTTCTGGCCGAAAAGTCCATCCGTTCCACAGTTGTGGCCAATTGCCCCATTTGTGATACAATCACAGCCTCCCAATCCTGCTCAGAGGCACAAGATTCACTTTCTTCGCCAGATTGTACATTCTCTCTCCCAGGTTGTCAAACAGCATCTGTGCCAATGGACTCAGCCCAACAACCAATCTCGGTTCTGAGCATAACCCAGGGCCTCACTCGCTCCAAGCCAAAGTTGGTGTTGGAAAACACGTTGTTGCACTTACCAACTACTTGTACCTGACCAATGGATCGGTGCCCGACTTGATCAGAGGATCGAGCAACCTATCCGCGAGTACCCCGTCCAATATATGTTGCGTGGCAGAGATTATTGAGTTAAACGAACTCGCCACTCGCCGTCAGGCTTTGGAACAGCAACGCCAAGCTCTGGCAAACTGTTTGTCTGAGCTTGAACAACTGGCCCATCAGCAAGTTCGGCAAGAAGCTTTGACCGCTGATGTGATTGAGTTTTGTGAAAACATCGATTTGGTGCTACAATTACCAACACCTGGGGTGAAGCAACAGGGGTTATGCCTGTTTCATATTTTGGTTGAAAAAGAACAGTTGATCATCAAACATGTCATCCCTCTATCGGGCGACCGTCGATTGCATACACAACGTAGTAGTAATAGGAATCTCCAGTATTGTTCTTGCGCTGACAACTGGCTATTGTATGCTTGCTTTGTGGCAACCTTGAATACGATGAATGGGAACTTTTAGTATGGATGCAGTTATCCTCACCGTTCTGATTATCCTCATCGCGACGGTGGTCATGCTTGTTTTTGAATTTGTCCGTATAGAGGTGGCAGCCCTATTGTGTATGCTGGTGTTGGGATGGACCGGGGTACTGACGCCGCATGAAGCGTTCTCCGGTTTTTCGAGCAATGCCGTAATCGCCATGATGGCGGTTATGATTTTGGGACAGGGCATTGCGAAAACCGGCATCATGGATCGGTTCTCGCAGGCCGTCCTGAGAAGGGTGGGTACAAACAAGTCAAAAGTGATCGGGTTGATGTCGCTGTCTGTGGGGCTGTTATCAGGACTCATTCAGAACATTGGTGCGGCGGCGCTTTTCTTGCCGGGCATGCTCAATATCTCACGACAGGGAAAAATCCCGGCATCTGCTATGATCATGCCGATCGGCTTTGCCGCTATTTTGGGCGGCACATTGAGCATGGTGGGATCGGGCCCGCTGATTCTGATCAACGACCTGCTTCACAACGCCGGCCTGGCGACTTTTGGATTGTTTAGCGTCACCCCGGTGGGAATTCTGTTACTTTTTTCTGGGATTAGTTTCTTTCTCTTGTTTGGCAAATTCGTTCTTCCTGATTCGCCACCCCAGGGTCAACTGGTTTCGGAACAGGATAAACTCGTTGCGGTCTTGCAGCTACCACATCATATCAGGCATTATACCATTCCCCCAAATAGTCCCCTAATCGGCAAAACGACCGAACAGTCGGGCGTTTGGGACAAGTTCAATCTGCATATTCTTGGCATCGCCCGGGACAAGGATGTGGAATATGCACCTTGGCGAGAAACGAAATTTGAGACAGGTCAGGAACTGGCTCTTTTGGGCAATGAAGAAGATGTGATAAGGTTCGCCTCGGTCCATAAGCTGATGCTACAAAGACAGCCCTATCCGTTCACCAGTCTCCATGATCCAGATCGCGCCGGTTTTGCAGAAGTCATCATTCCGCCCCGTTCGGAATTAGTGGGTCAGACCATACGCAAGTTCGCACTGCGCAAACGGCATGCCGTGGAGCCAGTCATGCTGTTCAGCAAAGGCGAGGAAATCAAGGGCGATTTTTCAGACCATCAGATCCTCCCCGGCGATACGATCATTGTTCATGGCTTGTGGGAGAAAATCAGCGATCTGAAAGCCAGTTCCGATTTTGTGGTGGCGACGCCGTTCGTGGTCAGGGAAAGAGACCAATCAAAGGCATGGGTTGCCTCACTCTGTTTTCTGGGCGCCATTGGGCTGACGCTGGTCGGCGCGCCAATCTCGATGGCGTTCTTCACTGGCGCCATCGCCATGGTGCTGGCGCGGGTGCTCACGATTCAGGAAGCCTATCAAGCCATCGAGTGGAAAGTCGTTTTTCTGCTTGCCGGGCTGATTCCGCTGGGGATTGCCATGCAGAAAAGCGGAACCGCCGCTTTCCTGGCCGAAAGAGTGATGATGCTGGTGCAGGGCGGGCATCCGATTCTAGTCGTCTTGACCGTCGCGGTTCTCTCTACCCTGTTTTCACTTTTTATGTCCAACGTGGGCGCCATTGTAGTACTGGCGCCACTGGTCATGAGTATGGCGCAAATCAGCGGACTCGATCCCCGTCCTCTGGCATTGCTGGCGGCAGTATGTACGGCGAATTCCTTTATTCTTCCCACCCATCAGGTCAATGCGCTGCTGATGTCCTCCGGCGGCTATCGCAACGCCGACTATTTTAGAGCCGGCGGCGGAATGACACTGCTCTTTCTTTTTGTGGTAGTAATCGTGTTCTATGTTTTCTATTTGTAGCTCAACACAAGGAGGATTATCTCATGCTGCTCAAACATTTCTTCACGGGCAAAATCGCCCACAGTTCCTACATTCTCGCCGGCAAGAATAGCTGCGCGGTGATCGATCCCCAACGTGATGTGGATGTCTACATTACCGAAGCCCGGGCGATGGGGATGGATATCACCCACATTCTTCAAACCCATCTCCATGCCGATTTCATTTCGGGGCACATGGACCTGGCGCAAAAGACCGGGGCGAAAATTTATGTGGCGAAATCAGCGCACTGCACCTTCGACCACATCCCTCTGTCAGAAGGCGACACCGTCGAGCTGGAAGACATGGCGCTAAAGGTGCTGGAAACGCCGGGCCACACCCCGGAACATCTCAGTTATGTCGTGATTGACAAATCCCGCTCCGATAGCCCGGTCGGCGTATTCGTCGGCGATACGCTTTTTGTCGGGGATGTGGGCAGACCCGACCTGTTTCCAGACATGGCCCAGGAACTGGCAGGACAACTCTACCACAGCCTGCATGAAAAGTTGTTGCAACTGCCCGATTACGTTGAAGTCTATCCGGCGCATGGGGCGGGTTCCTTGTGCGGTCGCGCAATGGGCGCCAAATGGACCAGTACCATTGGCTATGAACGCAAATTCAACGCGGCTCTGCAAATCAAAGACAAGTCCACGTTCATCAAGTCGCTCACGGAGAACATGCCTCCCGCGCCCGATCATTTCAGCCGCTGCAGCGACATCAACCGTCAGGGGCCGACCCAACTTGTCGATCTTGCCATCATGGCAGAATTGAGTACGGATCAGTTCAAGAAGCGAATGGGCGCCCCCGAGATGGCGGTGCTGGATACCCGCAGTTATCACGCCTTTGCCGCTCAGCATATCACTGGCGCCTGGCATCTCGATCTCAATGGAAATTTTCCCACGTTTGCCGGTTGGGTTCTGCCTACGGAAAAAGATATTCTGCTGGTGGCGGATGATTACAAAAAAGCGCTGGAAGCCAATACCTGGGCGCGCCGGGTTGGCGTGGATCGAATCGTGGGCTACCTGGACGGTGGCATGGTGGCATGGGCTGTGGCGGGATTTGAGGCAAGTAGCATCAAGATGCTATCCGCCGAAGCTTTACACGATATGATCGCTGGCGATGTCGACTTTGTGCTGCTGGATGTCCGTGCTCCGCAGGAATATGAGGACAACCATATCGGTGGTGCCATCAATATCCCAGTGTCGGACCTGCGAACCCGCTACAATGAACTGAACAAGGACAAAACAACCGTCCTTATCTGCAGTTCGGGCAATCGTTCCAGTCTCGGCGCGAGCATTCTTGAACAATATGGATTCAAGGAGATGTATAACGTCGCCGGGGGAATGACAGGCTACAGCGCAGCCCGCTATACGCGGAAGTGCCGGGCCTGTGTCAATCCACACGGGTCCAGGTTTTTCACCAACTTGAGTGAAGTCAAGAAGCATTGGGACGCAGAATAAAGAATGGAGGGCAAGATGATGGAATTCTTAACCCAAGTGCGTTGGTCGCCCTATGCGGTTGGGGTTGGCATCGGCATTCTGAGTTGGTTCACCTTTCTCATCTCCAAGAGGCCGATCGCCTGCTCGACTACTTTTGCCAGACTGAGCGGCATGATCGAAATGCTGTTTCGGGGTGACAAAGTGGAGCGAAAGCCCTATTATCAAAAGTTTAAACTGATTGTGGATTGGCAAATGATGCTGGTACTGGGCGTTGTCATCGGCTCGTTGCTTTCAGCGCTGCTATCCGGTGATTTTCGCTGGCAGTGGGTCCCTTCAACCTGGGAAAGCGCATTTGGCGCCAGCCCGCTACTACGAGCCGTCATTGCGCTGCTGGGCGGTGTTATCATCGGTTTCGGCGCCCGTTGGGCTGGCGGGTGTACCAGCGGGCATGGCATCAGCGGCACGCTGCAACTTGCCGTTTCGAGCTGGATCTCTGCCGTTTGCTTTTTCATCGGCGGGATACTGACGGCGCATCTGATCTTTAGATTAATCGGTTAGCGGAGGGACACATGCAGACAAAGAATCTGGAAACGAAACGATCCGGAGATAGATCCACTTTGCTCTGGGGGTTGGCGTTCGGCATTCTGTTCGGCTTTCTGCTTCAGAAAGGGGGCGCAACAAAGTACGACGTGATCATCGGGCAACTGCTGCTCACCGATTTCACCATCTTGAAACTCATGCTGTCCGCGGTTCTAACCGGAATGATCGGGATCTATGCGATGAAATCGTTGGGCTGGGTGCAACTGAATCCCAAATCCGGCTCAGCGGGCATGAACATCATTGGCGGACTGATTTTCGGGGTTGGTTTTGCTGTATTGGGCTATTGCCCCGGCACCATTGCAGGCGCAATCGGGAATGGCTACCTGGACGCCACAGTGGGAGGGCTGGCGGGCATTTTGATTGGCGCCGGCCTTTTTGCCGCACTCTATCCCCGGCTCAGTCAGGGCATTCTGAAGAAAGGCGATTTCGGCGACCTGACCCTGCCGCAGTTGTTCAAAATCAAAGAATGGTTAGTTGTCGTCCCGGTAGCTGTGCTGATTTTTCTGTTGCTGTATTGGCTGGAACAGGCCGGTTTGTGACATTCCAGAGTTAAGAGACCCTTTCGTAATTCGTTCGCAGTCTCTTGAATAGGCCAGATGGGCTCATCCTGTTCACGATTCTATTGTCAAATCAGGTTGCCCTGGCCGAAAAGTACGTCCGTTCTAATAATATGCTACTGTTCACACAAAGGATTGGACAGGCTGGACACGATAGGACAGAAGCTGGGCCTGCTCTTCCGAACAGTCACCAAGCTCGATGGAAGCGAGTACAACCACCGGGAGGTAGCAGAAGGTATCGGCAACAAGGCATCGTCCGCTTACCTCTGGCGGATACGAAACGACAAGCCTGGCGCACAGAAACCGGGCTTTGAGACCATTGAGGCGCTCGCCGAATTCTTTGGCGTACCCACGGACTATTTCTCCTCCAACCGACCGCTGACCGAGACATTCGAACAGGACTTGGAACTGGCAGCGGCACTCCGTGAAGCGGGCGTGCAACGGACCGCCCTGCGCTCAAAGGACTTGAACGAGGAAGGTAAGAGGCTGTACTCGAGATAATCAAACACATCAGGCGCGCCCAAGGGCTGGAAGATGGGGAATAGTCTACGATCTGGTCGACAGTTGCTCGTCGGGAGTCGGCGCTGGGATGAGCAATACGTGGCCATTGGTGCCAGTTTCGACTTCTCCATCACCTACCCACAAAGTTACCTCAATCGGTCTTGGGCTATTTGAGCGAGGGTGATAGCTGCTCAGTTAAGTAGCAATACCCACCAGTTCTCCAGTTTCAACTTCGTTTCTCTGCCCAACGGTTGACAACTCCCAGCGAATATGCTATATTGGCGCTCGTTCGAGTAACACAAAAAGATTAACAACCTATGCAGTATCTCCGAGTCTCATTGACCTAAGGATACCTATGGCGTGAGGCCGATAGGGTGTCGTTGGAAACGGCGGCGCCTCCCGTGTTTGGAAAGGGGATCGTTTGCCAGATTGCGTGCAGTGTTTTGTTGCGTGTGACAAGCGGCGTCTCGTTTCGAGACGCCGCTTTTTTTATTCTGACGGCAAAATCAATGGAGGTGTCACAAATGAAAAATCTGTCGTTCAATCGTATACTCGTTGGAATTTTGATACTCGCTGTTTTGCTCAGCGGTTGCGGGTCAGGTACGGCGACTCCCGCGCCGACGGTCGCGCCTGCGACCGAGCCGGCGGCTGTTCAGGAACCACCCAGCGCAGAGACTATCACGGTCGTGGACTCGCTGGGGAACGAGGTCGCCATCCCTCAAGCAGTCAACAGGGTGGCCTCGATGCGCTCCGGCATCACCGAGATCATCTGCGCGCTGGGGCAGCAGGACAAGATCGTCGCCGTCGAGGAGGGCGTCAAGGAGGGCGGCGGCTATGGCGCGTTCATCGCTGGCGTCTACCCCGACCTGATGGCGCGCGATTGCCCGCTGGCCGGGGGCGGCATCAGCGCCGAGGAGATGCTGCGCATCGATCCCGACCTGGTGTTGCACGGCGGCTATGGGCGCATCAAGCAGGCCGAGGCGTTCAAGGAGCAGGTACCCGAGATGCCCGTCGTCATCGCGCACTTTGAGACGCTGGAGCACTACATGGACGACATCCGCATCGTCGCCCAATGCGTGAACGCCGAGGAGCGGGCGGAGGAGCTGATCGCCTACCTGCAATCCAAGCTCGATTTCGTGGCCGAGCGGGTGAGCGACATTGCGGAGGATGAGAAGGTGCGGGTCTTTTACGGTGGGCACGACATCTACCACGCCTACGGTGGCGAGACGTTCGAGCATTTCCAGATCGTGAGCGCCGGCGGGGTCAACGTGGCCGCCGACCTGACCGGCTGGATGCCGGAGGTCTCGGCCGAGCAACTGCTGCAATGGGACCCCCAGGTCGTCGTGTTGCTGAGCGGCGTCTCGGTCGACGACGTGTTGAACGATCCCAAGCTGGCGAGCCTTTCCGCGGTCAAAGAGCGCCGGGTCTACTCGTTGCCCGAAAGCGGGTGGGATTTCTCGTCGCCGCGGGCGCTCTTTTGCATCGAGTGGCTCGCCTCCAAGCTGTACCCTGGGCGTTTCGCCGACGTGGACATCGAGGCCGAGGCGGACGAGTTCTACCGGGGCGTTTTTGGCGTGGACTATACCGGCCTGGCCCTGGCGGAGGCGGGCGCTGCGCCCTCAGCCCCGGTCAAGATGCGCGTCGTCGTCGATATGAACGGGCGCGAGGTCGAGATCCCCGCCCGCGTCTCCAGGGTCGTCAGCCTCTCGCCCGACATCACGCTATCTGTGCTGGCGTTGGGCGGCGGGGACGCGCTCGTGGGCATCGATTGGATGTCGCCCAACAACGAATCCCTTCGGCGCGTCTTTCCGGCGGTGGAGGGGCTGGCGGAGGTCGGCTCGTTCTTTAACGTGAACGCCGAGAGCGTCCTCCTGGCCGATCCCGACGTGGTCCTGACCGTGGCCTGGCACCGCGACCCGGACAAGACCCAGGAGATGCTCGGCATCCCCGTGGTCTGCATCGACGCCGACTATTACCGGGAGAGCCTGGTGTTGATTGCCGATGTGTTGGGCAGCGCGGCTATGGAAAAGGCCGCCGAGCTGGGCGCCTTCTATGAGGACACCGTATTGTCCATCCAGGCAGCCATCGCCGACGTACCCGAGGAAGAGCGGACCAAAGTCTACATCGCCGGCAGCGATGGCTTTCTCTCGACCTTTGGCAAGGAATCGGCCTGGCAGTTCGAGCTGGTCGACGTGGGCGCGGTCAACGTGGCGGCGGACATCGTCGGGGGCGGCTCCCACGAGGTCTCGGTGGAGCAGTTGCTGCTGTGGGACCCGGACGTGATCATCCTGGACGAGACCTGCCCCGACAGCCTGGCCGACGTCCTGGCCGACCCGCGCTGGCAATCGGTGCGCGCGGTGCAGGACGGGCGCGTCTGCCGGGCCTCGGTCGGATTTATGGAGACCTGGGGCCGCCCGCACATCGAGTCGGTGGTGGCGCGCATCTGGGAGGCGGCCAAGTTCTACCCGGAGCAGGTCGATTTCGACGTCGTCGCCGAGGCCCAGGCGTTCTATTCCCGCTTCTACGGCATCGACCTCTCCGACGCCGAGGTCGAAGCGCTGCTAGAAGTCGAATAGCGGTGCGCTTCGATAAACGGCGGCTGATCGCCGCCTTGCTCGTGATCTTGCCGCTGGCACTGGCGGGACTGTCCTTCTTCCTGGGCCGGTTTCCCATCGCTCCGGCGACGCTGCTCAAGGTGCTGGCGTCGCGCGTCGCGCCCATCCAGCCCGACTGGCCCGACACCGTCGAGACCGTGATATTCAACATCCGGCTGCCGCGCATCCTGCTGGCGTTGTGCATCGGGGCGGGGCTTTCGGTCAGCGGGGCGGCCTTCCAGGGCATGTTCCAGAACCCGCTCGTCAGCCCCGACATCCTGGGCGTGACGGCAGGGGCCGGGTTCGGCGCGGCGATAGGCATCCTGTTGGGCGGGAACAGCCTGGCGGTACAGGGGTTCGCGCTCGTGTTCGGCATGCTGGCCGTGGCGCTCAGCTATACCATCAGCCGCGTCTACGAGACGACGCCCACGCTGATGCTTGTGCTTTCGGGCATCGTGGTGGGCGCGATCTTTTCGGCGCTGCTCTCGCTGGCCAAGTACGTGGCCGACCCCAAGCAAAAGCTGCCCGCCATCGTCTTCTGGCTGATGGGCAGCCTGGCCGCCATCTCAAAGCGGGACGTGATCACCGCCGCGCCGCCCATGGTGGCGGGGATGGCGGGGCTGCTGATGGTGCGCTGGCGGATCAACATCCTCTCGATGGGCGACGAGGAGGCGCGCTCGCTCGGCATCCGCACCGACCTGCTCAAGGCCATCGTCATCATCGGCTGCACCGTAGTGACGGCTTCAGCCGTCAGCGTGTGCGGTATCATCGGCTGGATCGGGCTGGTGGTGCCCCACGTCGGGCGCATGCTGGTGGGGCCGGATCACAAGGCGCTGCTGCCAGCGTCGCTCTCCCTGGGCGCGAGCTACCTGCTCGTGATCGATGACCTGGCCCGCACGCTCATCTCGGCCGAGATCCCGCTGGGCATCCTGACCGCCATCGTCGGCGCGCCCTTTTTCGCCTACCTGCTGCGGCGCACCCAGGGAGGGAGAACCTGATGGAGCCGCGCATCCGCCTGCGAGGGGGAGCGTTCAGCTACCGGGATCGCCCGATCTTTTGCGGCCTCGATCTCGACCTGTTCGAGGGCGACGTGACCTGCCTGCTTGGCCCCAACGGCTGCGGCAAGACCACGCTTCTGCGCTGCCTCAACGCCATCCTCGCGCTGCGCGAGGGGGAGCTGTGGCTGAACGGCCAGCGGGCCAATACGCTCAGCGAGACGGAGCGAGCCAGGATGATGGGCTTTGTCTTTCAGGAGCACACCATCCAGTTCCCCTACTCGGTGCTCGACATCGTTCTGATGGGCCGCGCGCCGCATTTGAGCTTTTTGGCCTCCCCGTCGAAGCGGGACCGCGAGATCGCGGAACGGGCTCTCGAGACCGTCGGCGTCGCCCACCTGCAGGATCAACGTTACACCGAGATCAGCGGCGGGGAGCGGCAATTGGCGCTGATCGCCCGTGCCCTGGCCCAGGAGCCGCAGATCCTCCTGCTGGACGAGCCGACCTCGCACCTCGATTTTGGGAACCAGATGTTGATCCTGGAGACGATCCACCGGTTGGTGCGGGAGGAGCGCATCGCCGTGATCATGGCAACTCACTTTCCCAACCACGCGCTTCTGGTCTCGACCCGCGTCTTGCTGATGAAGGACGGCGGCTTTATCGCCGAGGGAGTGCCTCAAGACGTCATCACTGGAAGCCACTTGAAGGCGCTGTACGGGGTGGACGTGGAAGTGGTGGTGGTGGGAAACAATAGGGGCGGGCGAGATCGCGTGATCGTCCCCCTGATGGACAGACAGTTGGCGGTATAGGAGATAACATGCTCATTCTCAACGATTTCGATTACCGTCGTCCACGGACGATGGACGAGGTTCTCGCACTCCTGGCCGAGTACGGGGAGCGGGCCAGCCCGCTGGCCGGAGGCACAGACCTGGTCGTCAATATGAAATATCGCAGCATCCTCCAGCTCGTCGAGGGTGCTGGCAGCGACCAGGCCCGCTTTCCGGCGGCGCGGCGGGTGCGTCCGATGGTGCGGCCCGACATGGTCGTTTCGCTGGCCGACCTGCCCGAGCTCGACGGCGTGGCCGAGGCCGATGACGTGTGGCGCGTCGGGCCGATGACAACGATGGCCCAGTTCGCCGAACGATCTGACGCGCCATCTGCTGTATGTGCGCTGCGCGATGCGGCCGGGGTGATGGGCTCGCCCCTCATCCGCAACCGGGCCACCATCGGCGGCAATCTGATCAACGCCCGTCCGGCCGCCGATACGGCCGTGGCCATCCTGGCGTTGGGCGGCCGGCTGGAGCTGGCCAGCGCGCAAGGCAAGCGATGGGTCGAGATCGATTCCTTCTTCACCGGCCCTGGAACCTGCGTCCGGCGACCGGACGAACTGCTGGTGTCCATCGAGCTTCCCTGCTCCCCCACCGCCGGCAGCGCCTATCTGCGCCAGGGGACGCGCCGCCAGTTGGAGATCGCCCTGGTTGGGGCCGCCTCCTGGGTTGAGCTGGATTCAGCGACGGGGAAAGTCGCCTCCGCCCGGATCGCCTTGGGGGCCGTCGCGCCGAAGCCGATCCTGGCGCTCCAGGCCGCGGGCAGTCTCGTCGGCCAGGAGCCTACACCCGATGCGTTGGCCGCAGCGGCGACGCTGGCGCGAGAGGAGGCCCGGCCCATCGACGATTTCAGAGGCTCGGCCGCCTACCGGCTGGAACTGATCGAGGCGCTGGCGCGCCGCTCTCTGGAACGGGCAGTCGCCAGGGCGCGTGGGAAAGGGGGTGAGTCGTGAAGCAAATCTTGAGGACAACGGTGAATGGCCGCGAGTACGAGGTAGCGGTCTCTCCCAAGCGCACACTGGCCGAGTTCCTGCGGGACGACCTGGGACTGACGGGCGTCAAGCTGGGCTGCGGGGAAGGGGAATGCGGCGCTTGCACGGTGCTGCTGGACGGGCGTCCCGTGACCTCGTGCATCGTGCTGGCCCTGGAAGCGCAGGGACATGAGGTACTCACCGTCGAGGGACTGGCGGACGGTTCCGAGTTGCACTCGCTACAGAGGGCTTTTGTGAAGCAGGGGGCGATCCAGTGCGGCTTTTGCACGCCGGGGATGATCCTGAGCGCCAAGGCTCTCCTGGACCGCAACCCCGATCCGAGCGAGGACGAGATTCGACAGGCGTTGGCTGGCAATCTCTGCCGCTGCACGGGCTACCAAAAGATCGTGGAAGCCGTCAAACTGGCTACCAGCGAAAGGGGGCAAGAATGAGCCAGTATCGCATCCTCAACAGCCGCGCCAAGCGGGTGGACGCCGCCGACAAGGCCACCGGTCGCACTCAATACATCAACGATCTCAAGCGGCCCGGCATGCTGTACGCCGCGCTCCTGCAAAGCCCTGTGGCGCATGGCCGTCTGCACCGGGTGGATACTGCCCGGGCCGAGACGCTGCCCGGCGTGGCGGGGGTCGTGACCGACGACGACGCGGGCGACATCAAGTTCGGCGTCAGCCCCGCCCGCTACGACGAAACGGTGTTTGCCATCGACAAGGTCAGGTACCTGGGCGAGGAGATCGTGGCGGTGGCTGCCGAGGACCCGGAGACGGCGTTTGAGGCTGTTTCCTTGATCGATTACGACATCGAGGAACTGCCTGCTGTGTTGGACATGCCGACCGCGCTGAGCGAGGGCGCGCCGCAGCTCTTTGACCAGTATCCCGGCAACGTGACCGCCGAGGTGTTGCAGCACTTTGGAGACGTGGAGGCGGCCCGCACGCAGGCCGACCGGGTCTATACCGATCACCTGCTGAACAAGATGCAGGACGCCGCTTTCCTCGAACCCCAGGGCTGCATCGCCGAGGTCGACCATCACGGCAACCTGACGCTGTGGACTTCGACCCAGACCCCGCACTACGTCCAGCGGACGATCGCGATGGTGTTGGGGATGCCCCTGGGCAAGGTGCGCGTCGTCAAGCCGATGGTGGGAGGCGGGTTTGGCCCCAAGGCCTCGGCCTCCAATCTCGAGCTGGCGGTCTGCCTGCTGGCGCTCAAGACGGGCCGCCCGGTCAAGGGGATATTCTCCCGCGAGCAGGTCTTTTTGCGCTCGCGGGGACGGCACCAGTTCCTGCACCACATGACGGTCGGCGTCAAGGACGACGGCACGCTCGTCTTTTTGGATCACCAGGCCTGTCTGGATGGAGGCGCTTATTCGAGTTTCGGCATCGCCACGATCTATTACGCCGGCTCCCTGCTGGGCGGCCCCTACCGGCTGCCCAACATGCGCTATCACGCCGTGCGGGTCTGCACCAACAAGCCCGCCTGTGGAGCGCAGCGGGGCCACGGCGGCGTCATCGCGCGGGCGCTGTTCGAGTCGCTGCTGGATCGGATCGCCGAGGATCTGGCGATGGATCCCATCGAGTTGCGGCTCAAGAACGTCATGTCCGCCGGGGAGACGACGTGCAACGAGCTGAATATGTCGAGCCTGGGGATGCGCGAGTGCCTGGAGGAGGTCCGGGCTCGCTCGAATTGGCGGCGTAGGCGGGATCAGCTCAGCGAGGGCCAGGGTCTCGGTGTGGCCTGTGGCTTTTTCGTCTCGGGAGCTGGCTATCCGATCTATCGTTCGCGGACCTGGCACTGCACGGCGGTGGTGCAGCTTTCGGAGGTCGGGGACACGGCCATCGTTCGCTCCGCCTCGGCCGAGATCGGCCAGGGCTCGGACACAGTCCTGGCCATGATCGTGGCCGAGGAACTGGGGATTCCCCTGGATCACGTCCGCGTGCAGAGCGGGGATACGGACTATTCGGTGGACCTGGGGGCCTATTCGAGCCGCCAGACGTTGATGACCGGCCACGCCGTACGGAACGCGGCCATCGATGTGCGGCGGCAGGTGAGCGAGGCGCTGGCCGAGATCGTCGGCGGCCCGCCGGAGCGATTCGAGTTCCGCAAGGGGCTGGTCATTCCTCGGGACCGGGGGATCGATTTCTCCGTCATACGAAGACACTTTCTCCAGGAACATCGGGGCTTCACCGATCACCCCACGGGTCAGCATCTCACCTTCCGCGAGGCGGCGCGGCTGGCGTTCATCCTGCGGGGCAGCATCATCGGCAAGGGCGAATACAAACCGTTCCGCCTGGGGGGCAGGTACAAGGGGGCGGCGGTGGGCACGTCGCCCGCGTATGGCTGCTCGGCGCAGGCGATTGGGGTGCGCGTCGACGCGGAGACGGGGCAGGTCACGCTGACCGACGTCACCGGCGCTCACGACTGCGGGTTCGCCATCAACCGCACGCAGGTGGAAGGGCAGATGCAGGGCAGCCTGCTGATGGGGCTGGGAGAGGCCTGCTTCGAGGAGGTCAAGTTCGACGATCTGGGCCGGGTGGTGAACGCGAACCTGGCCGAGTACAAGATCCCCACCGCGCTCGACGTGCCGAACATGACGCCCATCATCGTCGAGAGTGACGAGCCGAACGGCCCCTATGGCGCCAAAGAGGTGGGGGAGGGGGCCATCATGCCGACGATCCCGGCGATCATGAACGCGGTGTATGACGCCACCGGAATTCGTTTCCGCGAGCTGCCGCTCAACCCGGAGCGGGTGCGGATGGCGCTCAAGGCGCAACGGGAGCACGGCGCTGTCTCCTTCGCATCCGACGAGTTGTGCAAGCACATCGTCGCGCTGCTATCAGCCCGCAGAGATCAGCAAAGTGAGGAATGAGACTATGATCAATATTGAGTGTCCTTTTTGCGAGCGCCGCTGCACCCTGACCGAGGACGGCGGCGGCTTTTGCAAGATGTATCAACTGGTGGATGGACGGATCGTCGAATGTTTTCCGCACCGCTACAGCTCGTCGGTCGTCAGTCACATCGAGGCGATCCCGTTCTACCACTTTCAGCCGGGCAGCCGCAGCTTTATGCTCGGCGGGGCGGGGTGCAATTTCGACTGTCACTATTGCTCCAACGCCTACGTCGCCCGCTGCGACCCGGAGCCGCTGCTAACGCTCCATCTGCCGCCGGAGCGGGTGGTGCGCTTTGCGGAGCAGGCCGGTTGCCACAACATCACCTTCGCCGTCAACGAGCCGACCGTGGCGCTGCCGACGCTGCTGGAGCTCGTGCCGGTCGCCAGGGAAGCCGGGCTGCCGGTGGGCGTGCTGACCAACGGGTACATGCAGCCCGAGGTCGCCGTCCAGATGGGGGAGGCGTTCGACTTTGTCAACGTCAGCCTCAAGGCGATGGACGACGCCTTCTATCGTGAGTACGTGGGCGTGCCCTCCGCCGATCCCGTCAGGCGCAGCATCGAGACGCTGTACCGCAAGACCCATCTGGAGGTGAGCACCCCCATCGTGCAGGGGCTGAACGACGGCGACATCCCCGCCATAGCCGCTTTCATCGCCTCGGTCAGCCCGGACATTGCCTGGCACGTCTTTCGTCTGCTGCCCGAGTACAAGATGGCCGATTACGAGCGCCCGCCCATCGCGGCGGTCAACGCGGCGTTGGAGTCGGCCCGGGAGAAGCTGCCCTACATCTATTTCGGCAATTTCGTCGGCTCGCAGTGGGTGAGCACGCTCTGCCCCCGGTGCGGCGCGGCGGCAGTCGAGCGGATCAACCTGGGCGGCTGCGGGGCCAAGCCGCTGACCTACCGCCTGGCGGGCAACCGCTGCGCCGCGTGCGATTACGCGCTGCCTATCGCCGGTGAGCCAGTCACGTGGAACTCGAAGGAGGTGGCGCGATGAACGTTGGTTTGATCGACGTGGTCGAATGGCAGACGGCGGTCGATTTCCGCACCGGGCGGCCTGTCGAAGTGGAGCATCCCCTGGCCGACCTGGCCGCCGAGGTGCTGCGCGCCCACCCTTACCCCGGCGACCTGACCAGCGCGGGCGATCGCTGGGTCACCGACACGGCGCTGGACCTGAACGCGCGCTACGCGCCGGATCTGATGCTGCTGGTCTATGCCAACCTTTACTTTCCCGCCGTCTTTTCGCCGCTGAGCGAGGAGGAGCGCGCCGCCCAGATCGCCCAGACGTTTGGGCAGATCGAGCGATTTCTCGATCAATCGGGTTTCGCGCCCGTGATCGTCGGGCTGGGAGATTTCGCGCCCTTCGAGGGGTACGTTTACCTGACCGATCTGGACGGCGAGGTGATCTCGGGCGGGATGAACCCGCGCTACGCCGGGCTGAATCGGCCCACGGCGCGCGATCTGGAGCGGCTGGTCGGGCGCGAGGGGATCGCGCGCATCGTCGGGCGGGACGAGTTTCGCGCCCGGTTCGGCGGCTGCCAGCGCTTCTACGACCGCTTTCCCGATCACCTGGTGGTGGCGGAGGAGGGACGCATCTTTCGCGGCCCCAGCAGCGGCGCGCGCCCGCTGTACCGGGTCTCCAGCTACGATCAAGCGCTGCCGTTCCACGCAGAGCTGAGCGCGGCGGAGGCGATCACCGACGTGGCCGGGTTGACGCTGCGCGCCCTGGAGCAGGAGCGAGTGGCCCTGATCCTGGTGGAGGGCGTGGGGTGTGAGAGCTTTCCGCTGCCGTTCCAGCCGATCGGCAACGTCCTGCACTGGCACACCTACTCGGTGGGCGACAGCCAATACCTGGCGCTCACCACCGGCAAGCACTTCGTGGAGCACCCGTACCCGCCCGGCTACCGCTATTACGTGGACGATGGCGAGGACAAGGAATACCCCTTCTCGGCGGTCTTTACCGAGATGCCGCTCGAGACCGTCGGCGCGCGCTTTGCCGGGAGGAGCGCGGCGGTGGGGGGGCGGGGTATCCTGACCCACGCCGTGGCCGGGGTGGACATCGCCGTCGAGTGTTTCGTGCGCGCGTTGTACAATCACGGTGTGATGGCTGCGCTCGATATTTGATCCTGCAAGGAGTAAGATGTCCAGATTCCGTCATACTATCTCAATCTTGTTGCTCATCATCGTGATTAGTGGCTGTAAAGGGACGGCGATGCCACCGATACCGCAAGAACAACCCACGGCAGCCCCCATCGGCACGCCTGTGTGATGAGCGCCGTCGGACTCGACCTCGATCTGCTCCAACGCCTGCACCTCGGCGAGGGTGAAGGATTGGCCATTCACCGTGAGCGCCGCATCGGCGACAATGGGGGCTGCCCCCAGCGATTTCCTGCCCTTTGTGGACCCGGACTTGGCAAACATCGTCTCGCTGGCGGCCAATCCCGGTCCCGAACAAATCGCGGCCCTGGAGCCAGACCTGGTGCTGATGAAGGGCATCGTCTTGGATCAGATGGGCGAGTCGCTGGCCCAGGTGAATATCCCAGTTGTCTACACGGGGCTAGAGACGCAGGTGCAGTTCTTCCAGGGTGTGACGAACCTGGGCGCACTGTTGGGCAACCCAACGCGGGCTGCCGAGATCGTCGAATTCTACCAGTCCCGGCTCGACCGCATCGCCCAGACCGTGGCCAGCGTCCCAGACGGCGACAAGCCGCGTGTCCTGCTGCTCGAGTACAGCGACCGGGGCGGCGATGTGGCCGTGCAGGTGCCGGCCCAATCGTGGATGCAGACGGTCGAGGTGCAGACCGCGGGCGGCAACCCGGTTGGGGCATCACCTGGCCCGATGTGGCGCACATCCTGCCGGTCGTGCTGCTCTGCCTGGCAGTGATCGTCCTGATGCGCTGGCGGCTCAACCTGCTCTCGATGCACGACGAGACCGCTTTTTCGCTGGGGGTCGCGGCGGGCCGGGAGCGACTGCTGTTGCTGATCGCGGCGGTGGCGGCGACGGCGGCGCTGGTCTCCAAGGCCGGGCAGGTGGCCTGGGTGGGACTGATCGTGCCGCACATCGCCCGGCGCATCGTCGGCTCCGACGCGCAGCGGACGCTGCCAGCGGCGATGATGGCGGGGGCGTTGTTCGCGCTGTGGTGCGACGACGTGTCGCGCATGCTTCTCTCCGGCGAGATCCCGCTGGGCATCCTGACCTCGTTCGTCGGGGCCGGGCTGTTTCTGGCGCTGTTGACGTGCCAGGATTGGGCGGTGAAGCGATGACGAACGCGACCCCGGCGATCTCGCTCGACGGTCTGTCTTTTGGCTACGGCCCGGCCGCGCCAGACGCGTTGCGCGACGTCTCGTTGGAGATACCAGCGCGGGCGGTCACGGCCATCCTGGGACCGAATGGCTCTGGCAAGACGACGCTGCTCCATCTGCTGTTGGGGTTGTTGACCCCACAGTCGGGCCGGGTGATGCTGGGGGATAGGCTGCACGGCGAGTACACGCGGCGCGAACTGAGCCGGTTGCTCGGCCTGGTGCCCCAGAGTGAGCACGTGCCCTTTGACCTGAGCGTGATCGAATACGTCCTCTTGGGCCGCGCGCCCTACCTGGGGCTCCTGGAATTATCCCAAGAACACGCCCGGCAGATCGCCCGGCAAGCACTGGAGGCGGCGGGCGTGGCTGTGTTGGGCGAGCGCGCGGTGCCCTCCCTCAGCGGTGGCGAGCGACAGTTAGCGACTGTGGCGCGAGCTTTGGCTCAGGAGCCGCGCATCCTGCTGCTGGACGAGCCGACCTCGCACCTGGATCTCAAGAACACCCGGCGCGTCCTGCGAGTGCTGCGGACACTGTGCGACGCGGGCCGGACGGTCGTGTTCACTACCCACGACCCCAACGCGGCGGCCTCGCTGGCCGATCACGTCGTGCTGTTGAGGGAGGGCCGGGTCCTGGCGGCGGGCCCAACGGAACGGGTGTTCAACTCTCAGTCCTTGAGCGAGACGTATGACGTCGAGGTCGAGGTGGTGCGTTTGAATGGGCGGCTGTGGGTATTGGTGCATTGATTTGTGGAGGTTGCTGTGGAAAAAATGACGGATTGGATCACATTGTGGCGAGAACTGGTAGAGGCCCAGTCCAAAGGCTGGCACAAAAAAGCTGACTCGGACGATCACTGGCACGAAAAAGCGCGTGGGTTCGACCGGCTCGTCAAGGAACGGTGGGCTGCCGGGCCGGATTCCAGCCGCGAGTTCGTCGTCGCCCAGCTCGAGGCGCATCCTGGCTCAACCGTGCTGGACATTGGCGCGGGGACCGGGGCATGGACCGTTTTGATGGCCCACCACGCCCGGCGGGTAACTGTCGTCGAGCCCTCCGAGGCCATGATCGAGGTGCTGAAGGAAAATCTGGCCGCCGAAGGCGTCGCCAACGTCGAGATCGTGCAGGGGGCGTGGCCAGAGGCCGAGGTGGAGCCGCACGACTTTGCACTCTGCTCGCATGCTATGTACGGTTGCCCGGATTTTCCGGCGTTCGTCGGGCAGATGGTGGAGGCGACGCGCCGCACGTGCTTCTTGGTGCTGCGAGCGCCGATCAAGGGCAGCGTGATGGTCGAGGCGGCGATGCGTGTGTGGGGCCAGCCACACGACAGCCCCAATTTCCAGGTGGCCTACAACGCCCTGCTCCAGATGGGCCTGTTCCCCAACGTCTTGATAGAGGATACGGGGTTGTGGGATCCCTGGACCCACGATAGCTTTGAAGAGGCGCTAACCGAGACGAAACGCCGGCTTGGCTTGGCGGAGAAGAGCGAACACGACGAGTTTCTGGCTGAGCTGTTGGGCAAGCGGCTTGTCTGCGAGAATGGGCAGTGGGTGTGGCCACGTAGTGTGCGGTCGGCTCTGGTTTACTGGGAAACTGGTGATTGGGTAGTCTCTCTTCCTGAATTGAGAGGCAAATAATGCACTTCCTTCGACAGATTGTCCAGGCTCTTTCAGACTGTCAAACGGCGACTGCGCCAATGGACAAAACTAGACACCATAGCCTAGTTCTGAACACGGCCCTGGACCTGCCCCCCCCCAAGTCGGAACTGATACTAGAAAATCTCCCCCTACGCCAGCAACTGATCGTGATGAGACTTTAGGTCAGGTGCCCAAAACTCACCTGGCGTGATCGAATCCTGATGGTGTTCTTGCTATCGGCAGTGCCAGTTGTTAAGAGAGAACGTCGGTGGATTGTACGAAGAGAAGTACGGATGCAGAACGTTTAGAGCATTGGCTGGATGCCATTCACCCCAACGCTCATGTCTAGCAGAGTGTAGACGGTGAAGAGCACAGCACTTTACAAAACAAGCGACTTGGTGTACGAATAGGCCAAACCCTATCAGGAGGTGGTCTATGAGACGCACACCAAGTCTGTGGCATATTATACTCACATTGTCGTTGATTGTCACGTCCAGCCAGTCCGCGCAATGGCCGGTAACGATATGGGACAAACGGTTGATGCCGCCGAGACGAATACGACAACGGCGCAATCCCCCCAGGCTGTCAAACAGCGTCTGCGCCAATGGACAAAACCAGACAACCATACTCTGGTTCTGAACACGGCTCTGGACCTGACCCGCCCCAAGTCGGAACTGATCTTGGAGAACCTCCTCCTACGCCAACAACTGATTGTGCTGAAGCGTCAGGTTAATCGTCCCAAGCTCACCTGGCGAGATCGAACCCTGCTCGTGTTGTTGGCCAGCAAGTTGCGCACGTGGAAAGAGACACTGGTGATTGTCCAGCCAGAAACGGTGCTGCGCTGGCATCGTGAGCTGTTCAAGCGTTTCTGGAAGCGAAAGTCGAAACCGCAGCAGAAGCAAGGTAGACCACCGTTGACCGACGATCTGGTGGAGTTGATCAAGTTGGGGATTCGAGTCAGCAAGAGCACGATTCAGAGGTATATGGAAGGCGTACGCCAATCTTCGCCTTCACCGAAGCAGACCTGGACAACGTTCCTGCACAATCACGCCGGCGAGGTATGGGCGTGCGATTTCCTTCAGACGTTTGATGTCCTCTTTCAAACGGTGTTCGTGTTTGTGATTATCGAGCTAGGCTCGCGGCGCGTGGTCCATTTCGGTGTTACAAGAAACCCAACCGATCGGTGGGCAGCCCAACAACTGCGGGAGGCAACACCGTTTGGCGAAGGACCGCGATTTTTAATTCGCGACAACGATAACAAGTTTGGGGACTCATTCGCACAAGTGGCCAGGGGAACAGGAATCGAGGTGCTGAAAACGCCCTATCGAGCACCCAGGACGAACGCGATCTGTGAGCGTTTTCTGGGGAGTCTGCGACGGGAGTGCCTTGACCACTTGCTGATCTTGGGGGAGCGTCATCTGTACCGAGTGGTGAAGGAATACAAACAGTACTTTAACCACGCCCGACCTCATCAGGGCATCGAGCAGCGTATTCCGTGCCAGCCGGTGCGGTCAGAAACCCCGTCAGCTACTGGAAAAGTCGCATCTCGCCCCGTACTCGGTGGACTCCACCATGATTACTTCTGGCAAACACCAGGAAGCGTTGGGCAGGGAGCGCACCAATTCTCAGGCTACCTTCACTAACTTGGATCACATTCTCTTCACAACTTGATGGTCTACTTCCTCTGGTACAGAGGAAAATAACCTCTGGCTCCGGCTCTTCTTTTCACAGACCGGATAGATTGTGTGCGCCAGATGTGGATTATCTGGTGCCAGTTTCTAGCCTCAATCACCTCAAAAGCCGCCTCAATCAACCTTCAACTGGCTGGATTGGAGGAATGACTTGGTGGTTGAGCGACTGTACCCACCAGTTCTTCAATCTCAACACGATCCGAGACAGGTGATTCCAGTTCCATCACGGCTAGATTTAGAACGGACGTACTTTTCGGCCATGACAAGGGAGGTTGGGCGTGGGATGCCGTCCACGTTGTGACTTCTGGAGTTCATGGCTTTCTCCTCCTCAAAGCTCGCTGTCGAGCCATTTCAAATGATCCGACTCAGCGCCTAATCAGCGGCAAGTAGACGTGATTGGTCTCACCCAACAAGGTCCACGCCGAGAAATGATCCGGCATGGCAGTGACTGTGTTGTCATCCAGATTCAGTTGACTGGTAGGCTCCTTCACCCAGCCGTCGCCATCCCAATAATACAAGGCCAACGTCTCCTCGATGGCCGGACCACTCGTGGTGTAGGTGATGGTAGCGGTGTAGCTGGCTCCTGACGTCAACTCGGCCAACCAGCCGGTATCCGAGTAGACGGCGGTGAGATCAAACGTACGGCCTATCCCGGCGAGAGCGCCGGTATTCTGGTCAGCCTCCAGCAAGCTGTAGGTGAGCTGCACGGTCTGGGTAAAAGCGCCGCCGGGAAAGACAAAGCTGATTCCTTCGGCAGTCGAACTGAGCGCGCCCCCCGTGGGCGGCACGTAGCCCACCAGAGTCCCGACCACGTGAGGCATTTTTGCCACAAAGGCGTCTCCGCCGTCATAGCTGTCGTCGATGGCGCCCGCCGTGGTGGGGAAATCGGATGAATAGGTGCTTCCTGTCAAGTAGGCGTTGCCCGCTGCGTCAACGGCGATACCCTGCCCATAGTCTGAGCCACTGCCCCCCAAGTACGTGGAATAGGCAAGCCCCCATCCGGTGGAACGAAGCTTTGTCATAAAGACGTCGTAATCTCCCTTATTGGCAGCCTGATCTGGCGCCGCCGTAGGAAAGTCGGTCGAGCGGGTTTGGCCCACCACGTACACATTCCGGAATGGGTCCAGTGCGATGCTATTGATCTGCTCATCTTCGCTGCCACCCAGAAAGGTTGAGTGGTTGAGTCCCGATCCGGTGGTATTCAGTTGGGCGACAAAACCATCCCAGACTCCCGCGAAGGTTGGCTGAACAGCCCGGACCATCGGAAAGCCGGCGGAGCTTGTCATACCTGCTACGTGTGCGTTGTTCGTGATGTCCAGAGCAATCGCCAGGCCATAATCGTTGTTGAGACCGCCCAGATAGGTCGAGTAGACGAGCGCTGTTCCCGTGCTGTCGAACTTGGTCACAAAGGCATCCGCTCCGCCGCTGTGTGTCGCCTGGAATGGGCTCTTGGTGGGAAAGTCTGTCGAACTCGTCGCGCCTGTCACGTAGGCGTTGCCCGAATTGTCCACAGCGATGCCGTTGCCGTTCGCGCCATAGTCGCCACCCAGGTAGGTGGAGTAGACGAGCGCCGAACCACTGGCGTTAAGCTTGGTGACGAAAGCGTCGGCGTACCCAAAATCGTTAGCCAGGGCAGCTTGAAAGGGGTTTACGGTGGGAAAGTCTTCGGATTGGGTGGGACCGGTGACGTAGGCGTTGCCGTCGCCATCCACTGCAATGCCGTGCCCCTCTTCCGGACTGCTCCCTCCCAGATATGTCGCATACACCAACTCAGAGCCAGAGGGGTTCAGTTTAGCCACAAAGGCGTCCTCTGCAAACGGGCCGGCGCCAAAGCTTTGGTCGAAAGCGCCTGCCGTAGTGGGAAAGTTCGATGACTCCGTCGTGCCTACGATGTAGGCGTTGCCATCCTCGTCCACAACGATATCGCTACCCCTGTCATTTTCGCTGCCCCCCAGGAAGGTGGAGTAGATGATCCCCGCGCCCTGGCGATCCAGCTTGGTCACAAACACGTCGCCGCTTCCACCTCCGTACGTCTCCTGGGCAGGGTTTTCCGTGGGAAAATCGGTCGAGCCGGTGCCACCTGTCAAAAAAATGTGGAACGAAGCATCCACAGTGATTGACATGCCGCCATCAGAACCGCTGCCGCCCAGATAGGTCGAGTAGCCCAGGCTTGGGTCGATCAGCAGGGGTTTCGTCGAATCATAGTCCGCGATCTGGAAGCCGACCCGGTGTTTTCCTTTGAGCACGTATCTGCCAGCAATGACCTGCTCGATCCCGTCGCTTTCCTGGTAGATGTAAGGCGCTTCCTGGCGAATTTCGCCGCCAGGCACATGCAGGATGAGATCTCCTTGCTCCTCGATTTCCAGCCGATCCACACCCTCGAACGTGAATTGAATGAGGTTAGGATCCGCGCCAGGAGCCACAATGTACGTGCCCTTCAGCACGCCATCCTCACCATCGTAACGCAGATCAATACCGGGATAGAGTTCCCGATAGACGATAGCCGCATACGTGGGGATATGAGTGCGCCATTCTGTGATGTCATTCCCGGAAAAATAGTTGGCGATGCCAGGCAGACGTTCGACGCCCATCATCTCTGCCGTGCTTGCGCCCTCAAAGCGTGCGCGCACGACGGTGGGTGTAGACGCTGATTCGGCTACCGGACGCGGCAACGACAACACCATCTCGTCTGGGGTGAAAAAGATGGTCCCGCCCATCGTATGTACCTGGAAACAAGCAGTAGAGTCGGCCTGCCCGGCGTTGGGCACGAAGGAAAGCGGCAATTTGCCAAAATCCGGCGCAATGACCGCTCTATCGGGCAAAGCAGGCGCAGTGGGCGGCCAGGTATGTGGGCCGACCACCAGCAGGGTCGCGCTCAGCAGAAGCAAGAGAAACAGATACGACGAACGAGAGAACAAACGTGAGCAGGGATAGAAAAGGTTCATCACTTCATCCTTTTACTGAAGACCAACGAATTGGTAGCAAATGGTTTGACACAATTATACTTACAGGAGTTACGCAGTCAATAGCGAGTCCGTCGGTTGAGTAGCGCCAGCGTATCGAAACCAGGGCGAGCAGTGTTTGTAAGGCCCGTTCTTGGCTTCGATACGTCGTTTCACTCCTACTCAGCCGGCGAACCGCGTAACTCCTGACTTAATTCGACAATGGCAGATTATGTAGGATCTCTTGAGTTCGAATGACTTCTAACCACTTTACGTTTCTTACGACTTTTGCGCGAACGGATGCGGTTGAGCAAGTGCTCTGCAACCAACTGCCGAGCCTGCCTATTCTGGCCGAAAAGTCCATCCGTTCCACAGTTGTGGCCAATTGCCCCATTTGTGATAAAATCGCAGCCTCCCAATCCTGCTCTGAGAGGCACAAGGTTCACTTTCTTCGACAAATTGTACATTCTCTCTCCCAGACTGTCAAACAGCGTCTGCGCCAGTGGACTCAGCCCAAGTACCACACTATGTGCTCTATTGGAATCGTACAGGAAGATCAAGAGAGCGTTTCACGTTTGGGACAAAGGAAAGGGAACGAGATCTGAAGCCAGAGCCTGGAAAAGGCGGTTATATCCCAAAAACAGCTATAGATTAGCCGGTTGAAACGTGAAAATAGCGCACCG
>Ga0180434_10001833_pt1 | contig 29639 bp, 25 predicted proteins | sample SS_ome_7_FD_132453 | JGI IMG/M metagenome (GOLD analysis project Ga0180434, IMG submission 132453) | Hypersaline lake sediment archaeal communities from the Salton Sea, California, USA - SS_1_D_2 metaG | ecosystem: Environmental > Aquatic > Non-marine Saline and Alkaline > Hypersaline >... | reverse complement strand
TTTCCGGCGCTGGCCGCCCTTCTTTCCCTTGGGTATCGGCTGCCATCCGAAGCCAAGCTGTTTGGCCTTCTCGATGCGCTTGCCGTCGCGGTACTCGCCGGCCTTGCAGCGCTCGACAAACGTGGTCGCCAAGATCGCGTCCATGGTGCCGAAAAACCTCGGATCGTCGTAGTGCGCGAGGTAGGCGCGCTTTGCCTCGGCGCGGCTGTCGAATCCGAGCATCACCTTGTCCTCGTCGTACTCCTTGAACTCTGGCGCCTTGAGCTGGTGGACGACGTAGACGAACTTGGCCTGTTCATTCGGCCCGAGGTAGACGTCGACGTGATCGCCGTCTGGCGCCTCGGTCAGCCGGATGTAGCCGTAGGGGTAGCGCATCAGCGTCTCACCCTCGGTCTTGTTGTGCGGATCGTACCAGTGGCGCTTGCTCCCCTTTCGGTTCTCGATGGAGATAGGGAGCCCGTTCCATGTCGTGCGGCCGTGGAGCTTGCGGGACTTGGCCACTTCCCCGCCCTGGATGGTGTCCTCAAACTCGAGAGCATGCTTGAGGTGATCGTCCAGATCTGTTCGCCTCGATCTTCTCTTTCCCTCCTTCCAGGGGATGGTGTGTTGCGGATCAGCCCACTTTCCTCCGCGTGGACCAATGTAGGGGCCGCCAGCCTTGGTCAGGGACTTCTCGGCCATGCCCTCTGGCACCAGGTCCCACTGCTCGTTGAACACCATGCCCGCAGGGACGCGCACCAGTCGACACTGGCACCACGGATGCACCGCTCCGAGCACCGGACGCCACTCGGACTGTTTCAGCCCGATGTTTGACACGCCTTGAGCGTGCCACCAGCTCGCGGGGCGGATCTTGGGCAGACCGTCCTCGTCGAGGTAGAGCCGCTTGCACTCCTTGCACGCGTCGGGTTCCGGCACCTTGGCCATCATCGCGCCATCGCCGTGGTCAGCGATCACTGACTCGAGCTTGGCTTGCTCGTGGGCAAACTGACTCTCAGTCGAAGCGATCCGCTGCCAGTCGCGCGCCCAGTCCTCGCTCATCTGGCGGAGACGCGTGGTGAGCTTGGAGATCCCGTCCCGCCGAGCCACCGCCCAGCCCGCCTCGTCACGCGTGCCCTGGAGAAACTGCTGCGCCAACTCCTCGTCGAGCTGAATGACGTCGGTACCGACCTCGCCGCTGTAGCGGGTGCCGAGCCCCACGCAAAACTGACCAGCGCGCGAGACAGCCTGATCGTAGGCGAGACGCTCGCGGTCGGTGAGCTCTACCGGGTGCTTCTCGAGGTAGGAGCGGAACTGCCGGTAGCTCATCTGCTCGGCGCCAGGAAGCTTGGCCATCAAACGGCCAAACTCGAAGCTGTCCAGGACCAGACTTCCGATGTCCCTGGGGTCAAGGTAGCCCTCGTCGATCAGGCGCTGGAGATCCTCATCCGAGACCTCCATGCCCGCGGTACCGATGGCCAGGGCCGTCGACGAATCTCGGATGATCCGCCGCAGCTCCTCGATCTGTGCTGGCGTCAGAAGGGGCATGCTATGCGTCCTTGAGCACGCGCTCGAGCTTTTTGACCATGCGAGCCCGAACCTTCTCGACCACGGCCTGGTGGTGGTCGATGGTTCCCTGGAGGGCAGCGTACTCCATTGGTCGCGGCTCGCGGTCGTGCGCGTGACCTCGTGTCAGGTTCCTGACCGCCTTGACGAGATCCTCTCGGCTGAGGGGCCGGTCCGATTCGATGGTCAGCTTCACGCGCCAGCCACCAAATAGGTCACGATCGCATCGGTGTCGCTGCTCGGGTTCGTCACTTGAAGCTGTGTAAACTCACCCTCCCAAAACAACTTTGCCTTGGCGCCGCTTGTCGGCTCTAGCTTTAGAGACTCCGACCCGCCGTTGAACTTGATCGTCAACGCTTGGTCGGTCTCGATATAGAGAAGCGCGGCCGTCGTGACACCTCCGAGCTCCAAATCATCGTCCACAGCCCCCGCGGCGATCACTCGCGTGTCAGCCTTTCCGACCTCCATGTCAGTGCGGATCGTTTGGATAGTCACGGCGTTCGAACGCTCGAACCCGATCAATCTCTCGTCGGTGTCGAGGCTGGCTAAGATGGCGATGGAGTGCTTCACTCGATACGTGCTGGCCATGTCAAACCTCTATCGTGTAGGTGTAGGTCCCGTTGGATCGGCGCTCGGTCACTTGTGCCTTGCGCATTATCGATTTTTCTGCCGCCTCTTCGCCCTCTTTATCGCGGCTGGTCTCGGGGAGGCCCCGGAGCTGGCCGAGCATGTCCGACCACTGATCAGGCTCCTCGGACGCACCCTGTTCGCCTCCCTGCTTGACCTGCTCACCCCCAGGCTGCTCGCCAAACTGGTCGCCCTGCTCGCCGAACTGGCCCTGCTGGGCCTCCATGTCCTTGGCCTGGGCAAACTGCAGCCACGTCGGATCGAGGATCACCTCGCCCTTGCCGTCGGGGAGCGGGGCAAGGTCATCCTCCGCCCGGATTTCGTCGACGGTCTTGATGTAGCTCGCCTGCTTCTTTTGCAGATCGGCAATCTGGTCGGACGAGCGAGGGTCCATGCCCGTAAACACGAGCTCAAAGTCCTCATCGATGCGCCAAATCAGGTAGTGGTTGATCCACGAGGAGAGCTTGCGCAGGATCGGCCGCAGTCCCTTGTCCTTGCTGGACTTGATCCGCTGTTCGGCTGGCGCCTGAAACATCTGGGATGTCTGGCCCTGATTGCCGTAGACAAAGTTGAGCTCGGCCGGGTCAGACTGACAGATCCCGCATGCCAGCTTGATCAGGAAGTCGTTCCAGGCGGCATACTCCATGTCCCGGTTGGAACTGTGTAGGTTGATGTACTGCAGCTCGTCAGCGTTGGTGATCGGCGTGCGCCATGCGTTGGCCACGCCCGAGATCAGCTGGTACCAGTAGCGTCGAAAAGCGTCCAGCTTGGGGCCGCTGATCCCGCCACGAAAGTTGATGATACCCTTCGTCGCGCTGCCCTGGCTGAAAAACCGCTTGTTGTACTCGAACGAGTAGAGCAGGGCCGTGATGACGTTGATCATCATCTCGAGTTCAGAGAAACCGTAGCCGTTGAGCCGGATCCCGGTCCTGGGGTTGCGGATGCCGAAGCAGAGCTCGTGGGCGGCGAACTCGGCGATCACCACGTCGTCGTAGATCTGGACGAACCGCGCGCGCTCGGGATCGTCGTCAAGATCAGCGCTGAGCGGCATGTCCGCGATCCTGATCGTGGACGCGTCGAGCGCGTAGAAGTCGCTCGGCTGACCCTTGCGGTTGTCGACCACCTCGAACGTGGCCTGGTCGTACGTCAGGCTGTCGCGCACCAGCTTTTGGAGAAAGGTCTCGAAGTTGTCCTTGCCGAACTTCCGCGTGCTGCCCGTGTAGAGCAGCCACTGCTCGATCTCGTTGGCGCGCTTGCGCTCGGCCCTGGTGGTGTTCTTTTCCTGGTCTCGCAGTTTGATCTGGTAGCCGGGCTCGCGGTCCTGCTGCTGTGGGATGGCAAAGTTCGCCACCTGGTGGACGCGCGTCTGGAGGATGCCAGTGAACACCGGGACCTTCCGGCTCAGCTCCTCGAGAGTCCAGTATGTCAGGCCGGTGGCGCGGTCCTTGAAGCCGATCGCGTCGAGCACAGCGAACGGATCGACCATCAGCGCCTTGGCCGCCTCGTCGGCGGGCTCCGGCAGCCCCGGAGGCAGGTTCTGTTGGCCGTCGGCGTTGACGGGCAGGGCGCTTCTGCCGCGGGCGGCAGCCTTCTCGAAGCTCTCCGAGAACACCTGCCCCACCATGTGCAGCGCCCCCCCGAACGCATCGGAGGCGCCTGCGATCAGTCGATCCTGCCAGCTCATGGGCTGCTCCCTAGTAGTCGCGCTTGGTGAACGCGCTCCGCACCATGGGGTCGCTGTCGTCGATCACCTTTGTCTCGCCCGGGTCGCTCTTGACGACCAGCGGAGCTCCGCTCTCGACGCCGTGGGCATCCTGCCACCAGGCTGCCAGCCCGCCCTGGCCCTCGAAACCGGCCGGATCGTTCTCGACGATCTGCGCCGCGATGTGCTGGCGCTGCATGTCCTCGGGGGGGCACGGTCGGTCGGACTGCTCGCCCTGGTAGATGGTTCCCTTGCGAAGCACCTCGGCCGGCGCCGATCCGGCGTAACGGGCCTGTACGCCGAGCTGCAGCTCGCCGGACTCGATGGACTTGGCGATGGCCTCGTCCTCGTCGAGCTCGGCGTAGCACTCGCCGATGCCGATGCGAGCCTTGCGGAGGGACTTCTCGGCGTACTTGCCTCTGGTTTTCCTTGACGCCTCCTCGGCGTTTGTCGATGCCGCGCGCGCCTCCTCGGAAGTGCCAGTACCCCAGCCAGCGTTCAAGTGGGCCACGGCCGCGCGATGGTGCTCGTTGATTGCATCCATGTGGGCCTGGATCTTGTCCTGCTTTTCTCTCTCCTCGGGACTGAGCTTCCGCAGCGTCAAAGAAAGCCCGCCGAGCTTCTCCTTCTCCTTCTCGTGGTGCTCTTTCTGCCTCACGTGATGCTCAGCTTCTTCCCTCCACGACCTCTTGTGCTGCGGATCGGCGTACTTGCCGCCGCGCGGGCCGATGTAGGGGCCGCCAGACTTGCTTTTCACCATGTCTTTCTCCTCGCTCTTTCTGAACCCGTGCTTCTCGGCCAGCGCGTTCGCCGCGTCCGCGTGGTGGTGCATCTGCTGCCTCGCGCGCTTCTGCTCCTCGCCCGACCGTTTCGCTGCCCGCTCGCGCCACCGGTCGCTTTCCTTCCAGTGCGCTTTCCATTGCTTGTGCGCGACGTGCTTGTCGGCCTCCTCCTTGCTGCCTCCGGCCTTCATGCCAGGGTACCAGTAGACCCACTTTCCGTCTCGCCCGCGGCGACGAAAACCGCCCTTGGCACCTCCGGGAACCGGAGACCAGCCGCTGCCGCTCGGCCTGGACGCCATCTGGTCGCCCCACAGCTTCGCCGCGATCCGGGTCCCGAGGCCAGGCTTGGCGGTCGGCTTCTTGTCGGGGAGGGGCTGGTAAGGGCTGGGGCGCACGTTGCCCGTTCTCCGGGCCAGCGCCGCCATCGCGCTGCCACCGGCTGCCGCGGCGTGGACGCTTTTTTCCAGCCACTCGTCGAGATCTTGGGTCATCAGCAGTTGTGCAAATGCCTTGGCCACCTCGACGCCGAAGAACCTGTTGATCGCGCTCTCGCGCTCCTTTCCCTCCGACATGCTCTGGATCTCGTCCCACTCGTCCTTGGCAGCCTTCATCACGTCGGCGTGCCGGCGCTCAACGTGATGTTCATTGGTCGGCGGCTGCCAGGAGAACTCGATCCCGTTGCCCTCGTCGCCGATGTGCGCTCCTGGAGGCGGAGGCTTCTTGCCCAGCGCCTTTTCCGGCGTCACGCCGTAGTCCTCGAGCAGCTTCGTGAACTGCTTGTCGGCATCGTCCTCGCCAAACACGCGACCGATCGTCTCGCGGGCATCGGACTGCTCGATCTTGACCTTCATCTCCTTGCCATCGAAATCAAACTGCGGATTCCGGCCGGCGAGGCGACCGATCAGGAACTTGGGAGTGAGCTCGCCGATCTCGCGCGCGGCCTTGACGAGCGCGTGCTTGCTCTCCGGTGGGAGATCGTCGCGTGCCTCGATGGCCTTGGTGAGCTGAGCCTTGACGCCACCGATCAGCGCCTTGACCTTGGCCTTCTCCTCCGGTGTGCGCTTTCCGCCCTCGGCACTCCCGGCGACGTGATCCTGGGCGATGCGGATCTTGACCAGCGTCTCGACGGCCTCTTTGCTGTCGAACAGCACCTCGGGCATCTTGTCCGCGAAGAGGTGGGTGTTGTCGGCCAATCGCACCGCGCTCCCGAAGTGGTCCTTGCTCCAGTCCACCTCGCTGCCGCTGTGGTTCGCCACGGCCTGGACGTAGCGCGTGAACTTGTCCTCGCCGAAGATCTGAGTCATTTTGTCCTTCTGCTGCAAGGACATGACCGTGCTCGCCTGCGGGTGGTAGTTGTCCTTGACGGCGAATCCGCCGCGGGCGATGGCCGGAATCGTGTAGCCCATGTCGTGGTCCAGCCACACCTGGTAGGCCATGAAGTGGTCCATCGGGCTGATGTCCTTGCCGCCCTTCTTGAGCTGCTCGAAGATGGCGTCCGACTGCTGGGCGTTGACGCTCAGGTGACGCACGCCGTGGTCGCCGAGGGTGCGTCCGGCCGCTTCGATCTCCTGATGTGCCAGCTTGCGAACGTTCTCCTCCATTAGCTTGGACAGCTGGGCCTTGTCGACGCCCGCCGCATCGCCGTAGTCGACCATGGAGTGCAGCATCTTCTTCGCACGCTCGACGTTTTTGGGGATGATGTAGCCCTGGTTCCCCAGATCGTCGAGGTGCTCGCCGATGGCCGCCTTGAGGTCGCCCTTGTAGGACCGGGGAGCTCCAAAGCGGTCCTCCATCTCCTTTTGCACGACGTCGTAGTCGGCGGTCATCACAGCACGCTGCTTCTTGTCGAGCTTGTTGAAATCGGCCGGGAGCTCGGCGGGATCGGTGATCACCTCCCTGGCCGGTGCCTCGCCACCCTCCTTGCCCTTGGCCTCGTTCGGCTTGGTGTCCTTGCCCTTGTCCTTGGCGTGCGGCGCGTTCGTGACGCCCACACCGGGGTACCAGTAGATGTAGCCGGCCCCACGCTTCATGTGGTAGCCGCCCTTGGTGCTGCCCTTGATCGGGGTGAACCCGGCCGGGGGCTTCTGGTTGGCGCCCTTCACGAGATCGTGGATGGCGTCGATAGACCGGTGGAGGCCATCTGCGGCGAGCAACTCCTCATCGGACGGGTCCACCGTGTCTGCGTCGATATCGAATGCCTGTTCCTTCAGTATGGATGGTTCGCGCTGCTGAAGAGCAACGCTGAACTCTTGCGCTACACCAACTTCTGACGGATCGCTGGACGCAAGCTCTTTGGCCGTTCTGAAGTGATCATCGGCCAAATCCTTGAGTGGGCGTATTGAATTCCAACTGGCACCAGACGATGACCTTTTGTCAAACTCCGAGAGAATCACCGCTCCGCGAAACTTGTGTTCGTCTGCCGTTAGCGGCTTCGGCTCGGGGGCAGGGGCAGGGGCAGGGGCAGGAGCAGGAGCAACTGGCGTTGCCCTGTGGGTTTCGCCTTTGTCCGGGTACCAGTAGACGCGTTTCCCGCCGACCATCTTGAAGTAGCCGCCCTTTTTGGACCCCCTGACCGGCTGGTACCCGGCCGGGGGCCGCTGCTGCTTGCCGCCACCAGATCTCGGCGGCGGGGGAGCGAACAGACCCATCTGCCGCGGATCGTCCTTGGCTTTCTCGATCCATTCGTCCAGTTCCGGCGTCAGGGACTTGTGGGCCTCCATCCGAGCCAGCTTGCGGTAGTAGTCCTTGTCCTCGGTGAGGTGGTCCATCGCGATCTCCTGCGCAACCTTGCGATCCCGGGTATGCTCGAGTTCGACCTTCGTGCCAGCGGCCAGCGCCTCGGCGTCAAAGTCGCCAGGCTTCTTTCCCGCGGCCAGACCGCCGGGGATGGCCTCGGCCTTGCTTACGCCCTTCATCCGCTGGTAGATGCCCATCACGTACTTCCAATCCTCGGTGCGCCCCTGCTTCTTGGCCTGTTTCTTGGCCTCGGACCAAAGGTGCTCATCTCGCTCTGTTCTGACCGCAGAAGCTGGCATCGTACTACTCCGCGTCCTGGTCGTGGATCAGATACACCTCGCCATCAGGCGTGTGGCAGAGGTTGACGTTGTAGGCGTCGAAGGTGTGAGCGTACTGGTAGCTGTACGCCTCGTTGTCGAGATCGTCAGCGCTCATCCCTTCGTAGTAGGGCTCCACCGACGGATCGGTGAATGGACCAAGGTGCGGCAGCTCGTCCTGTGTGAACCCGTGCCGCTTGAGCTCGCGCTTGACGTGCCACCACCAGATCCCGAAGTTGCGGTAGTACATCGGCACCTTCTGGAGAAGCGCGATGATGTTGTTCGCCTGAGACCTGGTCATTGTGCAACCCCGTGCGACGCCTTCCAGCGCTCCTCGGCTTCTTTGGCGAGCTTGTTGAACGGACTTGTGGCTCCGTAGCCGTAACTCGAGTAGCCATACTCCCGTCGCGCCGTCTCGAGCAGCGGGTTGTTCCACTCGCGCCATTGATCGTGGGATGTGTTCGCCTCCGCCACAGCTTCAATCAGTGCGGCCTTGTCCTCGCCCCATGGGTAGAGGATCTCCCCCTGGCCAATCTCGGCCAGGGGCTTCGAGAACACCGAACCCGTTTCGGTGCGAACGATCATCGGCGTTCCGAGCTTTCCGTGCTTCTCGTACCAGGCGTGGATGTGCTCGTCGATCATGCTCTGGTTGGCCGCGAGCACGTACTCTGGAATGTGGGTGATGGCCTCCAGGGGCGACTTCCAGGAGTTATCGAGGTTGTCCCGCAGCGCCTCCTTGAGCTCGTCAGCGGGCTTGTAGTCGCTGACCTGGTAACCGTCTCCCGCCACCTGGTCGATCTCGCGCTCGTAGCTGCGAGAGCTGCCCCACGACCGGACGCGGATCGTCCGCTTGGCCAGGTCCACCCGTTCGACCAACAGCCGGCCCGACTTCCGCAACTGCGGCTCCTTTGGCTCGATCACCACCCCGCGCTTGATCAGCCGCGCAGCCAGCCGCGTGTCGTCCCCTTCTCCTGTGAGGTAGGTGTTGACGGCGACCGGCGTCCTATCGGCTGACTCGAGGTACTGCTTGATCTCGAGCGGGAGCAGCTCATTGCGCAGCAACTGTCTCCTGAGTCGATCGACGCTAATTGTCATGCGAGCTCGCGCTTTATCCTGGCCGCGGATCTTGCCGAGACGCTCCACCTTTCGCTGGTAGTTGTAGAAGTCGTCGATAGACTGCTGGGCCTGCTTGGCGTACCAAGCGCTCTCGGCCGTTGCCCGCTTCTCCTTGATCACGCGTAGCGCCTCGTCGGGGTTGTCTGACAGCATCGCTAGCATTTCCACGTCGTCGAGGCCCTGCCCCTCCATGTCGTTCGAGATGTTGTCGGCGCCGCTACGCAGTTTATCTAGCCAGCGCTCCTTCCCCTTGAGGGTGGAGTGTCGAAAACCGTCAAACGAGCCCTTGGCTAGGTACGTGTGGATCTGCACCTGCTCGGCGTTGTTGCCCTGGCGCACACCGCGGCCGTTGCGCTGGTGCATGGTCCCCGGATCCCACGGCTGGTCGAGGTGGTGGATGTCCGTGGTCCCCGCGGCGTGCTTTTTGCCCTGGAGGTTGACGCCCTCCCCCATCGTGCCGGTGTTTCCGATCACGACCTTGACCTCTCCGCGGTTGAACCGATTGCCGATGGCCTGCCGCGCGGCGGAGTCGGCGGCCACCTGGGCGTTGATGATGCCGATCTCGGAGGGCTTGAGTCCCTGCTCGATGAGCATGTTCTTGAGCCGCTCATGGCTGGCGTTGTGGTCGCAGAAGATGATCTGCCCCCCGCGCTCTTTGGCCCCTCTCGCAGCAGCCTCGACGCACGCCTTGTACTTCGGGCTATTCGTGTACCAGTTCTTGTACTCTTCTGAATCGTATAACTCGAGGTCCTGAGCGGCCTTTTTCATCTGGTCAAGGAGCCGGAACATGCCCCCAGGATCTTCATGGTTATCGAGGTTGAGGGCGTTTTGTCGCAGCAGCTCGTAGACCACCTTTTGCTCGCTGGTCATGTCCACGAGGTGCGTCTGGTGCTCGGCGTCGGGGATCTTCAGCCCGACGTCCGTCGCTGTCTGCAGCATCATGTACCGGTCCATGATCTGCTCCAGCTCCTTGAGGTTGGTGAAACCAACGACACACTGCGCCGACTCGAGGTTCCCGGCTCCCTCATACTCGTCGGAAAACTGCGTCTCCCCTTCGTCCTCGTCCTTTTTCTTGGCATGCTTCCCCGGGGGGGTCAGGATAAGCCGTTCCTCGAGCTGGCAAAACCGGTCAATGAAGTCCTCGGAGTTCTCGATTCCGATCTTGTGAAACGCCTCGGGGGCGATGTGCTGGAGCATGTTGAATACCTCCAGCGGTGAGTTCTTTGTCGGCGTCGCCGTCAACAGGTAGACGCCGTTATTCGGATCCGACTCGCGAACGTAGTGGGACATGTGCTGCATCTTGCGAGCCTGCTTGCTTTGCCCACTGCCGCCCAGAAACTTCGGGTTGGATCCGAACCGCGACTTGGCTGCATAGAGGTTCTTGTACGCGTGCGCCTCGTCGGCCATCAGCGTGTCGATGCCGAGATCCTCCCAGAACACGAGGCTCTCATCGTGCTTGAACTTCTGCTGCAGTTTGTCCTGCGCCCACTGAGCCTTGAGCTTTTCGATCCGCTTGTCCTGGGTCTGCTGTGTCTTTGACCCCTCACGGATCTCGTCCACCTTGCCCGCGCGCTGGTACCAAAAATCCTCCTTTTCGTACTGCTCGATCGTCTCCTGCTTGAGAGGGATCCGGTCAAACGCGGGCTTGGTGCAAATGATCAGGTCGTACTCGTTCTGCTTGACCATCGCGAGCTTTCGGTTGCGCTCGATGTCGTTGTCGGCCTTGGTGACGTAGCTGTTGGCCTCGACGTAGGCGTCAAACGCCTCACCCTCGAGCCCGCGCTCTACCGCTTCCGCCTTCGCTTGCTTCACCGCGGCACGACCCTTGACGCGGTGCTCGCCGATCACGAGCACACGCGATCCCGGGAACAGGGACTCGACCTCCTCAGCCCAGTTGGTAGCGACCGACTTCGGCACGACCACCATGGGCCGCTTGGCGCGGCCCTGCTGCTTTCGCAGTCGAGCGAGAAGGATCGCGATGAAGGTCTTGCCAAGGCCCACGTCCTGCCCCAGGATGCCGCGCCCCGTCTCTGCGGCCCACCGCACGGCCATGTTTTGGTAGTCGTGCGGAACGATCCCCTCGGTGATCCCCTCGAGCCCGAGCGCATCCCCGCTGTACTCCTTGCGGAACTCCGAGTTGAACAGGCGGTTGTAGAGGTTCTCGAGGTCGGTGCGATGCTCGGAGGTCTTGAGCCAGTCACCGAACGCGCGCTCGACGTCCTCCTCGACGCTCTTGACGTCCTCTTTCTTTAAACCGAAGCGGTTCATGTACTTCAGGAAATGGGGCGCTCGACCCCCGCCGCTGCTCTCCCCGAGAACCTCCCCAGGGGTGAACTCTCTGCCGTAGCTCGCCGGCTTCCCCTCGGGTGGCACGATCTCCTGCAGCGTGTAGACGCCGTCCTCGTAGATCATGCGAGCCATGTTCTCGCCGTGCTTTCGCGGACCGCGGCCAAATACGATGTGGCGCCCCTCGGTGCTGTTCAGAAAGTCACTGAACCACTCGAGCGGAAACCACCCCATCACACGGAGTTGGATCGGAATGTCGTCGATGCTTCTGCGCTTCGTCTCTAGCCGCTCCTCGATGGCCGCGATCTGGCGCTGCACCTGGGCACGCTCCTCGCCGCCGATGGTCTCGAGGCGCGCGCGCTCGGCCTCCAGCTTGTCGTAGAGGTTACCCGTGAGGTAGTCCTCCATGTGCTGGAGCGGTGTGGCGCCTGATTCGCTCTCGCGCGCGGACGCGTCTAGCGCGTAGTCGCCGGTCGCAAGGACCAGGCGCCGGAGTTCGTCCTCGCTCTGACCGTCCCACCCTTCCCAGTTGTGCTGGAGATCGGACGGTAGTACGTAGCCACGGTTTCTCCGCGCTACATAGGCGGCCACGCTTGCGAGATCGGTCCGGTCGACGTCGGCGGCCTTGAGCGTCACTGCCGCATCCTTGCTCAGCACGTCCGACAGCTCGCCGTTCGAGTCGACGCATGCCATGAAGTCCAGGAGAAGTGGGGCGCTTCTGGACAGCTCTCCGAGGGCGCGGTGGGAGCCCGGGATTCCGTTCTCCTGGACCCACGCTTTGACCCTGGTCGCCACGTCGCGACGCATCGCCCGCGCCTTGTAGAACTCGCCCTCCTGGCGAGCCTTCATCAAATCGCCGATGGCCTGGGCCAGATCGTGGGCCTGCTTGATCGCCTGGTCGCCGCTGTTGTTGATGATCTGGCTCACGTCGTCGACCGTCTCCATCGGCACCCACTTGGGCGGCTCGCCGATGTAGAGGTACTTGCGGTTGGCCATGGTCTTGACGTTGCCGAGCAGCGGCGGAACGTCAGCCGCAGCGATCTTCGACTCGGCCCGGCGAAGGTACTCGGCCATGTGCTCGCGCTCTTTTCCGAGCTCGGCGAGCTGCTCGACGCTGATCGGCATGGCGGAGGGCTCGGTCTCCGCGGCCACCTTCTCGGCGGTCAGGCGACGAAGCGCCCCGGGAACCTGCGCCACGTCACCGACCACGGTATCGCGGAACCCGGTCTCCTCGCGGGTCTTGGCCTCTCCGAGGATCCGCTCGGGGCGGGTGTCGAAGTAGGTGCCGTCGACCCACTGTTGATCCCAGGCGCCAAGCTGGCCCATCTCCTCGGCAAGCCTACCGTCGGCCTGGGCCTGAAGGAGGGCTTCACCGACGATCCGATCGCGCTTGCGGAGCACCATGATGTCGGCCGCGATTTCGCAGTGGACGTGCTTGAAACAGTCATCTGGCAGCTTGAAGCCGTCCAACACCTCGGCGCGCGCCAGGAGGCGCTCGCGGAATTCCCGCCAGTTCTGGCCACGGTTGCTCATCACGCCGGGGTGGATCAGAAACACGCACACGCCGCCGTCCTTCACGTGATCAAGGGACGTGTCGATGAAGTACTTGTCAGCGCTCTTGAACTCGGGCTTATCGAGAGGGATGTCGCCTGTCCGCACGCAGTACGGCGGGTTGGCGATCACGCCGTCGAAGTCTTGGCGTTGGCCGTAGCGCTCGATCGTAAACTCCTCGAGCGCCTGGGCGTGAACCTCGTGCTTGTGGCCGTGGAGCACGTCGGCGACCATGGCAGCGCTGCTGTCGAGCTCGACGCCCGTCACCTTGGTGCCCTTGGGGGCGGTCTGGAGGAACACGCCGCTGCCGCAGCTCGGCTCGAGCACGCGCTCGTGCTCCGGCAGATAGGCGCCCATCACGTCCCACATCGCATCTGCGACGTCGGTGCGCGTGTAATACTGGTTGAGGTCTCCGCTGATCCCGCCCTTCCCGCTGTACTTTGCGACCTGGATCGCCTCCTCGTCCGTCAGGCCGCGCCCCGCCGACAGGGCACGCTGGACGATCTCGAGGGCCAGCTCGTTGTCGCTCTTGCGTTTGCCCTTGGTCTTGACCTCGGTCATCGCGTCAGTGACGGCGTCCTTGCGGGTGTCGGCGCCGCCGATCACCAGCTTGGGCCTGGGCTCGACGTCCTCGACGTGGGGCTTCACCTGGACCTTCTGCTTGTCCGGGTACCAGTACTCCCACCCCTTTCCCTTGCGCCGGCGGAAGCCACCATGGCGCCCACCGGGGATGTGCTGCCACCCCGCACCGGGTGGACGCGGGGCGCCGCCACCGAAAAGCCCCATCTGGCGCGGATCGGCGGCGCGGCGCGCCTTGAGCAGATCCTGCCCGCTGAACAGCACGAGACGCCTGCTCTTGTGCACGTCAAACCTCTCAACGCGTCTCGCGGGTCCCTTGTCCGGCTTGATCAAAAACGAGATTGTCCCTTGCTTGTAGGTGATGTCGCGGATCTCTCCCTCTTGATCCTCCCAGCCATGAGGCGTGGTGGCCCGAAATCTCACGCGGTCACCGACTTTGTGACCCCGCCACTCGGCGCGATGCCGCTCCGACTCGATCATTTCGGTCGCGAGCTTTATTCCCTCGAGACGGGGGTACGTCCCTGCCATCACGCCACTGAACGTGATCGTGTCTCCGTGTGTCTCGATCTGTAGTTTGCGCCTGCCATCGATTGATCCGTACTCGGCCCGGCCTGCGCCGCTGGAAAGAAACATCCAGGGGCCATTTTTCACGGCGCGGTTGAACGCCTTCCAGGCGGTCTGCAAATTGACCCGCCGCGCCTCCTTGGCCTGGATTGCCTCCTCCATCGGGTCGATCCCTCTTGGCTTCTTCTCCGGCTTGATTCCGAGCTGCGTCATTCGACGGTTGATCGCGTTGATGTTGGCCACCACGGGGGCCTGCTTCTCGGGATACATGCGCAGGTCACGAGAGCGCTTCCGCATGACGTTGAACGCCAACTGAAGTTCATCAGCGTCGGTGGTGGCAGTCACCACGTGGCTGATGTCCTGGGTGACGTGCGAGAGTTCATCGTCATACCGCTTACTGTTGTGCCTTCTTGCGCCGATCTCAGCGTATCCATCCAGCCACCCAGAAAGACTGCTCCAGGTGATGTTGGTCCCCGGAGTCTTGGTCTCTGGCGGGGTTCCAGCCGCGGCATCCCTGGTCGTTTCCCACAGCTCGGATTCTGTGGGGAGACCGTCAGCCTGGGGCTTGGCGGTCTCGGGATACCAGTACTCCCAGCCATGTCCCTTGCGACGGCGGAAACCACCCTTCGTCCCGCGCGGGATGGGTTGCCAACCGCTGCCCGGAGGCTTTCTGCTGTCAAACACACCCATCTGTCGCGGACCGAACATCCCCATCTGCCGTGGATCTGGCTTCCGAGCCTTCTCGAGATCGAGCACAAGCCTCATCGTCATTTTCCGATCCGTGCCAGCTTGCCGCGACGCCGGGGCACCTGTCGCTTGGGCGGAGGTGGCGGCGGTGGGAGCTCGATCTCTGCCTTGCGGAGATCTCCTGTCGGCACAGACTTGGCCACAGCCACATCCAACGAGGTCATCGCCGTCATGCTCTCGATCAGCCCACGAACCGTCGCCTCGGTGATCGGCTGGGCGCCAAGGTCTCGAGCGTAGGATGAATCCTTCTTGGCCGCGGAACGCACGTCATCCATCACCTGGGCGACGATCTTGGACGCGTTGATCCTGGGCTTTCGGCTCGAGCTCGTCGACGTGCTGTTGGCCACCGCTGCATCGACCAGGTACTGCGTGTGCCAGACCACCCGGTTCATCAAGCGGTTCTGGCCGTCCATCGCCTTGACCAGATCGGGCTTCTGGTTGTACTCGCTGGCGGCGAACAACTGGCTCTGGTCCTCGGACTGCAGTTTGGCCAAGCGCTTGCGTTCCGCCTCGGCGCGCTTCTCGGCCGCGGCGCGGTCCTTTTCGTCCTGGATCCGCTGGCGCTTCTTGGCCGCGGCGGCCGGGCTCAGCCCGAACTCGATGTCGAGGGCCTCGGCGGGGGTCATCCGCGAGCTGGCGAAGCCCAGCAGGGTGCCGGTGGCACCGGAGCGCCCCTCCGAGAACGCGTGGTCGTGGTAGTCCTGGACCGCCCTGGCGGCGAACCCGCGAAAGTCTCGGGGCGTCATCTTGGGCCCGATTTTGCCGCGGATCACCTGGAGCAGGGCCAGGGCCACGGGATCGTCGTGGACGCGCTGGGCCACGTCGACGCCGGTCTCGGTCGCCTCGGTCTGGCCGAGAAAGTTTCGCAGCGCGGCGTCGGACCGCTGGCCCTGGTACCGCTCGCGGATGTGCAGATCCGCCTCGACCGCGGTCTTGAGCGATGGGCCCACGGGCCAGCCGTGCTGCTCGGCGACGATCAGAGACGGCGTCGACAGGGCCAGCACCCGCCGCAGCTCGGGGTTCATCCGCTGCAGGAGGTCGGCATCAGGGATCAGCCTGGCGGCCATCACGCGCTCGACGCGGTTTCGACCGTCCTCATTCAGGCGGTTGACCGCTTTGCCGTCCTTGTCGTGCTCGAGATACTGCGCCTTGTTGAGCTCGTCGATGATGCCCGCCTGGCGCAGGGACACCACGAAGCCCTCGGCGGCCGAGCTGTGGAGAAAGTCGGCCAAGGTCTGGCCCGGGTCGATGGTGTCCACGAGGCTTTGGCAGACGTTCTCCGTCACGAACTGGCTGACAGCCACCTCCTCCGAGCGGGGGTCGAGCCCCTGGGTGAGGGCCTCGTTCATCCGGCGACCGAGCATCTTGAGGTTCGCGTTGCCCTTGCCGGCTTCGACCTGGACGCGCCGCACCAGCGCCGGCTGCTCCATCGCGCGCACGTCCGCGGCGGCAAACCCGTACTTGCGAGCGTTGGCGACGAGGTAGTCCTTCATCCGCTGCGCGCTCTCGGGGTACTGCGCGTAGGCCATCTGGATCGCCATCGTCCGCCCGTTTCCGCCCAGGATCGCGTTGTGCTGGTCCATGATCGGCGCGCCGTTGACAGCGTCTGGGTTCGTGTTGACCAGGATGGCCGGGTCGAGGTTCTTGGCGATCCGGTCGACCTTCTCCTGCTCGGCCGAGATCGCGTGGTAGCGGCGCTCCTGGACGTTCTCCGGGTAGCGCGGGTGCACGGGAAAGTTGCCGAGCGCCTTCGGCTGGTGGCTCGCCACCAGGTCGCTGGCTTCGACCAGGACGAACTCGGCTGCCAGGTTCTCCACCCCCTTGCCGCTCGAACTGCGCAGCTTGAGGTCGGTTTTCTCGCCCTTGATCTCTCGACGCTTGCCCTTTTCGCGCTTGCGCTTGCTGACCAGGATGTGCCCGCCGGGCTGGGCGATGATGGCGTAGTCGCGGTCCTTGGGCATCCCAGCAGCCTGGAACTCGAGCGCAGACACCTCGCCGAACCCCTCCACGTTGTCGTACTCCCCGTTCTGGAGGTCGGACATCGTGGCGGTTCTGAGCTTGGCGGGCGCCTTCGGCGCTGGTTTGCCCGTGGCCTTGGCGGTTTTCTTTGCGTGGTAGGACGCGATCATCCGGTGCAGATCACGCTCTTTGACGAATGCGGTCTGTCCGGACTCGTCATGCTTGACCTCGACCACCCCCTTCTTCTTGTGGTGCTTGACGACCTCGAAGTGGCCCTCTTGGCCGCGGTGGGCGACCTTGAACTTGGCCCCCTGGTGCAGATCCTCCGAGCTCGTCAGGCCCTTGCCCTTTGGCTGGCGGTAGTAGTAGCGATATTTGGGCGGGGGGTTCGGCCGGCGCGTGCGCTTGATGTACTTGTGGCCGGCGGCCTTGACCACCAGTCGTCCGGGCTTCGACATCTCCGGCTCTCGCCACCCGGGCGGCGTGTCGTCCACCTGGTCGCCGAGCTCGTCCAGCTCGCGTGTCATCCAGACGAGCTCGGGGGGCCGCGGCACGCCGATCGTCAGCCGCATCCGGCGACGCAGCTCAAGGGGCGGCTCCACGGCCACCTCGTGCATCATCCTGTACTTGAGCAGTTCGGCCTCCGTCCACATGCCGGGGTGAGCCTTCTCGGACTTCTGCACAATCACGTGTCGCGGATCGCGATGGATCGGAGAAGTGCGCGCGGACGCCTTCCAAAGCGACAGCACACGCTTGGCGATTTCGTTGCGGCGTGGGTGGTCGCGGGGGGCGAAGCTACGCAGCCCCTTGAATAGCGACCGACGAAGCGTGATCGGATCGGGGGCCTGCATCCACTCTCGCACCTGCTCGGTCAGGTCTCGCTCGGCCTCGTACGTCAGCCCCAGGCCGGCGGCCACCTGCTCGGCGTGTCGGATGGGCAGATCAATGACGGGGCTGGCGACGCCGGCGGGGATGCTCCCGACGGGCTGCAGCGGGCTCGTGACCTCCGGCATCTGCGTGAGCCGAGAAAACGCCGAGGTATCGATCCTTGGCTGTTGGCGAAGGCGATGAATCAGGCGCGGTGCAAGGCCGGGGATCGCGCCGAAGGGGCCACCTGATGGATGAGATCCAAACATACCAAACGCCTCCTACTGCTTGCTCGTCGATTCGTGGTCACAGGCGGAGAGCAGGAGAGCGGGAACCCTCGGAGACCCTCGCTGTGACCACGAATCCACAAGCAACTCAAAATCCAAAGCCACCACCTCCGCCGAACCCGAAGCCCATATCATCCGGACTCGGTGCTCCTTCTCGCGGCATCGGGTCTGGTTCGGCCTCCTGTTCTGTCGGGGGTTGTCCGTCAAGATACTGATTGTTCTGGGGAAGCGCAATATGTTCCACGGGCGCCATCGAATCGGTGTCATCCCCAAAGGAAAACGAAAACCCACCCATCCGCACCGCTGTATCGCACATCCAGCACGCCATCACGGTGTCATCATGGTCGCCTACCGATCCGACCTGTCCGTTGATCCAACCCATCGCCATCATCTCGCCAATCCAAACGTCTGTCTTTTCGATGCTCTCGGCGTCACCGCGAGGGATCCTCCACTTGCGGTTCTCGAGCGTCATGCGCAGCGACGGAACGCCGCGGTCGATGGAGTGCTTGCCCATCGTCAACGACGTCATGCCCTTGCGCCAGGGCTGCCGTGGCTGCACTCCAGAAGTGTGGAACTTGCGGATGGGCAGATCTGTTTCGCGGACCACTTCCTCGGTGAAGATGCGCTGGGCCTGGTTGGATTCCGCGTGGATCGAATCCGGCAGGCTCTGAGCGTATTCCTCTTTGATTTCGTCGATCTGGCGCTGGAATCCCCACCCCTTTCCGCGGCGGATGTTGACCAACCATCGGTTCCCTTGGTCGTCGACGGCCACGGTGAAGATCACCGTGTAGTCGGCGCCAGCGCTCGCGGACATGCCGAAGTCGATGCCCGTGTAGCGCGGCCAACCCTTCTCCTCCCAGTAAGCAGCCGGAAGCCCCAACGTGTACGGGAGGCGCACATCGCCGCCCTCGAACAGGTGGCTGGGAAACAGGCTCGACTCGTCCGTGAGCGGCTGGCAAAGGAACTCGCGCGCGAACCGCGCCGGAGACGCCAGTTCCAGCTTTCTCTTCTCGAGCCGAGACTTGTCGTAGCGCTCGGGGAACAGGATCAACCCGGTCTTGCTGATCGCCGGATACTTCCGCACCACGTATGCGCCGGTCTGCTCGATGTGGCCGTACAAATCGCCAAAGTGCATCGGCGTGCCAACCACGATGATCTGCCCGCCGGGCTTGATCATGTTCGTGATGGCAGAGAGGAAGTAGTCGATGTTCCGCTTTCGGATCGTCTCCGAGTAGATGTCCTCGTCGGTGAGGCAGTCGTCTACGACGATCCAGTCGGGGTGCCCGCCGCGGACCTTGACCCCCATCCCGCGCGCTCGGATGATGGTGCCGTTGCGGAGCTTGATCTCCTTTTTTGACCACAACCGATCGCCCGTGCTCGGCACCAAGTGCGCGAGCTTGGGGTTTGTCAGCAGCTCGTTTTTGACGATCGCGAGCAGTGCATCGGCGGTGTCCTGCGTCGACGAGAAGATGTAGCCCAGGCTTCCGGGCTTGACGTAGCCGCCCATCCAGATTGGATATGCGAGAGAAAACGCGTGGCTTTTCCCATGGTCACGGGCAGCGAGAATTAGGATGCGATCGTACTTGCAGACGAGTCGATCCCACTCCTCGTGGTGCTTTCCGACGAGGGAACGTCCGTTGTAGGGGTGTTCGTTTGGCCCCTGGATCACCTCCGAAAAAAAGTAGGCGAGGCTCGACCTGTAGAGGTAGCCCTGCGCCTGGCTCCAGATCGGCTCGTCCTCGGGGGAGATCTCGTTGAGCTTGAGGCTCACCTTCACTTCGCGATCCGTGGCATCCGTGAGCTGGACGAGCTCGGTGAGCGGGCGGGCCAGCACACCGTCTATGACCGGTGTTCGAGGTGGGTTGTCGACGCGGACTAGCGCGCGGGGGCGTTTCGCTACGAATGGTGTTCGTTCATCTGTCACCGCCGCAATCGCGCGTAGAAAAACACCACTTGATCAAATGGCCTGTGCCCGATGGATCGAGCTACCCGGCGCGTGAGGTCAAACGCGCCGCGCCACTCCCACCCCCGCACGAGCCTGGTGAGCCCTCGCCAGCGGTAGCAGCGCCTGCGCCACCGGATCTTGCGCCCCTTGGTGGTCTCGGAACAAGGGCGGATCTGTCCGAATGGACCACGATCACCAACGTAGGTGAGCACGCAGCGACCAGTGCGCGTCGAGCAGAGCAGCCCGGGCGTTCCGAGAGGGATCCACCTGTGCGCGATGTGGCCGTCGGTCGAGCGGAAGCGGCGACCGTCGGCGCGGTGCGTTCCGCACATGCCGTCACCCGGCCAGTAGACCGTGGCGCGGCCCGATACGGATGATGAGCCGAAAATGGCGAGTAAAAAATGAAGAGCCAGGCGGATCATCAGTGAAAGTAGAGCGCCTTGCGCGCGCCACCAGGCCGCCGCGGGTTCTTCGACGTTTCGCGCCAGTCCTTGCCGTGGAGCGCGTGGACTTCGCGCTCGTAAAACCACGGATCTCCAATTCTCGATCCCTTGACGCGTGTCACCTTCGGCGCCGTCCCCGGTGAATAGGTGCGCTCAAGCTCTCCGTCACACCCCTCGGTGGCCGCGCACGAGGGCACCGGATCTGACATCTTGTGGTGGTGATCCTGGACCTCTCCGCACTTGACGCAGCAGTACTCGTAGAGCGGCATCTATCTCCTCCTGGTCCTCGTGGCCCGGTCAATGCGGTCCAGCGTTGATTTGACGCTGCGGAGTTCGACCGTCAATTGCTCGACGCGGCTGGTAAGGACGTCGAGCTTGCTTGCCGGCGCCGCTGTCAGGCTGTGAGCGTTGGCGGCCGTGTTGTGATCGGTGATCGCCTTGTTGATGCGCCGTTCGACCTGCTCAGTGTCGAGCGCGTTCCATCGCGTGATGGCAGCGTACCCGGCCAACAGGACCACGAGCAGACCAACCGTGACCGCCTGATCGCGCCACCCCTTGCGTTGGGGCTGACACTGCAGCGCATCGATCGCCGCTCGCATGTTTTCGATTTCTTGGGTGGAATGTTTCTCGCCTGCCTGCACGCCGGTCTTGAGAGCATCACCCACCGCGCGCTGGAACTCATCGGTCGATTTCGGTGTCACGTCATGGCCCCCGATGGCTGCTGATCATGCGCTGCGCTGCCTCCGCAAACCCCTTCTCCGCCCAGGGCCAGGCCCACCCATATGCTTTGCTTGATACCGTCCTGCCGAACGAGCTCGCTCTGACCACGATCTCGGCAGGAGACGCCCCGTGGTCGAGCATGTAGCGCCACCTGCGCTTATCCGCGCCCAGCTCGAGTATATACCGGACGTAGGCTAGGCCCACCGGAAGTGGCAGCAGCAGGTACGCGATGGCCATCGGCAGCAGTCCCACCCACGGATGGATTCCCAGGCCAAACCACCGCGCCTGCCTGGTGTGGCCACTCTCGTGGACGATGGTCTCCTCGTGGAGCTCGGGCCACTCCCTCGGGTATCCCTGGACGGGTCCGATCGTGGTCGCGTACTCGGTGAGGAACACCTCCGGCTTCATCCCCCAGCCACATGTCACGAGGTACAAGGCCCAGGCCAGGGCCCGCCACAACCAATGATCCTTGGTGGTGACGATCACAGACCCATCGATCTTTCGAGCAATATCTTGGTAGTACGCTCGATGATCCATCCAGCCCATGTACTCAAACGTACGCCTTCACGGCTGAAATGACAACGGGTCAGGGGATTGCGGGATACTTTCGAGCCAGTAGGAGTTCGGTGAACGGGTCCTGCATCCCATCGACGCGGTGTTTGTGGGCCCGCTCGAACGCCACCAGCGCGCGCTTGCTCTCGTATCCCCAGATGCCGTCGGCGCCATACTTCGGCAGGCAGTACAGATCCCAGCGGAGCAGCGCCTGCTGCCACTCAAGATCGGTGAGCGAGACAACTCCTGCCCGAGCACTCTCGATCTGGTGCCGCAGCACGCGGCCGGGGCAGGCAGACTTGCCGAAGTGGTAGTGGCCGAAACGCCCACGGGGGCCGTAGCCGAACAACTCCGCCTTCCACTCCATCCACCACAGCCAGCGATCGAGCTGGCTGGCGCTGGGCGATCCAGACTTGCCCTTGCGCCAGTCCTCGTCGAAGTCACCGAACACCAGCGTGCTGCAGAGGTGCCGGTTCTCGTCGCCCGCCCACTCTTCGTGGCCCTTGGTCGGCTTGTCCTGGCTCCACGTCGCATCCTGGAACGGACGGAACAGGAGCACCTTGTCTGGCTCGTAGATCTGGGAGATACCCGCCGTGTAGCAGATCCCCGGACAGCCGGTCTCGCTGATGTGGTTCGGCCCGACATGGTAACTCGCGGTCGGCCGTGGGTCCTGGTTGGCAGAGCCGTTGTGGTGAGTGCAGTCGCCGAGGATGTCGCCCGGAAACAACCGCTGGCGAAAGCGCTTGGTCTTGTGGCTCGGGAGCTTGTTCCGCCAGTCGGCGAGCTTCCCCGCGGCAACCGCCTCGGCGATGGCCTCCTCGACTTCATCCCAGGTCGTCGCTACCATGGCACCTCCAGAACGACGGTCGCAATTCTCTGCCACTGCGATGGCCTTTCCAACCTGGTACTCAAGCCGACCGACGCGGGTCGATTTCTACAGATCGCCGAGAGCGTAGGGCACGTTAACGCCGAGGATTGGCCGGACAGTGTTGTCCTGCGATTGTGTGAGCGTGGTGTCGGCCGTCCGGTTGAGCGTGGCGTCAGTGAGACGGACCCATGAGACATCCGCTCCCAGCTCGGCCTGGATGACGGCGTCCGTCGGAGGGACCTGCGATCCGGTCGTGGCTGGAGTTCCGATCACAGCGTCTACGCTGATGGTCCCTGCCACGTTCTTGGCGACAATCGCCGCGACCACCGATGTTCCTACGGCCAGCCCATTGATCGCTGTGGTCGCGTGAACGGCGTAGTCCGCAGCGACAGCGATCGAGCCGTAAACACCATCGACGACAACTGCCCCCTCGGCAGTGTTGACCCGCCACGCGCAAGCGCCCGTGCTCGTCACATGCGTAGCCGTCCTGGCTGCCTCGAGCTCCCCGACAGCGACATGCGTCAACGTCTTGAACTCGTTGGTCGTCTCGACCTCGTTCGTTCCGTCGAGTTGGACCGTCTCGATGAGGGCTGCATCGCTCTCGTCGGTTCCGATGTAGGTGATCAGCTTGGTCGTCGCTGCATCTGCCGTGACTTTGATCGTGTCGATCGCGATTGTTTTGGCCTCGGCGTCGAGCCCCTTGGTGAGAGCGCCAGACGTGAGAGTTAGAATTGCAGTGCCACCGGGAGAGTTTTGCAACGTCACGGTTCCGGTAGGAGCTGACGCGATGATCGCCCCGTGGATCGAGTTCCACAACTTTGTCCCGACGGCCGCCACTAGCCCGGTCAGCGTCAGCGTCTCGGACTGCGCCTCATCGCTGGTGTCCGTGCCGTAGATGGTCACGTCCATGGTGTCGCCACCATTGTCGCTCACGACTTCCACGACCTGACCGGCGGTCACCTGGTTCGAGATGTCGGAATCCAATCCGCTGCTCGTGAATTGGCTCGTCGCCTGCGTAGACGGCGTTGTCGGTGCCGCAGAGTCCAATCCGGAAAGGACGCGATTGGACTCGTGCGTGCGAATGCACTCGAACGTCGCCATCATCTGTTTGCTAAGCTGATCAAGATCCTCTGGTTGGTAGTCCTGCGACAGGACGATCTGCTCGCTTCGTGCTGACATTCGATGGGCCCTCCTGGCCGGAAGCATCGGCCGAGGGCGGTGCGTTTGTCAAGAACGAGTCAAACCACGCCAGGATCGGCGTCCGTCAGCGGGTCGGCCTCGCACTCGCACCGTGGCCAGTCGCGCTTCAGCAGATATCCACAGATCTCGCATGAATCGAGTAGATCAACCTCCCGCCCGGTGAGGGGATCCCTCACTCGCTGACCCACGAGTTCCGGGCGGGAGGTGATGGGTGTGGCGGTGGGATCGTCCACCAGCACGGGATCGGCACCATCGCCGATCTCGCGCCGATCCACCGCCGTTCCAAAGAGAGCGGCCTCCCCGGCGTCCAGCGTGCCTTGGGGGGAGACGGTCGCCGGGCGACCGGGGAGGCGCTCAACCGATGATAGTTGGATCTGGCCATTGTCGGCATTCCGCTCGCTCATCTGCAGCAGCCATCCTTCCATGCGCTCAGCACGGCGCCGACCGTTGCGCCAGAACCGCCGCACGGGGTGATGCTCATCGCGTCCCAGCAGATGCACTCGATGTCGTTGCAGCGCAGGACGCGGCCGTCGATCCACTGGGCCGAGCATGCCTCCTCGCCGCAGGTGATCGATGGAGGGTCCTCGGCGGTCCTCTGCTCGTCGACGCCGCACGCGTAGGCAACCAGGGAAGCGAGCAGGAGAAACCCGCTGCAGAGCCACAGCACGCGCGAGATCAACCATAGCGCGCGGACCTTGTACCAACTCATCGCGCCAACCGATCGATGATCTCGTGGCCCGTACAGGCCCCACCGCCGACGGGTGGCTTCGGCTCCCACGGCCGGCGCCCGTCGTTGGTCTGATTCAGCAGGCACCGGTCCATGTCGGGGCACCCATCGCAGAGCACCCTCTTTGCGATCCCGTCCGGCCGGCTCTGAAAAAACCGGCAGTAGTTGGGGTGGCACTCTGCCGTTCCCCCCCACTTCTCGCTCAGCCTTGGCTGCATTTTTCCCATGAGCCAATCATGCAGGATGTCGGTGAACATTGTCATCCCATCGACCACCCTTTTTCGTTGAGCGCGATCTCGACACGTTCAAGGGCGTCGATCATTGGGTCCTGCTCCACTGATGCCGGCGCCAGTCTGACCAACACCCGGCGAGTCATGTGCTGGCTACTGCCGACGTAGTAGCAAGGGTCGACGAGCTCGACGGTGACACCGGTACCCTCGAGCCCGAGCCGCTCGTAGAGATCCATCGCCACCGGGCCGCCCTCGCCGTCGAGGTGTTCCCGCAGGCCCCACACGATCGGCACACCGCCGAGACGGGCAAGGACGACTCCACCGGTGAGAGTCACCGACTCCATGGCGAGCGCCACGAGCGCCTGCTCGGCGTCCATCATGTCGTCATGAGCCAGCTCGATCGCGTTCAGCAGAGGCTCCCAATGCAGATCGTGAGCCACGGCCTCAGCCGCCGCCTCAGCCGCTTGGTCCAGAAGGCTTCGCTTGGCATGGCCGACCGAGCGCACGGCACAGTCCGTGCCCTCCAGATCGCCGTCCGGGCTGTTCACAGTCGCGTTGTACGCGGTGTAGATGGCGAGCATGTGGTTCATCGATCCCCCTTCGCTGTAGCGATGATGAGGTCCATCCGCTCGGGACCGTACATGTACGGTCCCACCGCGAGCTGACCATCGTCGGTCCAGGACACCGAGCGCCACGATCCAGCGCGGGCCAGGCGACGCGCGAAGGCCCAGTCGCGCGCGTCGGGCCGGTCCGCTGCCGCCGGTCCCGACAGCACGGGGTTGTCCTCGCCGGGCCGATGCGGTCCGACGTGTCGAGCTGGAACTCGTTTACAAGCTGCTCGGGCGTGCGGTCCCCGATCACGATGTTCCAGTAGTCCTCATAGGTCATCGGGTCACCTCCAGCTTGGAGATCCGCAGCGCGTGGATATGGACGGCCACACGTCGCCCCCTGGCCGTCAGATCCACCGGCCGCGCGCCTCCGCGGTATTCCGGCCGACCAATGGTGACTAGACCGAGATTGGCCAGTTCCCGGTGGTGCGGACCAACGCCCCAGTGGCGGAAGGAGAGGTAGCCCGGCTTGGAGCGCATGTCGGCGAGCCTCAGAAGCCCGAGCAGGGCGCAGGCGGTGACATCGGGGTAACTGCGCCTGTAGATTTCCTGTGCCAGATCTTGGTCGGTCATCGGATCACCTCCCACGGGTCCCTCAAGTCGTCGAGCAGGCGATGCTCATCGTCGCTGAGGAGCGATCCGTCGCTATGGACGATGTGCCTGTCGCTGTAGGCTCCGCCGCCGAGCTGGCGGCAATCGTGCTGGTCGGCCTCGAGGCAATCGAGAGCCTCGCCCAGGCTCTCGTGCCGGTGGCCGCATCGCCCGCGGACACTACCGATGCACGTGTAGGTGGGATTGGGGTCGATTTCGTAGGTCATCGGGTCACCTCCAGCTCACCAAGCTGTACAGCCCATCGTCGACCGCCCGACACTGCCGCTTGAGCCTCAACGAGTGGGCGCCGACGCGAACGTCGTGGAGCCACCGACGGAACCCCCTGTAGTACGTCGGACCGCACCACACCCGGAGCGTGTGCCCGCAAAGCAGAAAGCGCCCCAGCCGCGTCCCGGGCAGCTGGCAGAACCAGCGTGTGCAGAACGCTGTTGCAGTGATCGAGCCCCGTGTGACCGCAGAACGTCCCCGGCGTGGTCGCCTCGCCCGGCGGTTCCGCCTAGTCCACACCTTCCGCATGCAGCCCTTGCCCGGTCCGAAGTGCAGGCTCAACCAGCGGCCCGTCGTGCTCCCGCTCCCGTTGTCGAGGGTGATCCTCATCGGGTCACCGCCCGTGCTGCGGCGAGGCAGGCGAGGGCGCCCGCCAGGGCCGGGTTGCCGCCGGCCGCGATGGCCTGTTGGGCGATCGCCCGGAAGCTGTCGTCCCAGCTCATGCCGTAGGTGCAGCAGAGGCGACGTCGGGCGCGGTAGGTGAGGGTGCCGTTGGTGTAGGTCATGGTGGAGTCTCCTTTCGGCGCGAACGCCTACTTATCTGGTAGCTCGAGTGTCGGGTTTGTCAACCCCCAGTCTACGCTGCGGCCAATCTTACGCGCGCCTGGTGCACGTAGTGGGCCTCCTTCTCGACGCCCACCGCGTACAGCCCCAACTTCTTGGCTGACACCAGCGTCGATCCGACGCCACAGAACGGGTCGATCACGCGGGAGTGCGCGGCCGTGTGGCGCTGGAGCAGCCGCTCGAGCAGCCACAAGGGCTTCTGGTTCGGGTGGTCGAGGCGCTCATCCCCGCCACAAATGGGCCCCGTCACGACGTTCTGCGCCTCCGGCGCACCGGCGTTCACCCAGGGCTGGAACACGTACCCATCGCCTCTGGTCGCCCAGCAGATGGCCTCGAGCGCACTGACGTACACGTCCCGGTGCGCCGTCCCGGGGTTGGTCTTGATCCAGATCATCGCGCCGCGCCATTTCAGATCGCACGCCTCGCACACGAGCTTGAGCTCGCCGATCGCCTCGAGCGGCGAGAAGATCAGCATCTGGCCGCTGTCCTCGAGCAGCGGCGCCGCCTGGAGCACCCATCCGACGTCGAGCTCGTCCCACTTGCCAAAGTCGGACGAGATGTCGCCGCGCATGGCGTGTCCGATGATGGATTTCCGCTGCCCGTAGGGCGGATCGGTCAGAATGAGATCGAACTTCACCGCGGTGTCGTTGTTGCCAGGATCTGGCGCCTTGAAATACTCGCGGTTGTCCTGGAGCTTGAGCACCACGGTCGGGGCGCCCTCCTCCTTCACCTCTTGGCGCTCGGCCTGGATCTGCTCGGCGCGTGACTTCAGCTTGTCCTTCTTTCGCTCGACTCGCACGGATCGAAGGGCCTCGCGCACGAGCTTGTTGCGCTCGCCGGTGGTCTTGGCCCGGTCGATCTTGGCCTTCGACCTCCGGGGCAGCTCGGCCATCTGGAGGTACTCCTTAACCTTGGTCTCACCACAGCCCAGGGACTTTGCCGCGCGCAGGGTGAAGCGCTCCGCTGGTTTGTCGTCTTTCGACTTTTGAGCCTTGGTCCGCGTCCCCTTTCCGCCTACACCGCCACCGCTCGCGCCGTGCTTGGTCTCGGGGTGCGCCTCCTCGTAGATGGACTTGAGACGCGCGAGGCCCTCGGCCACCTCGAGGTGATCGAAGTCCTTGCGAGCGATGTTTTCCTCGAGTTGCATCTGCACAGCATGCTGTTCGTCGCTGGGGTGGATCCGCACCGCGGCCACCTGGACGCCGAGCTGCCGGCAGGCGGTCAGGCGACGCACCCCAGCGATTACGTGGAACTTGCCGGAACCATTCTTCGCGACGGCGATCGGCTGCACCTGCCCATTTTTTGCGATGCTGGCAGCCAGCTGGTTGATGTCGCCCAGATCGCTCCGAGCCCTCCACCCAATCTCAACCTCCTGGGGGTCGAGCCACATCACCAAGGGGTTCGCCGACACCTTCGTTTTCGCTTTCGTCGCCTTCGTCATCTTCCTCATCCTCATCAGCTAGGCCCATCTCGAGCCGGCGGCGCTTGCGGCGCTGTCGCAATAGCCCGTGGGCGATATCGCGCATCTCCTCGCGCGAGAACGGCAGCTCTGCCGGCCCCTCTTCTCGAACTTCCTCTGCCGCAGCCAACATCGGCTCGAGCTGGGACATGATGGCCTCGCGCTTCGTCTCGACCATGTCATCGAGACTAACGAAGGCCCGCACTGCACCCTCCCAGCTCTTGGGCTGGATCGGGAACCTCTCGACCCCGTCCGGTCCGATCTTGGGCCGGATGAGGTCGTACGCCTTGGCCCGCAAGTCTGTTGCCTGGTGGAGCTCGGTGCTGCGCTGCTGGAGAAGCTGCGTGTGCCTCTGCTTGAGCCAGGCCGCTTGGACTCCCCGCCAGAAACTCTGTCGTCGCTCTGACCAGTGATTCTCGAGTGCGTACCTACGCACGGTGTCGACTGGCACGGCCTTGACGAGGATCTGCTCGTACCAGTATTCGAGGCTCCTTCGCTGTGGATCGGCGATGAATTCCGACTCTGCGCGCAGGAGCAGGCGCTCTGCCGTCTCATTCGTCCGTACCCGCTTCACCTACCAGATCCTCAATCTCGGACGGGTCCAGATCGGGCCGAGCACAGCGCTCCAGGCCCTGGAGCCGCTCCTCGACGTCCTTGCGGAACTCGTCGTAGTAGCGCTCGAGTACGCCAACGATGTAGGCGTTGATGAACTCGTCCACCCGCTTTCCCGGGGGGAGATCTTTTCCATTAAAGTACACATTGCGCGTCCACCCTGGCGGCGGGATCACGTCGACCCTTGGCTCGATCCCGCCGAAATCATTCCTTTCGACGTCGATCTTGACACAATCGGGCGGCATTTTCAGCTCGCGGCAAATCGACACGTGGAGGCGGATTAGACAGCCCTTGAGCACGGTGTTGCGGTTGCAAACGAACACGCCTCCGGGGGGGAGCGGCTCTCCGGCGCGCGCCATGGCCTCTGCCCACTCAGCGTACGCCTTCCATCCCTCCTGGAGGTGCTCTGGGATCGGCGGGGGCTGGTTGAGAAGGATCTCGCTCATCCCTGCCCCCGTTCTTTCTCTAGCCGCAGCAACTCGAGGAAATCGTAGAAATCGACGGTCACCGGCATTTCGATGTCCAAACGCGAGGTAACGCCGATCGTTTTAAGGAGATCTGAAAGCATCATCGACGCCGTGATGTTCTGCGATCCCTTGGCACGGTGAACGGCTACAGCCTTCGTCCACCGCCTCCCCCCGCGTCGATGGTGGAGTTCTGCGTCGTCACGAGCCTGCTCGAGCTTTTTTCCCAAGCTCTGCGTTCCCGTGTGGAGCTCGAACCACCACGGGCACGGCGCAACGATGTCCGGCTCATGGGCGTTGCGGCCTTGCTCCCCGCGGCGCACGGACGACTCGCTCATGTGCTTCTTGCGGTCTGCGTTCGTGGCCGCGGCGATCCTGGCGCACAGCTCCGGTGTGTCGTAGACCGCGCGAAGTTCGCGCGCAATCTGGCGCTCGAACACCCTACCCTTCGCTTTCGACCTCCGCCCCGCTGCCACCCGCAGCGGATCTTTCTTCTTCTTCGCCTTCTTCTTCGCCTTCTTCTTCGCGGCTGGGCGTTCCGATGCTGATGATCTTGGCCGTTTTGGGCTGGCTGTCATCGATCCCGCTCTCCATGATTTTTTGGGCTGTCCCGCCGGTGATCGGCTTGAGCTTGACCAGGTGCACGTTGCTCGACAGGAGCAGCACCGGCATCCGTAGGTTGGCCTCGAGCATCCGGCGCAGGGCC
>Ga0180434_10001832_pt1 | contig 29645 bp, 31 predicted proteins | sample SS_ome_7_FD_132453 | JGI IMG/M metagenome (GOLD analysis project Ga0180434, IMG submission 132453) | Hypersaline lake sediment archaeal communities from the Salton Sea, California, USA - SS_1_D_2 metaG | ecosystem: Environmental > Aquatic > Non-marine Saline and Alkaline > Hypersaline >... | reverse complement strand
CCGGGAAGGACGGACCGGTGCAGGGTTTTGCGGGGAATTGCGGTTGTTGAATTCATGACCGGGTCTGGTACAATAACGGTAGATAACCCAAGGAGATACAACATGAAAAAAACCCTGTTCGGGACGGCCGTTTCCGGCCTGATCCTGGTACTGCTTGCCGGGGGATCCCTTCCGGCCAAGAAGGTTTCCACAGCGGAAAGTGTTCTGAAAGACCTGTCCCTTGAGGGATTGAAGTGGCGGTCCATCGGACCGGCCATGACCTCCGGCCGGGTGGCCGATTTTGCCGTCAATCCCGCCGATCCCTCAGAATATTACGTTGCGGCGGCTTCAGGGGGGGTATGGAAGACCGGCAATGCCGGGACCACCTTTGCCCCGGTTTTTGACCGGTACGGTTCCTATTCCATCGGGTGCGTGACCCTGGATCCCGGCAACCCCCACTGCGTGTGGGTGGGGACCGGGGAAAACAACAACCAGCGCAGCGTCGGATACGGCGACGGGGTATACAAAACCGAAGATGGAGGAAAGAGTTGGAAACATATGGGATTAGAGGACTCCGAACATATCGGCATGATCGTGGTTCATCCCGAAAATTCCCAACATGTTTACGTGGCCGCCTACGGTCCCCTCTGGCGGTCCGGCGGGGACCGGGGACTTTACCAGACCCGGGACGGCGGCCAGACCTGGGAGCGGATTTTGGAAGTAAGTCCCCATACCGGGATTTCCGAGATCCACATGGATCCACGGGATCCCGGACGGTTGTACGCGGTGGCCCACCAGCGGAGACGCAGGCAGTGGACCTACCTGGGCGGCGGTCCGGAGTCCGCGGTCTACCGGTCTGTAGACGGGGGTAAAAACTGGCAAAAGATCGAGTCCGGGTTGCCCCGGGGAGATCTGGGCCGGATTGCCCTGGACATCTCCCCCGTCCAACCGGATATCCTCTATGCCGTGGTGGAGGCGGAGAACGGGCGGGGAGGATTCTTCCGCAGTACGGACCGCGGCGCCTCCTGGGAAAAGCGGAGCGGCTACTACTCCAGCGGGAATTATTACCAGGAGCTGGTCTGCGACCCGGTGGATCCGGATAAGGTTTTTGCCCTGGATACCTTCCTGCAGGTGACAGAAGACGGTGGAAAAACCTGGCGGGATCTGGGGGAGAAAAGCAAGCATATTGACAACCATGCCATCTGGATCAATCCCCGCAATCCCGACTACCACCTGGTGGGATGCGACGGCGGGGTTTACGAATCCTTTGACGGTGGAAAAAACTGGAAATTCATGACCAACCTTCCCATCACCCAGTTCTACAAGGTGGCCGTAGACAATACCCGTCCTTTCTATTACGTCCACGGCGGAACCCAGGACAATTACAGTCTGGCCGGGCCCTCACGCACCATCAGCGCTCACGGAATTGTCACCGCCGACTGGATTACCACCCAGACGGCCGACGGCTTTGAATCCGCCATCGACCCCCGGGATCCCAATATCATCTATGCCCAGTCCCAGTACGGCGGGTTGCAGCGCTATGACAAAAGGAGCGGAGAGATTCTGGGAATCAAGCCCCGGGCGCCCCGGGGTCAAAGGGAGTACAACTGGAACTGGGATGCCCCGCTGCTGATCAGTCCCCACCATCACCAGCGCCTTTATTTCGCCGCTGATGTGCTGCTGCGCAGCGATGACCGGGGCAGCAGCTGGATCGAGGTCAGCGGAAATCTTACCCGGCAGATCGACCGGAATCAACTGCCGGTCATGGGCAGGGTCTGGCCCATGGGTGCGGTGGCCAAGAACCAGAGTACCTCCCGCTACGGCGCCATCGTGGCCCTGGATGAATCCCCGCTGAAGGAGGGCCTGATCTATGCCGGAACCGATGACGGATTGATCCAGGTCACGGAAGATTCCGGTAAAACCTGGCGGAAGACCGAATCCTTTCCCACCGTTCCCGAATATACTTATGTGAATGACATCATCGCTTCCCTGCATGACCCGGAGGTGGTTTTTGCCTGTTTCAACAATCACAAGAGCGGTGATTTTCATCCCTACGTATTGAAAAGCGACGACCGGGGTCGCTCCTGGCGGTCCATCACCGCCAATCTGCCCGGGCGGGGCACCGTCTATGCCCTGGCACAGGATTTTAAGGATCCCGACCTGCTTTTTGCCGGCACTGAATTCGGCTGTTTTTTTACCATCGACGGGGGAGGGTACTGGAAGGCCCTCCAAAAGGGCCTGCCCACCATAGCCGTCAGGGACATCGCCCTGCAGGAGGACGAGGATGACCTGGTGCTGGCCACCTTCGGCCGCGGATTTTACATCCTCGATGACTACTCCTGCCTGCGATATCTGTCCCGGGAAAACCTGCAGAAAGCGGGGATGATTTTTCCCGTACGGGAGGCCCTGATGTTCGTGGAGTCCTATCCGCTGGGAGAATTGGGCAGCAAGGCCAGGGGATTTCAGGGAGAGATGTACTATTCCGCTTCCAATCCCCCTGTCGGATCGGTGTTTCGGTACTATCTCAAAGAAGCTGTCAAAACCCTGAAAGAACAACGAACGGATCGGGAAAAGGAAATGATCAAGGCTGGAAAGCCGGTTGCCTATCCTACTTACGAGCAACTGAAAGCCGAGGAAGAGGAAGTGAAACCCTACCTGCTGTTCACCATCCGGGATGAACGGGACCGGGTGGTGCGTTTTTTGAGGGCGCCGATGCACCCCGGGGTGCACCAGAAGGTGTGGGACCTGACCTATCCGGCTCTCGAGACCGTACGGGATTCCCGGTACGATCCCTGCCAGGATGGACCCTCCGGTACTTTCGTGTTGCCCGGAACCTACCGGGTATCCCTGGCTCAGCATGTCCGGGGCAGGATCACCGAGCTGGCCGGGCCGATTTCTTTTGCGGTCAAATCCCTCGGACATGCCACCTTGCCGGCGGAGGATAAACCGGCCCTGGCGGACTTCCAGAAAAAGGTGAAAATTCTCAACAACCAATTCAACTCCCTGCAGGATACGGCCCAACGTGTACGGGACAACCTTCCCCGCTACCGGGAGGCCCTGAAAAGCATTGCCGCTGACCGAAGGGGACTTTCTGAGAGGATTCGGAGCGCGGAGAAAGAAATGGATCAAATTTTCATCGAGCTGTACGGAGACCATACCCGGGCCCGACTGGATCAGCCGATCGAAACCGGACTGGTCAGAAGACTCCGGGGGGTGATTTATTCCCATGCCCTGTCCACCTCTGCTCCCACCCAGACCCAGGTCCGGGAGTACGAATCTGTGCGCGCGGCCTATCCCGTCCTGAACCAAAAGCTCCAGGATCTGCTCCGGGAAAAGATACAAGCCATCGAAACCGAGTTGAAAAAGCGGGGAGCCCCCCACATCCGGGGGCAGGTATTTCCCCAGGACATGGAGGAAAGGTAACAGCGGGGGAAAAGCAATCGGGGAAGGCACTGAGGATCGGAGCTGCCCGCTCCTTTTCCCCGACGCGGCGGTGACCGGATAGATTGGTTTGGGAAAAATCCGCCGAATGGTTGACAGCGGCTCATTTTTTTTTATATTATAAGAGGGGATACCGTGGCCTTCCCCGGGGAGAGACTGGATGATATCGTTCATTGTGCCGGCCTACAACGAGGCTTACCTGCTGGGACGAACCGTCGATTCCATCCATTTTGCCGCTACCCGGCTGGGGATTCCCTACGAGGTGCTGGTAGTGGACGATCATTCTGACGATGCCACTGCAAAGGTAGCGAAGGAGCACAAAGCGCGGGTGATCCCGGTCCGGCACCGACAGATTGCCGCTACCCGCAATTCCGGGGCCCGACAGGCCCGGGGGCAAGTGTTCATCTTTGTGGACGCGGATACCGTGATCTCCACTTTTGTGCTGTCGGAGACCATCGACGCCCTGATGGAAGGGGTGGCCGGAGGGGGAGCGGCCATCGAATTCGACGGAAGAATCCCCTGGTACGGAAAAATGCTGGAATGGCTGGTTTGTCGCCTGTACCGCTACGGTCGGATCGCCAGCGGATCTTATTTGTTCTGTACCCGGGAGGCTTTTGAAGAGACCGGAGGCTTTGATGAACGGGTGTACGGCGCCGAGGAGGCTGGAATGTGCCGGGCCTTGAAAAAATGCGGCCGCTTCATGGTTCTGAGAGAACGGGTGCTGACTTCCGGCCGGAAATTTCGACTTCATACCTTCGCAGAGGTCATGGCAACCTTGCTGCGGGTGACTTTCCACGGCGGGCGCATTGCCCGCAAGAAATCCGCCCGGATCTGGTACCGGCCCCGGAGGGAACCACCGGGCGGAGATTCCTGATCCCTTTTGCCGGATATTCCGGCGGTTTTTGGGGTTGCAAAAAAGACCCGCGCCAGGGATAATCGGATCAGAGGTGAGTCATGAATTCCAAGGGGAAAATGGTGTTTTTTTTTCTGCTGATGGCCGGTATGATCCGCAACGCCGGTTGTAATACCGAAAAACTGGTCTACAGCCTGGCCAACGTCACCGGTATCGAGGTACAAAATCCGGAATCCGAAACCCCGACCGTTCAGGTGAAGGTTGAGGGAACCCTGCCCAATCCCTGCTACTTCATCGCTGAAGACAGAACCGAAGTCAATCGGGAGGAAGAGGTCTTTCGGGTAAAGGTATTCCAGGGGGTGGATGAAGACCGGGTCTGCATACAGGTGCTCCAGGATTTCTGGATCCTGGTTTCCCTTGACCTGGAAGGATTACCGGCGGGGACCTATGCGGTTTGGGTAAACGGGGTACAGGCCGCTTTCGAGCTGCGGGCGGAAAATCAGGTAGAGGATTAACCGGGGGGTTCCCGGTACAGAAAATTCGCGGCGGCCGTTATTCCCTGCTCAAAACCGGCCAGTATCTTTTTTTCATCCCGGCTGAGGCGTCTCACCTCAAAGTCCTCCGGGGGATAGATGATCTCGATTTCCGGGCGGCTGTTTTCCAGATCATCCAGAATCCGGTTGTACCGGGTGAACCGGTTCATGAGCGTTTCCCGCAACAAGGCATGGTGCGGCTCCTTGTAATACTGTTCATAAAGAGTTCGAATCCAGATCGACATCTTTTTTTTTCGATAGCCCCGGGGTCGGGTGAGAAGCACCAGGATATCTTTCTCCCGGTATCCCAACTCCAGGGCTTTTTGGTAGGGAACCGGTGCCAGAAGGCCCCCGTCCAGATAACGACGGCCCCGATAATGTACAAATCCCCGGTAGAGGTAGGGAAGGGCAGCGGTGGCTTTCAGGGCGGTCAGGGCATCATCCCTGCGGGAGTGGAAATAGACGGGACGGGGGGGGATATCTTCTTCTACCCGGGTGGCGGTGATCAATAGGGGAGCGGCTTTTTTCAGGGCGGTCAAATCCAGCTTTTCCCGACCGCTGCTGATAATGGTGTCCACCAGCCAGTCCAGGTCCAGTATGTGACGGTCCTGATTGAAAATATTGGCGTACTGGATGAATTTTCGGGAAAGCAAAGAGGTAAAAAAGGCATCCCGGGCCAGGTGAATCTGCCGGGTGAGATAGGTGGCGGCGGTCAGGGCGCCGGCGGAGGATCCGATCACCAGCTTCCAGGGGAAGTAACGGCGGTCGGCAAAGGCCTGCAGAATGCCCACCAGGAAAATTCCCCGCATGCCGCCGCCTTCCAGAACCAGGACTTTCTTGGCAGGGAAGCCGGCGGGTCTGGAAACACGGCGAAGGAAACCGGGGAGAAAATTCATTCACACCGTTCCGTGGGGAAGGGCAATGGGCACCGGTTTACAATTCCCGATGGCCCACATACTGTCCCTGGTCATCGAAGATGATCGCGACCGGGTGAGAGTGTGCGTTCGAACCCAGCAAATACTGTCGCTGGGCGGAGAGGTCCCGTACGTAGTTCAGGTCCCGGTCGGAGATTTGGATCCGGTTTTCTTCCGGAAGCGACGCATTTCTGTCCAGCAGGTGTCCAAGGGAAATGCCGGTTTCTTCGATCTGGATCCGGGTTCCCTCCAGGCGGAAATAGACCGGGATCTGGTCGGGATTCAGGATGATATGGGCCCGCGCCCGGCTGGCGGTGATTCCATACAGGGCCTGAATCCGGGAGTCGGTGTAATCGATCATATGATAGCCGTCCGACGGGACGATCTGCTGGGCGGGAGGCAGGGAGCGGTTGAATTCCAGGGCTTTTTCAACCTGAAAACCCAGGCGTTTCAACCGGACCGGATCGCACTTTGCGGCATAGATGGATTCCCCGCTTTTCAGGGCGGTGGCCCAGGCTTCACAGCCGTTCTGGGTTCTGCCTCCGGCGGACCTCAGGTAGAGTCCCGCGTCATATCGAAGGCAGAGGGGAATGGCGACGTCCGGGGCCGGGTCACCTCCGCAGGCCGTTACCAGCAAGAACAGAAGCACATAAAGGATGGAATTTTTTTTCATGGCGGGTCTCCTTTTACACGCGGTATCCGGGATCAAGGACCGGATACCCTGATATTGTGAGCCAACCGGCAAGGAATGTCAATCACCGCCGCCGGCGAAGAATCAGGATAATCAGAACCACCGGCGGGTGCGATTCCGATAGACGTTGTATCGCTCTCCGAATTTTTGGGCCAGCATTTTTTCTTCCACCGCGATGAAATGAAACTGGGAAAGCAGGAAGAACAGGATCGGGGACAGGTAGACGGATATGGATCCCAGCAGGATGGAGATTCCCATAAGAACCGCCGTCATGCCCAGATACATGGGGTTGCGGGTGAAACCAAAGGGTCCGGAGTCGATCAGCACCGAGGCGTCGCGGTACACTTTCACCTCGGTTTTTTCCTGACTGAATTCCCGGTCCGCCCGTACATTGATCCAGAGTCCGAAAAGCAGCGGAACCAGACCGGTCAGCGTGTACGGGAAGGGGATCAGCTGGCGGAGGGGAACGGCAACGTGCAGCAGGGCGGCCAGCAGGATGGCCAGCAGAAAATAAATCAGGGGTTGGGGCCGGGGGCGATTTCGGTCGTCCATTTTGTCTCCTGGTAAAAATATACTGAATATGACTCCGCCGGTCAACCCGCAGGGCAGGCAATTTTATATGAGGATGCAGGAAAAGGGAGTTTTCAATTTTGAGGGGATTGAGATACAATATATCCACAGGAGGTAACATGGCCGCCCATCCAGAAAGACCGGGGATCACCGTTTTCATCCACCTGCTGGTTCTGCTGCCCATGGTGGCGGGAGCGGGATTGATCCCCGCCTGCAACGGTGAAGGCAACCGTACTTCCCAGAAAACACCCGAAACGGTCAAACCGGCTGGATTCTTGGTGGAAAAAAGCGGTTCGATTCAGCCCGGGGATGAAATCGATCCCAATCACGCCCATCTGGCCTACGACGCCTACCGTTTTGAGGCCGGGTTCGGGGACCGGGTGACGGTCCGGGTGAGCACCACGGAATTTGTTCCCCTGCTCAAACTGGTGGAAGTGAAGACCGGGGCGGTGATCGCCGAATGGGACTCCCAGTACAGCCGGGACCGGGAATTAACCTACACCATCGCCGGACCCGGGGAATACGAGGCCCGGGTGTATGCCCTGAAAGGCGGAGCCGGATCCTATTCGCTGAAAATCAGCATTCCCCGCTGAACACCGGAGAAGAACCCGTGGATCATACCGAAAAATCGCTGAAAGAAGCCTTCGGGAGGAACCGCAGTATGACCGTCCGGCCCCGAGGGGGCCGGCTGGAGATCGAACATCACCGCAAGAGCCGTTTTGTCATGAAAGATGCCCGGTGGCTGCTGCAAAAACTGGAGCAGGCGGGCGTTTCTCCCGACTCCGGCCCGGTTTTTTTCTGTCGGACCCCGATATGCGGCAAATCCCTTGCCTACCTGCAGAAGGCGGGGTTGCCGGTCAGGATCCCCTCGGGGTGAGGGGAGGAGATTTTCTGGCCGAAATTTTTTCTGTTGAATTTCGGCCTTCAATTGCGTATTATTCTGACAGGAGGGTGGGGTGCCTGTAAGGTGACCTGAATCCCGCTGAATTTAGGAGGATATCGATGAGAAGAATGATGGCGTTGGTGGTGGGTTTGATGGTGATCGCGACCGTGGCGTTACCCGCACAAAGGGGGGAAGGCCAGACGGGGTTCCAACTGCAGATCAAGGGAAACCTGTTGTTTCCAGCCGATGAAAATTACGCGGACGTGTACGGCAGTACTGTAATCTTCCCCGGGGTTCAGGCGGGCTATTTTCTGTCGGATACCCTGATGGTATGGGCGGGGTACGGGTACCTGCACCGGAGCGGTACCACGCCGGTGCTGGAGGAGAATGCCACCTCGACCCAGCATCTGCTGAAGCTGGGAGCGGGATACAAGTGGGGCATCTCGGATAACCTGGGTTTCACGGTGCAGGCAGGCATTTTCCATGTCTCATACAGTGAGGAGGCCCTGGGTGAAGAGGTGTCGGACTCGGCCATCGGCCTGACCCTGGAGGGCAGCCTGAACCTGGCCTTCAGCCGGACCTTGTTCGGCCTGGTTTTTCTGGGGTACGATTATGCCACCGATGAGGTCAACGGCACCGATATCAAACTCGGGGGCATTACCGCCGGAGCCGGTCTGGGAATCGCCTTTTAAGGAATCACTTTCACCGAACCGAAAGGAGCGGAAGGGCTTTTTATCTATCTGGGACGGCGCCGATGTGCAGCCCGTGTAGCTGAAATCAGCGGGGCGCCGGGCTTGATGAGGGTTGAAATACTGGACGGTGTCGGGTAATATAAACCCGGAGGAAGACATGAAAAGAACACTGCAAGCGCTTCTTGTACTGGGAGTGGGTCTGCTGTTGACCGCCTGCGGGGGATCGCCGGGTAAAAAGACCGATGAACCGCTCAAAAACGAGGTGCGCATCGTTTTCAAGGTGCCCAACCCGGTGGTGAAAAGTTTCAACCGGGGGTTGACCACTCCGGTCCGGGGGGCCTTTGCCCGGGATCAGCAAAAGCTTCTGAGTCTCAATATCTCCAACCTGGAGGCCCTCAGCTGTGACAACGAATTTCCGGAAAAAACCGATAACCGGGATTTTGTCCTCAGCATCATGATCCGCAAGGGGGACAAACCCCTGCGAACCCGGGAATACCGGGAACTGGGCATCATGTTTTCCACCCGGCTGGGCCCCTATGTCAACAACGATATCCAGGGTACCGTGACGGTCCTGGAGATTGGTCAAGTTATTACCGCACGGGTGAATATACAGGACGAGAAACTCATTGTCACCGGGGACTGTCGCGTTCCCCTCTGTGCCCCGGAATCAGCATCTTCTCCCCCCGCCTCCGATTAATTGTCGACCTCCGGTGTCAACGGGAAGTTTGTATTGCAAATGACAGCTGACGGGTGATAAGGGGCGGGCCCGGTTTACGGGTAAGTACGACCCAACGGCAGGGGTCAATACCGCTTTGTCCGGGCCGGCGTTTGTAAGGGAAGGGAATTACTTCATGGGCAGGATTTTGTACATTCCGGTGCCGCACTTGTAGCACTTGCCTTTCAGGGCCGGGCGGCCGTTCTTCATGGTCACTCTCTGGACGTCCTTCATCTCGGATTTTGCCTTGCACTTTACACAGTATGCGGTTTCAGCCATTCGAAATCTCCTCGTTTTTGTGCATAATCATATCGAATTAACCGGAATTTGACAAGGTTTTAATTTTTTTTTCTCAATTCCCCATCCCGACCCTCATATTGAAAAAAGACGGCCGGATAGCGGCCGTTACCTTCGGGGCTTTGAAACGGGGGCGGTAGGGATGGGAGAGAGAGGGGCAAAACAGGCAAAACAGGTGTTTTTCTGGCGGGAAAAGCGGTCAAAGAAGCCTCTCAGCGGCCTTTATAAGCCGGTCAGGAGGTTTTTTACGGAAAGATGGGTCTTTTACCGGCTGTGATGGCAAAGTGAGGACAGCGGGGGTTTTTTGTTTTCCAGCCGCTCTTTCCCTGACTTCCCGGGAAATGGGGAGCCCCGTATCACATCGGTTCTGCCGGTCGGCACAGCCAGGCCCGGCCAAAGGGAGAGTCGGAGAAGGTGAGAAGGAGGGCAAGACCAGCGGCGGAAAATTCTTTTTCCCGGGAAGACGCGATAAACTGCCGATAGTAGGACCCTTCGATCCATTCGATCAGCCGCACCGGCCATCCGCCCCCGGGGCCGTAATCCAGGATGACCACGTAATGCCGGCTGATCCGGTGGAATTGGGTTAACACCCATACCCGAAAATCGGGCGGAAGACCGTGCAGCAGGTGGCCGGCCGAGAGAATGTCGAAACTGCCGTCGGGAATCTTTTCCAGCCGGGCCAGATCGAATTCCCGGAAGGTAATTCCGGGGAACCGGCGGCGGGCGCTGTTCAACAGAAGGGTGGAAAAATCCAGGCCGGTCACCCGGTGCCCCCGACGATGAAAGGCCGCGGCCAGGGTGCCACTGCCGGTACCGGCGTCCAGCACGGTCAGGCGGGGGGGCAGGTTCAACCGTTCCAGGGTCTCCCGGTATCGGGGGACCAGGTGGCGTTCGATCAGGGGATAGATCCAGGAGGTCAGGTTGAAGAACCGGCGGATTTTGTTCCGTTCCTCCAAAGGGGGAATCGGAGAAGCATCTCGGGATGAGAAGGAGGCCATGTTTCCATTGTCCCAGAAAGCCGGCGGATTGTAAATCTATTCCCCTGACCCGGCTTTTGACGATTGGGCAATAAAGGAGAGAGGATGTCAAAATTCATCCTTTTTTAATACCGGCGGGCCTGGTTTATGGTATAATGCCGGGTACAGAAAGAAGCGAAAATCAGCCTACAGGAGTGACCAAAACCATGGTCGACAGGAAAACCATCGATGAATTCTATGCCCAGAAGAAAATTGCCGTGATCGGGGCTTCCCGGAACCGGCGGAAATACGGGGGCGGCCTGCTAAAGGCCCTCCTGGACCGGGGGTACGAGGCGGTTCCGGTGAATCCGAATGCGGACACCATCCAGGAACAGGCCTGTTACCCAAGAATCCAGGATATTCCCGGGGGAATCGACCGGGCCATCGCGGCGGTGCCGCCCGAAGCCCAGGAGCAGGTGGTCCGGGATGCCGCCCGGGCCGGCGTCAAAACCCTGTGGCTCCATGAGCACGTGATGAAAGGGGTATCCAATCCCAGGGCGATTTATCTTTGCGAAGAAAACGGCATGACCTGCATCACCGGATACTGTCCCCTCATGTTTATACCGGGGACCGGATTTCCCCACAACCTTCACCGGATGCTCATGGGACTTTTCGGGGCTCTGCCCAAATAAATTCCCCCCGGTTCTCCTTCCGGCGGTCCCGCGGTCCTACACCTCCCAATGGAGGCGGTCTTCAACGGCCTTCTTTTGTTTCTCTTTTGTGGAACGGTCCGGATCCGGGGGGCGGTTTACCCAGTTTTTGCCGTTGAAATAGAGGATGTTGTCCAGTAAGCGCTGCTTGTAATCATCGTTGAGCACCGATGTGACCCGCTTTTTTTCGTATTCCTCCCGGTGCATGAAGACAAAACGGTTGCAAAAGAGGGTGGTGACCGGGACCATCTGACGGTTAAATACGTAAAAATTGCCGCTTCTCCGCATGCGGACAAAAATATTCCCGTTCTTGTGAAGCTTGACCTCGATGGCGTTATCGATCAGATGATCCAGCTGGTCCACGTCGGTCCGGGGCAGAAGGACGTAGTGCCGTTCCGATCCCCTGCCGATTCCCCGGGGAGTATAGGAATCCTCCATCTGGGGCGAACCGCCCTTGATTATTTGGCTGCTAAAAACGGCAAAAAAACCTTTCCGGTACTCGTTGTTCATCCCGCTGATCAACACTTCCCGACGGCCGTCGTTGTCGGTGTCCGCCACGGTGATATCCGAAATTCGGCCGGAATTCCAGTATTCCGACTGGATCCGGCCCCGGCAGTCGATGACCAGAAAGCGGGTGGGGAAAAAGGGGGTCTGGTTGGAAATCAGCAGAATTTCCCCAAGACCGTCATCCTGCAGATCGTCGATTACCAGGCCGTAGATGTTGTATTCATCCGGATAGGTGGTGTTTCCGTACACCATCTGACGGCCGGTCGGCACCCGGGCGATCAGGTGTCCCCGGTGGTCCAGGATTACCAGGGAATCGGAATCGGACAGGTTCAGCGTATGGAGGGCGAAGATCACCTCGGGGAGATGATCTCCGTTCAGGTCGCGGATGACCAGGAGGGGAAGGTAGAGAACGTCGTTTCGGATTCGTTTTTTCTGAAACCGTTCCCGGTACTCTTCCTCCCCGGCCAGCCCTTCAATACCGGTATCGTAGCGCCAGAGTTCCCGGCCCTTCCGATCCAGAATGACCAGTTCTCCGGCCCGGATATGGAAATCCGCCGGCCGGGGAGGGGATTTGGATAAAAAAATCACCAGGATGAGAAATGCCGCGAAAGGAAAGGAGGCCAGCAGCCATTTGGGGATTCGACGGCGTTCGCTATCGGGATCGGCCGGAGAAGGAATGGCTCGCAAATGTTTTTTGACCAGGCTGCTCTTCAGCCATTCTTCGAATTCATCCTGGTAGACGAAGATATTGGATTTGCTTGAGTCTGCCAGACGATGGACCGGGAGCCCGTGGGATTTTTCCCAGCGCTGGCAGGTTTTGACGCTGACATCAAAATAGCCCGCAATTTCCTTCCAGGAGCCAAAGAGGATCTTTTTTTTCAAACCGGCCACGGAGAAATGATAGTTCACGCCGGAGGGAATGTCAATGTCCGGTCACCGATGGGACAATAAGGGACAGTCTGGGAAAAAAGGCCTTCAGTTCTTTTTTTTCGACGGGTAGGGGGATAAAATGGATCCGTGGTATTGCCCGGTTGCCGGGGAGAACGGAAAGTACCTTACCCCACGCCCGCAACGGCGTGTCCATTTGCCAGGGACTGCAACCGGTCCCTGGCCGTTTTTTCAAAAAGACGGCGGCCGCCTCCTTGACAGATTTTTTTTTTACCGGTACATTCTACAAGAGCAGATCAGAAAGGAGGCCGATCAATGAAGGAAAAGAAGGGAATTAAGAGAAGGGACTTTCTGAAATTATCCTCGGCAGCGGCCATCACCGGACTGGCCGGGGGCATCGCAGGGGGAAGGACGGCCGCCGGGGATGAACTGGTATCCGCCGCCGTGGCCCGGGTGGGAACCTTTCCCCGGCGCACACTGGGACCCAGCGGCCGGGAAGTGGCGGTAATGCTGGGGGCGGGGGATATGTCACCGGCCTGTACCGAAGCCGGGATCCAGTGCGGGATGAACTACTGGCACAAGGCCAACCGATGGATGAGAAGCAAAACTCCACAATCCATACTTGAAAACCGGGAGGCCCATTACTGCCAGGTCACCGTGGACCGGGTGGGGGGCGATCATTACGTGGGCCGCCTGGATGAGGACGAGCATGTGGCCTACGTGAAAAAAGCAGTGGAAGAAACCGGCCTGGGGTATTTTGATGACATGCAGCTGCATTATGGTTTTCACAGCGTTCGGGAGTACCAAAACGACCGCTCTTTTGTCCGGGCCTTCGAACGTCTCAAGAAAGAGGGACTGGTCCGGCACCTCTGCCTCTCCCAGCACGGGTACGCCGGACGGGACCGGGTTCCCGGAGGACAATCCGCCGCGGAGGTGTTGACCGAGGTGGCCCGGGACGGGGTCTTTGAACACGCCCAGTTCATCTATTCCTACGGGGCGGATCCGGAAATGGACGAGTTCATCGAATTCGCAAAAAAAAAGGGATTTGGGACCATCGCCATGAAGACCGCCCGGGGGATCGGCCGGATGCTGGATGACCCGAATTTCCGCAAGAACCTGCCCGCGGACACCTCTCCCCATCATGCCCTGACCCGGTGGCTGACCACCGGCACCGGGCTGACCGCCGCCGTGATCCGGGTTCGCAATCTGGAAGAGTTTGCCGAAACCTACTCGGGCGCCGGGAGATCCCTGCGAGACCAGGACCGAAAGGCACTTGAATTGATGAACCGGACGGCACGGGGAACCGTCTGCCGGCTGTGTACCCGCTGTCAGCCCCATTGTCCCCAGAATATTCCCATTGCCGATATCCTCCGTTTTGAACGGTATGCCCTGGATGATCACGACTGGCCCCGGGCCCGGGCCCTTTACGGCCGGCTGCACCGGAATGCGGCCGAATGTATCCAGTGTGAAACCTGTATCTCTCACTGTCCGCAGCACCTCCCGATCCCCCGTCAGATTGCCCGGGTGCACCAGATCCTGGGATGATCTCCACCGGACAGACGGGTACTGATGAAGCTACAGTTCAAGTGGATACCGGTGGCGGCAGTACTGGCAATTGTCGCTCTGGCCGGAGAGGCCTCGATAGTAATCGAACCCCCGGCGGATGATTACCGGGTTACACCGAATAGATCGATGCAAGAAGAACAATCCCTTTTGATCGATGATTTCTCCAGCCGTGACGGGCTCTCTAACCTCAAAACCCGCTGGAGGATGTTTACTGACCGGGTGATGGGAGGGATCTCTTCGGCCCATTACACCTATGAGCATATCGACGGACGCTCATGCCTTCGCCTGACCGGCAAGGTTTCACTGGCCAACAACGGGGGATTTATTCAGGTGGCACTTCCCCTGGAAAAAAAAGGACGGTCTTTGGATGCCGGTATCTACACCGGGGTAAGACTGCAGGTATGGGGTAACGGAGAGGACTATCATGTGCACCTCCGGACCCGGACCACCCGCATGCCGTGGCAGTTTTACCAGGGATCCTTTTCCACCGTCGCCGGGAAATGGTCGATGGTGGAGATCCCTTTTGATCGTTTCCGTGGTCAGGGTATCCGGAGCCCGCTGGAGACCGGCCGGTTGACCCGCATTGCCGTGGTGGCCATCAAGAAAGAGTTCCAGGCCGATATCGCGATCAGCCGGTTGGAATTCTACCGACAGGCGGATTAGGAGAACCGTAGGGGTCACCCCCTGGTGATCAGATCGGCGGTGATTCGAGCGGACATGTAGATGGTGGGCAGCCCGGAGGCGGGATGGGTGCCGCCTCCCACCAGGTAGCAGTTGGCAAATTCTTCGAAGCGGTTGTGGGGACGGAAGATCAGCATCTGGGACAGCTGGTGCCCCAGGTTGAAGGTGGCTCCCAGGTAAACGTCATGCTGTTGCTCCCAGTCGCGGGGAGTGATCACCTTTTCCACCCGGATATGTTTTTTCAGTCCGGTCAGGCCGCCCCGGGATTCCAGAAGATCCAGCGCCTTTTGTCGAAACCGGTCCCTTTGGGATTCCCAGTCGATACCGGACCGGTTATTGGAAACCGGGAAAAGGGCATAGATGGTGGAATGGCCTTCGGGGGCCAGGGTGGAATCGGTAACCGCGGCGTTCTGGAAATAAAAGGAGGGTTCGGTACCCAGGGGAAGATCCCGGCTGATATCCCGGACAAACCGGCGGTAGTCGGGACCGAAGATGAGGTTGTGGTGGGGGATTTCCCGGTAAATCTTGTCGATCCCCAGGTACAGCATGAAGGTGGAACAGGAGTATTTCTTGCGGGCCAGTTTCTCATCGCTGTATTTTTTCCGGTGACGGGGCGGGATCATGCGGGTCATGGCGTGGGCGAAATCGGCGTTGATGATCACGGCATCGGCGGTTTCTTTTGAACCGTCGGATAACTTTACCCCCCGGGCGGTTCGATCCCGGACGATCACTTCCCGGACGGCCCGGCCGGTCCTGATATCGGTTCCCTCTTCTAAGGCCGCACGGGCCAGGGCCAGGGAGAGCTGATTCAAACCACCCTGAACGTGGTAAATCCCGCCGTCATGCTCGATATAGGAAAGAATGCTGAAAAGGCCGGGCGCCTGCCAGGGGGACATCCCGATGTACTTGGCCTGGAAGGTGAAGGCGATTTTAAGGTCCGGGTGGCGGTAATAATGTCCCATGACCCCCATCAGGCTGGAGAAAATCGAAGCATGGGGAAGGGCCCGCAGTACCCGGGGACGGATAAGATCACGGACAGAGCTGTAGGGCAATTCAATGCAGGGAACCAGTTTCCGGTATTTTTTCGCCTCCCGACGCAGGAAGCGGGTATATCCCGCGGAGTGGGAAGGAAAGAGCCGGTCAATTTCCGCCGCCATTTTTTCCGGGTCATTGGTGGCCAGAAGCTGACGGTGCCGGTCAAAGGCCAGCCGGTACATGGGATCGATTTTCTGCAACTCCAGGTAATCCGGCAGTTTTCTTCCGGTTTCGGCAAAGATGCCCTCCAGGACCGGTACCATGCTCAGGAAGGTGGGGCCGGTGTCGAAGGTATATTCTTCCAGGTGCAGGGCGGCGTTCCGGCCCCCGACCACCGGTTTTTTTTCGTACACCACAACTTCGTGGCCCCGGTGCGACAACAGCAGGGCTACCGCCAGTCCCCCGGGACCGGCACCGATCACGATGATCTTTTTCTTTTTCATGAATATATCCATTATACAACAGGCACGGGTCGAATGGACAGGGGAAAAACCCGGCGGTCAGATCACCCGGTGTATCTTTCCCACTTTTTCAAAGGCCTTGAGGGCTTTTTGAACGTGGTCAGGGGAGTGGGCAGCAGATATCTGGACCCGGATCCGGGCCTGGCCCCGGGGGACCACCGGATAGGAAAAGCCGATCACATAAATACCCTCGGAATAAAGGTCCCGGGCGAAATCGTTGGCCAGCTGGGCGTCCTTTTCAAATTTACGGAAAAGGACCGGTACGATGGGATGTTCTCCGGGGATGATGTCGAATCCCATTTTTTCCATCCCCTCTCGGAAACAGCGGGTATTTTCCATCAGTTTCATGCGCAGCTGATCGGTTTCCCGGAGAAGATCAAAAGCGGCGATACCGGCAGAAACGATGGAGGGGGCGATGGTGTTGGAAAACAGGTAGGGACGGGATTTTTGACGGAGTATATCGATGATCTCCCTGCGGCCGGTGGTAAATCCGCCGGAGGCGCCCCCCATGGCTTTGCCCAGGGTGGAAGTGATGATATCCAACTGGCCCAGCACCCCGCAATATTCGATGCTGCCCCGGCCCTTTTTTCCCAGAAATCCGGTGGCGTGAGAATCATCCACCATCACCATGGCCGCGTATTTTTTCCCCAGCTCGACGATTTCCGGCAACCGGGCGATGTCCCCGTCCATGGAAAAGACCCCGTCAGTGGCGATGATGATGTTGCGGGCCGGGACCGGCTCCTTGGAGAGGCCGGGACCTTCCCAGATATCCCTTCCTTCCCGTGCGTTTTTCAGGCATTCTTCCAGCGAATCCATGTCGGAGTGCTTGTAGATGAATCGCTTGGCCCGGGAAAGACGAATCCCGTCGATGATGCTGGCATGGTTGAGCTGGTCGGTGATCACGGCATCCTCCCGGTCGAGAATACTTTCAAAGAGACCACCGTTGGCGTCAAAACAGGAGGAGTAGAGGATGGTGTCGTCGGTCTGGTAAAAATCGGATATCTTATCCTCCAGTTCCTTGTGGATGTCCTGGGTACCGCAGATAAACCGCACCGAGGCCAGACCGAAACCGTACCGATCCAGAGATTCTTTGGCTGCCTGAATCAGCCGGGGGTGGTTGGCCAGGCCCAGGTAATTGTTGGCGCAGAAGTTCAGGACCTCTGCGGGCGGGGTGTCCGGCGGGTAGGAAACCCGGATCCGGGACTGCTGGTCCGACAGGATGATCCGTTCCTCCTTGTAAAGTCCCTTCTCCCGGATATGGTTCAGTTGCTGCTGGTAATCGTATTTTTCCCTCTGATACATGTCCACCTCCTGGGCGTCCGCAAGTTATTGTACTGCAACCGTCACCCAAGTCAACCCGGCGGGATTGGAAGTTTTGCAGTTTTCCTCCGGGTGATATGATATAATCGAGGGATGGATTCGATCCGGGAGATCTACCTCATCGGTCACGGCCCCAGCAGCAGTCACTCCCTGGGTCCCCAGCGGGCGGCCCGGAAATTTCTGGAAAGAAATCCCGATTCTTTTGCATTTGAAGTCTCTCTTTACGGCAGCCTGGCCGCCACCGGCAGGGGACACCTGACCGACCGGATTCTCCGCGAAACACTGGGCGCCGACCGGTTGAAAATTCTCTGGCACCCGAATGAAACCCTGCCCCGGCATCCCAACGGCATGGTCTTTCGCGCCCGGGACCGGCAGGGAAAGGTGGTGGATACCTGGCAGGTGTACAGCACCGGCGGCGGCACGATCCGGGAGGAGAAAAACTGGGAGGTGAACGACGCCGGCGTTTACCCGAATCTTTGTATGGATGACCTGCTGGAGTGGAATCAAAAAACCCGACGAACCCTCTGGGAGTTCGTCGCGGATTACGAGGAGGCCGGGATCTGGGATTTTTTGGAAGAGGTGCGCACCGCCATGATCGATGCTGTCCAAAGGGGCCTGGAAACCGGGGGACGGCTGCCCGGGCCGCTACTGCTACAGCGCCGGGCGAAGCAGTACTGGTGGAAATCCCGCGGAGCCGGAGGGATCATAAAGGAAATCGGTCTCCTCTCCTCCTATGCCCTGGGGGTGGCCGAAGAAAACGCCGCCGGCGGCAGAATCGTTACCGCTCCCACCTGCGGATCCGCCGGGGTGCTGCCGGCAGTGCTCCATTACCTGTCGAAAACCAGAAGATTCACCAGAATCCAGATTCTGAGGGCCCTGGCCACCGCCGGACTGGTGGGTACCCTGGTCAAGACCCATGCTTCCATCTCCGGGGCGCTGGTGGGATGCCAGGGGGAAATCGGCACTGCCTGCGCCATGGCCGCTGCCGCCGCCACCCAGCTGCTGGGGGGAGACGTGCGTCAGATCGAGTATGCGGCGGAGATGGGAATCGAACATCACCTGGGTCTGACCTGCGACCCGGTCATGGGGTATGTCCAGATCCCCTGTATTGAGCGGAACACCGCCGCCGCTTTAAAGGCGATGCAATGCGCCACCTATTCCCTGTTTTCCGACGGATCCCACCGGATCAGTTTCGACGAAGTGCTGAAGACCATGATGGAAACCGGACGGGACATGGACGAGGGCTACAAGGAAACTTCCCGGAAGGGACTGGCCAAATACTGGCTGGACAGTGAACGGAAAAAGGGCTAAAATCGCGCTCATCACCGGATTCAGTTCCGGGCTGGGAATGGGCACCGCGATCGCCGCGGCCCGGGCCGGTTGCCGGCTGGTGGTCCTGGGAAGAAAAACCGAGCGGGGGAGGGCGGCCATTGACCGGATCCGGTCCATTCAGTCTCATGTGGAGTGGATCCCCGCCGATCTTTCCAATCCCAGGGAGATTGAAGAGTTCTGCCGCCTTTTTCATCAAGGGTATTCCAGGCTGGATCTCCTTTTTCATTGCGCCGGCATCCTGACCTGGGAACGGCAGGTGAATCCGGAGGGGATGGAGATGATGTTCGCGGTCAATTACCTGGGACCTTTTCGGTTGACCCGGCGGCTGTTCGGGGATTTAAAAATGGCGATCCCTTCCCTGGTGGTGACCGTCACCGGCCGGGCGCACAAAGGCAGCCTGACCGAAGGCCTCCTTCCCGGGAGAATCGATTTTTCCGATCTCCAGGGGGAGAAACGATGGTCCCCGGCCCGGGCCGCCAAGCAGGCCGTACTGGCCCGGATGCTGTTCACCGCTGAAATGGCCCGCAGATGGGAAAAATACGGCATTTTCGCCTGTTCGATCTGCCCGGGATTGACCCGGACGGCGCTGACCGATTGCCTGCCCCGGCTGGTTCGGAATTACTTTTCCCTGCGGTGCCGGATCGAAGGCGCCATGACCCCTGAAGAAGCCGGAGAATTGATCTTTGGGTTGGCCCGGGAGCCGGATTACAGCCGGTTAAACGGCCGGTATTTCGAGGTGAAAAAAGGTCGCCGGATCCCGGCCCGCACTTCCCGGCAGGCCAAAAATACATCCGACGCCCGCCGGTTATGGGCGGTCAGCGGGGAGCTTACCGGAACGGGTTGAATTTTTTCGGAACCGGTCCGAGGGCATTTTGATGGATGCAATTGAAAGGATTATTCGCTATAATTGGATGAAATCAGCGGATGCCCAGTGATGACCCCGGCCAATCATAGAGAAGAGTCGATTCGGAACCGCCCCTCACCGGATTTTAACCTGTGGATGATCTTCGGGGTGACCCTGGTGGCGGTGATGGGCGTGGCCAGCATCACCCCGGCCTTCCCCGCCATGATCGACTCCCTGGATATCCAACCCGGGGCCATCGGCTGGCTGATTACCGTTTTCACCGTACCGGGGGTGGTGCTCACTCCGGTCCTGGGAATCCTGGCAGACCGGACCGGCAGGAAGCGGATCCTGGTTCCCGCCCTGCTGCTCTTCGGGTTCGCCGGGGCCGCCTGCAGCCTGGCAAACGACTTCGGGCTGCTGCTGGTACTGCGGTTTTTTCAGGGGGCCGGGGCGGCATCCCTGGGTTCGCTCAATGTGACCCTGATCGGTGATCTCTACCAGGGTCAGCGAAGAATCACCGCCATGGGGTATAACGCCAGTGTCCTCAGCATGGGAACCGCTACTTACCCGGCGCTGGGGGGGCTGCTGGCCACCCTGGGGTGGCATTTCCCCTTCCTGCTGCCCCTGCTGGCCATTCCGGTGGGACTGGCGGTACTGTTTTTTCTTCAGAACCCCGAACCCCGTAACCGGGTGCACCTGGCCGAATATCTGCGGCAGACCTGGCGGTATATCCGAAAACCCCGGACGGTGGCCATGCTGCTGGCCAGCGCCACCACTTTCATTATCCTGTACGGAACCTTCCTGACCTATTTCCCGGTGTACGTAAGCGATCGTTTCCAGGGATCACCGCTGGTGATCGGGGTGTTGATGTCCGCCCTGTCCGTTTCGACCGCACTGACCGCTTCCCTGCTGGGCAGGATCAGCCGGATTTTTCCCCGGATCGTCCTCATCCGGTTCTCCTTTCTGCTCTTTGCCCTGGCCCTGGTTATCTTTGTGTTCATCCCGTCTTTGTGGCTGCTGCTGATTCCGGGAACGATTTTCGGTATGGCCCACGGGGTCAATTTCCCCAGTATCCAGACGGTGATGGCGGAATCCGCCCCCCTGGAATACCGGGGCGCCTTCATGTCGGTGTACGGGATGGTTCTGCGGATGGGACAGACCCTCGGGCCCCTGCTGATGGGGGCGGCTTTCATGGCCGGGGGAATCCGGGTGGTATTCTTTGCCGGCGCGGGATTTGCCCTTCTGGCCCTGGCCGGGCTGTTTCTGTTCAACCTTGAGAAAGAGGGATAACGGAGAACCGAAAGTATGATCCGGCTGGGGCTTTGCTGTAAATTTCACCGGGAACCCATCCGTTTCTTTACCGCCACGGAACGGGGGCTTTCCCGCCTGACCGGAACCGAAAGGATGGAAAAAATCGGCCGGTTGTGCAGACAAAACGCCCGCTCTCTTTTTGAGGCCATCCGGTACTGCGCCGATCACGGTATCGGTGCCTTTAGGGTCAACAGCCAGATCCTGCCCCTGCGCACCCATCCCCGTATGGGGTATGAGGTGATAGAACTGCCCGAAGGTCACCACATCATCGACCTTTTCAGGGAATGCGGCCGGGAAGCGCGCTCCCACGATATCCGGCTGACCTTTCATCCCGATCAGTTCATCCTGCTGAGCTCCACGGATCCCGGGATTACCCTCCGATCCATTGAAGAACTGGCATACCAGGCAGAGGTCAGTGACTGGATCGGGGCCGATGTGATCAACCTCCACGGGGGAGGCGCCTACGGGGACAAAGGGGCGGCCCTGGAACGGGTCTTTGGCCGGATTCGGAAACTCGACCGTTCCATCCGGCAGCGACTGACCCTGGAGAATGATGACCGGGTCTATACCCCCGCGGATCTGCTTCCCTGGTGTGAAGATTCCGGCGTGCCTTTTGTTTATGATGTCCACCACCACCGTTGCCTGCCGGACGGTCAGTCAGTGGAACAGGTTACCCGTCGGGCCCTGAAAACCTGGAACCGGGAACCCCTCTTTCATGTTTCCAGCCCCCGGGAGGGGTGGAACGGTCCCCGCCCGAACCTTCACCACGATTATATCGATCCGGCGGATTTCCCGCACTGCTGGCGCCACCTGGATATCACGGTGGAGGTGGAGGCCAAGGCCAAGGAACTGGCGATCCTGAAACTCAGGGAGGAACTGTGGAAGAAAAAGCGCTGATGACACGGATCCGGGAATTGCTGGCAGAGAACCGCTTTGCCGTGCTGGCCACCCGGGATGATAGTGGGACCTTCTGTTCCCTGGTGTCGTACCTAGAAACCGACGATTTGAAATCTCTGGTCTTTCCCACCCGGAAGAATACCAGAAAGTTCCGGGAGTTGTGCCGATATTCCCGGATCTCCCTGATGGTGGATAAGCGTCCCCCCGCCGGCGACAGGGTTAGCAGAGGGGAAGCTCTGACCATCACCGGGGAGGCCGTGCCCCTCAGGGGAGCCGAAGCCGCCGCCCGGATCCGTAGTTTTGGCCAGCGGCACCCGGATTTGAAGAGTTTCCTAAGGGAACCCGACGTCCGGCTGGTACAGGTCCACGTGAAAAAATACCGCCTGGTCCGGCACTTTGAACAGGTATCGGAATATTCGCCCACCTGACATTTCCGGGTCAAAACAGAACCGTCACATTTGCCCCGGATCCGGTCCGGGAATTTATGATAAAAATAACATGGAATTAACCGAAATCCGGCCGTTATGCGGTACAATTATACAATGGAATTCCACGAACAAGGGGATGGGGCCACCGTAAAAATTGCCAGCCCCCGGGGTTTTCTGACCTTTTTCAGTTCTCTGGAAACCCCTGTGGGTCCCATGGAGATCGAAGGGAAGACCACCGAATTCACCTTTGTTGTCCATCGGCGGGGAGAACCGGAATTACAATACCGGGAAGGAGAGCCGGCGGTGTGGATCCGGGGAAAAAAACAGCCGGTCCGGTGGCCGGACCGCCGGAATTTCCCCGACGGGATGATTCTGGGGGGGGATACCTATTCCCATCACTTCCGGCGTTTTACCCTGAAAAATTTTTCACTTCATCACGATCTCCTGCGCAACGGCATGAGAATCGGTGATTTCCGGCACCCGGTAAATTCCCGGCTGCTCTTTTTCCGGATGGGCGGGAAGCTGATACTGAGGGTGAACCCGGAACTGTCAATCTGGGAACCTCTCCTGTTTGCCATTGCCTGGTGGTGGGACGGCTGTTTTGTGGATTCCACTCCCTCCTGAATATTTCATCATGCCCCCGGCAGCGGTACCACCTGGAATCACATGCATACAGGAGAAGTTGCCGTTTTCCCGATCTCGCGGGGAATCATAACCGCAATTTTATATGGGATTAACAGAATGGCAGTATTTAACAGACAGGGATTTTATACAGGATTATGAAAATCGCAATTTATGCCGGAATGTTCAAAGAAGATCAGGACGGCAGCACCAAAACGCTCTACCGGTTGACCGATACCCTGCTGAACCAGGGCTTTGAAGTGGGGATCTGGGCCTTTGCCTCCACCCCTCTCTGCCGTCAGCGATTGACGGTTTTTACCATCCCCTCCCTCCCACTGCCTTTGTATCCGGATTACCGGATATCTTTGCCGCTCCCCCGGGTCAGAAAGCAGTTGACCCGGTTCAGGCCGGATGTCATTCACATCACCGTCCCCGACTTTGCGGGTTTACAGATGACGCGGTTTGCCGGTAAAAGAGGTATTCCGGTCATCACCTCTTACCATACCGATTATCCATCCTACCTTAGAACCTACCATCTGCAGTGGTGCTCCCGTGCCCTATGGCGTTATTTCCGGTATTTCTACAACCGGTCTCAGGCAGTGCTGGTTCCGACCCATACCATGGGGCACCGGCTGAAATCCAACGGGATCGGACCGGTAACTGTGTGGGGCAGAGGGATTCATTCCGGTTTCTTCCATCCCCGGAATCGATCCCGGGACCTGCGTCGACAATGGAAGGCGGTAGATCGCACGGTTATCCTGTATTGCGGGCGTTTTGTCTGGTACAAGGCCCTCAATGTTTTTATCGAAGTGTATCAGTATTTTATGGAAACCTGTCCCCGAAAGGTACGGTTCGTGCTGGCCGGAGACGGACCCGTTGCCGGCGAACTGCAGTCCAGGATGCCCGAAGCGGTATTTACCGGATATCTCAGAGGCCGGGCGCTGGCGAAGGTGTATGCCAGCTCGGATATTTTCCTCTTTCCCTCGGCTACGGAAACCTTTGGCAATGTGGTACTCGAGGCCCTGGCGTCGGGATTGCCTTCGGTGGTCTCAGCGGTGGGGGGATGCCGGGAGATTGTGGTTCGGGCGGGAGGTGGTATGGTCTGTCCGGCAGGAGATTCCCGGGCATTCTACCGGGCCTGCCGGTCACTGATGGAGGATTCACAGCGCTATGCTCATTACAGGCGGAACGGAATCCGGCATGCCCGGTCCCAGGATTGGCGTCAGATCAATATGCAGGTGATAAACTGGTATTACCGGCTGGTGCCCCGAAAAAGGAAACGGGGGCTGGTTGAGGTTCCGGTAATGGCCAGTAAATAACCGCCACGGAAGGGAAAGGTGGACTGGCTTGAGAAAACCGGGAAAATACTGGGTTTTATGGTGATCCAGTATACGCTGGGTCGCCGGGGATCTTTTCCCTACGGACTGCTGGTTAAATTCAATCTGCTCCAGATTGGCGTAATGGTCCTGCTTTGTGATCTCCTGCAGACGGTCTTCCTGCTCAAACTCTTCGGGGAACTGTGGAAACATTCCACTTTTTTGCGCAGGCTGCGGGTATGCTTCATGAAGGCCGGACGCAAAGAAAAGAGAAGAAGATTGCCGGCGGTTATCCAATCCAATCCCGGGCTGATCCTGGTATTGGTTTCGGCTTTGCCCTTCGGAGGGGGGGCCCTGACCGGGAGCCTGCTGGCCACTTCTTTCCTCAGACAGGGAACGACGGCTGTGGTGCCGATCATGACCGGATGTGCGGTGGGAACCGGACTATATTTACTGGGTTTTTGCGGTATCCTGAAGATCCTCTAAGCGGCAGACCATCAGTCATGGCGACCTTCTCCCCGGCCGGGGGCTACCTCCGGCCCCTCGTTTATGCTTCTCAGATCCGGGGAGCGTGAGAATTTGGCCAGGTGTTTGGGGTATCCATCAGAGAAGATTGCTGGCCAGCTCGGACAGGTAGGAGCGTTCTCCCTTTTCCAATGTGATGTGACCGTAGATGGGTTGCCCCTTCATCCGGTCGATAAGATAGGTAAGGCCGTTGGACCGGGAATCCAGATAGGGATGGTCGATCTGGTAGGGGTCGCCGGTAAACACCACCTTTGTGTTTTCGCCGGCCCGGGTGATGATGGTCTTGATCTCGTGGGGCGTGAGATTCTGAGCCTCATCCACGATAAAGAATATGTTCTCCAGACTTCGACCCCGAATGTAAGCCAGGGGAGAAATTACCAGCTTTTGATTCTTCAACATATCTGTAATCCGCCGGTACAGTTTTTCATTTTCCCGGTACTGGTTCTTGATCACTGCCAGATTGTCGTAGAGGGGCTGCATGTAAGGATCGATCTTCTCTTCGATTCCACCGGGCAGGTAGCCGATATCCCGGTTGGAGAGAGGGATGATGGGGCGGGCCAGGTAAATCTGCCGGTAGCGGGTTCTCACTTCCAGAGCCGAGGCGAGGGCCAGGAGGGTTTTGCCGGTACCGGATTTTCCCGCCAGGGTCATCAGGGAGATATCCCCGTTCAGAAGACCGTCGATAGCGAAGGTCTGTTCCGCATTGCGGGGCATGATGCCGTAGGCTGAAGATTTGGGAACCCGGCGGATGCTATCGGTTTGACTGCAGTAACTGGCCAGAGCGGATTTTTTGTTGTTCTTCAGGATCAGATACTGATTGGGCACGAGACGGGAAAGGGGAAACTGAGCGGCGGGCAGGGGCTCTTCCGATATGTAGAGCTGATCGATCTGTTCCACCGGGATGTTTTTCATCAGCCTTTTGCCGGTGTACAGGATGCTAAGGTCCTTGATCTTATCGGTGAAATAATCCTGGGCGTCCAACCCGATGGATTTCGCCTTCAGTCGGAGATTGACATCCTTGGAGACCAGGATCACCTGGATGTCGGGATGACTGCGGGTCAGGTAATGGGCCACGCTCAGAATGCGATGGTCTACCCGGTCTTCGGAAAAAAGGTCGGTCACCGGTTTTTCAAACTGGTGGTTGGTGATGATGGAAATCCTTCCCCTATCCTTGCCGATCCGGATTCCCCTGCTGATGACCTTGCCCTCGGCCAGGGCGTCTAGAATCCGGATGAAATCCCGGGCGTTGAAACTGATCTGGTCCTGTCCTTTTTTGAAATGATCCAGTTCCTCCAGCACCGAAATGGGAAGGGCGATATCGTTGTTCTGGAAATTATAGATGCAGTGATGATCGTGGAGTATTACATTGGTATCCAGGACAAAAAGTTTTCGTTTTTCCATGGTATCCGGGCGGCGGAACTGGTTCCATTATACCGGACAACGGTTAAAATTCAATGAAGTCCCGGTCCGATCTCTTCTCCCCAATGATTTTTACCCTTTCCTTCTCTGGATTGAATTTTTTCCTGCCGAATGGTATATTCGATAACACGGTAATGGATGAATCCCGGCCTCATGCCCGGGAAATAAAATCCTGGACCGCCGGTATGGGAATGGAAAAATTGCCCAGGCGGATGAGCCTGACAATCGCGATCCTGTTCTTGGTGATCCTGAACCGGTGCGATCCGATCTCCCCCAAAGAGGATTTTTATGTGTTTCCCCCGGACAACCCCTGGAACACCGATATTTCAGAGTATCCCGGGCATCCCGATTCCCAGATTTTCATCGACGCCATCGGGAAAGATAAGAAATTGCATCCGGATTTCGGCACCACCTGGCAGGGAGTGCCCAACGGAATTCCCTTTGTCACCGTAACCGCCCGGCAGCCGCCGGTCCCCGTGATTTTCACCCTGTATCCCGAGGAGAGTGATCCCGGACCCTATCCCGTACCTGACAATGCCCCGGTGGAGGGAGGAGTTTCGGGCCAGGGAGACCGGCACGTGATCGTAGTGGATCGGGGCCACCGGATGTTGTACGAACTTTACCGGGCATTCAAGATCCCCGGGGGCTGGGAAGCCGGATGCGGGGCCCGGTGGGATTTGACCTCCAATGCCCTCCGTCCCAAATACTGGACTTCGGCCGATGCCGCCGGACTGCCCATATTCCCGGGGCTGGTGCGATACGAGGAAATCGAAGAAGGGGAAATCCTCCATGCCCTGCGATTTACCGTCAGCCGAACCCAGCGGGGTTTCATCCACCCGGCCCGGCATTTTGCCTCATCCAGCGACGATCCCAGTCTCCCCCCCATGGGCCTTCGCCTGAGGCTCAGGGCGGATTTTGACCTTTCGGGATTTTCCCCGGCCAACCGGATTATTTTACGTGCCCTGAAAACCTACGGAATGATGGTGGCAGACAACGGAGGGGACTGGTTTTTATCCGGTGCACCGGATCCCCGGTGGAACGACGGAGACCTGGGGGAGTTAAAAAAGGTTCACGGTCGGGACTTTGAAGTGGTATACACGGGTGAAATCGAGCGTTAGAGGTCAGATCAGAAGGATAAATGCGGTGAGAAGCAGGAACAGCAGGGTATGATAGGTCCGCGCCCGGTTCAGGCGGTATCGGAAGCCCGGTATGGCATTGGATTCCCGATCCCGGTTTGCGTTTTTGATTCCCATTTTTTTCTCCACGAGAGATCATGCAATAATCATTCCATAAACGGAACGGGACCGAAACCGGAAAGGGAACGGGGAAACCGGGTGAAATGATTCTAGGATCCGGAAAAAAAGGGCGACGACTGTCCGGTTTTCCATAGAGATTGTCCGCCAGCGAACGCCGGTTTGGAAGTCTGAGGCCGGAAAGAAGGAGGTCAGCATGTACTTGACTTGGAAAAGTCATTCCTTTAAGATGTGAAATGATCATCAGAATTCACGAATTCCGGGATCGGGGATCCTCCGGCAAACGGGGTGCCTTTTGAAACCCAAATCATCAAAACCGTCTGGACATAAACCATCGAATTCTCACGTTGCCCAGGGGGAAGGGCCCAGGAAAAAAAAGAAGGTTCGCTGGGATTGCGCCCGGTGTGAAGAAAAGCCGTGTTATCAGGGCAGAGACTGCTCCGGTTTCAGCGCCGGGGTGGAAAAAGAGTATGATGATCCCGTTACCGGGGATTTTCATGCGGTCAGCACCGCAGTGGAAGGAGAGTATTATCTCCGGAAGAACCGGCTGGAGGAGATCGTTATTTTTGCCCGCCGGATGCGGTACCGGCGGCTGGGGATCGCCTTTTGCGTGGGATTTTCCCGGGAGGCAGAAATTCTCGCCGGCCTGCTGGAAAAGGCCGGATTTGAGGTTTCCAGTGTCTGCTGCAAAATCTGTGCGATCATGAAGGATGAACGGGGGCTGCAAAAGATTGATCCCAACCGGGAAGAGGCGATCTGCAACCCGGTGGGCCAGGCCCGGGCACTGCAGGAGGACCGCACCGATCTGAACATCGTCCTGGGCCTCTGTGTGGGGCATGATTCTCTTTTTTACCGGTATTCCGCCGCACCGGTCACCACCCTGGTCACCAAGGACCGGGTACTGGGACACAACCCGGTGGCCGTGCTCTATTCTCCCTATCTTTGCAAGAAAATATCGGCCGACCTGGAAGAATAACCAGGCCTGCCGAAAATTCCCGGACCTTCAGACTACTGGCACAGACCCGGGTATGCTATAATGGACCCGTTGTTCCATTCAAAATTCAGAATGATAAATGGAGTGAAGATGAAAATGAACCGTAAACTGACGATTTTGTTGATGGTCCTGGGCTTTTTCGCAGGATCACTGCAGGCGGAAAACGGACCTTTTACCCTGCAGGTGGAATCCGGATGGATCCTGCCGGGGTACAATACCGTGGAAATTCCCCGGGACACCGGGACCCGCATTTCCCTCAGCGATGATCTGGGAATTGATTCGGAGTTTTATTTCCGGCTGCGGCTGTCATTCCGACTGGCTCCCCGCCAGGAATTGTCCGTACTTTATGCCCCCCTTTCCCTCAATGCCAGGGGCGACCTGCCCGGCCCGGTCCATTTCGAAGGGGTCCTGTTTCCTTCCGGTACTGCCGTGGATGCCCTTTACCGGTTTAATTCCTACCGGCTGACCTACCGTTACCGGGTGATCCGGTCAGAGCGGTTGGATCTGTGGGTAGGGTTCACCGCCAAGATCCGGGATGCAGAGATATCAATCACCTCGCCGCTGTTGGAATCCAGCAAGACCAACGTGGGATTCGTCCCCCTTCTCCACTGGCTGCTGGACTGGAAGGCCGGGGAAAAATGGGGGATCTGGTTTGAGGGAGACGCCCTGGCGGCGCCCCAGGGGCGCGCCGAGGATATCACCCTGGCCGGGTATTATCAGGTCGGTACGGGCCTGAGAATTCGGGCCGGATACCGGATGGTGGAAGGAGGAGCCAACGTGGATGAAACCTACAACTTCGCCCTGATCCATTACCTTTACGCCGGTTTTGACTGGCAGTTCTGATTTTTCCGTACCGGGCCGTCGCGGATCACCGGATATTTACGGCCGGCACCCAACCTCCAGGGTGAGGGCATTGTATCAAAGCGGGACATCATCCCGGTATTTTTATGGCATCCTGCTTGCAAGGATTTTCATAACCGAATGCAAGGAGGATGAATATGAAAAAAATCTGG
>Ga0180434_10001831_pt1 | contig 29651 bp, 16 predicted proteins | sample SS_ome_7_FD_132453 | JGI IMG/M metagenome (GOLD analysis project Ga0180434, IMG submission 132453) | Hypersaline lake sediment archaeal communities from the Salton Sea, California, USA - SS_1_D_2 metaG | ecosystem: Environmental > Aquatic > Non-marine Saline and Alkaline > Hypersaline >... | reverse complement strand
TTCTATAATCGGGCACGGAAACATTCAACGCTCAATTATCGGAGTCCGGAACAATATGCACACACGCACCACAACCAGGCGGCCTAACTACTTCGGGTGTCCGTTTTTTTGTTGCAACTCCAGTGCGGATGTTTTGTAGAGCAAGATGGCATCTTGCTCTACAGGTTCATCTTACCTTCCTCCGGGAAGTTTCCCTTCCGGGGCGCACCGCTTCATGGAAGGCGGTGGTTTGGAAGGTACGACTAGATTTCTCCTCCGGTAGGAGTCCCTTCGGGGAGACTACGCTACGCTCTGCTCGAAATGACTCAGTTATATAAGGTCAAATAGCATTGTCATCCTGAGCAGAGAAATGATCCTGTGCTCCGGCTTCCGACGTTCAAATGACCAGATTTTTATTTCATGGGAGTCTCTGCAGGGATACTCCACTACCTTCCCATCGAACTGTTTTTTGGTGGAACCTCTCCCGTGGTTTTTTGCCTCGCAATGAGATTGCGAGGCTTAATTAGCCTTGGAATCTTATTCCAAGGCGATCCGTGATGGCGATGACTCACCGAAACATGACTCATGTACTCATCGAAAGCGACTATCCCCGGGAGGTTTTCCTGTCTGGCTCACCGCAAACCACGACTGGAGCGGATCGTTCACAGAAAAAAAGCGACTGCCATTGGCCGCTTCATGCGCCGATGGCAGTTGTTTTACTTCCTCCAGTGAACCGCTAACGTCCCATCTCCCGGTCGTCGGTGGATCGCTGACATTTCATTAGAGCAAGATGGCATCTTGCTCTACAGGTTGCACCCGACGTACCTCCCGGTGGAATGCCCGGCGGTGATCTTTCAGCGTCGCCGACAGGGGATTGTGGTTCGCAATCGATACATCCGGCGGGAGTCGGCCGATGGACTTTCTGCATAGTCTTAAGTGGCGGGTATCGAAGATATAAAGGTTAGCATAGTAGTGATATTTGATTTGCGTGATTTAAGTCACAAGATCATAAGTATATAAATATTAAGAAGTAACGTGAGCTTTTTAAACTAATATTGTAAAATTTCTCTTATAGTAAAATATTTTTAACAAAAAGCATTGATTATCGATGCGGGAGAAAGATAAGTTATACTACTGGTGCAGGACATTGATAATTCGACTTCCGACTCATTCAGTTATGCCCTGTCAATAACCGCATCGTTGATATAAATCGTATTACTTTTAACATATTGTTAAGGTTTTTAGTTATCTCTTTTACTGTGCTGATCTGTAACTATTTATCCAGTTACGCTGTAAATAAAATAAAGCATTTTTGTTACCCCGATATCCAGGGAATCCGGAAGAATATTTATTGTATTTGGTCCAAATGTATTCTTCACAACTTTATCTGTTAAAAGGAGAGAAACAATGAAACGAATTATTGGTTTTTTTGCATTTTTTACTGTCGTTTCCATTTTATGCAGCCACACCCCGTTATTAGGGATGACAGTTCAGGATGCACTGAATTCGTCGGATGGCGATACCGTCCAGGTAAGTGGGGTGATCACCTCACCGAATTTTGGTACCCACGGTACTCACACAGAACATACACTCCAGGATCCCACAGCTGCTATTGTGGTGTATTCCAATGCGTTCGACAAAAAGCTCGCCGCTGGTGATGACATCACGGTCACTGGTGCGTTAGCAACTTATAACGGAAAGCGGGAAATCATCCCTGCCGGACCAGAAGATATTGTGATAAATGCCCGGGGTGTTGCTTTACCGGAAACGCAAGTGGTGACTCTCGGTGATTTGTTGTTGAATCCGGAGTCATATGAGTCCGAATTGGTTCGGTTTAATAATGTGTGGATTGGATGGGGTACCTGGCCGGCACCAGGAAGTGATGCAAACCTGGAGATCACCGACAGTAGTGGGGTAGTGTTAACCATGCGCATTGATAAGGAAACCAATGTGGATGAGAGTTCTCCACCTTCAGGTGTATTTGATCTCATAGGTGTGATCGGTCAGTTTGATCCTGACTCGCCGTACGAGGAGGGATACCAGATATTTCCCCGGTTCGATACGGATATCATAGAAGAAAGCACACCGACACCCACGGTTAATGTCACCTTTCAGGCGGATATAACGGAATTACTCGCTGAGGGATTTGACCTTGGATATCATGAACTGGAAGTTCGCGGCGATTTTACCGGTTGGGGTCCCGGACCAGTGCTGACGCAGGTGGAAGAAAATATCTATGCGGTAACCGTACCTGTTGAAGCGGCAACAGGCACCGATATCTTCTGGAAATTTGCCGTGACCCCCGGGGATGATTTTATTGGCGGTGAGTACGAGCTCGGAGCAAACCGGTTGTTTACGATCGAAGCGAATGATATGATACTGCCCGTTGAGTTCCCCAATATTTACACCTCCCGAAAAACCATCGCCGAGGCGCGGAGTATCGGAATAGGACGAGTGGTAGTTATACAGGGAGTCATTACCTCACCGAATTTTAGCTTTAATACCGAATATACCATGCAGGATACCAGCGCAGGCATCGTGCTCTATGAGGGTAATACGCCCCTTTGGGTGAGGTTTCGGGACCAAGTTCGGGTCACCGGGAGGATTACAGAGTACAACGGTAAAATGGAGATCATACCTGAATCCTATGACGGAAACCTTGAGAGTGCGGTTATGGTGTTGGAGTCCGGGGTTCAACTCCCGGCCCCGCAGGTACTGACCATTGCGGACTTTCTTGCTGATCCGGAAGCCTACGAATCCGAGTTAATCCGGATGAATCAGGTCACGATAACCGGTGGTACGTGGCCGGCATCCGGACAGGATGCAAACATGGATATAACAGACGTTGGCGGCTGGCCCTTCGTCATGCGCATCGATAAGGAGACGGACATTGATGGTTCTGTCCCGCCTGAAAGTCCGTTCGACGTTATCGGAGTTGCCGGTCAGTACGATAACTCCGCACCGTTCGACGGAGGATACCAGATCCTGCCACGGTTCCTGCCGGATATTGTAACGGGAACCTCTGGTCCTGCAGTTAACGTCACGTTTCAGGCAGACATGACCAACCTGCTTGCGCAGGGATTTAACCCGGAAATCCATTTTATGGAGATTCGCGGATTCTTTAACGGCTGGGCTTCGGGAACTGTGCTCCGTCCAAATCACGAAAATCCGACATTATATGAGTATACACATACATTTGAATATCATCCCGATTCTCTTGTTGCCTGGAAATTCAAGGCGAATCCTGATGAAGAATTCACGAACGGAGGCTGGGATGACGGTGATAACCGGACGTTTGTCATGCCGGAGACCGATACGATTATTACAGCAATTCCGTTAATCGATTATCTCTCTGGAGCCATCCAACAGGATGTCACCGTACGGTTTACCGTAGACGTGACCGGTGCCGTTAATTTCCAGACCGGCGAACCGTTTTCAAATATACAGCAGGTTTTCCTGAACGGCGTGGTACCCGGTACCGAATGGGGCTGGGCGACTTGGGGTTCCGACCCGGATACGACCGGGATGTTGTCCATGTACAACGACGGATCCACCCAGGGTGACGAGATCGCCGGGGACAATATCTGGACCGCCGAAGTGCTATTCCCTGCAGGGTCTAACCCGAACCGGGAATACAAATACGGGATTTACGACCCGGATAACATGGATGCATCCAGCGAAAACGCACTGGACAATGAGACCGGGTTCGAAGATAACCACTTTTTCTCTATCGACGATTCTACACCGTATCAGACACTCCCCACCGATCTCTGGAAAACCAGGGAAGGCGGTGGCAATTATATGGAAGTCCCGATCAGCCAGGTGCAGATGGATCCCGGCATGGTGGGGCAGAATGTGATCATACAGGGTGTGGTTACCGCGGCCACAGGTACCTACAATTCCAGCCAGACGTTTATCCAGGCCGGAGAGGGAGGTCCCTGGAGCGGTGTGTTGCTTTACGACAGCACTTTTGCACTGCAGGCCAATGAAGGCGATCTCCTCACGATATGGGGAATGGTCGGTGAATATTACGGTATGACAGAGATCTTCGTCCATCAATTTGATCTCGTGGGAACGAACGTTCCCTTGCCTCCTCCCATGGTTGTGAATACCGGTGACTTTCTGAGTTCGGAAACCGCGGAACCGCTTGAAGGTGTACTTGTCCAGGTGCATGAGGCGGTTGTATCCAATCCTGACCTGGGGTATTGGGACTGGGAAGTCGACAACGCGTGTATTATTAATACGCGGCATCTGCATTATATGTCACCGTCAACCGGCACAGGGATCCCCTCCATTACCGGCATCGTCAATTATTCTTATGAGATGTTCAAAATACAGCCGAGATACAGAGCGGATATTATGGACGGGTTAACCCAGTCTGCGAGCTGGGACTTTGAAGAAGGATTGGAAGGCTGGAAAGTGGATGGAGGTTTTGGCAATACCTCGGATACCCATCCTTTTAGTGGAACCTATGCCATTGAGGTCTTCAATGATCCTGATACCTCTACCACTGAAATCACCTTTTACAACGATACTTTTACTGATTTTGCTCCGAACGACAGAATTCGTCTTCATATCTGGCTGGACGAATTCACCGATGTGAACGGTATCCAGCCATTTCTCTTATTCGGCGCTGATCAATGGTTTAACAACTGGTATACTGAACAGGATCTGAATCCAGGTGCATGGAATCTGCTTGAAGTGGTTGTACCTCCTCATTACACCGAACCGCTGCATATGTTCGGAGTCCAGGTAGTCGGGACGGCTCCGGAAACGGTGCCGCCCTTTTCCGTGGATCTGGCATCTGTGCACAGTGGAGAGCCGCCGGCGAGTGCGCTGGTGACCTTTCAGGCAGATATCTCTGAGCTACTGGCTGAAGGTTTTGATCCGGCATCACATGAACTTGTTGTGCGCGGGGATTTCAACGGATGGACTGGTTCCTTGCTACAGCCAGTGGACGGGAATATCTACAGTGTTACCGTGGAGGCAAATGGAACACCCGGGAATCCCGTACAGTGGAAATTCGGGGCCAACCCCAGCGAATTTTACCTGAATGGGGGCTGGGAACTGGGCATGAACCGGAAGTTCATGTTTCCGGCTGGCGATACCACCCTGGCAATCGAATTGCCAAATATCTATACCTCAGGGAAATCCATTGCCGAAGCCCGGGCGCTTGGCGTGGGACGGGTCGTCCGGACGAAAGGTATTATCACCTCGTATAATTTTGGTGCAGGCTATACGGAATACACCATGCAGGATACCAGCGCCGGTATTGTGCTCTTCGCGCCGGAGATTGAACTCCCCGTCGGTTTTCGTGACCGGGTCGTGGTCGAAGGAAGAATCATCGAGTACAACGGGAAAATGGAGATCGTACCTGAATCATTCGAGGGCAATCCTGAGAACGTAGTCTGGATCGTTGATCATGGAGTCCCGGTTCCGCAGGAACAGTTACTCACCATCCCGGAATTACTTGCGAGTCCTGAGGACTACGAATCCGAACTGGTGCGTATCGGTCAGGCTGTCATCACTGATGGCACATGGCCGCTTGAAGGCAACAATACTAATCTGACCATTATGGATCAAGCCGGCGGGTCGCTGGTAATGCGGATAGACAAGGAAACCGATATCGACGGATCTCCCGCACCAACGGATTCCTTTACTGTTGTTGGTGTGATGTCACAATATGATACCCAGGCACCGTTTGATAACGGATACCAGATCATGCCACGCCGCCGGTTGGACATATTCGAGAACGCTACATCTGTAACATTCCAGGCGGATATGCGGCAGCTCCTGCAGGAAGGTTTTGATCCGGATTCCAACAATATCGCCGTCACGGGCAATTTTGTTGATTGGCAATCCTCTTACCTGCTGTACCCCTCTGAAACCGATGACAGCTTGTACAGCCGGATCGTGGATATCCGGATGCCGCCAGGGACGGATGTTGAATGGAAATTCTACGCCTATCCACCACACCAGTTCGAAAATAACGGATACGAAACCGGAGAAAACCGGACATTCGTGCTGCCGGAAGGTTCGTTCACTCTTGATCCTGCAATCCCGGCGATTACGTTTGCTGAGCTGGTGACGCAGGAGGTGACCTATACTTTTACCGTGGACCTGGCAAACGCCGTCAACGCGCAGAACGGTCAGCCGCTTACGAACGTGAAGTCGGTGTTTATGCATGGGTTTCGGTGGTCACCGGGGTTTGCACTGGATGACACCACTGATATGCTGCGCACCTACGACGATGGTATCAACGGTGGCGATGCCGTAGCGGGCGACAACATCTGGTCCAACCGGATGACCTTTGTGCCGGGCACCAATGTAAACCAGCATTACAAATACGCCGCGTATGATCCGGATCATCTGGACTACAGCAATCCGGAACCGCTGGATAACGAAGCGCCTCCCGGTGTGGAACACCATTTTGTCATCGACGACAGTCAGCCCGAACAATTACTGGCTGTGGAATGGCTCACTACATCGGCAACCAGTTATCATTTCGACCCGGTATACGAGGGCAATCCGTACCTGGCAATGAATATCTATGTCGCCGGTGCATCATTGGATGGCTCTCCCCTCAATATCGGTGATGAGATCGGTATTTTTGATGGCGAAAACTGTGTGGGAATGGGCGTGATCCAGCAGCCGATCGCGGAAGGTGAACCTCTCGCGATGGTAGCCGCTACTGATGATCCCGGGACTCCGGAAAAAGACGGCTTCACACCTGGCAACCCGATTATGTTCCGGGTGTGGGATGCCTCGGAATCCCAGGAATTTGCGGGTCCGGAGATCACCTTCCTGTCCGGTAGTCAAACATTCAATTCCCAGGGCACCTCGGTAGTTGACCTGGTTTTTTATGCTGTACAACAGCAGGTGATTCCGCTGCAGGGTGGCTGGAACATCCTGTCGCTGGACGTGGAGCCAGTGGATCAGGACATGCAGAGCCTCGTACAGCCGCTTATCGACAGCGGAAACCTGTTGAAAGTGCAGGACGAGACCGGCGCCGCAATCGAGCAGGTGCTCAGCCAGTGGATGAATAATATCGGAAACTGGGCAGTCACCGAAGGGTATTATCTCAAAGTGACCGAAAACTCGGATCTCTCTGTTGAGGGATTTCCGATTCCACTGCCCCTGGATATTGACCTGACTTCGGGATGGAATATTATCAGTTATCCGGACAATATACCTCAGCTGGCCATGGATGTGGTGCAACCACTTATTGACGGGGAGGTATTAGTTAAAATACAGGACGAAACCGGGGCGGCAATTGAATCGATCCTTGGGAATTGGATAAACAATATCGGCGATTTTGAGCCCGGTGAGGGCTATTATGTGAAGGTGAATGCTGCGACGAATCTGCTGGTTGGTCAGAGCGGTGGGACAGTCTCGCAGTCAATCGCACAGCGGACCGAAGAGTCCAGCACAACCGAGCTGAAGCCCGAAACGTACGTACCGTCCTGCACAGGCAACCCGTATAGTCCGATGAATATTTATGTTGTCCTGGATAAGGCGCGCCTGGATGAACTACAGCCCGGATACGAGATCGGGGTGTTCGATGGCGATGTGTGTGTCGGATCATGCGTGGTTCCGGACGACTACCGGAACCGGTCTTATCTGGATATTATTGCGGCAATGGATGATCCTACCACAGAGGAACCTGACGGATTCCAGTCAGGTGCACCACTTTCTCTCCAGCTGTGGACCGGTTCCGAGCACCTCTATGGGGCTTTCACATCACTGGGGAAATCGTCCACACCGGAAGCTGTTCTGTTTGAGGAACGGGCAACGGCGGTCCTCCAGGTAAACGGTTGGCAAGTGACCGCGTTTAACCCGGAAATGGGAGTCCCGACGGAGTACGAGCTCGCAATGGCGTATCCCAATCCGTTCAATCCGTCGACTACCATCCAGTACGGTGTGCCGGAAGCAGCGGATGTGACGATTCAGGTCTACAACATGGCCGGGCAACTGGTGAATACGCTGGTCAGCGAGCAGCTGCAGCCGGGATATTATACGACGGTTTGGCACGGACAGAATCTGCATGGTCAGCAGGTGGCGACCGGTGTGTATTTCTATCAGATGCGGGCCGGATCCAAAATCATGACGAAGAAAGTGATTTTCATGAAATAACGAGGGTGTCGAGTTGATAAATAATACTGGAAAAGAAACAAAGGAGCTCGTATGAAACGGTTACTTGTCTTGATGGCACTCCTCGGACTCGGAGGTGCGATACAGGCCCAGACACATTTTACGGTGGCCTATTCGGGCAATCCGTATTTGCCTATGAATATATATGTCACAGGCGCCACAATTGACGGTGTGGCGTTAGAATCTGGCGACGAAATCGGTATTTTCGACGGCGACCTGTGCGTGGGAGTTGCCGTGGTCGACGGGTTAATCAGTCCGGAGAATATGCTTCCTATGGTGGCGTCGACCGACGATAACACCACGCCGGAGCTTGATGGGTTTATCAGTGGAAATTCCATCGGATTCCGGTTGTGGGATGAGAACGCTGGTGTGGAAATTACCGCAGTTGACACCCAGTATGTGCAGGGCGAGGGGACTTTTATCTCCCAGGGAACCGCCGCAGTCAGTCTGACCGGTATGACGAACCAGACGCCTGTACTCGCTGATATCGCTGATATAACCTTTCCGGAGGATTCGTCAGTGACCATCGGGTTGAGCGCCACGGATCCGGAAGAGGATCCCATTACCTTCGATGCGTGGACTGAGGAATCCGGAATATCACTGACGGTCACAGGGGATTCGGTTCAAGTGGCCCCGGCAGCAAACTGGAACGGATCAGCGACAATCTATGCATCGGCCAGTGACGGTTTCTCCTCGGGTGTCAAGTCGTTTACGGCGACGGTGACTCCGGTCAATGATATACCGGAGCTGGATCGACCTGTGTCAGACTTGGTATTGGTGGAAGATTCTCCTGCAACGGTGATCGCCCTGCTGGATTCGGTTTTTATCGATGTGGATGACGAACCACTTACGTACACCGCTACCAGCGACACCGCGGCCATTTCCGTCTCTATCGATGGAGAAAACCAGGTGGTCGTGACGCTCGAACCGGACTGGTACGGGACTGGTCATCTGGCGTTCTCAGCACAGGAAGCCAGCGGTACGACGGTTTTTGATACAGCGGTAGTAACCGTCACTCCTGTCAATGATCCGCCGGTGACCGTGAACCCGATTCCGGATTTCACACTCCAGGAAGATCCGGGTGATACGGTACTGGCAGACCTCGATGCTGTCTTCCGGGATGTGGATACGCCGGAGTTATCCTATACTGCTGATGTGAGCAATGCCCATCTCATGGTGGAAGTCGATGCTGAAAACCTATGTATCCTGTCCACGGAAATCGACTGGTCCGGAACCGGCGATGTCTATCTGGCTGCAACCGACGGAGAGTACACGGCATATGATACGGTTGGTATTACAGTGATTTCAGTGAATGACGGTCCCAGCACGCCGTTATTGCTGTTCCCGCTAAACGGGAGCGAGCTGGATACCAACGGAGTCGTGATCTGGACGTTTTCCTTCGATGTGGAGAACGATATCGTCACCGGGTACCGGGTCCAGATGGCAAGTGACCCGCAGTTCAGTGACCCGGAAATCGATGAGACCATCACCACCCAAATGGTCGATTTAACTGTGCCACCGAACGTCGAACAATCGCGGGTTTCCGGTACAGTCGACAGCGTCTATGCCCTGACACTAAAAACCCTGACACAATACGCAAACCTCCTTGATGATGTCACGTATTACTGGCGCGTACAATCTTTGGCTGATAACGGCGGAGTGTCGGCTTGGCAGGATGAACTCCATTCCTTTTTCTTTAACAAGGTGAATACTGCGCCGAATCCTCCTGTGACCGGATTCAACCCACAGGATAGTGTCACGGTGAGTACGCTGTATCCCTCGTTCTCGTGGAATACAGCGGTCGATCCCGATCGCAGCGATCCGGCCGAATCGCTGACGTATCTCCTCCAGGTTGGCGATGACTGGGGTTTCCCGGATACCCTGTACGAGGTAGCTACGGAACCGGGGCAAACCTCGGTGACATGGGAAGTTGGACCGGTGGCGGATAACAGTGTGTTGTTCTATCGGGTAAAGACGGTTGACGATGAAGGGCTGGAGTCCGAATGGTCATCCTTCTGGATTTTCTTTATCAATACCAAGCTCGATCCCCCACTGGAATTTTTAGTGCTGAGTCCCACTACAGGTGATTCCCTTGTCGTGGATTCCACTGAGGAATTTACGGAGGTAACCTTTACATGGAACGCCACCACTGATCCCGATTTATATGATTTTGTTGAGTATTTTGTGGCGCTGGATACTTCGGGGGCTTTTGAAGAAATAACAACGATAGAAGAGCTGCAAAAATTCACTGTGGTTTGGCCGGTTGGAACTGATACCTCGTTTTCGGCTCCTCTGGATACCGGCTCTTACACCTGGGCCGTGATTGCCGTCGATACCGATACGCTCTGGCAGTTCGGGACCGATACGAGCGGGAATGTGCTGCAGCATTTTACCATCTGGAATCCGCTGGTCGCTGTTGGGGATGAACATCCTGTTATTGACGACTACCGGCTGCTTCAGAATTATCCAAACCCGTTTAACCCGTCCACCCAAATTCGGTATTCACTGCCGAAACAGAGACACGTGACCGTGACGGTCTACGACATCCGGGGTCACAAGATAACGACACTCGTGAATGCCGAGCAGCAGGCCGGATGGCACACCGTGGAATGGGCGGGTAAAAACCTCCTCGGTCAACAGGTAAGCGCAGGGATTTATTTTTACTGCATCCAGGCAGGCGAATTTTCGGACCTGAAGAAGATGGTGCTGGTGAAATAATTCCGAACATATCTTAAAAGTTAAATATAATACCGCCATCGTCCCTTCCGAGGGACGATGGCGTTTTTTTTCGTATGGTCCTTTATGGAGTACGGTTGTTTTGTAGAGCAAGATGCCATCTTGCTTTGCATTTCGCGCCGGGAGGAGTCTCTGCTGGGACACGCCACTACGCTCCCGTGGTTTTTTCCCTCGCAATGAGATTGCGAGGCTCAAATAGCCTTGGAATCTTATTCCAGGGCGACCCGTGACGTCCACCCCACATTCCGGGCACACGACGCCCTGCATGTAGGGCTACTTTGATTGCTGTCCATCCCGCCGCGGCGGGATTCTGGTAGAGTCACCGTGGTTCAGGGACGGAACTTCATTCAGAATGATATTTTCTGTGTTTTGTATGGAGGACAACACTTGGGCGGTCGGCGACGATAAAATCAACTCACCTTTCCCCGGCATTGTATAAATCATGACCAGATTAGTGATATTTATCATTTCAATTGTAAAAAATACCTTTACCTTATGCCTTAATTCTTGAAAGGCAAAGCAATTTGAAGTCGAGAAAATAAGAGGCGAGTAGTCATCAGAAGTATTCTTTTGTTCGGAAGTAAATCGTAATAACCAAAATATAAATATCCGGAGGGGATTATGCGGAGAAAATTACTTCGTATTGGAGGAGTATTATTTTTGACAATATTTGGAATGAATCTTGGATTTGCCCAGGACAATTGGCAATGGCAGAATCCAGATATCCAGGGAAATACGCTGTCCGATGTGCAGTTTGTGACATCCGATACCGTTTATGCGGTGGGAGACTTAGGACTGGTCCTGAAGTCCGAAGACGGAGGACAAACCTGGACCGATGTTTCCGTGGAAACGACCAAGGATTTCTATACCGTTCACTTTGTGAGCGTTGATACCGGTTGGGTCGTCGGAAGCTGGTATACCAGCGGTGGCGGCGGAACGGAAAGCCTGTTCAAAACCACCGACGGCGGTCAGACTTGGAAGGTTCAGTTCGCCGGAAGTACCATATACGATATGTATTTTACCGATGCCGATACCGGGTACGCGGCAGGGGAAGATGACTTGGTCCAGAAGACCACCGATGGTGGACAGACCTGGGATGCAGTCCACGAAAGTTCCGGCTTTGACGGAGAGGCCCTCCGCAGTCTGAGCGTGCGTGACTCGGTCATCTGGGCAGTGGGGACCAATGGAAAGATGATTTCCTCTGCCGATTACGGTCAGACCTGGACAACCCACGATCCCGGCGTCTCGTTGAATTTTAACTCCATTGCATTCAGGAATGCGACCGAGGGATTTGTCGTCGGTGGTGAATACGGTTCCTCCGGCGATGTCGGGTTTATGATGCATACCACTGATGCCGGGAGCACCTGGACGAAAATAGATAGGATGTTTCACCGTCCGTTACAGCAAATCAGTTTCGCAGATGATTCACGCGGCTGGGCTGTCGGAGGAAAGGTCGATTTCTACTCGAATGAAACATACCCTATTGAATACGAGCCTGATTCCAGTAACTATATTCTCAGCACCGACGATGGAGGTGAGACCTGGGATGCCCGGTATGTAAATCACGGTCCGCAGGTATGGTATTCCATCGCCTGGGGCGATCAGATGAACGGCATTGTCGTTGGCACCGGCGGTCAGATTGGGCAGACGTCCGATGGCGGCAATTCCTGGACAACCAATTCAGCGACCGGCAGTAATTTCAGAGATGTCTTATTTATCAGTGATCAGGTTGGCTGGGCGGTTGCCGGGTCCAATCATCACAGTGCAATCTATCATACCGACGATGGCGGTGAGACCTGGGCTCGTCAGCAGGTGGATCTGGACACGCTCCAATCTCTGCATGGGATTAATTTCACGGATGCGAATACCGGCTGGGCGGTCGGTGAGGATCAATGGTGGGAGTATGATTGGGTACTTTTAAAAACAACTGATTGCGGCGAAACCTGGACCACAGTGGATCCGGGCATTGCAGAAACGCCGTTTCCGTTGACAAAGGTGCAGTTTGTGAATGATAACGAGGGATGGATTTCAGGGGATGGCAGCCTGATGCATACAACGGACGGCGGAGACTCCTGGTCGCTGGATACCACCGGACTGGGAAGTAACGATGTCTACTTTGCGGACAGTCAGCACGGCTGGGCTGTCAATGATGACGGGGAAATACTTGCCACGTCCGACGGCGCTGTTACCTGGACAGTTCAGCGAGAAGCTGATCAGTTTATCCATGATGATCTCTTTTCAGTTTATTTTGTCAACACCGACTCCGGCTGGGCTGCCGGTGACCGGGGCACCGTGTTATTCACTTCCGATGGTGGTGAGAACTGGGAAGAGTTGTCCACCGGAATTTATACCGACTTTTTCACAGTTACTTTTATTACCAGTGACGTCGGCTGGGTGGCAGGTGATGGATATATCCTCGGTACCACCGACGCCGGTCAGACCTGGGAATATTTTGATGAAGTCACAACCAACTCCGTCAATGATATCTTCTTCCTTGATAAGGAAACCGGCTGGTTTGCCGGTAACCACGGGACCCTGCTGAGTACCTCAAACGGGGGTGGTATCGTCACGGGTATAGAAGATGCGTCCGGGGGAAATAAAAATGTGCCGGCACGGTTCACCCTGAAGCAGAACTATCCGAACCCGTTTAATCCCAGCACCACGATTGCATACACTCTGCCGCGCGAAGCGGAGGTTTCGGTTACTGTGTATAACGTCCTGGGGAACCATGTGGCAACGCTCATCAACCAATATCAGGAAGCAGGCGAATATTCCGTTCGGTGGAATGGCTGGAATGCCACGGGTGAACATGTCGGCGCCGGCGTGTACTTTTACCGCGTTTCGGCTGGTGAATACGAGCAGACCAAAAAGATGGTGTTGTTGAAGTAGCCGGACACTATTGGCTGTTTATACCGCTGTTGATCCCTTTTAGGGTCGACAGCGGTATTCATACATTTATTGTGCCAATAATTTCCACCTCACATTCCGCGCACACGACGCCCTGCATGTAGGGCTACTCGGACTACTATCCATCTCCGATACATCGGCGATTCTACTAGAATCCCTGTCGGTGACCGCTTTCAGCGTCGCCGACAGTGGTTTTTAAAACATGTATAAATCGTCACCGACGCCCTAAGCGATCGGCGACGGGCTTTCCAAGTACTTATGACACTAAAAATGCCATCTCTCAGAGAGATGACATCTTTCATTGCATTTTCAATACTGGTGGATCTACCCGAAATGCTGTCTATCCCTTGTAAATGCTGTGCTTTTAATCCAATGAACCCCAGTTCTCTTCCTCTTTTGAAGAGGAAGAGTCAGAGATGGAGTTGGATATAGGATTCTGCAAAACCATCCACAGATCACAACTCCCGTTTCCCGCCCCACATTCCACGATGTCTCATGTGGGGCTACTCGAGTTACTGTTCATCTCCTGTGCACCGAAGATTCTAGTAATTTGAGTCCCCGCTGTGCCGGGACGGATCGTAATTCGCATAGCCGGGGATGCAGTGAAACGACATCCCCGGCGGTGATCACCTCTTTTGCAGCGCAGATCCGGAAGGACTCCTCGAGAAGAAGCATTGACGCAGGTGTGGCGCATCTCCCAATCCCTGGGGTCAGGCGATGGAGTTGTGTCTGAAGTGTAACCGCCAATGCCATCCGGCGAACTGTTGTATTTTCTCATCGATGTCATTAAATATCAATTCCGCTTGTTTTATTGGGAATTTGCGGCACCACATACCAACAGCACCAAAGGAGTTGCATCATGTTTTCAAAGTCCTCGTTGTCCCGGTGGATACCACTAATGGCTCTTTTGGCTGTATTTCTTTTGTACTGCCTGACGGCATTCCGGGCAATTCCATGGTGGGACGCGCCTGAAAATACGCTGGCAGCCTATACGCTTGGGGTTGTTAATCCCCCCGGGGCGTTATTACTGACAATCATCGGCTGGATCGTGACCCGTTTTCCCGGACCACCCGATTTTATCCTGAGTCTGACAGCCGGCGCGATCGGGGTATTCACAATAGGGCTTGTGTTCTTTTCCGTGAAAACCGTACTGAATGGCAATCCGCGTTTTACCCCTGGAAACCCTTCAGAAAATACAATTGTCACGGTAGCCCTGGCGTTAGGGGTAATTCTGCTGGGTGGTTTGTCAACACTATGGCAATTCAGCACGAAGTTCACACCATATATTCTCACCGCCTGTTTTACAGCACTTATTTTATGGGGATTGCTCCACTGGAAAGACCACCTGGATGAACCGATCCATCTTCGGTGGCTATTTCTGGTGGGGTTATTGGTGGGACTGGATTTCTCCGTACACCGGACGAACCTGCTTTTGGTGCCGGGGATACTGTTCTGGGTTTTGGTGTTTCGTCCCAAACTCCTCATAAACCCAAAAGTGTGGGCTGCCATGATAGTCGGGGGCATCACAGGATTGCTCTTCCATTTACTCCTGATACCGATGGCCACAGCCGATCCCTTCCTGAACTTTACCGATCCCAGTACACTGAGCCGGTTCTGGGATTATGTCTCATTACAGCAGTATGGCGGCGGGTTCCTGGTCGACCTTTTCCCCCGCACTGCGCCATTCTGGTCCTACCAAATCATGGATTACCTGCAGACCTTTGCGAACAATTTTCTGTTTATTGATAGCCCTCTCGGCGTTGCGGGCGTGCTGCCGGGTATCCTGGGTATTTTTGGCCTGGGAATGTTATTCAGACGCCATTGGAAAACGGCGCTGGGAACGGTCGGGCTATTTGTGTGTATGAGTCTGGTGGCGGTCCTGTATTTTAACCTGCCCGAAAATTACATCCGGCCTATCTCACGGCACTACCTCCCCTCATTTGTCTTGTTCGGGTTTTGGATCCTCTGTGTTATCGGCTTCCTGGGACAGGAAATTCATCACCGCTCCTCGAGCTTTTTTCCGGTCATTGGTGCGGGACTGGTAATCGTGATTGGGGTAGCGGGCGTATTGTTGCGGAATTACCCGGAACGCGATATGTCACAGCATCGTTTCGCCGAGGACTTTGCCCGAAACATGCTGATGAGTCTTCCCGACGACGCTATTCTTTTTACCAACGGGGATGCTGACACCTTTCCGCTGTGGTATCTGCAGGAAGTGGAAGGGTACCGGCAGGATGTGACGGTCTGTAATATTTATCTTTTAAATACCAGGTGGTTCCTCAAACAACTGGTCAGTCGCGACACTGAATTTCCCCTGAATATGACCTCGGAAGAAATAGACAACCTGGGTCTAATTCCCTGGGCTGATTCTACGTTAGTTGTCAGGGGAGACCCGCATCCAAAAAAATACGGATTACCAAAGCTATCTGTTATGCCAGACAGTATTACGCTCAGCGTTCCACCTTCGGGAGGCGGGGAACACCTGTTTATTCATGATCAGATTGTACTCCGGATATTACGTCAGAACCGATGGCGGCGACCGGTATACCTATCAATCGGTATCGGACCCAGCTTATCGTATCTTGAACCGTTTCTGAGACTGGAGGGGGTGGTCAGACGGCTTATTCCCGGAGAATCTCCGGAAGTCGATACAGCGATATTGAAGAAGAACCTCGTAACCCGATACCATTACCATGGATATAATAATCCGGATGTCCCGATTGATGCCATGACAAATTGGGCCGCACTGAACTACTATAACCTGTGGCTGGCATTAGTCTCATCAAAACAGCGGGACGGGGAGACCGGGGACGCTTTTTCAATTCTGGAGACCCTGGAGTCAACTATTCCTGCCGAACGAGTGGAAATGCCGGAGGCTGTATCATCGAGAGTTGACAGCCTGAGGCGACAATTGGCTTCATAATTATTGTGGAAAAGATATGACCTGCGGGAAATTCAAATGAAGCGGCTGGACGAAAAAATATCTTGTCCCGGGTAGTTCCGGGTTCCGGACGGATTACTCAGTGGATTGCCTTCATTTCAATTTTTATACCAATGACCTGCGATTGCCTTCTGACGAGTTTAATGACAGCCGTTGTGGAAAGGGCTTCTCCGTCGGATAGTTTGATTCGTAATGTACATTCGATTTTGTACTGAGAAGGCGTGGTCATTAAAGACAAAATGATATCCAGCAAAGGCTGGGCATCTTCGCGGTGGATGAAGTCAAAAATGTGGCGCGAATAAATATTCTGAGAAGAGGTGCCGGCCATTCCCAAAAATTCTTCATTACAATAATATATATGACCCGAAGGCTGTAAAATAATAACCGGATCCTCGATGATCGTTAACTGGTTCATATCGATTGATTGGGAGAGGTTAATATTCATCTGTTGCATTTGAAGATTCCTGTCGATTGAGTTGCCAAATGCCCAAACTCTGTTCAGCGGGGGGCTAGTACGAAAAAATTAGAACCCCTGGCCGGGGCGTGTTTAGCCAGGGGTTTAATGAATGTCCCAGCAACCTTATTCTTCCTGATACACGCTGGAGACATTTTGTAAGTGATTTTGAATCCTGCGAAAATTCATACGGGCTTTCGGGTATTCCGGTTGGATATCGAGGGCATGTTGATATGCTGTTGCCGCCTCTCGATATTGTGTCATATTTTCATAGGCTATGCCAAGGTTATTGTAGAAAAACGGCACGTCATCTTTCTGCGCCACCGCTTCGTCAAACATTTGGACTGCCTCCTGGTACCGCCCGTCACTCATATAGAGCAATGCGAGATTGTTCCTGGCATATGGATTGTAATGTGCGAGTTCGATGGATCGCTGGTATGCCTTGATGGCTTCCGGATTCCTGTGCTCGGAATGCATCAGCCGCCCGTATACCCGCCAGAGTTCGCTGTTCAGTGAATCAATGGAAACCGCATGCGTGAGCACTTGATCGGCCTTATGGTACTGTTCCGTTGCAATATAGGCACGGCCCAGATTAATGAAAGCCGGGATGTACTCCGGATCGGTGCTCAGGGTGATTTCCAGATATTGGGCTGCGCTGTCCATTTGTTCCGATTGCAGATAGGCAAGGCCTTTTTCATATAATGCAGTGGTGGTGTGGTTGTTTGGCGACACAGGGTGCAGAGACGATCTTGCAGTGTCCGTCGGTTCCATTCCGTTGGCGAATTGCGTTTGCAGCAGAGCCAGTAGCAGACCGAGCACAAGGACCGAGATAATTTCAAATTTTACCCTTGCTCCCATGATCAACTCCAATCAAGATTCCGTATTTCACCAAATATACTTTCAACAATCGATCCAGATTGTAAAATATTACTTTATATTTAACAATAACAATAAGTTAGGATGATACAGCAATCAGCGAAAAGTGGAAGAATTATCTGAAAGATGTGTCCATTAGTATCCACAGTGTGTCTGGGTGGACACATTATACGGGTGTAAACTGTTTCCCAGACGGTAAGTGGAGAAGGGAACTGCTATTGTTCATTACTTCTGCCATTGATCGCTTCTCGCGTCGATGGCAATTGTTTTAATTTATCTCAACAGACCGCGAACGGCGCTGGAAGCGACCGTCCGCGGAAAAGGTTCCTCCGCCATTGTTCCCTATCAGGGACGATGGCGGTAATTTTACTATCTCCAATGTACCACCTCCGCCATCTGGAGAGAATCAACAGCGGGCTCCACGCTTGCTACTCATCCTCCGGTCGCTCGATATCCAGACGGCGCATGATTTTCAGCAGGTTGGAATGATTGGCGATATCCAGGGATTTTGCGGTGTTGGTTATGTGCCAGTCATGTCGTTCCAGCGCCCGGATAATTATCCTGCGCTCAGCTTCGTATTTCAAATCCTGGAAGCTTTTGCCTTCTTTAATCTCCGGAGAGTTGTTTTTCCCGAGGATTTCCGAGGGGATATGTTCGGGGAGGATCTCCTCTCCATTGCACTGGATAATCATGCGCTCCACAATATTCTCTAGTTCCCGTACATTATTTTTCGACCAGTTGTATTGACGCAGTAACTCAAAGGTCTCCTGATTCATCCGCTTTTCCGAGATACCGAATTTTTCGCAGGTCCGTTCCACAAAATGCAACGTCAGCGGTTTGACATCATCCAAGCGTTCCCGGAGCGGTGGAACCTGAATGACGTGGGTACAGATCCGGTAGTACAGGTCTTCCCGGAATTGCTCCTTTTCGATTGCATGCTCCAGATCATGATTGGTGGCAGCGATCACACGAACATCCACGTCAATCACCTCACCCTCGCTTCCCAGCCGGGATACCTGATTTTCCTGTAATACACGCAGTAATTTTGCCTGGACATTCAGAGGCATATCCCCGATTTCATCCAGAAAAAGTGTGCCGCCGTTGGCGACCTCGAATTTTCCTTTTGTCGTCTTGTTTGCGCCGGAGAATGCGCCTTTCTCAAAGCCGAACAGTTCACTTTCCACCAGGTTTTCCGGTAAGGCAGCGCAGTTCAACGCCACAAAAGGTTTGGCTGCTCTGTCGCCCTTCTCGTGGATTTCCCTGGCGACCAGTTCTTTACCGGTTCCGCTCTCACCGGTAATGACCACATTACTCGGCACCTGTGCCATTTTTGTAATGGTTTTTCGCAGGGATCCGATTGCGTCACTGACCCCAATCAGAGAAGAATCCTTCCCTGAGGCGTGCTTGAGTTCTTCGTTTTCAAGGAGCAGACGCCGCTTCTCCAGCGCATTCTCGATGACCTGGGCGAGCTGATCCAGGTTAATTTCGTTTTTATCAAAGAAGTTATACGCGCCGAGATTCACTGCCCGCACGCAACGCTGGAAGTTCCCCTGGGCGGTATACACGATCACCGGAACGTCGTTCGGTCCTTCCTTCTGCATGGTCTCCAGCATTTCAAGTCCATCCATCACCGGCATTTCCAAATCTAGGATCACCAGATCAATAGCATTTTCCTCCAGTGATTCCAGGGCCTGTTTTCCGTTTTCTGCGGCGAGTACATCATGTCCGGTTTTCCGTTCGAGGTCATATGAATATTGCTCCCGAATCGTTTTCATATCATCAACAACTAACAGTGTGCTCATATGTCGTTACTCCGGTTTTTGCTTCAGTTATGTGAGTGCAATGGTAAGGTAATGGTGACGGTTGTTCCGGCACCTTCGGTACTTGCGATTTTTACATTACCGTCGAAATCTCCGATGATGCGTTTCACGTTGGCAAGACCCAATCCGGTGCCGTCTGTTTTGGTGGTGACGGCCGTGCGAAACAATTGCTCCTGTATCTCGTCCGGGATACCGACTCCGTTGTCACTCCATTTCAGTCTTACCTGGTCTTCCTCCACCGTTGTTTCTATGGTTATTTCACCTTCTTCCTCAATCGCTTCGATGCCGTTGCGGAGAATATTTTCAAATGCGCGGCGTAACTGGACTTTATCCGCCAACACCATCGGATCAGCATCATCCAGTGTCAGCAAAATATTCACATGCTGGTCGGGAAAATCCTGATAACTATTCACCAGTTGCCGAATCAATTCGTTGACGGAAACAGGTGATTTATCTTTGTCAGGACGCAGTTTTGCGTAATTTCTGGTCAGGTTTTCCAGATAATCCAGGCTCTCATAGACAGTGGACTTCCGATCGTGGAAAATTTCCGGCAGTTGATCGGGTTCCTCCTGTTCGATTTCCTCCCAGTGATGCATTACGTTCCGGATCGGAATAAACCCGTTTTTAATATCGTGATTTACCTGTCGGGCAATATCGGCCAGGGCTGCCTTTTGTTCTGCCGAGGCGAGTTTGATCCTGTTTTGGCGAAGCCGCTGAACCATGTTTTGTAGCGCGTCATTGAGTATCCCAATCTCGTCGTTACTCTGTTCATCAAAGTTGACATTCAGTGATTCAAGTGAAAGCGTGGATGCTGTAGAAGCCAGCCGTTCCAGCGGTTGGGTCACCTGTTTAGTCCGCCAGATAACAATACCGATTGCGAGGAGCAATCCTGCCCCGGCGATCAGAAACATCCGCATGTTCAGTCCCGACAGAAGTTTATTCAGTGCCGTTGTCGGATATACCATCCTGAGGTGCAGTGTATGGGTGGTATCTTTGGAATACGCCGGGACATAGAACCCGCCAATCGTATACTCCTTGTGCTCTGTATAATAGATACGATTCGCCGTTGCCTGCATTGCGCTAATCTGAGTAATGTCCTCCTGCGGGAGGCTGAATTCGTCCGCTACAATCAATGAATCATCCTGCTGGAGAAACAGATGCGATTCCGGATTGGGCTGCAGGTTGTGCAGAAGTTGCCGCGAGATTTCCACACCGCCGATGAGGTAAAACTTTTGCCCGGTGAGATTGACCGAATCCAGGGCTACTAAACTTAAAAACTGCCCGGTCGGTCGGGATAATCGGGCAAACTGGATGGTATCCTCCCGGGATCGCAGCCCGTGAATTAACCAGTCTGAATTTCCACCGAAGGCATTGCGATAATGTCCGGAGCTCAATACCATGCCGTTGCTATTCGTAATTTCCAGTGCCTGTAACCCCATGGTCGACATGAAATTTTCAGCATAATCCACAATATATTGTTGGTGAATATTGCTCAGGATAGCAGCCTGCAGCCGAAATTCGTAATCATTCTGCAGTTTTTTTGCCAGTTGTGAGAGTTGGCTGCTGATACCGCTGTGTCGGGTGACAAGTTCCTGTTGTACCGATTCCAGTGAGGCGTTCACCTGTGCCTGGTATTGGGTGGTAAACTGGTGAACGATCGTTGTTCGCACCGCCAGTACGACGCCCAATAACACCAGAAACAGCAGGACGACAAAAGTCGTGGCAAATTTTACAGAGAGCGGAATCCGGACTTTATTCATAGGAGATCTCATTGGTGATTATTCAATGGGAAACCAGGACTGTGATATGTCAAATTTGTATGCGCCTCTCAGTTCGATATCTTTGAGCGATGCAGGCAGGATCGCATAGGATTTTGTCCGGAAAGCCGGTACCAAAATTCCGTCCTCGATCAGGGTGAATTCCAGGTCATCCGGATATTCTTCCGGAATGGTACTGAGATGTTCGTGCAGGGAAACCATGATATTGGCATCAACGACGTAACCCTGGTGCAGCAGGGCTGCCAAATTGTACGAAGCCGTTCCGAATTGCGGTGCAAACGAATCGATAAGAATATCATAAATACCACCGGTTCGATGCTTGTGAAATTCGCGGGGCGGAATGGATTCCGGGACGGTATGTGGGATGTCCTGCTGGGAAAGCCGGGCGGCCAATCGTTCCGCGATCTGTTGCGCTACCAGGTCTTTGCCGGGATACGTGATTCGGACCGGACGCTTTGGATTGAGGGAGTCCGGTAATTGCGGATCTGAGATCGGGGGGCCCTCCGGCCCAAAAAACCGGGATGTTGTTGAGCATTCAGCTTCATCGATGATGTTGACGGTCACTTCCTTATCGAGGGCGCCTGCAATTTTCCGGCGTATTTGCGGGTTTGTCAGCGGTTCCGCTGCTGGATTCAGTGCGATAAAATAGATGGTTTCGAGGGGAAACGGCCGTATAGTAACCTGATCGAGTTTACGATAATATGCGAGGTCACTCTGATTCCGGACTTGGGTGATGATATTCCGTTTTTGTACCAGCGAATCGCTGTATTCCATCGATTTGGGGTAGACTTGTGTCTTGCTGATCGGAGCGTATCCCAAACTGTATTCCGGATTGCGCCCGAGTTCAAGCGGAGTGCCCGGTGATGAAGTCGTTGTCGTTGCATGGAGAACGGAAAACATATTCCACAGAGAGGCAGGAGTGCCTGAAACCGGACCAGCACGACCTTTTCCCCTATCGGGGTTAGTAATCCTAAATGGTCCGGTACTCAGGCGGAATGCATCATTTTCACCCGTCTTATCCATCCGAAAAACCGGTTGAGTTAAGTGCTCTATAAAATAGGGGGTTGGATCGGTTAAATGAATGCGCAGCGTGTTCGCATCCTGCACTTCGATACCCGAAATAGTGTCGCGTGCGTTGTCAAGAAATGGGCCGGCACCGACAATGAGTTGCCACAGCCATTGTGAGGGACACAATTCGCTCCGGCAAATACGCCATCGGGATTCCCAGCCGGACTTGATATCGCGAGCAGTAAGTGCGGTCCCATCGGAAAACCGTATATCCCGTCGCAAATATATTTCCCAGGTTTTCCAGTCTCCGAGATTTTTTGCGCCGGTTGCCAGTAATGGCTGGACCGTGCGATTATTATCAATCGTAAACAAGGTCTGATAAATATTATCTGCCAGATTCGACGGCACATTCTGGTTGAGGGAATCTCCGGCCGGATTTGATGAAATAACCGAGAGAGTGGCATGATAATCCGGAAGTTCGGGAACAGCGTAATTAACGGGTGTTTTCCAGTGTATTTTATCACGCGGGAGGAACTGTAACAGGGAGTTGCTTCCCTTATTTTCCCGGCGGTGTAATCCGACGATCATACCATCAGTGGTCCGGAGAGTCGCCGGTGTTACTGCGCTTACCGGTAAATGAAATTTCGGCGATTGTCCTGCAAGAGCCATCTGGTTTTTGCGTATATCAAATACGACAAAGGAAGATTGCCCGGTCATAAGAACGGCGACGGAATGTTCGCCGGTTTTAAACAGCCGGTTTCCCCAGGCCCGATTGGACTGCCACAGATATTCCATGGAGGAAAGATCAAACAGATTGACATACCCCGCCGAGTCGAGCACAACTGCTTTACCCAGCGAGGGGAATAACCTCAGAGACCGAAAAGATCCGGAAGGCAGGTGAGTATTATTAAAAAGATCCTGGCCGGGCCGGGTTTGCCATGAACCCACAGACAGGGAACGTTTGGCAGTACCCGAAATATCCAGGGAATTCACCTGATTTCTTTTGTCAAATTGGAAAATCAGGGCACCCGAAAGTTTCGTGGTGATCGCTTCAATCTGAATATGTTTGCCCTTCTCCGCTGTCTGCTCCATTAAAGCCCCCGCTGACCACAGGGAAGGCAGAGTCTCCTGGGGAAATGCTCGCTTGAAAATTGTCAAGGATGTTTCTTGTCCGATTTCCAGGATGGTGAGTGAATCGGGAAACAGGGCAACGAGTGTATCACTGGATCCGGCGTTTGACGAGATCCAGGTCAGATCCAATAGTTCCCCGTTCAGAGATGGGCCGATGGTTTTCCACAGCTTTACCGGCGGAGCAAACTTCCCTGAGATTCGGAGTGAATTCACCCGGCTCATGGGTAATATGACGATACTGCCGTTATGATTCAGCAGGACAATATCTCGTTCAGATGAATCGGTTACGGCCAGATATTCGGCAAGGGCGTTTTCCACAGCCAATTGACGGGTGACATACGTATCAGGATTCTCTTCCGGGGAAACAGCAAGCAGTTTTTGCGTTGCTTCTGACAGCTGCTGGCGTTTCTCCTCCCTGAGTTGTTCCCGGGCATCAGACGCAGGGGGTCCCTCCTGGAAGGGGGGCCACCATGTGCACCCCGACAGGCCTAGAACAATCAATAGGATTGCCACGATTATCAGACGATTCTTATGCATAATCATATATTATCATAAGATAGAATGTATTGTGCAAAATGTATACTTTTGGACACACCCTCGTGTGATCTAAAACACATCACCTGAATTATTCATAGATGTTCTCTCTGAGGGAATAATACGAGGTTCACAAGACACTGACAGCGGTAAGGAGCCACTCTTTCTCATCAGCCTCATCAGAGACTCGTCCAGGAGGCAAGACTCCTTCCGGATCTGAGCTTATCGCTCCGTAGGGATTCCCAAGGGAAAGGGTAGACGCCGGTACAGTACTACCAGCGTCCGATTTTTAATACCTCTCGACCTGTTCGCTGCTCAAGAAAATTACTATTCATGAATATTTCAAGATTAATAAAGTCCCCCTGTACGTGAAGCCTTTCTGCAACAGTGTGTACAATCCTACACATTGTAAAGGATATCTGTCTATTATCTCCCGTCGTATAAACCATCATAAGATTAAAATTAACAACTACTTATAAAAGTGTATATTCTCTTGGTATGATAGTTGATCTATTAAAGAAGAGGACAATCCAAAAACCCATTAAAATCTCAGAAAGCGAATGAACGGCGCAAAAAGCAGGCGATTCTGGTTGACCGGTGTGATAGGGATGCTCAGTATAGGCATGCTTGGTTGCTCGCAGATACCGACTCCTTCGAACCTGATGCCAGCGGTTATCCAGGGGCGAGTAATGCAGACGGTATTTGGTTCCACGGGAAAACTGACACAGCAGGGCGTGAGTGGCGCTGAACTGGTTGTCGTGAAATACGATAAAAATGGCGTCGTACACCGGGTTGATGCCGAGCGGGTTTATACCGGAGATGCCGGAGAATTCCGGTTGCCGGTCTATACTAGAGGTGAAAGCCAGTTAGTACTCCGGGCGGTGAAGGGGAATGAACGGTGGCAAACCATAATCACGGAACCACTACACCCCGGTATGAAAATAGAAATTCCGCCCATGAACTACCAAACCACAATTGCTGCCAAGTTAGTGCAGTCATTACCCCGTGAAACCAAGATAACCTTCGAAAAGGTGTTAGAAAAAATTCAAACCGCCACAGGTTTGTATGAGCTCCCCGGCGAAAATATAGTTGAGGAATTGAGACAACAATTTTTGAGGGAGACAAGAAGTCCTGAAACTCAGGTTGTGACTCCTAATCCGTTACCGGACCAAGCACAACCGGTGCTGGAGCAACAGCGGAAAAACCCAATCGTTCAGGTCAATAGCGAATTCGCCATTTCGGATTCTGTCCGGAGTTATATACGCGACTTAAAAAAAAACAGTAAGCCGCTGAACAAACCGATTCGCTTTATGATTCAGGTAAAGAAAGATCAGGAGGCGGTTATTACCCGGGAGGAGGTTGAGGGAGTAACGACCGCGACACAGCATCGACTTTGGAGTGGGTTGAAAACCACGATGTTGCAAGACGTGGAAATGAATACGCAGGAAGCGTTTTCCGGGGAATTTTTATTAACAATACATCCGGGTTGATCTATGAAAAAAGTCATTATTTCCGTTGTGCTATATACTCTCCTGTTGGCATTGCTGGCATTGCCACACTTGAGTAACTCCCGGAATGAGTCCGGGAAAAAAGTGGAAAGCACGACAGAAAAAGTGACCAAGCCATCCGCCAAAGATAACGCGATGAGCGGATCGATATTTCAGGCAAACATCCAACCGGAAAGAAATACGAACCCCCAATATCGGGTAATGAAAGATCAGAACCCCAGTTTGTATGAGTTGGAATATCATGACACCGCCGGACCTTTATTCAATTCTGGGGTACCCGGGCCAGCATCAACACGAATGACACGAATCCGGGAATTGTAGTTATAGTGCATGGCATTTTCACAGCAAAGGATGCGCGATGATAACTGGTGAAGATAAATAATTGAAATATCACAGGTGACATCCAATGACATTCAAACTAAATACAACAGGGGAATCCAAGCCCACAAAAAGGCGGCTTCCTGGCCTTGCCCTCACCAGTACAGCGCTTGCGATTGGCATGCTTGTGTTCATGCAATGTACCGAACAGAGCTCATTTCTCACTCAAAAATCACAATGGTCCGCTACATCTGCATTCGGATTATTCGCTGCCACCTCGACTGAAACGCAGGAATCCGTATCGAATGGTAATGCCGTTCGGATTCAATATTCAGTTCACCCGGCGATGGAAACCGCTGCTCCGATTGTTCGCGACCGTAAACTAAACTTTACAGTAGGGAAGAAGCATTATTTACCGGAGCTGGATGAGGCCGTAATAGGAATGGTCCCGGGCGAATCGAAATCCCTGCGTGTTCCGGGGAGTCGTATTTTCGGGCCCCATCATAGAGGGTTGTTGGTCCCGGTTTCTAAAAATGTCCTCCCGGAAGGTACGCCATTAAAGAGGGGAGCGATGGTGTGGTTTACCACAGCCGGGGACAATGTCGAAGGGCACCCGATTGTGGAAGTGAATGAACATACTGTTGTGATTGATATGAATCATCCGTATTCCGGGAAACCGGTAGTTGTCCGTTTCCGGGTGACGAACATTCTGTCCTGACAAGGTTTTTCTCGCACTATCCCTCCTCCAAAACCCTGGAAAGGTGCTTTTCAGGTGATTTGGCTCACAAAATGAAAACAAATTCGGTTATGAAAAATGCTGGTGGCGCGCTCTGTGTGTTCGATGACACAATCCTGTGTCTGACAGAACACGCCAGTAAACCTTTGACACTATACCTCTCCCGGTATTGTGTACCGTTCCACACACAACGATGTCCCTGTACCAAAGATGCGGCAAACCTAAGAAATGAAGATAAACACAATATAAACAATAATTTAAAATATACACAATTCCTCTGGAACAGATGTTGATTTAGTAGTGGGCAGGACGTGGATAATCAGCACAGGAGGTTATGATGAAATACAAAATGGATATTCCACAGATATATAGAATGTTCACGATCATCGGTTTAATCGTAATATGGGGCCTGGCGAGCTGCGAAAACCCGAGTACGGTTTCGCAGGCAGATTATTCGGTGGTAAAAGGCCGGATAGCCGATGAAAATGCTCAGGCTGGTATGGCCAAGGCGACCAGTGATGTTAAAGATGTCGCTGTATTTCTGGCACGCGTGCGCACAGACGGATCTATGGAAACGGTCTCCCAGGAGACAGTTCATACCGATGCATCCGGCCGGTTTGCGATCCGAACCAGGGTGGAAAACGAAAATAATCTCATTGTCGTTGCATCCAGAGGGGCAGCGCAGTGGCGTGCAGTTGTCAGCGGGAACCTCGAAAACGGGAAGACGACATATTGCGCTCCCCTTTCCCGGGAGACAACCGTGGAAACCGAGGTATATAGTCGTATTCGGTTATACAATGATACCAAAACCATCACTTATGCTGATATTCAACACCAAATCAGTCCCAGAGTTGCGGCTGAAGTCTATGGGGACGCGGTTGCAATCAGTCAGATAGCTTCGTCGATTGAGACGGGATTTCAGGCACAAAATAGCATCTTTTTAAGTGATTCCGGCGATGTGACTGAGTCAGAAATGGCTGCTATCGCAGAAGCGAAGGCGGAACTCCAGTCCCAATTTGATGCACAGTTGTATCATTCGAGCAGCGACCATCCTGACAAGCAATTGACCCGAATGTTCATCAATGGGTATCTGGAAGCATATAGTAATGCCGGCGTGAACCTGGAAAATTACGCAAAATCTCAGGCGGTCGCTTATACCGCGGTGAGGAGTACTACCGGAAGTATGCGCGACAGCTTGCGGTTTGCATTTCTCCAGGAAATGGCGTGCTTCCGGGCGGAAATTATTGATATGGTCATCCAGTCGAGGTTTGAGACACTCGGCGCCAGTGATTCCACCATGACTGCTGTGATAAATGCCAGAGCGAAATTGCAGGCGTCGATAGAGGCGGCATCCACCGTCAATGAGATACGATCCGCATTTACCGCATACCACTCGACCATCGTTGCTCTGTTACGCATCACCTTGGACATCAACAGCGAATTGATTACTCAGCTGGACGCCAGCATCTGGGGCAAATCCGGGTTTTACGGATCCCTTGAACAGCAGTTATCAGTTTCATTTACTACAGCAGCGCTCATCGATGCGTATACGGAATTTTATGCCGCGGCTGAATCAGAAGCCTTCACGGTATTGAATACCATCGTCTCTGATGTACAAGTCAATGCGGTTGTTACGGTATTAGTGATGGCAAACTTTATGGTATAACTAGCAAGAAATCCGGATAGAGCGCCCCTGAAGGGGCGCTCTATTGACGGCGTATAAATTAAATAAGAGGGAGATATCCCATGGAAGTGACAACACGATATATTCAAATGTGTAAAAATGCCGATGAAATCCAGGGACGATGGTATCCCGAAGTCGGTGACTGTGTTACCACGATCAACAGTGACAAATTCGAGGGACATTTAATCCGGACCACTGAGAATGAGTATGCCTCCCAGCAGACAGACCGGTTTGGTAATGTTCATTTGGGGCCATTGTGTAACCGGCAGGTTGCACGTAAGTATTATGTATGGCTCCCCAGGATTGACCAGCTGCGGGACTGTGTGGCGTTATCCACGGAAGAAATCCTGCAAAAATTTCAGAAATTCTTTCGTGAAATTACCCGGGCAGGTATGGTGGATAAATCGGAATACCGTTCGATCTGGTTAATGTTCGTGATGTGGGAGGTACATAAGAAAATCTGGACCGGCAAGCACTGGCAGCGATTTCATACCTATGATAATGTGGGAACCGGCGGAAAAGAGCGTCAGGCTCTCTTTCGGCAAGTACCAGTCAGTTAAATGCAATGGAACAAGGTGGTTGTATGATACCAGGAACATACTGTACGAATGATGAAGGCTGCGTATTGTTTGCTGATAATGTCTTAATGGAAATTTTACATGTGCCGGACAGGACATTCCTCGAAGGCAAGAAAATCGCTGATTTGAAATACTTTCGATTCTATCCCAGGCATGAAATAAAACTACGTACTCAAGAGAAAGGCTTTTTAAAAAATGTGCCCGTGACGCTAGTAACACATGATGAGGAAGAGATATCAGTAGTGGAGTATGTCCGCATCACAGCCGACGAAGACGATGGAAGTAAATACTATGAATCGATAATATATCCCGAAGCAGAATTCATACACATAAATCGGCAGGATAGCGGGGATTCCTCGCCTGCGCCTGTAGATCTGACGTTAAAAACCGTTTAGTGTGATGTAGAAACCCACCACCTTTGGTGGTGGTCATTGACAGAGGGCTTTGCCGCTGCTGTTGGTTTTTGAAATCGCGTTGGCAACGCCATGAATCGGGCGAAAAGCCTCATCCTC
>Ga0180434_10001830_pt1 | contig 29690 bp, 24 predicted proteins | sample SS_ome_7_FD_132453 | JGI IMG/M metagenome (GOLD analysis project Ga0180434, IMG submission 132453) | Hypersaline lake sediment archaeal communities from the Salton Sea, California, USA - SS_1_D_2 metaG | ecosystem: Environmental > Aquatic > Non-marine Saline and Alkaline > Hypersaline >... | reverse complement strand
AGGTGCCCATCTCCCAGGAGGAGAGGTACTCCTCCTGCTCCTCGGTCAAGGCGTCGATATCTATGCCCATGGACTCGAGCTTCAGCCTGGCTATCTCGGAATCCACCGCCTCGGGCACGTCGTAGACCACGTTGTCCAGGCCCTCATGGTTGTCCTTTACGAACTCCACGCATAGGGCCTGGTTGGCAAAGGACATGTCCATGACAGATGCGGGATGGCCCTCGGCCGCGGCCAGGTTGACCAGCCTCCCCTCGGCCAGTATGTAGATCCTCCTCGTATCGGGCAGGGTGTACTCCATGACCTGTTCCCTGACCCTCTTCGTCTCCACGGCCATCTCCTCGAGTGCGGGGATGTCTATCTCCACGTTGAAGTGGCCGGCGTTGCAGAGGATGGCCCCGTCGCGCATCAGGGAGAAGTGCTCCTTGCGAAGCACGTGGATGTCCCCGGTTACGGTTATGAACAGATCCCCTTTCTCCGCGGCGTCTAAGGAGGAGGTGACTATAAAGCCCTCCATCACCGCCTCCAAGGCACGCAAGGGGTCGGTCTCCACAACGGTGACCGATGCCCCCAGCCCCCGGGCCCTCGAGGCCACGCCCCGGCCGCACATGCCGTAGCCGCATACCACCACCTTCCTCCCGGCCAACAGCAGGTTGGTGGCCCTTAAGATGCCGTCTAAGGTGGACTGGCCGGTGCCGAAGCGGTTGTCGAATAAATGCTTGGTCATGGCGTTGTTCACCGCTATTACCGGGTAGAGCAGCACCCCCTTCTCCGCCATGGCCTTCAATCTTATGACCCCGGTGGTGGTCTCCTCCGCCCCGGCCCATGTCTTCTCCGCCTGGGCTGACCTCTCGGAGTGCAGGGTGGATATCAAGTCGGCCCCGTCGTCCATGCTCATCTGGGGCTCGGTGTCCAGAATGGCGTTTATGTGTTCATAGTAGGTGTCGTTGTCCTCCCCCCTAACCGCGAACACCGGTATCTCAGCATGTTTCACTAAGGAGGCGGCCACGTCGTCCTGGGTGGACAGGGGGTTGGAGGCACATAGCGCCACCTCGGCCCCTCCCTCCTTTAAGGTGATCATCAGGTTGGCGGTCTCGGTGGTCACGTGCAGACACGCCCCCACCCGGATGCCGGCCAGGGGCCTCTCGGTGGAGAAGCGCTGTTTGATCCTTCTCAAGACCGGCATATCCCGCTCCGCCCACTCTATCCTCATCCGTCCCTCCTCGGCGGATCCCAGGTACCTTATGTCGTAATCCATCATCTCAACTCCTTGAATCAAGCTTCTGCCGAACACCGAATAGTATATAGGCAGGGGGGCCCGGGGGATAGTAGATGGCCCGACCAATAGGGTTAAAGCCTCTTTCTTAATTGCGATCTAGCATCGAGCTCTGATTGTAGAGAGGTAGGATTGAATAATGAAGCGCCGACCCCTTCTTGTAGCGAAGATTAATGAAACTGCCCCTTCTGAAATGGACTTTTTCGGTCGCTTGGAGACTATTATGCTGATTGAGAGGGATAGACGAAGCGCTTAAGCTTTCCATATTTTAAAGGATTAAGATAGATATAATGGTAATTAATACCATATAGATTTGAAATCTACCAGCTAATGTGATATGTAAGTATATGAAAGCGTTGTTTTATTAATATGATATCTTAACGCGGAAGTGGTAACATTTCCCTTTTTTTTGGGAAAAATCAAGCGTTAGGTAGTGTGAAGAAGCACTGGGATTGTATGAATGTTGAGATAGCAGATATTGCGCAAAGAGCTAAATCAGCGGCTCACGGACTCTCCACCTCACCCTCAAATAAAAAGGATAATGCTTTGCTGTCCATGGCACGTCTAATGGACAGGAATCGCCGCGAGATCGGCCGCCATAACCAGAAGGACCTGGACAATGCCTTGTCGGCTGGTCTCGATAGACCCTTGGTAAACAGGTTGGTATTTGGGGAGAAGAGAATGGACGCCCGCATTAAAGCGTTAAACACTATCGCGGACCTCGAAGATCCCGTCGGGGACATAAGGGATTTGAACAAGATGCCCAGTGGATTGATGGTGGGACGGATGAGGGTGCCTATAGGCGTTATCGGGATGGTATATGAGTCGAGGCCGCATGTGACGGTGAACGCGGGAGCGCTCTGTGTGAAATCCGGAAATGCTGTGGTTTTACGCGGAGGTTCAGAGGTGATCAACACCAATCGTTATCTGGGAGAACTCTGGAAAGCGGCATTGACGGAAGCGGGTCTCTCCGAGGACTGCATCCAGGTCATTCCCGTCACTGATCGAGCCGCGGTAAGGGAGCTCCTGGGCCTCTCGGAGTTTATCGACCTCATTATCCCTCGCGGCGGCGAAGGCCTTATCAATACGGTGCTCGAACTGTCGAAGATACCGGTTATCAAGCACCTATACGGCGTCTGCCACGTTTACGTCGATGCATATGCGGATCTCGTTATGGCTGTTGACGTATGTATGGATTCCAAGATATTCGCTCCAGAGGTGTGTAACGCCGCCGAGACCTTCCTGGTCGATGAGGCGGTAGCGCAAGCATTTCTGCCAGGCCTAGCTGAAAAGCTGTCGGAAAATGGGGTGGAGATAAGAGGTTGCGAAAAAACCCGGGAGATCATAGGCGGGGCGGTGAAAGCGACGGAGAAGGACTGGTCCACGGAGTACCTGGACCTCATCGTCTCCATCAGGATCGTCGACGGGGTATCTGCCGCCGTTGAGCATATCAACCGTTATGGCTCGGGCCATACCGAGTCCATAATCTCGGACGACATCGGAAGCTTAAGCCACTTCCTGCAAGCTGTCGATTCGGGCGTATTGCTGGTCAATACCTCCACCATGTTCTGTGACGGCAGCGAGCTGGGCATGGGAGCGGAGATCGGCATATCCACGGATAAGATACATGCCCGTGGTCCCATGGGAATCGAGGACTTGACCACCTATAAGACCCTGGTGTTCGGATCCGGACACTGCCTGGGTTGAGCTGTTATCGGAGAAATCAACCATGGAAAACAGCATTTATAAGTATTACCTGAAGAGGTTCGAGGAGAAAGACCGCCCAGCGCAATTGACCGGAAAGCGGGGAGTCGGCATGGAGGCCAAGTTCTGTCTTACCGATTCCAGGGGAGAGGCGGTATCCCGGGAACAGCTGGAAGCGCTGTTTTACGATCTTGCTGATGGTGAATGGAATATCATGCTGGATGAGAACCTGGACGTACCAACCGGCGTGACTAGGGAGTTCCCTGCCTGCCCCGCTGTTATTACGACCGGTACTGGCCACTGCAAGATCGAGTTCTCCGTTCCTTACGCGGATAACCTCCATGGATTGCGATTTAATATGGAGATGATGCTCAATGACGTGAAAGCATATATGGGCGGGCGGGGTATACACTTGCTCTGTTTGGGAGTACATCCGGTCACCGAACCCCATCCCGACCTGGTCCAGAGAAAAGCACGCCATATCTTCTGGAACCGGGTATTCGAAAGCGGCATGGTTCACCTTTTCGCCCTTTCCGCCGACTGCCAGGCTCACGTCGACGTTGAACCAGGTGAAGTCCACGAAGCGGTTAATGTCATGCAAGGCTTTGCTGGCGCCCAGATAGCCCTCACTGCCAACGCCACGGTCTGGCAAAACAGAATCGACTCTGATCATTTAGATGTAAGGGAGGCCTTCTGGGACTGGTGGCTTCCCGAAGAGGAACGCGCGGGAATCGCGCCTGCTCCATTCAGGTCTCTGGAGGATTACGTGAACCGCCTGGCCTCTTTGCGGCCGGTTTTCGTCGAGAGGGATGGAGAAAACCTTGGGATATATCATTACCGGGATTTCAGAGAATACTACTCCTCGGGAGATGCGGCGGAGGGGATCACGCCGCAGGGAGATATAGTGCCCATCTATCCTGAGAGAAAAGATATCGATCTACATGATACCTTCAACTGGTATACGGCTAGATTGAGCCGTTACTGCACCCTGGAGAACCGAGCCAACTGCCAGCAACCACCCGAGGACATCATGACCGTGCCCGCCTTGACTCTGGGATTGATGGAAAACCTCGGCGAGGCTCTTGTCTTCCTGGCCGATTACGATTGGAGCGCCTTAAGGGCTTGCAGGACAGAGGCTATAAGTGTGGGGCCTAAGGCCAAGGGTAGAGGTTTCAACGTAAGGGAGTTATGCCGGGCCATGTTGGAGATCGCCCAGAATGGACTGACCATACGAAGGAAGGGAGAGGAAGAGTTCCTGGCTCCTCTATGGAGGAGGTTTGAGGTAGAGACCTGCCCAGCCTTGGAGACGCGCAGGCTCCACCAGGAGGGTGGAATAGACTCCATTCTGGAAAGATATTCACTGTGAATTTACCGTATCTGTATTGATGATCGACTTGGAACGGAGGCTGATGTGTTTATAGGAGATGCAAGATTTAAACCACTTGACCGCGCCGAGATCCATGAGGTCCACCGCACTTCAATGAGGGTCCTTTCCGAGGTGGGCGTGAAGATCCCTGACAGAGAAACCGAGAAGGTCTTCAGGCAGGCGGGGGCATCGATAGACGAAGAAGCCGGCATAGCCCTCATTCCCGAGCATGTGGTGGAGGAGAAGCTCGAACAAGCTCCATCTTCGGTTCGGTTATGCGGTCTTGACCCCGAAAGGGATATCGTCCTTCAGGAAGGCAACGTCTATTTCGGTACCGGTGGAACTGCTCTCAATATCCTGGATGCTGAGAGCGGCCGGAGGAGACCTGCGGTTTTGAAGGATCTTATGGACATAGCGCGCCTGGTGGATGAACTTGATAACATAGATCTTTTCCTGCTGCCGACCTATCCCAACGACCTTCCCGACGACATAGTCGATATCAACCGCTTTTTTTCAGGCTTACTCTATACAGGGAAACATATCATGGGAGGCGTATACTCCGAGGAGGGGGTGGAGAGGGTCATCCGGATGGCAAGGGAGATCTCGGGCTCACCAGAGGAGCTGGAGAAACGCCCTATCATATCCATGATCACCTGCATGATCAGTCCCCTCAAGCCGGATCAGCACTACACTAGACTGCTGATACGTATAGCTCGCGAAGGAATACCGGTAGCCGTTCCGGCCGAGCCCCTGTGTGGCGCAACAGGCCCGGTTACCCTGGCCGGGAACCTGGTCATGCAAAACGCCGACTCTCTTACCGGTGTGATCATCGCCCAGACGGTAAATCCGGGAACGCCGGTCATCTACGGAAGCGTGGCCTCGAGTACCGATCTGAGGACGATGAACTATGTATGCGGTTCGGTGGAAATGGGGATGCTCAATGCGGCGGGCGCACAAATGGCACGCTTTTACGGGCTGCCTTATTACGCTACAGCCGGAGCCACCGATTCCAAGGCCCTGGATGCACAGTGCGCTTACGAGTCGGCGATCTCCGCCCTGATGACCGCGTTGGCGGGCGCTCATTTCATACATGACGCGGCTGGGTTGATGGAGTTCGCCATGACCGTGTGCCTGGAGAAATACGTGATAGACAACGAGATCCTGGGCATGGTTTTACGCGGAGTGAAGGGTATAGAGGTGAACGACCGCACCCTGGCCCTGGAGGTAATCGAAAGGGTAGGGCCGGGAGGTAACTTCGTATCCGAGGCCCACACGGTTAAGAATATGCGCCGCGAACACTACATCCCTACCCTGAGCGAAAGGCAGGACCGGGAGGATTGGGAGGCCGAGGGCGCGAGAGATTCGGCGGATAGAGCTGGGCAGATGGTCATGGAGATACTGGGAGCTGAGGAGAAACGCTATCTAGCCGACGAGATCGTCGAGCATCTGCAGCACGAGTTTCCGGAGATAAGATCGCGGATACGGGAGGTGTCGCATGACTGATTCACATGACGGCAGAGTCGGCGTGCTGGTTGAACCCGTCCTTCGCCTGGACGATTCCCAGGTGGAGAGAATACACGAGACATCACTGCGAATTCTGGAGAGAATCGGTATTCTCTGCTACAGCTCAGAGGCGGCAGAGATATATAGAGGGGCCGGTTGTTTCGTTCGTGAGGACACGCATGGTGCCGACCTGGTAAAGCTTCCACCCCGTATGGTCGAGGAATGCCTGGAGAAGGCTCCCTCACAAGTTGTTTTAGGCGCTCGCGATCCCCAAAATATGCTGGTGCTTAATGCGGAGGAACCAAGGGTAAGGTTCGGAAGCGGTTCCGAGGCCAATATATATCTGGACATGAAGCCGGCCGAGTTCAGGAGGGTGGATGGTGAAGAGGTGATCGAACACCCCGTCTTTGAAAGGAGAAGAGGCACAGTCGAGCTTCTGTGCCAGGCCGCAAGACTCTGTCAGCAGTTGGATAACCTGGACTTCTTCATACGAACGGTGAATATACAGGACCCGGATATCGAGGAGAAGGACAAGGATGTTAACAAGTTCTTCGCCAGCCTGAACAACATAGATAAGCATGTCATGGCCGGTCTGACCAGCCTTGAGAGCCTCGACGCCGTAATACGAATGGGGGAGCTCATCGCCGGCGGTGAGGACGAGCTCCGCCACAATCCAGTGCTCTCCTTTATCACATGCGTGGCCAAGAGCCCCCTGCAGTTCGTGGAGGATTCCGCGAGGAAGATGATGAAGATAGTAAGACGGGGCATGCCGGTGGTTATAAGCAGCAGTCCGCAGGGGGGGTCAACGGCGCCGATTACCGAGGAGGGCATGGTCGCCCAGATCAACGCGGAGATAATCGCCGGCGTAACCTTGAGTCAACTGGTCAGGCCCGGCGCGCCGGTTCTATACGGAAGTGTACCGGTAAGGGCGCGCATGGATGACTTGAACGATCTCTATGGGGCACCGGAGTTCTGTCAGTACAATATAGACTGCGTCCAGATGGCCCGCTTCTATGGTCTGCCTTGTTACTCGACTGCGGGAGTCGGAGATGCTAAGGTACCGGGTGTACAGGCTACCGTGGAGAAGCTTCTCTCCCATATCTCAGTACCTATGTCCGGTGCTCAATACGTACATTATTCCTTTGGATTGCTGGAAAAGACCAACGTATTCAGCCCCGACCAGGCCGTTTTGGACGATGCCTTGATAGGGGCGGTAAAACATATGCTGAAGAAGCCGAATATAGATCAAGGCTCCCTTGACGAAGCCTTTGACCAGATAGAAAAGGTCATAGCTACCAACCACAAGTTGTACGCGCGATACACCCGTAAGGGCATAAGAAGCGGCACCATTTTCAAACCGTATTTCTTCGATAGCAAAGAGGAAAAAGACCTGGCGGTTCTGAAGGCTTACAGGAGAAGGTGTCAGATTATGGAGGCGGAAACCCACCACTTGGATCCCGTTGTCGTGGAGTCCATATATGAGGAGATCCCGGGTATCGTCGAGAGGATCAATCCATATATAAAGGAGGATATAAATGGATAACAACGATCTGCTTGCTAAAATCGAGCTCAATGTAGTGCAGGGGCGCAGGGATAGCGAGGATGAGGGACTGGATGAGGACCTTACCGGAACTCCCGGAGTTTCCGAGCTCGTTAGGATAGCCCTGGATGAGGGGATAGGGGCGAAAGAAATTGTTATAGGTGCCCTGTCCAGAGGAATGGATAAGGTGGGCGAGATATACGAGTCAGGCGAATACTTCCTCCCCGACATGCTGACCGCCGCGGAGACGGTAGGCGTGGCCATGGAGATACTCGAGCCGCTGCTGGCCAACGATGGGATAGAACCCAAAGGAAAGGTAGCTATGGCAACGGTGAAAGGAGACCTGCACGATATAGGTAAGAATATAGTCGGCCTCATGCTCAAAGGGGCGGGCTACGAGGTCCTGGATCTCGGCTCGGACGTCGATGCTCCGGAGATAATGATGGCGGCGAAGGAGTTCGGCCCCGACATTCTCGGCCTTTCGGCACTGTTAACGACCACCATGGCCGAGATGGCTGAAACCATCGAGCAATTAAAAAAAGATGGCATCAGGAAAGACATCAAGATAATGGTGGGAGGAGCCCCTCTCTCGGCGCAGTTCGCGGAGGAGATCGGGGCGGACGCCTACGGCAAGGACGCGATATCGGCGGTGAAGATAGCCGATGAACTTTTATCTCAGGCAAAGCAGCGCTAGCCTTGTACTTGACTTTTGAGGTGATTTTAAATGGAGCGCACCAAGGAGGTTTATAGGGAGGCCGCCAGAACCGGAATGTACGATAAGGTCACCGGCCTTATCGGGAAATACGATAACGTTCGCCGCTATTGGGAGGACGAGATAACCAGGATAGCCTTGAGGCCTTATCTTGAGAAAGTGATCAGCTCGAAGATACTCGATCTGGAGCGGCTGCGTATTTTGGACCTGGGTTGCGGAAGCGGGGATGGTTTCGAGCTGCTGTGCGAGGTCAATGCCAGGGAGCCCAGCTTGATAGATCACGAGGTCAACCTGATAACCCCGGAGATCTTGGGGGTATATCGCGGTGTGGATATAAGCGAAATCCTCCTGCAGCAAGCCCGCGAGTTGTACGGCATGAACGGCAAGCTCAAATTCGATCAGGGGGATTTCTCTAAGGGTCTGCCGGTAAGCAACGGGAACCCGCCCTACGATATCTATTTTACCTCCTACGGGACCCTCTCCCACCTCAAGGACGATGAACTGGTGGGCCTCCTCACTGATATCGCCAGACATGCCAGGGACGGCTCACTTCTCGTCTGCGATTGGCTGGGGCGTTATTCCTATGAATGGCAGGAGCTATGGCAAGTCGAGGAAGAGTCCGATTACACTATGGACTACGTGGTCTCGTACATATATCCGGAGGAGGACAGGGCGGGAAAGCAATTAGAGCATCTCACACTGCGATTGATGAGCACGAGAGAGGTCAACAGCCTTTGTGAGAAGGCCGCGAGGAAGGCGGGGTTGGGTATAGAGCTCGAGCTAATGCTGGATCGCTCTGTTTTCGTAGGCAGGCACATGGACACCCGAGATTACAATCGCTATTCTCAGCCCTTACGTACAGCGGTCAACTCTCTTTTCGAGACCAACGTCAGGACCAATCTGGATACCCTGATCGCGGATTACCATCCCCTGGACGGCTTTGATGAGGTCAACGCTTTCTACGAAAGATACCAGATGAGTTGGAACGCGCTGGTTCAATATACCATCGATCTGCTATATCACTACGACTCCCAATTCAGGGACAACGAGCTTCCGGAGATACCGGAATCCTATCCCCAGATAGTCTGCGAGATGATGATGTATATAAAGAACATCGTGGAGAGCTGTCACTGGATCAAGGTGGGAGACACCAGGGCCAATATTATCGAGCCTCAACTCGGCTATGCCCTCAGGGAGCTGGAGTTTAAAGTCCAGCGCGGCCTGGGATGCGGTCACGGCCTGGTGGGGATCTACAAGCTGAGAGAATAATCGCTTCATTTGGTTGTATTTCTAGCAAAAGTGGGTATATAAGATAAACTAGAGTAACGATAAAAGGGCGCTTACTGGGCAGCAATACAAGGACGCATAGGGCTACTCATCAAGGCTACAACATATCAAATGTAGCAACATCATCGCAGTCTTCCGCTTTTTCATACGGATTTGCCGTAGGATTTATCTTTAATGGGGTGAGATGTATGGTAAGCATCAACGTTAACGGTCGCAAAGTCGATGTGCCTGAGGGCACCACGCTGCTGCAGGCGGCAGAGGGCCTGGGACTGCGCATACCTACACTCTGTCATCATCCGGCAGTGGCCGACAGTGGGAACTGTCGTATATGCCTGGTGGAAGAGGAGGGAACGGGCAAGCTGGTTACCGCCTGCGATACGCAGGTAGAGGATGGGATGGCCGTTCGCCTGGACACCTCCAAGGTTCTAGATGCCCGACGGGTCATCCTGAAATTGATATTCTCCGGGCACCCCCTTCACTGCGAGGTATGTGAGAGCAATAATTCCTGTGAATTGAAGAAGCTGGCGGTGGAGACGGGCATCTCCGGCATCGAGCTTCCTTTCATACAGGGTTTTCGCCCCATAGTCGATGCCAACCCCTTTTATCTGCGCGACCTCTCCAAGTGCATATCCTGCGGTCTATGCGTAAGAGCCTGTCAGCAGGTACAAGGGGTAGGAACCTATGAATTCCAGGGAGCGGGAAGAGACGTGCGGCCGGCAACCAGTATGGACGCAAGCGTGGATGAATCCGTATGCGAGTACTGCGGCCTCTGCGCTTCCCTTTGTCCGGTGGGGGCTTTGATACCAAAACCCCCCATGCATCAGGGCGTAGAGAAAGAGTCTATCACCACTACCTGTCCCTACTGCGGCGTTGGATGCATCATGGAGCTCCTGGTTCGGGACAACAAGATCATAGGCGTTCGGGCGGGAGTGCCCGGTTCGGTCAACGCCTACAGCCTCTGTGTGAAAGGGCGTTACGGCCTGGACTTCGTGGACCACCCCGATCGCCTTACCCAGCCCCTTATCCGCCGGGAGGGAGAACTTGTGGAGGCCACCTGGGAGGAGGCGCTGGACGTGGTTGCCTCCCGCCTCGAGGCCGTCAAGGAGGAGAGCGGGCCCGACGCTATAGCCTTCCTCTCCTCGGCCAAGGCCACTAACGAGGAAAACTATCTACTGCAGAAATTCGCTCGCGCGGTGATCGGCACTAACAACATCGACCACTGTGCGCGTTTATGCCACGCCCCCACTGTCGCCGGTCTGGCGGCAGCCTTTGGAAGCGGGGCCATGACCAACTCCATCTCCGATATCACGGAAGCGGAGGTGATCCTGCTTACCGGCACCAATACCACCGAGAACCACCCGGTTATAGGGGAAAGGGTGAAGCAGGCAACCTTGTCAGGACGCACCAAACTGGTGGTCGTTGATCCCAGGGAGCTGGGCCTCTCTTATTACGCAGTAATATCCCTCCAGCAAAACCCGGGCACGGATGTGGCCTGGATCAACGGCATGGCAAAGGTCATCCTGGACGAGGAGCTTTATGACAATGAGTTTGTCGAGAACAGGACCGAGGGTTTCGAGGAGTGGAGGCAGTCGCTGCATGAATACACCCCGGAAAGGGTGGAGGAGATCACCGGCATCCCGTCCAGGGACCTGGTGAGGGCGGCCCGGCTTTACGGCAAGGCCAAGCGGGCGGCCATCATCTATGCCATGGGTATCACCCAGCACATCACCGGTACGGATAACGTCTCCTCCCTGGCCAACCTGGCCCTGCTCACCGGCAACCTGGGCAGGGAAGGGACGGGGGTCAACCCACTCAGAGGCCAGAACAACGTGCAGGGGGCCTGCGACCTGGGAGCCCTGCCCAACGTGTTCACCGGTTATCAGAAGGTGGCCGATGAGCAGGCCAACAAGAAGTTCTCCGAAGCCTGGAAGGAAGAGCTCCCCTCCGAACCCGGCCTATCCGTGGTGGAGATTATGCGGGCGGCCCAGGAGGGCACGGTACGAGCCCTTTACATAATGGGCGAGAATCCCATGGTGACCGACCCGGACGTGGGTCACGTCAAGGAGGCTCTGGAATCTCTGGATCTATTGGTAGTCCAGGATATCTTCCTCACTGAGACGGCAGCCCTGGCCGACGTGGTCTTTCCAGGGGTGTGCTTCGCGGAGAAGGAGGGTACATACACCAATACCGAGCGTAGGGTACAGCGGGTGCGCAAGGCGGTGGATCCGCCCGGCGAGGCCAAGCTGGACCTGGAGATCATCGCCGAGCTGTCCAAGCGCCTGGGCTATACCATGCCCACTACCGCTGCGGAGAAGATCATGGATGAGATCGCCTCCCTCACTCCATCTTATGGGGGGATAAGTTACGAGAGGTTGGAGGCGGAAGGGCTGCAGTGGCCCTGCCCCGATGACGATCACCCCGGAACGCCCGTCCTGCATGTGGGAAGCTTTCCCCGCGGAAAGGGTAAGTTCACGCCGGTTGAATACATCCCGCCGGACGAGCTACCCGATGATGAGTATCCTTATATCCTTTCCACCGGTCGGCTTCTCTACCATTGGCACTCCGGCTCCATGACCAGGCGCTCTCAAAGCCTGGCGGAGAAAGTGGATAGAGGCTGGGTGGGGATCAGCCCCAAGGACGCGAGAATCCTGAAACTCAAGGAGGGAGATCCTGTACGAGTGACCTCTCGCAGAGGAAGCCTGGTCAGCCGAGGGCATATATTCCCCCAACTGCAGCCGGGACTTGTCTTCGCAACCTTCCATTTCGGCGAGGAGACAGCCAATATCCTCACCAACCCCGCCCTTGATCCCAAGAGCAAGATACCGGACCTAAAAGTCTGTGCGGTTAAGCTGGAGAAAGTGAAGGGGGGTGAGGGGGTTGAAGCCGCAGCAACAGCCTGAGATGATGCGGCATCTTCTGAGGAAACTGGAGAGCAAGGGCTATGTTGGGGGAAAGGATATCGAGAGCATAGCCTCCCGCCTGCGCATCCCTTCCAGCCGAGTTTATGGTTTCGCGTCCCAGTTCGACGAGTTCTCGAAACGTCCTCACAAGTACGTGGTCCGGGTATGTACCGGGCCCGCTTGCGTCCTGGGGGGAGCGGAGGAGGTTATGGATCGTCTTAAGGAGAAGGTCCTGGATGAAGTGGCAATAATCCCTTCGCCGGGCCTGGGACACTGGCACCGTTCTCCCGCCCTGGTGGTCGAACCCCCCAAGGGCGAAGCCTTGTTGTTTGAGGGGCTGGAACTGTCGGAGATCGAAAGGCTCGCCTCCGATATATCTGGAGGCGGGATATCAGGCGGGAGACCTCTCACGGATGTTCTTCCACCCAAGGTGGAGCCGGTACCCGGCTCCTCGGCATCACCCTGGTCCATTGCGCTTGAACGTGGCAGCTTGCCGGAAGGCTGGGGACCCGACCTGGTTGAATGGGCGGCGAGCAACCCGGAGGAGGCACTGGAGCGGATAAAGGGTGTCATAACGGCGGACCGTGTCGACAGGAGGGAGATACTGAGCCCATTAGAGGGTGCGATGGAGGATAGATCAACCGCAAAGGTCCTGGTATGCAACGGGGTGGGAGGAGAGGTTGAGAACAGCATCGACTATTTCCTTCCCCTTATGAACCCGCGGGCCGTGGCGGCGGGGGCCTTGCTGGCCGGGGTCATGTGTGGCGCCAAGCACATCATCGTCTATCTTTCCTGGAGAAACGGAAGCGCGGCGGAGAAGATGTTGAAGGCTGTAGAGGAACTGCCAACGGTCAAAGGTATGAGGATCTCGATTTTCCAGGGTCCCGAACATATACCTTCAACCCTCAACATCGGCCGGGCGGCGGTGGTGCAGGGAATGATGCTCTGGCGGGCCGCCTCTCTCTACGGCTGGGAAGTCCCTGAGATCGGAACCCGCTCTTGCTTACTGCTTCCCGCCGACCTGGCCTGGAAGCTTCCCTGGCTACTGCAGGAGAGAGGAGGGGGGACATCTGAATGGGCGGGAAGCCGCCTGGTTGGTATAGCCGGGTGTATGGGAGGGCCTCGCCTGGTGGAGGTGCCCGCTGGGATGTCCCCGGGTGAGATGATATCCAAACTGGGGCTGGAGCCGGAGGGCGGTGACAGCTTCAAGGCCCTGCACCTGGGTGGAGCCGATGCGGGACCATTTCCCATCGATGCAGCCGTCGATAAGGGCTACGAGGAGGGAGCCGAGATGGTGCTGCTTCCTTCCTCCACATGCATGGTGAGATGGGCTCTATATCTGGCTCAACGGGCCGAGAGGAACTGCTGCGGCGGTTGTGCTCCCGGGAGGCAGGCTCCAGCGGTGGCGGTTGAGGTAATAAGAGCGATATTGAGGGGAGAGGCGGACGCGGAGGAAGGGGCGAACCTTGAGCTGCTGCTGGCCTCAGCCGGCGAGTTGGCCATGTGCCCCCGCCTCGAGCAGATACTGAATCCGCTGCTCTCCAGTTTGAGGAATTTCCGTGACGAATTCGAAGCTCATGCCGTTGAGGGGACCTGCAAGGCGGGTTCCTGCGCTCTGCTCGAGAGCGCGGCTACCTAAAGGGGGTGAAGATGAAAAGTATAACGCAGCAGAAGAACCTCGAGGAGATCACCCAGAGCCTGGGATTGGTGAACAAAGTAGCGTTAGTGGGCTGCGGGACCTGCCCCACCATGGCCGGTACGGGGGGGGTGTACGAGGTGAAGGAGATGGCCTCTCGCCTGGAACAGGAGGGCTTCAAAGTCGTCTCCGACACGGTAATCCCCGTGGCTTGCGAGCCCCTGACCTCGGAGGGAAGCCGCGAGTTTCAGGAACTGCTCGAGGAGGCCGAAGCGGTGCTGGTATTATCCTGTTCCCTGGGTTTGAGGGCGATCGCCGACGACACCTCTCTACCAGTGCTTCCCGCTCTGAACACTTTGTTCATCGGTAGGGAATCGGAGCCGGGCTTCTTCGTAGAGGAATGCGCCCAATGCGGTGAGTGCGTGTTGGGGGATACGGCAGGGGTCTGCCCCCTCGTCCATTGCGCAAAGAGCCTCTTCAACGGGCCCTGCGGCGGCTCGGTGGGGGGCATGTGCGAGGTGGACCCCAAGACCCTGCCCTGTGGTTGGCAGCTTATCTACGACCGCTTGAAAGCATTGGGGAGGCTGGATGAGCTCGCGGTAATAAGGCCGTATAAGGACTGGAGCAAGTCGGTCAGCGGTGGCGCCAGGCGTATGCGCATCCCGGTACCGCCTCCTCCTGAACCGGAGCCAGAAGAGGAGAAATGAGAAAAGAGCTTCTATACGAGATATCCAAGCCCGTCGTCGCCGCGGTGGGGGTACAGAACGTACTCCAGGCCATAGTGGAGTCCATAACCAAGGGAACGGGGACGAAGGGCTGCTCCCTGCTGTTGTTGAGCCCCGACGGCAAGCAGTTATCCCACCGTATCAGTTACGGTATAAGCAGCGAGTATACCGAGAAGGGCCCCATCGAAGTCGACGAGTTGGTGGGTAAGGTGCTGGAGGGCCAATCAGTGGCCATACCCGATATGGCCAGCGATCCCCGCGTGCAGTATCCGGAGGAGGCCGAACGCGAGGGGATAGTCTCCATGCTCTCCATACCTATGCGCTCGCGCGCGGGAATAAAGGGCGTGATGCGCATATATACCTCGCAGCGCCGCGATTTCGACCAGGACGAGATAGATTTCCTGGATTCCATCGCGGAGTTGAGCGGCCTGGTATTGGAGAAAGCGGAGGAGCACGAGGAGGTCGCCCAGGAGGCGGATAAGGCCAGGGAAGAACTCTCCCGTATGAGCGATGAACGCGACCGCTTCATCTATTTCCTGGGCATGGTGGCCCATGATCTGAAATCACCTATAGCGGCGGTTCAGAGTTATCTCAAGGTGATGCTGAGGGGGAGCACCGGGCCCTTGACGGATAAGCAGGAAAACTGGATCGACCGCAGCATCAAGCGTCTGGATGGGATGCTGGAGTTGATCAGTGACCTGGTAGACATCTCCCGCCTGGAGACTGGATTGATCGCGCCAGAGCTCACCAGCATATCCTGGGACGGGATCATGGAGGGCTGTGTCGAGGTGGCCAAAGGGATAGCCGAGCCCAAAGATATCGAGATAGTGGAGGAGATCGAGCCCGATCTTCCGGATATCTTCGCGTCGGAGGTTCGCCTCTCGCAGCTCATCAACAACTTGGTCTCCAACTCGGCTCGATACACTCCCAGCGGTGGGAAGATCTATATAAAGGCGAAGGAAGAGGAAGACAATATAATGGTGTGCGTGGAGGATGAAGGAAGCGGCATCAAGCCTGAGGCTCTGCCGCATATCTTCGAGGATTTCTACAAGGGGGACCCGGAATCAAAAGAGGGGACCGGCCTGGGGCTTTCCATATGCAAACGCATAGTGGAGATGCACCACGGCGGGATATGGGTGGAGAGCCCGGTACCCGAGACCGGGATAGGCACCCGGTTTACCTTCACCGTACCCAAAGGAGCAATTTGTGATTTGACTTTCTGGGAAAGGAAGGAGGAGGGGGAATCGTGAAATCAGGCAGCAACCTGGAGAAGGTTCTCGGTGCCGGCCATTTCGCCGTCACCGCGGAGATAGGGCCTCCCAAGAGCGGTACGGGTAGGGTGGTCCAGGCCCATGGCGAGGAGATAGGTCATGCCGCCGACGCTTTCAACGTCACCGACCACCAGACCGGTGTGGTACGCCTGTGCAGCCTGGCCTCCTGCGCCATACTGCGAAGCATGGGCCTGGATGCGGTGATGCAGATGCTGTGCCGCGATGCTAATCGCATCAGGTTGCAGGGCGATATCCTGGGAGCGGTAGCCCTGGATATCAAGAACGTCCTCTGCCTCTCTGGCGACCACGTGAAATTCGGCAATCACCCCGAGGCCAAGGGAGTCTTCGATATTGACTCCGTACAGCTGATACAGACGGTCAAGAACATGAGGGATGAGCATAAATTCATCTGCGGTGAGGAAGTCGGAAGTGATATCCCCATGTTTATCGGGGCGGTGGAGAATCCCTACGCCGATCCCTTTGAGTTCCGAACCGCCAGGCTGGCCAAAAAAGTGGCAGCCGGAGCTGATTTCATACAGACCCAGGCAGTTTATGACGTCCCCAAGTTCGCCGCATGGATGGAGGAGATCTGTGATATCGGCCTGGATGAGAAGACCCATATCCTGGCCGGGATCATCCCCGTTAAATCCGTCGGTATGGCTCGTTATATGAGGAAATTCGTCTCCGGAGTGGAGATACCTGATGATATGATGAAGAGGCTCGAAGAAGCCAAGGATGTAAAGGTGGAGGGGGTCGAACTCATCCTGGAGATCATCGAGCAGGTAATGGAGATACCGGGTGTACACGGCATCCATGTCCAGGCGGTAGGATGGGAGGAGATCGTACCCGATATAATGGACAAAGCTGGATTACTGCCACGGCCGGTGCTATAAGGAGGTGCTGATATATGCCGTCAAAGATTCTGATAATCGATGATGACCCGGACATCGTTGACGCCCTTTACGTGCTCTTGGAGGGCGAAGGCCTTGATGTGGTCTCGGCCTATGATGGCGAGGAGGGTCTGGCCAAGATAAAGGAGGAGAATCCGGACCTCATAATCCTCGATCTGCTCATGCCCAAGGTGGACGGATACGAGGTATGCAAGACGCTGCAGGATCCACGATGGTCCAAGTGGAAGGACATCCCCATCCTGGTTCTGACCTCCGTGCGTGAAGAGGCAAGCCAACGCCGTTACGAGCTGGAGATGGGAATGCGTATGGATGTTGATGATTACGTGGAGAAACCCATAGATCCCGATGTAGTGCTCGAGAGGGTGCAAAAGATATTAGCAAGAAAGGGATAAATTTGTTATATTGTGCCCGGGAACGGGTACTTATAAGGTAGATATTAATAGAGGACGTGGCTAAAGGAGGTAGCAATAATGAAGAAGATATTGCTGGTTGACGATGACAAGGATTTTGTGGAATCAACCCGCACTATACTCGAAGAAGAGTTTGAAGTGGTAGTCGCGTACGATGGTGATGAGGGTGTTGCCAAGGCAAAAGAGGTAAAGCCAGATCTGATAATCCTGGATATCATCATGCCGGTGGAGGACGGTTTCTCCGCAGCGGAGGAGATAGCGGGTGACGATGCAATTAATCGCATCCCCCTCATGCTCTTGACCAGTTTCGGGCAAAAAGGTGTGGAGACCAATATACCCCGCAGCAGGGGCATGGACGTGTCTGCCGACGATTACGTGGAGAAACCGGTGGATCCGGATGTGCTTCTGGCGAAAGTAAAGGCCCTGTTGGGCTAAGAGCTTTTTTATTTTCATAAGGGGAGGGGCTTCCGCCCCTCCCTTTATAATTCCCTCCCCATCATTGAAGAGATCACATCCATAAAAGACGGGGGACTTGGGTGTCGGTCCTCGGTTTTTCATACTTCTTCAGTCTGTGGGTTTACCTAGTCGAGCTTCGAAGATGCCAGGACGAAAAAGCCTCCGACCGACACCCATAGCTCCCCCTCAGCTTGAGCATGCACCATTTCGGTGTCAGGCACCGATATGGTGCATTGTGCTATGCTCGTACGAAATCTGCTGAATTCAAGATCTATATGGGAGGAAAAGTTGGAGGCGACCAAGAGACCAACTCGTGATTACCCTTCTTACTCCAGTACTCCGTGGGAACTTTGGAAGACAATCTATGCCCGCAGGTCCCATCGTAAGTACCTGCCCATGGAGATTGAGGAGGACTTTATTTCAACCCTGGAGGAAAAGGCAAGGCTGGCGGCCTCGATCAGGGGGGCCGACTCAGAAAGCATCCTGGTGGTAGCGGACACGAATGAGGTGGATGGAGTCAGGCGAAAAGCATACAAAGGATTGCAGGGAAAGATTAATTTGTGGTTAACGCGAGCTTGTTTAGGCGGTTTTCTCGTGTTGGTAGTCCCCGAAAAGGATTACAGGGCCGACCGTCCTCGAGAGCTGCCGCTGGCCGCCCTGGCTGCCGAGGACTGTATCCTGTGGTTGACCGAAGCCGGACTGGGAACCTGCTGGCTGGGAGGCATAAGCCAGAAGGAGGTAAGAAAGGTGCTCGGCCTGGGAAAAGACAAGGCCATACCCGCGATCATATCCTTTGGGAAGCCCAAGAAGAGCATTAAGGCCAGGGATTTCGACAGCATGATTTACAGGTCCCTCTCCAGGCATAGAAAACCCCTTACGGAGATAGCGTATATGGAGTCCACGGATCGTTCATATTCCCTGAAGGAGCTGCCAAAGGCCTCCTTTGCGGCGCCGCCGGTCCAGGATATCACGGGTCTTCTAAACAGGCTGGATGAGGATATCATGGAGGGGGGCGATGTCCCCCTTGAGCTGACCGTGGATGCCTGCCTGGAGGCAGCAAGGGTTTCGCCCAGCGGCGGCAATATACAGAGCTGGGCTTTTATTGCCGTAACATCTGAGGAAAAGCTGGAGGAGCTGGCGAGGTCCTGTGGCGGTCGGGAGGGATGGAGGGCGGCCATCGTGGGGGCCGGCCACACGGGAGGTTTCGAGTCCAGGATGCTGGACAAGCCCTTCTGGATGCTGGATGTGCCCATCGCCCTCTCTCAGATGTCCCTTATGGCCACCTCCATGGGATGCGGCGTAGACCTGTGCGTCAACGAGATCTATGAGGAGGAAGTCAACCGCCTGGCCGGATTATCCTCCAAAGATCTGCGTGCCGTGGGAGTGCTGGGCATCAGGTAAACCCTGCTTGCTGGTTTGTTTTTGGCCTGGAATGGATATATAATCTTCGAAGTTGCCGAGCTGATGGGTAAAAGGAGGGAATATGCGGAGAAAAAGTTTGCTTGTATTGTTAGTACTCCTTCTTGCCATGACCATGGTCGTGGCCATGCTTTTAACCGGCTGCAAGAAGGACGAGGAGCCGGAACCCACTGATGGGGATGAGGTTACGGTCACCACGCTAGAAGAGGGCAAACTGCTTATGGGCAGCGATACCACCTACCCGCCCTTCGAGAGCATCGATAACGGAGAGGCTGTGGGCTTCGACGTGGATATCGCAACCGAGATCGCAAAGCGTCTGGGACTGGAACTGCAGGTTGAGACCGTAGCTTGGGAGGGCATCATCCCCGGGCTCAAGACGGACAAGTACGACATACTCATGTCGGCCATGACCATCACCGAGGAGCGTGCGGAGGAGATCAACTTCTGCGATCCCTATATCGACTCCAACCAGTCCATATGCGTGCGCAATGACAATACGGACATACTGGCGCCAGAGAACCTGGTGGGCAAGATCGTAGGAGTGCAGGTGGAGACCACCGGTCAGTACACCGCTGAGGAGATCGAGGGTATCGCCGAGATTCGCAAGTACGAGACCATCCTCCTTGCCTTCGAGGACCTGGAGTTGGGCAGGATAGATGCCATCATGAACGACTTCCCCGTAAACGCCTGGTTGAGCAACGAGCGCGGAGAGACCAAGGTGGTGGACACCATACAGACCGATGAGTCCTACGGCATCGGAGTCAAGATGGGTAACGACGCCTTGCTGGACGCCATCAACGACGCCCTCAAGGACATGATGGACGATGGCACCTACGATGAGATATTCGACAAGTGGTTCGGAACGGAGGAAACCACGGGCTAGTAGACAGGAGGTTAGGAGCACGATAAGGACTTCGTGTCTCTTACATCGTGAAGATGAACAAGGGCCTGCATATTTACAGATGCAGGCCTTTAGATTTTCTGAAGGAGGTGAGAGGAGATCGATAACACGAGGAACAGACTGTATTGGGCCATAGGGATCGTATTCGCATTAGGGTTAATAGGCGCCTTCATCATCTACATGACCATGACCGAAGCCGGAAAGGATTTCGCCCACGAGTTCTTCAACTGGGGGGTATTCAAGGAGACCATGCCCTACATCCTCAAGGGCTTTCTTCTTACCCTTCGCTTGGCTTTGGTGTCGGAGGCATGCATCCTGGTACTGGGGCTGATCATAGCCCTGATAAGGATATCGCGTATACCGGTCTTCCGTGCCTTTGCGGCGGTATATATCGACCTGATAAGAGGTGTGCCCCTTATACTGCACATATTTATCATTTACTTCGGCCTGGCTCATCTCGGCCTCAACCTTAGTCAGTTCGTTTCCGGGGTGGTGGCGCTGACCGTCTGCTACTCCGCCTACGAGGCGGAGATCTTCCGGGCCGGCATCGAGTCCATCCACAAAGGGCAGATGGAGGCGGCCCGCTCCCTGGGAATGGGCTATTTCAAGGCCATGCGCTACGTCGTACTGCCCCAGGCCATACGCAACGTCATTCCGCCCCTGTCCAACGAGTTCATCGCGCTGGTCAAGGACACCTCTCTGGTGGCCTTTATCGGCCTTTCCGAGGTCTTCCGGCGGGGGACTGAGATGATGGCCAGGCACGCAAGCATAACGCCGCTGGTTGGAGTGGCCATCTGCTATCTGATGATCACTATCCCCATGATGAGGCTGGTGCAGTATATGGACAGGAGGATGTCCATCGAATAACGATTTAAGGCGTATTCAGGGCGCAAGTAATGAGGCGATCGACGTCGGGTTGGTGATTAGGCCCCTCTTACCCTTGGGCGATAATGGTTTACTATAGAGGGGATGAAATAAGGAAGCCGTTTTGGAGAGCGAGATATGAAAAACGAATATATGGTGGACATCGTAGACTTGCATAAGAGTTTCGGCCACCACGAGGTGTTATGTGGTGTAGACCTTCAAGTGAAGCCCTCGGATGTGCTGGTGGTCGTGGGACCCAGCGGTTCGGGGAAAAGCACCCTGCTGCGGTGTATCAATGGGTTGGAGCCCGCCACCAGCGGTCACATCTTTATAGAGGGCGTGGACATCACCGATCATCGCGGCACCAACATCAACGAGATGCGCATGAAGGTGGGCATCGTCTTCCAGGCCTTCAACCTCTTTCCCCACCTCACCGCCATGGGCAACATAACCCTTGCGCCCATAAAAGTAAGGAAGACAAATACAGACGAGGCAAACGAGAAAGCAAAAAAGATGCTTGAGAGAGTAGGCCTTTCGGAGAAGGCCGATGCCTATCCCGGCCACCTCTCCGGCGGGCAGCAGCAGAGGGTGGCCATCGCCCGCGCCCTGGCCATGGACCCCGACCTCATGCTCTTCGACGAGGTCACCTCCGCCCTCGACCCTGAGCTGGTCAAGGAGGTCCTGGACGTGATGAAGGACCTGGCCAGGGAGGGCATGACCATGCTGGTGGTCACCCATGAGATGGGCTTCGCCCGCGAGGTGGGGGATCGCATGATCTTCATGGACGAGGGGGAGATCATCGAGGAAGGAGACCCCGTGGAGCTGTTCTCCAATCCGCGCAATCCCAGGGCCCAGGACTTCTTCTCCAAGATCCTATCCCATATGTGAACCTATTGGTTCTCCCGCTTATTTCTGGATTCCGGCTTAATCTCGGTTATCAACATGGCCGCGAGTATCAGTGCGCACCCTAACCAACCCCTCCAGGAGAGGCTCTCATTGAGCAGGATTATGCCGAAGAACACCGAGAAGACCGGCTCCATGATCAGCACCACCGAGGTACGCACCGGCGAGATGTATCTCTGGGCCCAACCCTGGACATAGAAGGCCAGGGCGGAGGCGAACACCCCGCAGACGATGATGGTGAACCACACGAAGCCGTCGGTGGGAAAGATGAAATCCTCGAATATAAGCCCGGATACGGTGTTGGCTATGGACAGTACTCCCATCTGTATCAAGGTGAGGAGGACGACATCGTAGATCTTGACGTACCTGGCCATGTAGATGATGTGCAAGGAGAGACAGAAAGCGCAGGCCAGCACCAGGGGGTCTCCCTTGTTGATGGTGAAGCCCGTCTGCAGGGTGAGCAGGGCCAAACCGACGGTGGCAACGGCCACCGATACTAATGACCGGGAGGAGGGCGTCTTGCGCAGGATGGCGGCGGACAATATGGGGGTGAAGACCACGAACAGCCCGGTGATGAAGCCGGCATTTCCGGCGGTGGTGTACTTGAGGCCAAAGGTCTGAAAGGCGTAGGAGGCATAGAGGAGGATGCCCAGGATGACGCCGGCCTTCACCACCTCTTTTTTCAGGCCGGGCATTCTTCTAACGCTGATAAGACCCATGACCAGGAAGGCCAGAGTGAAGCGGTAGGCCATGAAGACGAAGGGGTCGATATGCGCCAGGCTCTTCTTGACCAGGGAGAATGTCAATCCCCAGATGACGGTGATGGCGATAAGGGATATCTCGGCCTGCCTCGACTTGGGTAAGTGGCCCGAATGCATGGACAACTCGACCACCTTTCCATAACCTATACAATCCTCGTAATGTGGATAGAATACAGATTACAGGATATATGACAAATCAGTGGGGTCAAACCTTCGATCTTCAGTTCTTACGGAGTTTTTATAGAGCTGACGGGGAAAACATAGAGGGGGTTACGCACATGGACCAGGCACTCAAGGAATCGATATCCAGCTGGCTGGAGGGCAGGGCGGAGGCGGTGGGATTCGCTCCCGTGGAGCGCTTCGGCGATGCTCCGGAGGAGCACCACCCCTCACAGGTATGCAAGGACGCCGCGACGGTTATCGTCCTGGGCAAGACGACGCCCAGGGCGGTCTTGGCCTCTCCCGGCTATAACCTCCACCTGCTCCACCGCAGTTACCACACCATCTACCCCTTCCTGGACGAGTTGGGCCTGGAGTTGGCCAACTGGCTGGAGGAGCAGGGCCACCTGGCGGTACAGGTACCTTCCTACGCCCCCATGGTTTTCCGCGACCTGGAGCCCTGGGGGGTGCTGTCCCTGAAGCACGCCGCCGTGCGGGCGGGGTTGGGAGCCTTCGGCCGCAGCGATATGGTCTATCATCCCAAGTACGGCTCCTTGTTACGCTTCGGGGCGGTGGTGACCGATGCGGAGCTCCCGGGGGGCCCCGTCATTGAGGAGGAGCCCTGCCCTCCGGATTGCAGCGCCTGTCACGAGGTCTGCCCGCCGAGCGCTTTCCAGGACGGATCCTTCCAGAAGATGATGTGCCTGGGACATACCATAAAGCACGGCATCTATAAGCTGGCCTTGACCAGCGCCGAGGATTTCCAGTTCATCGAGAGGATCATCAACACCGCCGGTTACAATTACTGGCTGGACTGCGACGAATGCCTCAAGGTCTGCCCCCTAAATAATAGAAAAAAGGTCTAGCTCATGGAAGATGCGATCAGCGGCATTCAAGGGTTTTATTCAGCACTTATGGCTGGAAACGACGATGTGTTGATCGCCCTGTTCACTGATGAGCCTCGCATGGACACACCCCTGCAGGGAGAGATCAGAGGCGAGGTCGTTGTAAAGGAGTTCGTCTACGGGCAGCAGGCCTGGCTCGAGGAGCATGCCGCGGATGCCCAGGTGCTGGCCGTCACATCGCATGCGGAGCGTATTGTCGTCGAGTTCGTGCTCTATCTGCGCCACCAGGGTAAAGATATTGACATCCCTGTCGCTGTTGTGGCCGATTTATCTGGGGACGGCGTCAGCTGGATCAGGGTCTATCACAGCACCTGGCCGCTTTCGGGCGAACACGCCTTGCGGCCGCCGCTGCTCGAGCCGGCCGAAGGCTTGGAGGAGCCGGAGGTCATCGAGAAATACATGACGGGGATCTCAAAGCCGGATGCAGAGTCGGTGTTGGCGCTTTTCGCCGATGAGGGCTATGTGCGCGAGCCGAGCGGAGCGCAGTACAAACATGCGGGAAAAGAAGGTCTAGTGGAATTCTACACCGCGGCATTCTCCTATGGAGGCATATCATTAAAGCACTGCACCGCCACTTTCGACGGGAGGCGGTGTGCCATCGAGTATATTTGTGACCGATTGGGCATGGTGGAGATCTCCCCCCAAGCCGGAATAGCCATCTATGAGTTGGCCGATCCGGGACAGATACTGGCCGTGCGGATATACGACGATGTCTCCATGCCCACTTAGATGATAAGGGGGTAAAGAAGTTGCTCGAGGAAAAGGTCTATCGTGAGTTTGAAGCTGTGGTGGGACCGGAGTATATATCCAGTGAGCCGGCGGTCCTGGACGGATATGCCTGGCAGCCCTTTCATAATCCCGGCCCGCATCTATGGATACCCCGACCCGAGGCTGTGGTGCTCCCTGCCTCCACCTCCGAGGTGCAGGCCGTGGTGAGGATATGCAACGAGTACAAGGTCAAGTTCAAGGCCTTGAGCACGGGGTGGGGTGGGCACTCCGGCCCGGGCAGCGAGGGGGTCATCCAACTGGACCTGAGGCGCATGGACCGCATCCTGGAGATAGACGAGGATAACATGTTCGCGGTGGTGGAGCCCTACGTCAACTGCGCCCAAGTGCAGGCGGAGGTGATGAGAAGAGGGCTCAACCTGCATATCATCGGGGCCGGCTGCGGTACCTCTCCCCTGGCCAGCTGCACCTCCCATATAGGCATGGGCTGGAGCGGGATATACATGGGCTTCAACGGCAGGAACCTCCTGGGTACGGAGTGGGTGCTGCCCTCAGGAGAACTGCTGCGCCTAGGCTCCATAGGGTCCGGGGAGAGCTGGTTCTCAGGCGACGGCCCCGGCCCCTCCCTGAGAGGCATCATGCGGGGATGGGCCGGCGCCGACGGTGGCCTGGGGGTGTTCACCAGGATCGCCGTGAAGCTCTTCAACTGGCCTGGACCCCCCGAGGTTACGGTTGAACCACGGGCATATGATGCCAAGGCGGAGGTTCCTGAGCACAGCGGCGCGTATATGTGCTATTTTCCCGATTACCGCAGATGGGCAGAGGCCGCCTATAAGATAGGGGAGGCGGAGATAGGCTACGTCATGTGCAAGAACGCCATAGGACTTACGCTGCTGTCCTTCACTCCCCGCATGATGCGCCATATATCAGGCAAGGATTCTCTCAAATCCGCATTGAACGCCCTGCAGCATACCTTTCAATTCCTCATCGCCGCCAACTCACAGGGGGAGTTCGATTATCAGGAAGGATGCCTGAAGGAGATCATATCCGAGTGCGAGGGGGTCCTCATCGATCTTCGCAATATGCCCGCCTTTCATTCCGTTTTCTGGTGGGGATTGGTCCGGGCCCACCTGCCGCCGGTGATCTTCAGGAGCGGCGGCAATTTCTTCACCGCCTTCGGATGTGACGAGTCCATAGATGTCACCATGAAACAGGCCGAGCACGGAGAGAGAATAAAGCAGGAATATATATCACAGGGGCTGTTCCTCGATGACCTGGGGGATAATGCCTGGGGCGGGATCTATGAGAACGGCCTCTTCAACCACCAGGAGGAATTGGCCGTCTTCGATTCCCGCATCCCCGAGCAGTTCCGGGCGCTGCGGGATTTCGCTCAGGACTGTGCCGATGCCAGCATTGCTAATCATCTAGGGGGACTTGGCTTCGCCTTCTTCGCGGGTAGCAAGGCCCATGAACAGTTTGGGCCCGAGGCCAGCAACTACCACTTATGGCAGCGAGAGGTAAAACGCATGCTGGACGCCGACGACCTATCGGACTCCACCTACTACATCAAACCCTGAAGTTTTATCCCCAGAGGTAGGCCACGCCGTATCCACCACGAGGATAGGACCACTCGATGGCATCCAGAGGGCAGATGAAACGACAGGTGCCGCACTCCAGGCAACCCTCGTAATTGAAGATGAGCTGGTCCTCGGTCTCCTCCCAATCGTAGTTGGCGGCGGGGCAGGCGGGTATGCAGGGCTTGCCCTCGCACTCCGGGCACAGCTCCTTCTTCACCACGATGTGGGCTTCCTTGTCCTCGTTGATGGTGACCTTGGTCAGCTTGTCCTCGATGTCCTTTTTACGCTCTTTCATTGCAGTGCCTTTCTTATCTTGCGCCGGTTTAAAGCCGAGCTCAAAAGAGAGAGGGCCTTGATGACCACCTTGATGGGCTTGCGCAGAAGGCCCGGCACCCAGTTTTCGATTATCCTGAAATAAAACTCAAGTCCCGCCGGATAGGGCTCGGGGTTGAGGTAGGTGACCTCGTCCTCCATGCTCTTATCGATTATCTCCACCACGTTTCTGATGTGTGCCGGCAGGGTCCTCCTGCCCCCCTTGACCAGGTAGTCGCTGGCCCGGCGGGAATTATCAAGCAGCCTTAAAAGCGAGGTCTTTTCCAGGAAGGAGATGTATTCCTCCATGGTCTCAGCGCTGTAATCACCCTTCTTCACGGCATACTCCACGGTGTTGGCGGCCATCATCCCGGAGAGCATCCCCGGCGGCACCCCGATGTATAGGTAATCGTTGAATCCGCCGGCCTCGCCGCAGAGGAGAACGCCATCGGAGTACAGGTCGCTCAGGTCCATCCTGCCGCCATTGGATATGATATGGGCCTGGTACTCCCGCAGCTTGGAGCCGGTGACCAGGGAATGGATGAAGGGGTGCTCCTTGAGCTGCTGCAGCCTGTCATGCAGATCGATGCCCCTCTCCTTGATAGCGTCGATCCAGCCGAATACGGCTATGCTCAGGCTGTCCTTATTTGTGTATAGGGTGGAGGCGCCGGTTACATCATCCATGGGATAGCCGAAGGTCTCGTAGACGACCCCCTTCCCCTTCTCCAGCTGGAACCTCTCATCGATGACCTCGGGATCGAGGTCCAGAATCTCCTTAACTCCAAGGAGATAGGTGCGGATGTCGTCTGAGACCAGTCCAGCCTGCCTTCCCACCACGGTATGGATGCCGTCCGCTCCTACCACCACGTCGGCCAGGAGTTCCTCCTCTCCCACCTTGACCCCTACCACTCGGCCATCCTCCATGAGCAGGTCGGTGACTAGAACGTTGGTTAGGAGTTCGGCCCCGGCCTCCCTGGCTTTCTCGGCAAACCAGGCGTCGAACTTGCTGCGGTAGGCGGTGTAGGCCATTTTCTTATCGGCGTGGTTTTGAAATCTCATGCGTATCTGAAAGAAATCCTTCTCTCCCATGTAGATAAAGGACTGGTCGTCAACCAGTCTCTCCAGTGGAGCCTCCGCCTCGAAATCGGGGATCAGCTGCCTCAAGACCGGGGTGAAGAGGACGAAGGAGGCCACATTCTTCTCGCCGGCATGGGCGCCCCTTTCCAGCAGGACGGTCTCGATCCCCTTTCTTGCCAGGCTAAGGGCGCAGGCGGAGCCCGCGGGGCCGGCGCCGACCACGACGCATTGAACCTTGTCCATCTTCGAACCCCCTTGATGCGCGTTTTTCTCTTGATTATTTTCGGGTTGTGTTTATGTCAACGATTTCCTGAATTCGTGATAGGTGGCCATGGCCTTTATAGCGCGGCAGGCGGACTCCACGGAGTCATAGACCATCAGATAACCCTCGTCACCCTCATCGCCTGAGTCCGTAAGGTCCGCGGGTTGGGCGTTGGAGGCGAAAAAGATAGGTGTCTCTAGTTCCTGCATCAGTTCGTAGAGTTCCTTGGCATAATTCTTGAAATGATGGCGCATCATATCCCACACCCCGGAGATGTCCACCCCTCCCTTTCCCGCGAGCACGGGTTTTTCCTTGCGGGGTGCCCCGATCCATAAGAACATCACCGCGTCCACCTCGCCGCTCCTCATCAGGATCTCCATCACCGGCTTGATGACGGTGAAGTCCAGCCCGGCCACCAGGTCGACGGGATTACCCGGCACCCACCAGTCGGGCAGGTGTTTGCCGATCTTCTCCAGGGTCTGCTGCGATAATCGCACGATATCCAGGCCCTCCTCCGAGCATACGTCGGAGGCGATGACTCCCAGGCCTCCTCCGCCGGTGACTATCCCCACCCTTCTGCCCTTGGGCAGGGGTCGGTTGACGAAGGAGGCGGCGGTGACCCCGGCCTCATCGATGCTCCAGGTGAGGGTTATACCCGCTTGCCTGCAGGCGGCCTCGAAGAGATCCTCGCTGACCGCCATGGCACCGGTATGGGACCGGGCGGCGGAGATACCGGACCGGGTGCGGCCGCCCTTGAGGGCGACTATTGGTTTAACGCTCGCGGTGGCACGGGCCTTCTCGATGAAGCGCCTGCCGTCATCGATTCCCTCGATGTAGGCCACGATAACGTCGGTGTCCGGATCCTCCAAGAAATATGAGAAGTAATCCTCCGTCCTGAGGTCCGCTTCGTTGCCGCTGGAGACGCCCTTGGAGGCGCCGAATCCCGAGTTGGCGGCACGGCCGACGAGCATATTGAGGATGTTGCCGCTCTGGGAGACGTAGGCGATCTTTCCCCTTGGGGGGTGAAAGAGGATGGGCATCCAGGGATAGAGCTTGTTTCCGGGGCAGCATATTCCCTGGCAGTTGGGGCCGATGAGGATCATGCCGCCCTCGCGGGCTTTCCTCACCAGTTCCCTCTCCATCTCGGAGCCGTCCGTGCCCAACTCCTTGAAGCCGGCGCTGATCACCACGCCGGCCTTCACTCCCTTGGATACGCAATCGTCCAGGGCTCCGATAACCAGCCTGGCCGGGACGGTGAACACTGCCAGGTCCACCTCTTCGGGGATATCCCGCACCGTGGGATAGGCCTGGAGGCCAAGAACCTTATCGCGTCCCGGGTTAACCGGATAGATCTTCCCTTCATAACCTCCGGTTATGATGTTATTAAGGATGAGGAAGCCCCATTTGCCCATGGTCTCCGTGGCTCCGACGAAGGCGATGGAGCGGGCGTTGAAGACGTAATCTAGGTTGTTAAGCCTTGTTTCCATTACTGTTATCACCTCTGCTGCAGATGGTCATCCTATGTTCGCCGTCCCTATTTTATATGCTGATATGTGCCGGATGCGCAAGATTCGCATATCCGGGCCATGCAAAGCCGGGAAGTTCACTGGCCGGTCCCCTGGGGCCTGATGTCCTTCCATCGCTCGCCTACCGGGCAGGCTTTCATGCAATCGATGCAGAAATCCACGTCGGTTATGAAGATCTGGCCCATCTCCGTGAAGGCATCCCGGCACTTGGAATGCTGGTAGGCCAGACGCAGGAAGGCCGGCCATTCGGAGGGTTTTGACGGGCGCATGCGCTCGAGGCCCGTAGACCAGTAGTCGAAACAGGGATCCACGATGTAGCGGCCGTTCTTAAGGGCGCCCATGGGGCAGGCCTCCTCACATAGGGTACAACCAGGGATACACAAATCGAATTCGTGACGGGTATCCGGCTCCAACGGTGCCTCGGTCACTATAGCCCCCAGGCGCTGGTGGGGACCGAATTTCGGCGTGAGCAATAGATTGGAGCGGCCGATCTGACCCATTCCGGCGCTGGCGGCGGCATGCTTCAATGACAGCTGGCCTACCGTCCTGATGTGGGGCAACTTCTCTCCGGTATCCGGGTCCAGCTTATGTATCTCGGCCGGTT
>Ga0180434_10001827_pt1 | contig 29729 bp, 27 predicted proteins | sample SS_ome_7_FD_132453 | JGI IMG/M metagenome (GOLD analysis project Ga0180434, IMG submission 132453) | Hypersaline lake sediment archaeal communities from the Salton Sea, California, USA - SS_1_D_2 metaG | ecosystem: Environmental > Aquatic > Non-marine Saline and Alkaline > Hypersaline >... | reverse complement strand
GTTGATTACAGTGTGTTTTCATAAGACAGCTCCTTGTCTCTGGTTTAAATCTTTTTGAATAAAAATGTTATATCAGAACAAGGAGCTTTTTTCAATGGGGTTGTGAGAAATGCGGGTTAGCAGCTCGGTTTTGTCGATCTTTAGCATTTGCAGGGCTTTTTTAAATTTCGATATCCCTGCCGCACTAACTGCACATCAAAACTATTGCAGGGATATTACCGGCAGAGTTTTTGTGCAATTTCGGCTACATGTTTTCCCTGGAAGCGAGCGATTGCCAGCTCGTTTTCGCTCGGCCTGCGAGAGCCGTCCGCTCCGGCCAGTGTCGTAGCTCCATAGGGCGTGCCACCGGTTATTTCTTCCATATTGAGCAGCCGCTGCTCGGCGTAAGGAACGCCGACGATAATCATGCCGTGATGCAGCAGGGTCGAATGGAAGCTGGTAATCGTCGTTTCCTGCCCGCCGTGCTGAGTGCCGGTGCTTGCGAAAACGCTGCCGACCTTGCCGACCAGGGCGCCGGTAAACCACAATTGGCCGGTCTGATCAAGGAAGTTCCGCATCTGGGCGGCCATATTGCCGAAACGAGTCGGGGTTCCGAATATAATCGCATCGGCCTCGGCCAACTGGGCGGGCTCGGCGATGGGGATGTCGGCGAACGCTTCACGGGCTTCCTTGGCGCCGCTTTTTTCCAGAGCTTCATTCGACATCAGTTCCGCAACCTGATAGAGTCCAACTTCCGTATCCGGGACTTCACCGGCCCCTTCGGCTACGGCTTCGGCCAATTGATATACGTGTCCGTACATGCTGTAAAAAACGATTTGCACTTTCGCCATGACTAATCTCCTTATCCGTTTTATTTTCTCGATTATAAATCAAATGTACATACGTTTGCAGAACGTTTACAGTTCAAAAGTTATAAATTATTCCCGCATTGGAATACGATTGAGGTCTATGAAACAAAAGCAATAGTCAATAGTCAATTAAAAATAGTCAATCGGGCAGTTCCCACCACAGCCTCGGGTAATCCTGCCCTTCGATAATCCACCAGATGTCGTCGGCGCCGTTTTCCATCTCGTCGAAGAAATCCCAACCGGCATCGAGAAAAGTGCCGGCCGTTTGCATCTCCGCGGTAGCCTTGCCCGTTCCGGCAAAACTCGTGGTCTGTCCGCTGGTTTCTATATCCCAGAAGGACTCGAGGATATCAGCCATGGAGGAACCGCCTCCGACGAGACCGCCGACTTGAGCTATGCCCGTGACATTGCCGGCTGAGTAACAATTCATAATCGTGGCCGGGCTGTTGATTTTACCCACCAGGCCACCGATAAATCTCTCGCCGGAAGCGCCGCCGGTAGAGTAACAATTGGTGAATGTTCCTTGGCCGCAGCCCACCAGCCCACCGACTTGTGTTATGCCTGTGACGTCTCCGGCTGAGGAGCAATTTCCAATAGCGATTAAGCCGTTAACTATTCCCACCAGCCCGCCGACATACTTCTCGCCGGTAATGCCGCCGGTTGAATAACAGTTCGTGATTGTTCCGCGAGCACGGCCCACCAGCCCGCCGACGTCCAGCACGCCGGTAATTTGTCCCGTTGAATGTGAACTCCGGATTTCCCCGGTATTATGACCCACGAGGCCCCCGACCGTAGAACCGCCAGTCACGTAACCGGCTGCACTGCAATTTTCCATCGTACTGTCGTCATTAAATCCCACTAAGCCACCGGCATAATCTTCTCCGGTAACATTACTATTCGTATGGCAATCGGTGATTATGCCCCAAAAGTTACGGCCCGCCAGGCCGCCGATTTCCATTTTGCCGGACACTTCGGCAGTCGAATAACAGCCGTCGATTGTGCTTTGGTCAACATACGAGACAAGTCCGCCAACCATTAAATCTCCTGTAATGCTGCCGCCGCGAACGTAGCAGTTGCTGAGACTCGCCCCAAACGACAGATGGTTGACAAGCGAGCCGGCCGTATTTCCATATCCCGCACCGGCATTAGGGTCGTCCGGATCGGTGGGGATTTCCAGCTCATTAGATTCGACGTTAATAACCGGATCAATCATACCCAAATTTGCAATCAGGGCCTGCTCGCCTTCGACGTTTTCAAAAAGCGCCGCGTAATTAATATCCGAGGAAATGTAGCGGAAGTTAGAGATAGTATGCCCGTTCCCGTCAAAAACGCCCCTGAACGGTGCTGGGGACATCCCGATAATGTTGAAATCTCTCTCACCCAGGCCTCCGAGGTCGACGTCGGCCATCATCTTGAAATGCCCGTCGAAATCATCTTCGTACAGGCCGATGGTGTTCATGTGCAGGGCCGTGTAGATAAGATATGGATTATCCGCCGTTCCCGTGCCGCCGCCGTATTTGGCGTGAATGCCCGAGGGCGATTTGCTCGCCTTGGTTGTGCCGCCGTAGGTGCCGATGTTGATAATGCCGCCGTTGGGATACGACTCAAAGGCGATGGGAATATCCGGGTCGCCGGCATCGACGCAGGGGCTGGTGAGATTATCAGTCGCAAAGAGCCGGCCGGCCGTGTCCCATCGACCCGCCCGGGACTTCAGGTGATAGTCGCCGCTGCCGGCGGAGGCAAATTGAGGATCGGTATTGATATTGCCCGGCCCCCAGGTGACGGTCGACCGGCTTCCCGAAACGGATATACCGCTTTCGCCACCCTGAATGTCACTGTACTTGACCGTTATGTGAGAACCGCGATCTTCGATTTGCGTATTCGAGCTGTCGGCCAGGGTGACAGGCTGAGGGCAGTCCCAGATGATGCAGTTAACAACCGTCGCTGTTCCGCCGCCGGGATTCAAACTATACGGCGGGCCCCACCTGCCCAGGTCGAAGAGCCTGAGTCCTCTGCCGCAATTGACAATCGTATTGTTTACCAGCAGGGCGTCGCACGAATTTTCGACCGCCACGCCGGCGTTACGGCAGTCGATAATCAAGTTGTTCATCAAAACGGGAAAGCACCTGTCGCGCAATACGACGCCGTGATCGTCGCAGCCGGCGATAACGTTGCCGGTGATTACTGCCGAGCACCGGGTAGGATTTATCATATCGTCGTGCTCGGGATTCAAAAAAAGGTTGTTTCGTATCAGCGGCGCCGGCGTGCTCTCGCCCCACAAATCGACATCGTCGTTGTCGCCGCGCTTGCCCGTAAAGTAGCAGTCCTCGACCAGCACGTAGGAAAATCTGGTATGCACGCTCTGCCCGATTGACAGAAACTCGCAGCCCCGGATATTCGCCGTCGCTTCTCCGGGATGATCCCGGTCGTCCGAGATTATGGCTATGGCGTCCCCGTCGGCGCCGCCACTCTCGTCCGGAAGATTCCGGAAGATGCAGTTATCAATATCGAGATGACACCCAAGGGCCACCACCGCCTCGTGGTACGTCCTCGGTCCCGGCACGTAATAATCCTGGTGCTCGCCCTCGCTGTCGGCGTACTCGATGACGCAGTTCGCAAGCCGGCTGTCCGCAGCCTCGACGAACATAATCTGCTTCCACGACATGCCTTGGGCGTACCGCGTAAAGTGAATCGGTTCGGCTTCGGCTGCTTCGGCGAGCAACTGCCCGTAAACGAGAATCTCCGCCGCATCTTTCATCAGGACCGTAGTTCCCGGCTCGATTTTCAGAACCGTGTCGGCGACAACGATAACGGTATCTTCGACGACGCAGGCCCCCGACCACGTCGTATTTTCGGTTAACTGCCCTGAGAAGTAGTTCGCCGCCGGAATATACATAATCTCCACGGTGCGGCTTTTTACTACATTGGCAATAGCATCGAGCTGCTCAATCGTTATGCCGTTCAGGCCGGGCAGAAGTGAAATTTCGATACTCCAGGTTCTGTCGAAGTCGTTGAAATCGGTAACAGTTCCGTCAGCCAGCACGGAAACGGCCTCGCGGGAAAGATCCCAACCCTTAAGTGTCACCGTATCGGTTTCCACGATCCATCTCTCGCCTGCCCGGATTATATCCGATGCCGTTCGAAGCGCCGGGATAAGCGAAAAATCCGAGCTGCTCGCGGAGCTGTTATGCCCCTGTACGGCCAGGACATTGACGCCTTCATTCAGCAGCTCGTTCGCCGCTCCAAGGACGAACGTCTCGGGCGAGCCGGCCTCGTGAGCGGATGCCGCCCTCGTGTCATATCCGGCGGCGCCTTGGGCCATGTGCGCCCGCGCGATTTCGGCGCCGTTTAGATACGCGATGAAACCGTCGTCGTAATCGATCTCGAACCTGACAACCTCGTCGGCCGACGGTGACGATACCGAAAATTCCTTTCGGATGTACACCGAAACGTAATTATTCCGCATATCGTCGAGAATCGTGGCGTCATCGTTATCACCGTAGCCGAAACCGCCCGGCCCCGTCTGCCAGTGCGAATCGTCGAAATCGACGGTATTCCATGCGTTCGGCGGATTGCTCGGCGGCTCGGCGCCTTCGAAGTATTTCCAGACCCCGCCCGGCGAGACCAAATCAGTCACCGGCGAGCCGCTGTCAATATCGATGGTTGTCGCCGGAGCGACTGTGCCGCCAAAAACCGCCGCAAAAATCGCAAAGGCCAAACAGGTCGCCGGATTAATTCTAAAGCTCATAACTGAACCTCCTGCCGGGAGCATAGTAATAGCTGACGTTACAATTGAATTCTATCAAATAAGTCGTAATTTGTCAATAAACTGCACGTGCATTCTTCGTAAAGAGACTTATTTCTATGATAGCTGGTTAAAGGCTTCTGCAAAATTGAAGTTAGGCATACTTTTGGAAAGAAAAAATCTGTTTTTATCGTTTTTTTCTTTCTAAAAAAACGCAGCTTTTTATTCGATAATATCTTGCCATATAATATTCAATTATTTTTAGAAAATCCTGAAAGAAGATTTTCTAAAATAATATATGCCTAACTCCAATTCTGCAGAACTCATTGGTTTGAATTTTCATCTTCTTCCGGCCGGGCCATTCCGCACTGCCAGCAGTTGGTATATTGAGCCTCTATTTCTTCGCCGCAATTGGGGCATTTCCACGGGCCGCCGCCGATATTCGAAGCCAATGTTTTGTTCTCATACTGCAGGACGAGATTCCTGGCCTGCTCGAACTTATCATCTTCATGTATCCAGACCGTCGGCTGAGTGTCCATCGTCAGAGGCAGCTCGCCGCGCGCGGCCCAAAGTGATTCGCCGTGAACCTCACACGTGATTCCGTATTCCTCCAGTATTCCCGCCAAAATATGAGCATCAGAAGGGTCTTGTGCTATGTATACCTGTTTCATACGTATTTCCCTCAAAATGTATCATTCTTTTATAAACTGTCTATTATTTGGAGCAAATGCCGATACCACTGCTGCTCAATGCGCTGTAATGTTCCGACTCCAGCTTATGTGCGGGCGTCCAGTGTGTATACCAGAAGTACCCGCCGAACACGACAGCAACGAGCAGCAAGTCGATCAGCAGTCGCTGTTTGTCACGACGATTCGCAGGGATCAGGATATTGAGTAAACGTTTATTCAAACCGATTTATAACAATGTATCCGGAATTTCTGATTTACACGCTTAAAAAAAACATAATTTCCCCATAAGACATCAATGAACTTACCAAAATTATCTTGAACAATCAAGAATTTTCGATTTCGAAACATTTTTAGAAAATTTGCACGTATTGACCATCCCCAAAGCCTTCGGCTTTGAGACTGCCACACGATTACAGATAACCTACTCAAACTGATTGATTTTTGCCATCCTGAGCACAGCGAAGGGTCTCGATGTAGCCGAGGACATAGAAACGTATCGATTGATTATGCTTCTACGGCGTTTAGATTCTTCGCTTCACTTCGTTTTCCCTAAGGGATGCCTTACGATGCGCTCAGAATGACAACTTTAGTCAAATATATGTAAAATAGAAACTTGTAAACATTCTCTTATCCAAATTGGACAGTTTGAATAAACTAATTATAAATTGATAATTGACGAACTATTAGCCTGCCCCTCCTTCGCCCTGAGCTGAGACGAAGGGTGATAATCTTTTTCCTTTTTAATATTTCACATTTCGGTTATACTTTCCGGCTGAACTTAATGTTTGAAATTAAGGTTTCTCGGCGTACTTAGAACCAAATTGAAAGGAGAATATCTGATGACTACCCAAAACAATGAAGAATACCCGGTGCGAAGAACATGCTGTCCGTGCGGCCAGCATGAATCTACAGACGGGATAACTCGCAGAGGTTTTCTGCAGGGCGTCGGCGGAGCGGCGGCTATGGGAGTGGCTCTGACGGGGCTGACCTGGTCGGGCGTCTCGGCCGCAGAACGCCAGGGCAGGGCGGGACCCAAGCGACGCACTCTTGTGGTTAAGCCGATCCTCGTTTACAGCATACCGAGAAGGCGGCACCAGACAAGCTGGCGCAGTTGGGGCGGTATCCAGACGCAGGATGACGCCGATCAGGAACTGGGACGCATCAGGCGAGAGCTTAGAGATATGGAGAACAAGGCGGACTTTCCCGTACAATTTCTGCCGCCGACGGGTATCAGGGGCACCGGCGAGATTGCCGGGATAAGCGACCTGGCCAAAGCGGATGTGTATATTGTTTACGCCGCAGGCGGCGGGATGGATACGTTTGCCAAGCTGGCTGAGAGCGGCAAGGACATCATCTTCTTCTGCCGGCACAAATCGGGGCCGGTCTATCTGTGGTACGAGATTATCAGTCCCCGCTACCTCCGTCAGCACACCGATACGCTGGCGATCAAGGGAATCGACGATGGGGACGTTGTAATTGACAGTCAGGACGAGATTCTATGGCGTCTGCGTGCGCTGTGCGGCCTGCACAATACGATAGGGACGCGGATAATAGCAATTGGCGGACCCGGCGCCTGGGCACAGCCGAGAGATGTCGTGCCCAACCTGGTCAGAAAGACGTGGAAGTTCGACATGCAGACCGTCTCATACAAGGACCTGGGCGAGCTGATTAAACAGGCGAAGGCAGACGCTGCCGCGGTTCGGCGTGCACGCAAGCGGGCCGAGGCGTATCTCAAAGCACCCGGCAATACGCTGGAGACCAAGAGGGAGTATGTGGACAATTGTTTTTTGCTTGAGCAGGTCTTCCGCGGGATAATGAAGAAGGCCGACTGCCAGGCGATCACGATCAACGGCTGCATGGGGACAATCATGCCGCTTGCAGAGACCTCGGCTTGTTTAACACTAAGCTTATTGAACGATGGTAATTACGTGGCCTTCTGCGAGTCGGACTTCGTAGTGATTCCATCCGGCGTGCTGCTGGCGAATATTTCCGGCAAGCCCGTCTTCCTAAACGACCCGACCTACCCGCACGATGGCATGATTACCCTGGCTCACTGCACTGCCCCGCGAAAGATGAACGGTAAAGACCTCGAGCCGGTGCGCATCATGACTCATTTCGAGTCGGATTACGGTGCCGCGCCGAAGGTCGAGATGCACAAAGGCCAGGTTGTCACCAATATCGTTCCCGACTTTAAGGTCAAGCGATGGGTGGGCCTGCTGGGTGAGATTATCGACGCTCCGTTCATGGATGTCTGCCGCTCGCAGATCGACATAAGCTATGAGTGCGACGATCTTACGCTCGCCGAGCGGATGCCCGGGTTCCACTGGATGACCGGCTACGGCGATTATATGAGCGAGCTCGGCTACGCACTGAAGAAGGTCGGAATCAAATGGGAGAATCTGACCGCCTGAGAAAGGTGGTGTTTTTTAGTCCTGTTCAAATATGAGGTGAAATGACATGAGAGAGAATTGCTCGACATTAAAGTGGTATTCAGTCTGCGCCCTGGCCTTTTCGTTGTTGTGGATTCAGTCCGTCGGGGCGATGAATCTGTATATTTCTCCTGACGGCAGCGACAGTTGGTCCGGGAAACTGGCCCGGCCTAACAGTGCGCGAACGGATGGTCCGCTCGCATCACTGAACGGAGCGAGAGACGCTGTCAGGAAGCTGCAATCGAAAGGTCCGATCGCAGAACCCGTACGGGTCATAATCTCGGACGGGACATATAGCCTGGCCGAGCCTTTCACTCTCACGCCTCAGGACAGCGGGACAAAAGCAGCTCTCGTCAGTTACGAAGCCGCCGCCGGAGCAAGACCGGTCTTTACCGGCGGGCGGATTATTACCGGTTTCAAGCCGGTCGCCGGCGGCCTCTGGCAAACGCAAATCCCGGACGTCGCAGCCGGCAGGTGGTATTTCGAGCAGTTGTTCGTCAACGGCCGGAGGGCGGTGCGGGCTCGGACGCCGAATAAATTTTACCATTATATGGGCAAATCGGTTGAAGTGCCCATCGAGGACGAGAAGGGAAAGTTCCGCCGTACTTCGAGTGTTCGCCCGGAAGACCTGGAGCTGCTAAAAGACCTCAGTTCGGATGAAATGAAGGATGTCACGCTCGTCGCCTATCACAAGTGGTGCATTACGCGGCGGTTCCTTACCGAAATTGACACTGCCGGCAGCGCGATAATCACAATCGGCGAGAAGCTTAAGAGCTATTCCGGCTGGCCGGCGAATACGCGGTATCACTTCGAGAATCTCAAAACGGCTCTCGATGAGCCCGGCGAGTGGTTCCTGTCACGTGACGGCACACTCAGCTATATGCCCCTGCCGGGCGAAAGTCCCGCTACGGCGAAGGTTGTCGCGCCGGTCATTAAAAAGCTGGTAATCTTTAAAGGTGAGCCTGAGAACGCGAAATTCGTCGAGCATGTTACGCTGAAGGATCTTGCCTTCGAGCACAACCGGGAATTGCTGCCGCGGACTGGCTATTACCCGTATCAGGCGGCGTATGTCACCGAGGCGGCGGTCATGGCCGACGGCGCACGGAACGTTAAAATCGAGGATTGCGAGGTGGCCCATAGTGCGACCTACGCGGTGTGGTTCAGGCAGGGCTGCAAAGACTGCCTGCTGAGCCGATGTTATCTGTACGACCTCGGCGCCGGCGGCGTGCGAATCGGCGAGGGCCGGATAGCACCCGATGAGCCGTCCCGCACGAGTCACATCACGGTCGATAATAACATTATCCGCTCGGGCGGACGCATCTATACCTCGGCGGTCGGTATCTGGATCGGCCAGAGCGGCGACAACAACGTCACGCACAACGACGTCGGAGACTTTTTCTATACGGGCCTGTCGGTCGGCTGGCGCTGGGGCTATTCCGACAGCCTGGCCAAACGCAACATCATCCGCTTCAATAAAGTGCATCACATCGGCTGGGGCGTGCTCAGTGACATGGGCGGCATTTACACGCTCGGCCCGTCCGAAGGAACCGTCGTCAGTGACAACATATTTCACGATGTCTATTCCTACGGCTACGGAGGCTGGGGACTCTATACCGACGAGGGCAGCACCGGAATCGTCATGGAAAACAATCTCGTCTATAACACCAAAACAGGCGGCTTCCACCAGCACTACGGCAAGGAAAATATCATCCGCAACAACATCCTCGCTTTCAGCAAGCTGCACCAGATTCAGGCCACACGCGTCGAGCAGCATCTGTCGTTTACCTTCGAGAACAACATCGTTTACTGGACCGAAGGGCGCCTGCTTTCCGGCCGCTGGAAGGAAATCAACATCAAAATGGACAAGAACTGCTACTGGAACACCGCCGGAGAGGATATCAAACCGGCCGGGTTGACACTCGAACAATGGCGGCAGTTGGGCAGAGATAAAAACTCGATTGTTGCCGATCCCATGTTTGTCGATCCTGAAAGATACGACTTTCGCCTGGACCCTAACTCTCCCGCTATCGAGCTCGGCTTCAAGCCGTTCGACTATACTAAGGCGGGAGTTTATGGCGACCGCCGCTGGATAAGAAAGGCCGCGAGCGTGAGATTCCCTGAGCTTCAAATCGCGCCCGACCCGCCGCCCGTTTCCATCAACGATAACTTCGAAGCGGTTCCCGCCGGCCGGCAGCCGGGCAGCGCCCAATGCAACATCGAGAACAGGGGCGATGCCATCGTTGTCACCAATGAGACTGCCGCCGGCGGTGAAAAGAGCCTCAAGATTCTCGATGCCGCCGGCCTGCAGCACGCGTACAATCCTCACTACGTTTACTCACCCAATTACAGCAGCGGCACGGCACGCTGCGCCTTCGATATCCGCATCGGCAAAGACGTGAAGATCAACCACGAGTGGCGCGACTGGCGCCATTCGCCCTACGGCGTCGGACCGAGCCTCCGGATTGACGGCAGGCAGCTAAAAGTCGCCGGCAAGACCCTGCTGGAGCTCCCGGTCGATCAATGGGTGCACTTCGAAATTACCGCCGGCCTGGACGACGACAATAGGGACACCTGGGACATGGCCGTGACAATGCCGGGCCGCACAATGAGGGAATTCAAAGGACTGAAAGCCGGAAACTCAAAATTCAGCAGGCTTACCTGGGTCGGCTTCTCCAGCAACGCCACAAAAAAAACCGTCTTCTACCTCGACAACCTGAAACTGACAAACAAAGTTTAGCTCTTGAGAAAAGTTTTATCATACTGTTGGGACGGCAGGTTGTCTGCGAAGAGCTCTTTGACCGAATCCTTCATCAATATGATTATAGTGAAGATTCCGAGGACCGTGCCGAACGGCATGAACATGCACTCAAGCCCGGCGATAACGAGGCAGTAAGTTCTCGCCCTGTAGTGGGCGAGTTTGCCGCCAGCAATGAAGATACACACGGCCAGCGTCCAGCCGCAAAGCATCATGATGCCGGGAAGGATAATAAACAACAAACCGAGAAACTTCGGGGGAGCGTCTCTGCCGTCAAAAGCACCACTGAGCATGGCAAATCCAATTACGATATGAATCAGCGGAAAGCACGAGAACAGTGCCGCCATCGCACCGACAACGTAGTGAAATATTGAGAGCAGCTTAAGATGTTCTTTGTCATCGTTCATTGTGTTTTCTTTCCATGAAACAGCTCGCTTCCCGCGCCGGCGTAAATCCTTCGCCGGGACGATGGGGTCGGATTTTTTACCGCCGGCCGGCGGCCGGGCTGAGGCTCGGGGCCTTCTTTGGCAAGGGAGGTTGGTTCGATGTCACCCATTACCGGCTCATCGTGGATATTTTTCCCTTCCACGGTCCAGCTAAACTCGATGGGAATGCCGTTCGGATCGAAAGCGTATATCGAGTGGATAAAGCCGTGGTCGATTACATCCGAAGAATCGAAACCGGCGGCGTCCAGCGCGTCCTTCAAATCCCAGAGTTCATCGGGGCTACTGACTCCGAACGAGACGTGGTCGAAAACAAACGGCCCTTTGACCGGCCGGCCGTGCGCTTTGTGCTCGATCGGTTTTACACCGGGCCACTCAAAGAACGCTATCAGGTCGGTCTTACTTATCTCGAAGAAATAGTGCCGGAATCCCGGCTCGCCCAGCCCTCCTACCAGACGCATACCGAGCAAATCCCGCCAGAAGCGGATCGTCGCATCCATATCCCCCGTCGCCATGGCCAAATGATTAATGCCGTTAAACTTCATAAAAATACCCCTTTTCGCGCGGATTTTCTCCGATTATCATTTAGATTTCTCGTCGTAAATATCTATCAAGCCGGCACTGCTCAGGATTATTCTTCGCCGGGGCTTTCTTTGAGTTTCATGGGCTGACCGCAGCAGGTGATATTGCATGCGCACGTTTCATCACAATTCTTAATCACCTTCAACTCGACGCCACAAGTATCGCAGCACAGTATCTGATCAATCTTAACCGGTTCCATAATACATCTCCTTAATAATATCCCTAATTGGAAAGTATATGTGTAGTTTTATCGTTTTGTCAATGCCTGTTCGATAATAAACTGGCGGAAATCTTAACTCTATCGTCAGTACAAAAAGGATTGACAGACCGGTTCATATTACATATATTAAGAAAAGGCCCTGAAGCTTTTCTCGCGAGGCTATATGCTTTTATGAGGTGTAATCGTGTGCAAGAAGGGTTTTACACTCATCGAGCTGCTGGTGGTTATAGCGATTATCGCCCTGCTGATGGGAATTATCATGCCTGCCCTGAATTCGGCCCGAGATCAGGGCCGCAGGGCATCCTGCATGAGTAATATGCGCCAGGTGGGCCTGGCTTTGACGCTTTATCAGAACGAGTACGAGAAAACGCCGCCGAAGACCCACGCGGTTTACGACTATGCCAGCCCCGCCGCCCCGGACAATGTCCTGAAGCTGTTGCGTCCCTTCGTATACGCCGAGGACCCGAATAGGCCGACTCCCGTATATGCCTGCCCTGCGCTGCGGCCGAATCCGAATCCGGCCTATGCTCCCTCCCGCGTGAGCTGCACCGGGTACCTGGTCAACTCCGTGGTTATGGGCCGGGCGGTAGCATCGATACCCAGCCCCGGCAGAATCATCGCCATACAGGAAGGCTGGGCACTTTCCAATCATCTATGGGTGCAGCCCGAACCTAACACCCGCACCATAGCCGCCCTGCAGGGACGGGAGCCCACCCGGTATCAGGAATGGCACATGTTCGCCAGCCAGGCGGATCACACATCATGGTTTACAAAAGAACGCCGGGAGCAGACCTCCAACGTCCACAGCAAGGGCGGCAACTTCGTCTTCTGCGACGGCCACGCCGACTACAGGAAATACTGGGATCGCGAAAGCGGAGACTACGGACTTATCCATCCTTTAACAAAGGCCAGTGTTCCCTACGAGCCGACCCGGGCAAGCACAACCCTGGCTCTGGAGGCGGCATTTTAGCTCGGGAGCGAAATTATGTTTCAATCTAAACTTTCGAATCCGGCCGTCGGACTTAATAATTCGTCGAAAACCCCTTCGCCGTGTTTGATACTTCCCGCCGTAATTTTTCTGCTTCTTGGCTGCGGCAGGAATCCCGAAACGGATGTGGCCGCCGAACTGGCCGCCAGTTTTGCAGACTCGCCGGAAAAAGAAGATATTATTCAAGCCAAAACCGCTTTCGAAGAAGGCCGCTACAAGGACTCGCTCCAACTACTCTATAAAGTCGTCAGCAGCAGCGGTTTGACCGAACGCCAAAAAGAGGCGATGGCCGGCATCGTTGGCCGGATCCTTCAGGCCGTGCATGAAGACCCAGAGCTTTCAAACGATAAGCAGCTCCACCGTATGATGCAGCTTTTGGTAGTGAGAATCATGGGCGAGACCTGAAAATATGAATCAGTCTGATATTCGTGGATTATCGGCACTTGGTCATATAAGCTTTATCGGCTTATGAAAATCTTTACAATCGCAGGGCCGGTCGTTCCATATTTTCTATCGCTTTATGAGCCGTGCTGTTTATCGGTAAAGGATTTGACTCAGGTGGTATAAGCCAATAGAATATCTCACTTCGTATGGTTAGGGTGTGCACCGTACTCACCCGGATGCGAAACTGGTAGGGTGTGCACCGCACGCCATTTCCGTTTTTTTATCGAGTATCGAGGTTTTAAGATGACGTGGATTAACGAGAATTATTTGAAATTGCAGGCGGGGTATTTATTTCCGGAGATCGGGCGAAGACGAAGGGCGTTCCAGGCCGCTCATCCGGAAGCGAAGATAATCAGTATGGGAATCGGCGATGTTACACAACCCCTTGCTCCGGCGGTAACTGCCGCGATGAAAAAGGCGGTCGATGAGATGGCCCGGGCCGAAACGTTCAGAGGCTACGACGACGGCGGCATAGGATACGAATTCCTCAGAGAAGCGATTCGCGAGAACGACTACGAGGCCCGCGGCGTCGAAATCGATATCGACGAGATAATCGTCAGCGATGGGGCAAAATGCGATACCGGCAATATGCAGGAAATCTTCGGGCTCGATAACATTGTGGCCGTCTCAGATCCGGTTTACCCGGTGTACGTGGATACGAACGTTATGGCCGGCAGGACCGGCGCGGCGTCGGATAAGGGCCGGTACGAAGGAATCGTATATATGCCCTGCACGGAAAAGAACAATTTCGTGCCGGAGCCGCCCGCCGGGAAGGTGGATTTGATTTATCTGTGCTTTCCGAACAATCCAACCGGCGGGGTGGCTACGAAAGAGCAGCTCGCCGAATGGGTCGATTACGCCCGCCGGAATAAGGCGATTATTCTTTATGACGCCGCGTACGAGGCTTTTATTTCCGAGCCGGACATCCCGCACTCGATATTCGAGGTCGACGGGGCGAAAGACGTCGCTATCGAGTTTCGCAGCTTCTCGAAAACGGCCGGCTTTACAGGCGTGCGATGCGCTTCTACCGTCGTTCCGAAGCAGTTGAAAGCTTATACCAAAGACGGCGGGGCGGTCGAGGTCGGCCCGATATGGAAACGCCGGCACTGCACGAAGTTCAACGGCGTCTCCTATGTCACCCAGGCCGGCGCGGCGGCAATTTACACCGAAGACGGCAAAAAACAGGTCAAAGAAACTATCGATATTTATATGGGCAATGCAAAGCTCATCCGCGAGACGCTCGGCAAGCTCGGCTACACGGTTTACGGCGGCGTCAATGCTCCTTATATCTGGCTCAAAACGCCCGAGGGCATCGGCTCATGGGAATTCTTCGATACGCTGCTGAACAATGCACACGTGGTGACTACCCCCGGCGCAGGCTTCGGCTCGGCAGGGGAGGGCTATGTCCGCTTGACGGCGTTCGGAACACCGGCCAACGTCGAAGAAGCCCTCGAACGCATTGCGAAGGCAGTCTAATCCAGTGACAAACCGGAATTTTAACCGGCGTTATGCTTTTGAAAGGATATGATGCAAATAGAAAGGACAGATTCTGCCATGAGACGGATGGCTTTTCGGCTGCCGGGGCTGTTGGCAATCCTGGCAGCGCTGCTAATTTGCGCATTGGCAACGCCGACAATGGCAAGTCGTTATGTCTTTTCCGTGAAAGGCAATAAAATTTACCTGAACGGAACTGAATTCAAAGTCATCGGGCTACGCTGTTCCAACGCTCTGATTTCGGATTCGGATGCAGAGGAACTTATCGAAAACCTCGATGTGTTCAAATCCTACGGCGTCAATACGGTCAGCGTATTTTTCATGGGCTCGCGTTTTGGCGATGTGAAAGGATATCGCCCCGATGCCTCTGTCGATCCGGTCTATACGGCACGAATGGCGCGGATTATCGAGCAGGCGGACCGCCGGGGGATGGTTGTGCTCGTCGGCTGTCTGTACTGGAGCAACTCGCGAGCAAAGGAGGGCCTCGGGCACTGGCAACAGGCGCACGCCAACCAGGCCGTAGCTAATACCGTTCGCTGGCTAAAAGAGCACGACTATCGCAACGTATTTATCGATCCCGATAACGAGGGCATGGCTTCAAGGGCAACGGGCTGGAGCATAGGCAAGATGATCGACGCCGCCCATAAAATCGATCCATCCTTTGTCGTCGGTTATAATAACAAAGTCGCCGCCCCGGATAATGCTGATATTCTGCTGCACCACAGCCCGAAGGATGGCGTCCGAGCTTATATCCAAAGCGAAGGCTCTCCCGGAGACACGCCGGGAGGTTACTGGGGCAGCTACAGCAAGTCGGACGGATACTACAATTATATCCGCATCGGGCGTTATACCGAACAGATGAAGAAAAGCCAAATTGACGCTGCGCAGGACCATATCACAAACCATGCCGGCTATATATTAGCCTCAACCTGGATACAATGTGCTCCGCACGAGGGAATTAGAGGACCCTTTATGACCGCCGGAGGCCGCGCCGAAAATCCCGACATTAACGGTAACGTCAAAGAGCTCCAATCCGATGCCGGCATATTGTGGTGGCTTCAGTGGATCAAAGGCACATACGGGCCGTGGATTCCACCGGCCATCGCCAGTAAGTGACCGAAATCACTTGAAGATTAACACACGATATAGTAATCTCATAACTTCGTTCAGCATGACAACCTACGACCAGTTCATGTTGAGTATTTTATAATCGGTTTATAACTTTATGAGTAAGCCAATAACAGCATATATCGGCCTCGGCAGCAATTTAGGTGACCGTAAGAGCTACATTGACGAAGCTCTCAAACGGCTCGCCGAGGCCGAACATATCGAGACCGTAAATGTCAGTGACATTATCGAGACGGCTGCTCTGTCGTCGACCGAGCAGCCCAAATTTCTCAACGCGGTCGCCGAGCTAAAGACGACGCTGAGTGCGGCGGATTTGCATAAAACGCTGACCGATATCGAGAACGGGCTCGGCAGGGCACGGCGGGGACAATGGTGGCCGAGAACGATTGACCTGGACCTGCTGCTGTTCGGCGACGAAATTCTGGAAAGTCCCGAGTTGACCGTTCCGCATCCGCAGATGCACATGCGTTCGTTCGTGCTCAATGGCCTCTGCCAGCTTGACGGCAGGCTCATACATCCGGTTATGAAAATCACGTTCAACGAATTAAGCGAGAGATTGAACGGCGGCAACTACGCTCTCGATCCCGACAGGCCGCAGCTTATAAGCATCGCAGGCAATATCGGCGTCGGAAAAACCACACTGGCAACAAAACTCGCGGATCGGCTCGCAAGCGATTTGCTGCTCGAACCTTACGATGAAAATCCTTTTATGCCGGACGTCTATGCCGGAAAAAAAGAGCTGGCGCTGGATTCGCAGTTGTACTTTTTGACCTGCAGGGCCGAACAGTTAAATCCGAATACGCTGGAGGCCGGAAGGATTTGTATTAGTGATTACGTTTTCGACAAAGAGCTTATCTATGCAAGGCGTCTGCTCGATACGCAGCAACTCACTTTATATGAAGAAATCTACCCTCCATTCGCCGCGAAAGTTGCTGAGCCGGTGCTGGTTGTCTATTTGCGGGATCCGGCGGAGAATTGCCTCGAGCGAATCCACAGCCGGAATCGCCCCTACGAGCAGCAGATTGAATTGCCGTTTCTCAGAAGTCTCGATTCAAATTACGAGCGATTGTTCGAGCAGTGGAAATCCTGCCCTGTTATCCGAATATCGACATCGCAAAGCACGGACGCCGATCTCCTTGTAGATCAAATAACATATTACGTAGCAAACACAACAAACAGAAAATACCGTTTGTAAGATTAAGCCTTGGTCTTTCCAAATAATTCTCTTCCGTATCCCCATAGAAAATTGTCTATCTCTTTGAAATTAAATTGTGTAAGTTTGTAATATTCACGAAATGCATTGAGTACTTCTTTAAGCCTTTTATAATTTTTGAGTTCATCTCTATGGAATCTGCAAAATCCATCTTCTTTCTTTTTGTTGTGGTACTCCCACAACATCTTATCAACATACTTGTCATATATCGGATAATTTTCTCTATCATGGTTGTGACAGTATTTCGTAGCAAATGAGTAATGTCGCCTTTCTATACCTCCCGCATTCAGATTTGCGATATCTTCAACTACTTCCGGGCACTTACTTCTTAATTTTTCATCAATATCAAGCAATTTAATATGCTCAGCCATTTTATATGTAGCTAAAACATTTGTTTTGTACATATTATTCACAACTGTTACCTTTAGAATAATATCTTCGATCCTTTCATTATTAGGGAACTCCTTGAACAGTTGAGCTAAAGCTTCGCCTTCGTTTCGATACTGTTTAGTAGCACTATGACTCTCAACGTATTTTCTGATCAATTTCTCTGTTGGTTCTTTCAACATATCTCTTTTTTTCATTTTTACTGTTCCTAAATAGTAGTTGATTTTCAGTTTTTAATATGGAATTGTATTTTCTTATCATACTTATGTTGCTTTGGCTTCCCCCAAATTGTCATGGCAGAGTTATAAAATAGTCCTGAAATCCACGAACTAATATACAACTTCGACAAACTTCGACTTCAAAATCAGAAGAACTTGCTACAATCTGTAAAATTTGGGTCTGATGCTAAAATAATAGTACTTTCTGCACAATTTTGGTATCTTGTCTTAAAACTAAACGCTGAATGCTAAACGCTAATAAATATGAGAGTTGACAAAACAATAATCTCAGTTAGAAACATGGTGAAAGCCGCCCGGAGCGAAGGCAAAAAGGTCGGCCTTGTGCCGACAATGGGCGCGCTTCACGTGGGACACATTTCGCTTATCGAGGCGGCGGTAAAGGACTGCGATTTTACAGTGGTCAGCATTTTCGTCAATCCGACGCAGTTTTGTCCGGGCGAAGATTTCGAGAAGTATCCGCGCCCTTTGGAAACGGACCTGAAGATTTGCAGGAAGGCCGGAGTTGACGTTGTTTTTGCTCCGGCGCCCGGGGAAATGTACCCGGCGGAGAATCTCACATGGGTAACCGTTGAGAAACTGACCGAGCCGTTGTGCGGGCGGTCCCGGCCGGGACACTTTCGCGGGGTGACAACCGTTTGCGCCAAGCTGTTTAATATCGTCGCCCCCGATGCTGCTTATTTCGGCCAGAAGGACGGCCAGCAGGCGATTGTTATAAAGCGAATGGTCGCCGACCTGAATATGCCGCTGGAGATTGTTATCTGCCCGACAGTCCGCGAGCCGAACGGCCTGGCTGTCAGCAGTAGGAATCAATATTTGTCCGAGCAACAAAGACAGGACGCCGCCAATATCTACAAATCACTTCAGGAATGCCGGCGGTTAATCGACGCCGGCACAACCGAAACGCGCCAGATCATTGCCGGGATGCGAAAAATATTGCAGCAGATTCCATCGGGACAAATCGAATACGTCAGCATAGTCGATGCCGAAACGCTGGAGAGTATCGATAAAATCGCCGGCAAAGTCCTCGCCGCCGTGGCAGTTAATATCGGCCCGGCCCGGCTGATTGACAATATTCTGGTGGACGCTGGCAGAAAATAATGTATAATCGATTCTTAACAAGAACTTGCTCACCAGAATTCAGCTAAGGGAAAAGTTATAAAGGTGATAAATTATGATGTACAGAATACTTATTGAGCAGGATGAAGACGGGATTTTTGTTGCTGAATGCCCTTCTTTGCAAGGCTGCGTTTCTCAAGGCAAAAGCCGGAAAGAAGCCCTTGATAATATTCAGGATGCAATCAAAGGCTACCTGGAAGGCCTGAAGAAACACAATGAACCTATTCCACCATCAATTGAAGAAGAAATAGTTGAGGTGAAAATTTGAACAAATTACCGGTGCTATCTGGAAAGCAAGTTTGCAAACTATTAGGAAAATGGGTTATCATAAAGATCATCAGACCGGGAGCCATATTATCTTAAGACAAGAGAATTACCCATACCGCAGATTGACTGTGCCGGATCATAAAGAGCTTGCAAAAGGAACTTTAAGGGCCATTGTGCGCCAAACAGGTTTAACAGTGGACGAATTCAAAACACTATTGTAAATATCGTATTTAGTAACTTAACACTTGGTTTATTATGTGCTGATTATCGGTAACTAAACATGGGATTATATAAATTATGTTTGTAAAGATATTGAAAAGCAAGTTGCATCGTGCACGGGTAACCGAGACGAAGCTGCACTACCCCGGCAGCATAGCGATTGATTCGGCCCTGATGGAAGCGGCTGGAATTTTGCCGTACGAGTCTGTCCTGATCGCCGATTTGAACAACGGCAACAGGCTGGAGACCTACGTCGTTCCGGCCGAAGCCGGTTCCAAAAAAGTCGTAATTCTCGGCGCGGCAGCCCAGTTGATTAAGCCAAAAGACATTGTTATCATTCTCGGCTTCGGCTTTTTCACACCTGAAGAAGCAAAAGAATTCAAGCCGAAAATTGCTGTTCTTGACGAGAATAATAACATCGTAAATTAGCTTCCGCAGGAAACACAAGTAAAAGCTAACTTATGGCTGCTGAAATGAAAATCGACAATCGAAAATGATTTATGCATCCTGAACTTTTCGAGATACCTTTTATCCACCTGACCGTACGAAGTTTCGGCGTGATGATGGTTATCGGTTTTCTCGCGGGATTTTTCCTCCTGGGAAGGCTTGGCCGTAAAATCACATCCAATCCCCAGTTGATTACGAACCTCGCCTTGTATTGCCTGGTCTCCGGCGTAGTGGGGGCACGTATATTTTTCGTTTTCCACCATTTCGAGGAGTTGGACAGGTCGTGGACAGCGGTTTTTGCCATCTGGCGTGGCGGTTTGGAGTTTTACGGAGGCGTGATTTTCGCGGTGCCTGTCATCGTTCTTTATACACGATATTTCAAGCTTCCAATCCGGCAATGTCTGAATATTGTTGCAATCGCACTGATGCTGGGGCTATCGTTCGGCAGGCTCGGCTGCTTTCTTAACGGCTGCTGCTACGGCAAGCCGGCGGACCTGCCCTGGGCGATGCGTTTCCCCTATGACTCGTTCGCCTATATCAGCCAGATAAACGCCTGTCCGGAAAGGAATCGGCCGGAGCCCTATTTGAACCTGCCGCGCGACGAATATCTTAGCTTCGTCGATAAGCATGGGAAATGGTATCCGAAACCCTTGGATGAATTGACTGAACAGCAGAGATTCGAGGTAACCAAAGGCAGGTATCGATCTCTGCGAATCCACCCGACCCAGTTGTATTCGTCTGCGAATGCCGCTATTTTGTGCCTGCTGCTTTATCTTTTATGGCGAAGGTCTCACAGAGCCGCCGGCTCGGCGAATTCCCGGCAGCTTCTGATCCGGCCCGGCCAGACTTTCGCAATGGCATTGATACTTTACGGAATCACCCGCTTTATGTTAGAGTACCTGCGTGATGACAACCCGTTCGAGTATGCCTGGTGGGCTATTTACAAGGGCGGGACGGTTTCTCAGAACCTGAGCATTTATCTTGTCTTCGCCGGCGTAATTTTAATGGCGGTCTTCCAGCACGCCAAATCGAACACATTCACGCCGGAATACGCGATGAACAAAAATCGTAAATCGAAATTCGAAAATTGAAACTATTTTATGTATCCTGAGCTGTTCGAGATTCCGTTTGTCCATTTGACAATAAAAAGCTACGGCCTTATGCTGGTCATCGGCTTTCTTTCCTGCGTCTGGCTCATCAGGCATCTCAGCCGGGCCTTCACGCCGAATCCTCAGTTCATTACCAACGCCGCACTATATTCCCTGATAGGGGGGGTTCTCGGTGCCCGCCTGTTCTTTGTCATTCACTATTTTGACCAGTTCCAGTCGAATCCCATTGAGATTTTTGCAATCTGGAAGGGCGGCCTGGAGCTTGCCGGCGGCGTGGTAGCGGCCATACTTGTTATCATTTTTTATCTTAGATATCACAAGCTGCCTGTCCGCCGTTACCTCGATGTCCTCGCCATAGGCCTGATGCTTGTCCTCGTTTTTGGCCGGATCGGATGTTTTCTAAACGGCTGCTGCTACGGCAAGCCGACCGAACTGCCCTGGGGCGTACGTTTTCCATATTACTCGTTCGCATATCACAGTCAGACAGGCGCCGATTTGGAAAGGAACAGGCCCGAGCCGTATTTAAAATTGCCCGACGAATTTTACGGCTATACCGATGAAAGCGGCGTTAGATACTCAGGTCTGAAACCGTATAAATACCTCACAGAGCAGCAAAAAATCGAGGTTAATCAAGGCAAATACCGGTGTTTGCCCATCCACCCGACACAATTATATTCATCCGCAATGGCTGCTTTTTGGTGTCTGATGCTCTACCTTTTCTGGCGCAGGGCCCGGAAAATAGAGCTTTCCGACAGTTCCGGCAGGCTTTTCGCCAAACCGGGCTACACATTTGCCCTGATGTTCATTGTCTATGGTATAAGCCGGTTTCTAATAGAATTTCTGCGTGATGACAACCCGTTCGAATTCGACGGCCTTACTATATCACAAAATATCGGCATCGCAATGGTCGTGCTCGGCGTGATTTTGACGGCGGTATTTAATTTTACAGCGCCACATGACAATGAATTATCCTGAATACAACAACGTAACTTCCCGACTTCGATGCCAAAGGCTCGCAGCCACTTACGCTTTCGCCGGGAATGATGTTGACGAGCCTGCTGATTGCGTTCCGGTCAACTTCTCGGTACTGAGCAGGAAACAGATTTTTATGGTCGCCGCTGGACGGCTCTCGAATAGTATTCGCCTGCTTAAAATCGCCGCAAGCGGTCAATATCTACCGTAATTTTGCTCGCTCCGGGATGTTTATTCTTATAGCTTTTTTGCTGCTCGGAGGTTTCCGGATAGTTGTATTACCCGTGGTAGGATTGTTTTATACTTTACTTGGCCTGCCCTTACCAGCATTATTTATTATCGACGATAGCGCAAAACGCCACAGTAATCCAGAGCATCATCTGTCCTACATAAAAACCTGTAATTGTCAACCAAAACTCATCGAAAAATGTACTGTACACCCCTTTAATTCTCCGAAACTCTGTTACTGGATACGGCACGAGGCGGCTAAAGACAATCCCGGATACTTCGAATTCCTCAATTTCCTTAGCGCTTAGTCGTGGAGGAATTGCTTGCGGATACTAACGATTGCTCCCGGATGCGTGTTGACGAATTCCGGGATATTCGCAGCACGTTTTTTTGTAGTCAAATGCTCAAGCAGAACCGCTGGTGTGCTAAATCCATCCTCGTTGATGTGAGTCAAGCATAATTGCGTATAGTCTGAGTATGCCTTGGAAGCAAAAACCATCCATTTGCCATTGGGAGAGAAACTGTGCCACGAATTCATCCTGGAAGTATTGCAGCGTAGTCTGCGTGTGGTGCCGCCTTCTGCAGGTATGATGTACAATTCACTATCCGGTTGAAGCAGCATAAAGCTTTTTGCCCGGCAGAAAACGATCCAGCGACCGTCCGGAGAGTACCTTGCGAAATAGTTGCTCATGCCGTTATGCGATGCCCCTTTGAGCGGCTCGGCAGTTCCCCCATCTCCGTCATTGAAAGCAATTCGATAAAGGTCGTATTGGAACGGCTCTTCTCTCTCAACGAAGTCTTTGCTTTCGACTGGGGTCAACCTCAGATCTCCCTGGTATTTGGTGTTACTAAGATCGGGGGCTTTGGCACGGGCAAAGACAATGTACTTCCCATCCGGGCTCCAGGTCGGGTTGCTCTGTACGTAATTGGGATCGTTTGCGCCGGGTAACTCGCGAAACTTACCTGTTTCTCTATCATGAATACAAAGGATGCCTTTTATAGGAAAAAATTCCTGTGAGAAAGCAAGGTCATCTTTGGGAATAAAAATTGGCATGTCTTTGACGGTGCTGATTACATACCTGCCGCAAGGAGATACCTGCGACAACAGACCGTAAGTTTCCCTGCTTGTTTTCTCATATTTCCAGGTGATGATATCTTTAGAAGCCAGAACAGTTTGCTCTTTTACCGCCGTTATAGCGTAAGCCCCTTTTCTGTTGGCAAAATCCACATCCATTCCGAGAATTGTACCGTCACCGTTGAATGAGTGACAGTTAGCGCATAACGGAAGACCCTTTAAAACAACAGGCGGCGGCTTTGGCGAATCGATTGGTCCGAAACGCCAACAGATGGATGACAGATTTTTATTCGCATCGGCGAATGGCAAGATGACCTCGCGATAGAATAATGGCGCTTCGACAGGGTCCTTCGAAGTCTTAAAAGACATCCGGCCCTGTGAGACAATCTTTACATGTTTGCCAGTATCGATTCCGAGTACGATAACTTGTGCCTTCTTTTCCAGCGACCTTTGCTTAATTTCCTTCCAATATTCCGGCGGGACAGTCCATTGCTGCTTCCGCACCAAAAAGCTTGGAAATAGATCGCTGTCTGCAAATTCAATCCGCACCAGCCACGCTTTCGAAGATGTAGCACTGTCTTTGAAGCGGAACATAGGCGGCGCTATCTCTGGTGGAAACAGCGTCTCATCGAGGGGATATTCAATAGTAATATTATTGTAATCCGCATGCGGTTGATACAAGGCAAGAATTTCTTCAACGTTGCATGCGGCCGGCTGCAAAGCCATGTAAAAAACCGCTACGAAACCAAACATTGCTGTAACAATAGCCAATAACTTGGCTTTTTTGTACATCTCAGTTCGCATCAGACTTTTCTTCCGTAGATAAGGTGACCGCATGTCCTTCCGTCAAACGGGACAGTTTAGGGGTCAGCACTTTCTTTAAGCTTTAACAGTTTTAGAATGTCTTTTTGAGTCTCTTGAACCTCTTGATTAGATGCAAGCATATTGGAAATCTTTTTTATCTGTTTTCTCACAGAGGCTCCATTTCCAATCTTTAGGAGTAAACCGACATCTCGCTGACTGAGACCTCCATACTCTGTAATGAACTTTCTGAATCCAATGAATAGTTCACCTCCATGCATAAGAACGTAACGGTATAAGCTGTTTGCAAACGATGCATTAACCGACTGAGGTTTGCTAATGGTGTTTCCAGTACGAGGTGAACATGATTGTGCATCAGGCAGTAAAGATATAATCGTATGTCACCTTCATATTCGATTCGAATAGGCCTTGCCATGAAAGAATATTAACAAATTTCGAGGGCTGTTACAATCTTAAAGCTTAAAGAAAGGGCTGCCCCCCAAAGGTCTCCCTGGCAACAAACAGGAAGGCAGTCAATCATTATTTATATTTTAAGGGCTGGCCCCTATGTCTCCCCAGTAAAGATATAATCGTATGTTACCTTCATATTCGATTCGGATAGGCCTTGCCATGAAAAGAATATTAACAAATTTCGAGGACAGTTACAAGATTAAAGCTTAAAGAAAGGGCTGCCCCCCAAAGGTCTCCCTGGCAGCAAATAGGAAGGCAGCCAATCATTATTTATATTTTAAGGGCTGGCCCCTATGTCTCCCCAAAAATTCGGATCATCGGAGTCCTTCCACGTCTTGCTGTGACGCCAGCGAATTCTGTGTTGTCGAAGCAAATGCCGCAACCATTCCAAGGATATAGAAGGAACAATCTTCTGCTCCACCAAGTACTCTCGCAGCTTCTCCAGCGACCAAACGCTCATCCCGATCAACTGTTTCGACGGCGAGAGGGCGACCTCGCAAATCTGTTCTACAATATCAGAAAAGAATTTTCGAGGCCCCGCCCGTGTACAATAGTATGGATACCACATGATCGTATCAAGGCCGCCGTGGTTGAACCGATGGATAATCTGTCGCACCCAGGCTGGCGTGCAATCGCAGTGGGAGGCAATATTGCTATTGTTCAAGCCGCCACGAGAAAGTAAAATAATTCTGGCATGAAGACGATTGACAGAATTGGTTTTTTGTCGTTTCATACGTTTAAGTTTGTGTCTTTCCCAGGGCTTTAGCTTCCGTGCTTTGACTTTGTCCATGATGAGTTCTCCGCTTTTCTGTTTCTTTTACAAACATTATCGGCGGAGAACTCTTGTTCACTTGATATTGTGCCGACACAAGTTGTTTATTTATCCATAATTAGAGCCATAATATTAAACACGAAACTCTGTTACTGGAAACGGCACTAGTTTTCTCTATTTAAACCAAAACGCAACAGAACCCGGCGAGTGCTATTGACCAGAAATGACAAAAGTGTAAATAAGAAATGCATTCCTTTTTACCGTAACTAACATCAAGCTACTCATGAACTGCCTTTCTCGAGGAATTTCCGATCCATCTGCTTCAGGTATGCATCGACTTCAAGCTCCCACAGAATACCCTCTGGTCTTGTCTTGAAATATTCTTCCGAATCGTAGGATATCCACTTACTATCGGGTGACCAATTAACGGAGTAGTTATAACCCGGTTTAGTGTCTAATTCCGTCCATGTGCCTTCAGGTATGGTCACGGTCAAAACTCGAGTGCCAGATTCATCTGGGTCGGATTGCCCCGGCTTTTCCTCCATAGTCAACGCCAGGGCTTTGCCATCAGGTGACCATGCCATGCCATAGCATCTGCCTAAAACAGGATCAATCAAGCTGCCCACCTGTTGGGCTGCATAGTCCGGAAGATCAAAAAGCAGGAGTTTGCGACCCACTACAAGAGCAAGGCTTTCTCCGCTGGGCGACCATCGATGATCGAAACTTGTGTGATACTCATCAGGATTTACGTCGATTAGTTTTTTTGGTTCTCCATCTGGGATACCTATCACGAATAATTCGCGTGTAGCAGTTTCTTCTGGTCCATAAAGTTCATAAGCTATGCGACTGCTATCTGGTGACCACCGATGTCGTATAAACTTAGATGTCGAAACAATATCCCGTGTTTTATCCTCAGACAACCGGCGTATACGGAGAACAGAGATACCCGTAGAGGGTGAATAAGAAACCCAGGCAACCGCACTTCCATCAGGGGAACAGCTATACCTTCGTCGCATGACCTGCCGATCAGCAGTTTCTGTTAATTGAACCGCACCACTGCCATCTGTACGACTGAGCCAGAGATCCTTCTCAAAAAGAAAGAGAAGTTTAGATCCGTCATGGCTCCATCTATGTGAAATGTCTTGGACCTCTCCTTTGTCAAAGACTTTTGTTACCAAACCTGACGCCTTACCGGTCATCAATAGGACCGGTGCGATCCAATATCGCATCTGTCCGCCGGGTGATTTTGAGGAGAAGACCAGCTTTTTCGAATCGGGAGATAGAAATCCCTGGTCCAGTTCACCTTCTGTTGATACGTCCAGTTGCAGCGGATAGGGATCCTCCCCGCTGGTTGGAACTATCCAATTGACCCACTTGCCATTATGCATTCCCCAGGTAATAATAAACTTGCTGTCAGGCGACCACTGTTGTACCAAGGCTTGGAATATGTGTCCTCTTGTAGGATCAACCGGTTTTCCTCCAGAAGCAGAAATGATCTTCAAAGTATCTGTCCATTCATACGAAGGTTTGTAAAAAAGTAAGTTTCCGTCTGACGACTGGGAGATAAACTGGCCGACTTCTTTTGGGAGTGTTATGTCGAATTGAGCCGTATCTGAGACTCTGACGAACTGCAATCTCTCAGATCTCTGATAGATAATCCATTTTCCATCCGGCGACCAACATGGCGCTCCGCCCTTTGTCTCCACGAGTTTCTTCGGATCGCCGCCTTTGGCGGGGACGATTGAAACACCTCCGCCGGGATGCCTGCATGCAATATGCCGGCCATTCGGTGACCAGGTACCCTGAACTCGGAATATACCGTCGTTGGTAATCTGGGTCCGGCTTCCGTCTGAGACTGAAATAATGTGAATCTGTCCATCATTGGAATGAAATGCGATCCTGGCGGAATCTGGCGCCCATTGGACCCGGGTCTTGTACCAATAATCACCATCGACGATTTTTTTCGCCGGTCCTGTGGCCCGGCCGGTCTCCGGAGATACCGGTATAAGCCAAATCCCGCCTGAATAGAATGCGATCTTCTTTCCATCAGGAGACCAGGAACTGCGAATCGCCGGGAAATCAACGAGTTTGCACACATCTCCTTTCTCAAACGGTACGACACGATTGTGCTGAAGAAGGAATTTCCCATTGGGTGATAATTGTAGTCCACTGGTGTAGTGAATCACATCGTTTTTGCCGGCAATGCTATGGATTTTCCTGAACTTCAATCCTGCATTACTGCTTGTAACAAGGCCTGTAGCTAAATTGATATTCCATTTCGGATCGTTGTCATCCACATTTGCATATACGATAGCTTGGTTGCCCAAGATAACGGTGCAAAGAATTACTACTGTTAAGATAATACTACGTTTCATATCTTGCTATCCTTTCTCTTTTAGCTTTGAATGAACATTTTGGTTCCTATAAACTATCCCGTCTATTCCGAGAATAGTAGTACTCTTCGGGATAACAAACTCTTCTGGCAGAGGGTATTCTCGGAATCCGCTCTTCCAGCTCTTCGACGCGTTGATAGAGGGTGGATACAGTCCGCTGTTGCGCATTTCGAGCCTCTTCAAGCTTACCTTCGGTGCGGGCAGCAACAATATCACGATGAGCCAGCTCCAACTGGTGTTCAAGGTCATCGACTTTTCTTGCCAGAACAAGGCAGGCCGAGCAGAAAAACAGTGCGACGAATACAGCAGCCATGGTGCAGACCCACGCAAGGCGCGGAAATCGTACCATGAAAAGTTCGCGACCTGCATTTCTCTGTCGAGCTATCTTTCGATCTTTCAGGTTCTTGGCTTGGGCTTGCAACAGCTCGGCAAGGACTGTTTCATTAACCTCTGAATTGGTATCGACATCGAATTTCTTTACCAACTTTTCTATATCTTTCGATTGTTTCATTTTTCCAACTCACCGTTCAATTGTAATCTCAGTTTTTCCAACCCATACCGATAGCGACTCTGAGCCGTCTTTATTGAGACAGTCTGAAAATCCGCTATCTCTTTGAATTTCATCTCGCCAAATAGGCGAAGAACGACCACTTCCCGCTGCTCAACCGGGACCTGAGTTAAGGCTTTATGTATGCGTCTGGATTGTTCTTTGAAAGTAATCCAATGATCCGGTTTCCTTGGAACTCCAGCCCAGGAATTAACCACGTCAACATTCACAGATAAGTGCACACGTGTCGCTTTCATCTTATTATATGCTCTATTGACAACACACTTTCTCAAGTAGCTCTTCAGACTTCCCTTGACTTTGATCGTATCTCCAGATTGCGCAAAGCGGAGAAAGACATCGTGTACAGCGTCTTCAGCCATGTTGACATCCTGCAAAAGTCCGGCCGCAACTCTGAGCAGGTAATCTCTGTATTTTTCGTATATACGACGAAGAGCATCGCTGTTGCCATACCTGAATCTCAATATAAGAAGTTTGTCTTCAATCATTTGTTACCAATTAACGGACTGGAATTATCGTTCTTCATTTATTACACAATTGAACTAACTATTTTGCTCTAAAGAAACAAAGATTTTTTCAAAATTTATCAGAATTCGGTGGGGGGTGCATCGTCGGGGGGAGCATAGGGGTCAGACCTTAACGGGCTGTTGCCCAAATCTTGTTTGCAAGACGGGTGTCACGTGGTATAATGTTGACCACAAATTTGTATGGAAAGGACTCCTGCTATGATGGGCAAACAAGCATCTCAAGAGGCAAAGCTATTCTATTACGATATCTCTCTGGAGGGGCATAGGAGGGGCATAGGGGCCAGCCCTTAAAATATAAATAATGATTGACTGCCTTCCTGTTTGTCTGTTGCATTTACCATGTGAATTCGCGTGGTTTCCTTATAAAATCCCAAGTATCTATTTATAAATCAAGAAAGCACAAACTACGATGTTGCCGCTTCAGAGCTGTCATATCCTCTGTTTTCAATTATAGATGTGTATGCTTGTCGAGCAAGGAAGAAATGCTATGCAATTGACTATTTTCTATCGACTATTGACTGTTACTCTGTGTTCTCGGTGCTCTCTGTGGCTGAACAAAGAACGCCTTCTCAAGGAGATTTTTTTGTATTTCACTTAATATTTAACTCTGAATATGATATAATATACATCTAACTAATGGATTAGTTGATGGTTCATTGCAGACCGGTCCTGAGCGGAGTCGAAGGATCTCAAACAATCAATAATCAACAATCAATAATCAATAGACAATAATCAATGTTGAAGGGAGGATTTTTCATGGCTACCGAAGCACAAATCAAAGCGAATCAGCAAAACGCACAGAAATCTACCGGGCCAAAGACGTCTGAGGGCAAGGCGTCGGTCTCGCAGAATGCGGTCAAGCACGGGCTTTTTGCCGCCGAGGCGGTAATTTCGGTCGAAAATCCGGCGGATTATGAACTTTACCACGATAAATATCTCGCCGAGCTGGCTCCCGTGGGGATGGTGGAATCGATGCTGGCAGAGCGGATTGTCAGCCTTTCGTGGCGGCTGCAGCGGGCCGAGCGTATGCACAACGAGGCAATCGACGTCAAGATCGAACGTGAGAGCCCCTACAATGACCGATTTTCGAGTCAACAGAACGACTCGGCTCCAAATCTGATTCTCGGCTGGATTGTTATCAAGGATCTCGCAAATTCAAGGGT
>Ga0180434_10001825_pt1 | contig 29741 bp, 25 predicted proteins | sample SS_ome_7_FD_132453 | JGI IMG/M metagenome (GOLD analysis project Ga0180434, IMG submission 132453) | Hypersaline lake sediment archaeal communities from the Salton Sea, California, USA - SS_1_D_2 metaG | ecosystem: Environmental > Aquatic > Non-marine Saline and Alkaline > Hypersaline >... | reverse complement strand
CTACGTCAATTTTCTGTTAGACCTCAGAGACCTTTTAACGGCGAACCAACGAAATCAACTCCGTGCGCGAAAAAAAACCAAAGCCTTCCGACACCACCCCGATCGACCGCAATGACGATCGGCTGTCTCCGCAAACCCAATTCTTCGGAATATCCAGGATCTCCCGAGGACACAGGGAGGATCTACCGCTGTGTCACCCGCACATCCATTCCAGGCTGAATGGCCTTGTAGTTGTTATCGTACATGGCCTCAAACAAGGTGGGCGGCAGGATGAATTCTCCGACGGTTACGGCGCTCAGTTTCACCACGAAATCATACGTTTTATCGCCAGGAGGAAGATCGAAGAACCACATGACCCGATCATCTCGTATATCCAAATACTCTTCACGGTTGAGATTCCATTGACGCATCCACCCGGGAAGCTCCTCATCCAGAAGGCGGACGTTTTCAATCTCCCATCCAGACGGCAAAATCTGCACCAGTGCCAGCGCCTGAAGACGCCGTCGTTGCAGTGTGCTCCGGCCGACCCGGAAGTGGCCCCAGAAGGTCTTTCCCTGCCTGATTACCGCCGGGTTGATCGGCATCCCATTCTCGTCGAGCCATTCCACGGCGAGTTGCAGGTTCCTTGACTCCTCTTTCACGTCGGGCTTCAGCGGCACCCCGTCCCACGCCACGGTCACAAAGACCCGTCTCAGGTTGGTCTCTTCGGCGATTTTGATCTCCACTTTCTGACCGAATTCGTCGGTAATCGGGTAGGTGAATTTAAGCGCTTCGGTTTTGAAAGGAACGCGCTTCTTCCCGGGTGACTTGATCGAGCCGGACATGAGAGATTTTTCTTCCCTGAAATCACCGCGATTGGCCTCGATATACTTCCCCAGGGACAGCAAAGCATACCCCAGCGACTGGGTGGAATACCAGGTTTCGGCGGCCAGTTCCTGCACCACTTCCTCATAAATCTTGTCGGCCAAGTTCCAATCTTCAAGGAGGGTCGTCACTTCGAGGATGATCGCCTTATCTCTGAGCCAGGATCCGTAGGAATCGTCACGGATCGAATCCACCGCGACATCGATGTGGGCCTGCCGGGTTATCTGTTCTGCCACTTTGGCTTTCCCGGCGAGAAAATAGGCGGCCGCCAGCAACCACTTCTCGGTGTGGGTCATCTCGTTGAAGCTGTTTTCTTTAATGAGGTTCATGGGCCCCATCTGTGCTTCACCGGCCAGGGCCAGTGTGTACAGGCGATACAGCTTCACCAGCAAACCGTCGCGTGTCATCAGCGACTGTGATTTTTGAAAGCGAGACCAGCCCTTCAGAAGGTCGTCCGGCACGCTGTATCCCACCTTGGCCGCCTCCACGAGAAAATGACCCGCGTAATTCGTTCCCCAGACAGAGATCTCCCGGCCTCCCGGCCAGAACGAAAAACCGCCCGAAGGGGTTTGGAATCGCCGCAACCGATCGATGGCCGAATTGATGTTGTCATCGATGGCCCTCTCGGTGTCACGTGATTTTTTCATAAATTCCTTTAAATAAAGCTGCGGGAATACCGAAGAAACGGTTTGTTCGATGCATCCATAGGGATAATGGATCAGCCAGTAGAGGCGATGCTCAAAATTCAGCTTGTCCCGTCTCATCACGGAAACCACCGCCCGGTTCGTTCCCGGAATACCCCGGCTGGGAATGTCGACCAGCAGTTTTTTCCCGGGGAGGCACTCATATGTCTCGGTCGCATAAATCCTCGGGGAATAAGGGCGGACCATCAGGTCGGTTGTCTGGGACGTTCGGAAACGTCCAGATTGCGCAACCACCGTCACACTGGCGTCTCCGACGGCCGCTTTGGCCTGGAGATCAAAAAGCACATCTCGTTCTCCGGGCTTATCGAAAACAACGGTTTTAACGGCCTCCCCGACCAGGCTCACAGGACCCTCCACCCGGACTGAGACATCGACCTTGCGGATGTTCTCCTGAAGCGCGAAAACCGTCACCGGCAAAGAGAATTGATCTTCCGGCCCCATGACGCGCGGCAGGGTGGGCAAAACGACCAGTTCCGTCTTCACGGGAACGGTTTTTTGCGCCTGTCCGTAAGAGCGTCCCCGGGCGGCTACCACCATGACACGGACGGAACCGATGTAATTGGGCATTTGAAATTTCAGTTCAGCATGACCCTTGTCATCTGTGCGAAAGGGTCCCCTGAACATCGATACCGCTGGGAATCTCCGCTTTTTTTGAGGTTCGAGCTGGGACCCACGATATCCCTCCTCCATGTCGCCCCCGATTGAGAACAGTCGGAACAGGTCACCCTTGTTGGCTCCGATGATCAGAGAATAAAGATCATAGCTTTGCACCGCCAGCCTCTGTTTCTTGAAAAAGTGACCCCAAGGATCCGGCGTCGGGAAGCGGGTAATGTCGAGAAGGCCTTCATCCACCACCGCGATGGTGAACTGGGCAGGCTGATTATCCTCCGTCTGTATGCCCACCCGGAATTCGTCGTCCGACCGCAATTCATCCGGCATGGAAATCGATATCCTCCGGTTCGTTCCGGGATCTACCACATGAAGGGGAACCACGCCATACATGCGAATCGGACGATCGTTCAGGGTTTGCCTATGTGGTTGCAGGACCGAGACAGATACATAGGCGTTGGGAAGCATGTCGTGGTCAACCGGAATTTCTATCGTCTGGTTTTCGTTCTCGGCGTCGGCACGCTGGACCCGTGACGACAAAATCCGATGGGCCTTTTCCACAGAAACGAATACCAGGGCGTCGGATGGAGCAGGAAACGATACCATGGCCCGCTCTCCGGGATGGTACGTCTTCTTGTTGGTTTTCAGAATCAATGCCCCCGCGTTGTCGTCGGCGGTGGGTGAATCTCCCCAGTAGTAGGCGCTGAAAAAGAAAGCGGCGGTATGGCCGCCGTGGACTTCCTCACTCACTTCGATCAGATACTCACCGGTTCCTTCGGGAGTGAACTCAATGGGTGCGGGTATGCTTTTCGTGGACAACTCGCCCGATTTCACGATCTTTGTGTAGGTGTCCCGCTTGTAACGAACACGAAAATTATCCCGGGTGTCATATTCCCACCACCAATATCGGGCATTGCGATAGATTCTGTAGCTCAGGCTCCTGCCGCTGACCGTATGCCCTGCGGCATCGGCCAGAACCACGTTTATCTTCACCGGCTGTCCCACCTGGCCATACCCCCAGCGGAACGTCGGTTTCTGCAACCCCACGTAGTACGGATATGGGTCCACCGGGAGGAACACGTCATTGCGGCTATCCCGGCCTCCTTTTTCGGTGACCTTGGCGGTGACTTGGGCCGTGATGGCCGAGGGAACCTCATCGAGAGGTGGAAGTTGCCAGTCGATTGCGGCCCTGCCGTTCTCATCCAGTTTGCCCTGAAAGATCTGGGTCTGCATAGACTTGAAAGGCAAGGCCTCATTCCCAAACATGAATCCTGGATACTTGGGAGAACTGAAATCACGCCGTTTCAGGGTCGCGGTCACCACGGCATCCAGAAGCGACGCCGGATTACCAAACAGGTAGGTGGATTCGAGGCTTAATCGCAGCCTGCGATCCTGGTAATTCAGTGTCTCCTTCTCCGGATGAATGTGGACTTTCAGTCTGTAAGGGGCCACGGTCTCGATCTTCAGGGTGTGGTAGAAGGCCTTTGCGCCCACCTTGAATTTGGCCCGCCAGTTTCCCGTCGGGGCATCCTGCTTGCTCTCGAAACGGAAAGAATAAAATCCATCCTTTCCATCGGTGGACGTTTTCTCGTATGCCAGCTGATTCTTAGGATTGTAAATGCTCAGGGTGACCGGGTGCGCGTCTGGGAACGTGTCGAAACGGTTGCGGGCGATCAAGGATAGGTTGATCTCGTCTCCGGGCCGGTACACGCCCCGCTCGGTGTAAATGAAAGTCCGGGTTTCATCCGGGGCCACTTCGTCTCCCCCCACCTCAAAGGAGGAGAGATTCCAGGCCATCTCGCCGGGCTTGATCACACTGCGATCGCCCTCTTTTTCTGCTTCCACGTAAAACACGGTTTCCTTGACGCCGGTAAACAAGGCGATTCCGTTTCCGTCCGTATCTCCGGATGCGATGATCTGGTTCTGATAACTGCGCAGGGTCACCTGTACATCTTTCATGGGCGTGGCGTCGATGATGTTTGCAGCCAGAACCAAATGCTCTTCACTCCCTCGTTTGTAGGTCAACCCGATGTCACTGAGAACAATGGGCTTGTAGATTCTGCCATGACGCCAAAGATAACCCGAGGAGTTCGGGTTCGAGTAGTAATCCCGACCGTAATAGTACCGCCTGTCCTTGGTCAACCCCGAATACAGCATATCCTTCTTTTCGAAGGAGATGGCAATGAGAAAGAGTCCAGTCTCATGCTTTTTCAGCAGGTCTCCAAGATCGAGCTGATGGTTCAACCAACGGTTTTTTATATCACCGATCTCTAATTTCTTGTCCACCACCTGAATCCCGACACGGTTGACGTTATAGGAATTAAAGGCGTTGTTTCGCTGCTTGTGCGCCCTCAGTTCTTCAGTCTGCAAAAATTGTCCCAGATTCGATTCAAAAACCTTCGATATCTGAAGGCGAACGCGCTGCACATTGATGGTTTTGAATCCGATCTTGCGTTCGTTGCTTGAAGGCAAAAACGCCCCATTGCTCAGGAAAGCGATGCGGGGCTTGCGATCCTCGAAGTCCACCTGCTCCTGCCAGGGGCTCGACAACTTGACCCCCCACTTGGAGCGGATGCCACTGACGGTCAACGAATAGGTCTCCCCGAAAATGAATTCGCCGGAAAGGTGGATGCTCTTACCCAAGACCTTGTGCGACAAAGACACGCGTGGATTCACCTGGATCAGGCCGGTGATGTCTTGGCCGGGATCCAGTACATCCGAGAAGACCAACTCCACGCCAGGGTGCTTCCCCTGATCCTGGATGAGCAGATCCGTCACCTTGAACGCCTTGAGTGGTTCCAAGGCAAAGGTCCTCTCGACGGTCTGAGAGAGATCCAGACCGCGATGGTCGATTTGAAATACAAAGGGCACCCTTTTATCCGGCCGAACCAGAGGTCCTGAACGAAAGGCAAAACGAAGGCCTTGCTTCAACTCTTTCCAATCCAGGTCCTCCCTTCGGCCACTCCGCCAGAATGTAACGGCCTCCTTCACAGCCCCCAGATCAATCGGTTCGGTGAAGCCGAGGGTTCCTTCATAAATCAAACGCTTGGGATCGTCCGGGTTCAGCAGCACGAAGTCTCCAGCGTATTCACTGACCTCTCGACCGGCCACGGAAAACGTCAATTTCAATTCAGATTCACCATCCCATTCAGGAAAGAGTGTCTTCAAATGGAGGCTTCCTGAATAACTCTGCCGAAGAGACAACCTTCGGTTCGGTGAAAAAACGAGGGTCTGCCGATCCTTCCAGGTGGCGATTCCCTGAATCTCGGGTGCAAAGGAAAAAACAGGCTGGCTCAGCGCCACCCCCACGAGATTGCTCTCCACCATGGGATCAACGAATCTCACCACGATGGCATCGCCGGATGACACGACACCCGTGGTGACATGGCTCACCAGTTGAGCGATGCCGCGATCATAGGCGACGGCTTCTTCCGTCTTGGGTTCCCCGCCGCAACCAGCCAGAATGAACAAGAACAAGAGGTAGAAAGCCATCATGCCAAAGCATCTTTCTCCTCTCTTTCGATCTGAAAAATTTGATTTCATAGCACACCTCGCCTGTGGGTCAAACCAAAGAAATTATAATCATGCTTCATGGGTTTTACAACGGGCCGACGACCCAACCGGCGAACCGTCGGCCGATGGGCTTTCGCAATTGTAATCAACGCTTCATCGCCCAACTGACTTGATACTCTGAATAGGGATCAAAATTGGTCAGTGCCTTGGTGATTTGCACCTCAACGTTTTTGCAACCGTTCAATTCCAACCCGCGTTGCATCCATCCGGCGATGCGGAACTGCGTGGTGGTATCCATGTCCGGGAACAGGGTTACCCTCACCCGTGCGAATCCTTCACGGTTTTCTTCAACATTCAGCTTCGCCGGTCGGTAAAAGGAGGGCAGAAACTCAACCCCTTTCCTGATGTAGTAGTTCGGAGAGGGAATTTTGACCAAGATTTTCCGTGCCCCCTTGAATTTGAAATCGGCGCTGAAGCGCCCCAGATCCCATGCCGCCTTCTTCAGATCCCAGTTGTAAAAAAGTTGGGCCACATTGGCCGTGGGTTCGATGAGGGTCGCCTTCAAGGGATACCAGCGTTCGGGATCGATCGTGCCGACATAAATCTCCCGCGCAGTCCCAGTGACCTTGGCGAGCCAGTGGTCCCATCCGTCCTCACCGAATTTACTGCGGACAAATTTGGCAACCGATTGAAGGATGGATCCCCTGACTTCCATGGATCCATGATCGGAACTTCCGTTTGGTTTCATGCTGCTTTCACCCGTGTCCTCCGATCGAGTTCAACCCATTATAGTCTTGCCGAAGAATTAAAATCAAGTCCAACCACCGTACTGGCCGTGGTATAATGGCGTGAAGAATCCATGCCTGAATTGCCGGAAGTCGAAACCATCGCCCGGTGCCTGCGCACGCATATCGTCGGGGAAACCCTGCGCGACATCCTCGTGTTCTGGCCGGCAACGGTTGAAGGAGACCCCAAGCTCTTTAGGCGCGCCTTTCGACACAGGACGATCACCTCGGTCGAACGACGAGGGAAGTACCTCATCGTCGACACGGATGGCGATTTTCGGCTCAGCATGCATCTTCGCATGAGTGGCAAACTGACGTTTCAACTGGATGAGAGGGATGGAAAGCATCTCCGTATCCAATTCAAGTTCCACTCCCAACGATCGCTATTCTTCGTCGATATCCGCAAATTCGGACGGATCAGACTCTGGACGAAACAGGAACCACTGCTTCCTCGACTCGGGCGCGAACCTCTGGCTTCCCAGGATATCCTGAATACGCTGGGGAATCTGTCCAGCCGAAGGACGATCAAGGGGCTCCTGCTTGATCAGAGGGTTTTGGCCGGTTTGGGCAATATCTATGTCGATGAAATTCTGTACCGAGCCGGAATTCATCCCGCCACGCCACTGCCGCGTCTCGGGCGGAGAGCCATCACCCGAATCGCCGAAATCACCCCGGCATTGTTGATGAAGGCCATCGACAACGGTGGGACGACCCTGGTCAATTACCGACCTCCGGATCGGCCCCAGGGAAACAACCAGTACTTCCTGCAGGTGTACGGCCGAACCGGCCAGCCATGCCATCGTTGCGGCACCAAGATCCAGCGTCAGAGGGTGGCGGGACGGAGCTCCCATTTTTGCCCCCGGTGCCAAAAGTGAAAATCGCCGCAAATCCGCCGATATCGCCTGTTTTAAAAGGCTTCGGGAGCGTCCATGTACACCCGCGTGTTGCCTGATCCAATCCCGATATCCATGCGGGCGTTGATGTGCTCGCGGCTGTTGAAAAGGTAACGGATGCCAAAACCAAGGGAAAACTTAAATCCATCGACCGAAAAACGGTTCCAGGAATCGGTCACCTCGCCCAGCCCCCCGAAGAGGACCACCCCCAGGCGCCAGAAGAGGGGCAGGCGGTACTCGGCCTGAAATGCGACGAGGTGGTTGTCCCGGTAACGGCCGAGGTAATACCCCCGCATCAGGCTGGACCCACCCAGCTGTGACAGCATGTGAAATGGGGGGGTACCGGAACGGGTCTCCATGACGGCTTGCACCGCCAATACCTGATCTCCGGTGGTACGAAAATATTTTCGCAGATCCATTTTCAGCATGGAAAAATCAAAAGTACTCCCGATGGCCGAATGAAAAAGCTTGAAGGAGACGGAAAAATAGTCTCCGCGAGTGGGATAGAACAGGTGGTTGCGCGTGTCCCTGCTCACCAGAAACCCCAGGCCAGAAATCCTCCCCTGATCCGAACCGGGGATTTCCCCGGCTGCAAGCATCCCGTCTTCCTCATACTCGGAAATCGTCCAATCCTGGAAGTGATACTGTCCCCCCAACCACAGTCCCGGCAAGACCTTCCTCTCCAGACGCAGCTGCACTTCCAGGAATCGATTGGTATAGTCCTCACGGTTCTCTTCCAGAGTATCGTTTCCAATACCGAAAAACGTATCCGGATAATCCTGATAATTGAAGAGCGATTTGATGTGAAACGATTCGTTGGCCAAGTAAAGGTCGGTGCGAAGCTCGGCGATGACCTGGTTGTTCTGGGTGTAAATAAGCATCGGCATGACCCGGGAAGGCCGGGTCGATAGTTCCTTTTGACGCCCCCTGAAGATATGATTGAATTGGAACCCGAATCCCATACGGGTTTCGGGGGAATAAAAAAGAATCGGATAAACGACATTGACTGCGACCTGCTTCATATTAAGCGGCTCCCGGGTTTCCTGTTTGCTGGCTTGCTGCTCGGCTTTCATCGGGCTTGGAGCAAACGATACCAGCATCAAGAGCAAACAGACATGTCTTATCCCACTTGAAATCATTGGTTTGGTATCCCTTGAATAAAAGCCCATTATATACAACAATGGGGTTCTTTTTCAAGGCCGACCGTCAGAATCCAACGAAACGGCCAACCGCCTGGAACCTACGGGTGATGAAAATCCCGAACCATTTTCTCCCCAGCCGTTACACGGACATTCAGTCGGTTGCCCTCGGGAGGGAGGGGACAAGTCGCAAAAGGAGAAAACACACAGGGAGGATTGATGGCCCGGTTGAAGTCGATCCATGTCCGCCCATGGGCATCCGGTGCATCCACATTCAGGAACCGGCCACCGCCATACGTCTCGAATCCAGTGGTTCGATCGGCAAAAATGATGAAAAGATCATCGCCTGAGCGCAGCGCAGAGAGGCGGTGTTCTTCACCCCCGAGGCGGAAGACCAGAATGCCTGCCAGCTCCTGCTCCTCGAATGTCCCGAGGACGGTGGGGATGGCGATTCGACGCGGCGACTCAGGGATCTCCAGGATGGCATCCAGCCTCCAGACAGGATCGATGGGAAAGGCATCAATCCTTCTCAGCCGATCAATACGGGGGTGACGGGCATCCTTGATCCGAACGCCCAGGCGATCACCCCTGCGAATGATATGCCAATTGTAGCGTCCGAGGCTTAGAATCGTGGGTGAACCCCCCGTATCGCTTTGCAGCGTGATTTCCTCGATCACAGGAACCTCACCCCGGGTGACCCTTACACCCGGGACGGGGAGGAAATGGACCTCTCCTCCACTGAAGCGAAAGAAACCGATTCTTGGCGGAACGCCCTCACCACCGAATACGACATCGTTGCCCGGATCTCCCCCGAAGGAATTCATGCCCGCCTGCAACCAGAACAGACCAGATAGACTGAGCCAGCCATCCGGCTTTTTCAGCTCGGCCAGTCGGAGGGCCCGCCACGCTTGGACTTCTCTCGTATACGGGTCATTGGTCTTTTCCCCGGATTTCGAGTCGGGACCGCAAAAAAAAGTGAATAAAATGGGCGCCAACAAGATAAATCCCAGGTTAAAAACTCCGCGCTTCATTTCATTTCGGGACATCGGGTCTCCCATCCTACGGGAATTGGATGACAACGAGATGATATCCTGAATCGTGCCGAATATCAAACCACCCAAAAACCCTGACCAATCAATCCCCGCTCCCTGTTGTTTGACAGACCGTTTCGCATTGGGTATAATGCCTACCATCCAGAGGTTTTCCGCCATGTCTCCCATCAAAAAGCAGACCAAAATCGGCTTCTTCGGGAGCGGTCTGATGGGCGAACCCATGATCCGACGTCTTCTCGACGCCGGATACGACCTCATCGTATATAACCGGACCATCGAAAAGGCCCAACACCTGGTGCGGGCGGGCGCCGATATCCAGCGTTCACCCGCAGCCGTCGCCGAAGGCTCGAGTCTGTGGATCACCATGCTCACAGACCACCAAGCCCTCAGCGATACTCTCTTCACCAAGCAACAGGTCTACTCCGGAAAGACCTGCCTGCAAATGGGCACCATCGCTCCCGATGAATCCAAGTCGCTTTGCCACGTCATGAAGGCCGGAGGAGGGGAATACCTTGAGGCGCCGGTTCTTGGGAGTATCCCCCAGGTCAAGACCGGATCCCTGCTGATTCTTGTCGGTGGGCCAACCGCACTGTATCGTCGGCTGCGGCCCCTCCTCAATCGCCTCGGAAGGAAGCATCACCTCGCCGGTCCCGTTGGGCAAGCCGCGGCCTTGAAACTGGCGATGAACCATCTGATCGCCTCGCTGACCAGCGCCTTTGCCATGAGTCTGGGTTACATCAAACGCAAAGGGGTCGACACAGAGACATTCATGTCTGTCTTGCGAGAAAGCGCGCTCTATGCACCCACATTCGATAAAAAACTGGCACGCATGCTCTCCCGGGATTTTGGACGACCCAATTTCCCGGTTCGCCACCTTCTCAAAGACATGAAGCTTGCAGAGAGGGAATTCCGGAGTTTCGGCATCGCTCCACCGATGCTGACAGGTATGATACAAATTCTTCAGGACGCCATCGCTCTGGGTCATGGGGATTCCGATTATTCCGCTCTCTATAACGCCGTAGATCCGGAATAATCCATCCTTGCCTCTCCTCGGTGGGTTTCTTCCGACCGAAACACAACCTTTCAGGCAAGGTGGGGCCTCAGCGATCGGACCCAAGCGAATCGGGAAGCCACAAATAGTATATGCCCGCCTGGAATCGGGGGAACAGCCTCCCCAGGAGGTCGATGTTGAACGCGAGCATGGGGTCGGATCCATCTCTTACCGAGTATATATTCTTCTGCGCGCCGGAATGGCGGGTGTATGACACCACGCGTGCTTTCGAGATCTTTGCCAACGCCAAAACCTTCTTCAGTGCTGCCTCATAGTAACCGATCTCGTCAATCAGTTTTAAACCCAACGCCTCAGTGGCGTTGTAGACCCGGCCATCCGCCAGTTTCTTCACTTCATCCAGAGTGAGATGCTGTTTCCGGTTTCCATATACCACCTGAACGAATTTCTCATGAAAGGCGTCGATCTGCCTCTGAAAGGATTGTTTTTCTTCATCCGTCATGTCGCGGTAAGGACTCCCGGCGTCCTTCATTTTTCCCGATTTGAACACGTTGATTTTTATTCCCACCCGCTGGAGTATCCCTTTGATATTCGGCAGAATGCCTATAACACCAATGCTACCGGTCAGCGTGGTGGGGTGGGCAATGATGTAATCGCAGGCCGCCGCCACGTAATAACCTCCGGACGTGGCCAGCCCCATCATCAAAGCAACGATCGGTCGACCCGTTCTCTCTCTGTAGCGCATGATCTCATGATATATGATATCGCTGGCCGTTCCCTCACCACCGGGAGTATCGATTTTCAGAATGATCCCCCGGATCCCCGGATCGGCGGCCGCCCGTTCAAGACGGCTGAAAATGCCGGCCACCGATCCTTCAGCGGAAGCCAGAATCGAGGGGTCACGCTCTGTCTGAATAGGACCCGATAAATTGACCAGCAGGATTTTATCCTGTTCCTTCGTTCTGTCCATTGCCACTTCCGCCAGGTCCTGTCGTCTGCCCAACAGGTCCAGGTGAATATGGGGCGAGCAGGCTGTCATCAGCGTCAACAGCATCACCATCCAAATCGCAAATGTTCTCATAATTCCTCCCGTAGCATCTCGCGAATCCCGTCCGCGAAGCTTATGTCCGGACAGAAGGACATGTCTCGTTCCATCCGATCCGTCCGGTATTCATGGGGACGACCCATCATCCGGACCGTGCGCCGAGTCAAACGGGGTGGCCGTCCGGAGAATCGACATAAATACTCCAACCCTGTTGCCATGGACAACGCCAGAGCGTAGGGCAGGTGCTTCTTCGGCCGGGGGACGCCCAGTTCACCCGCCACCCGTTCGACCGTTTCAATCCAACTCGGATTATGAGGATGGGTCACGTTGAAGGTCTTACCGATGGTACCGGGCTCATGAATCACCGACCAGATGAACCGGCCCAAATCATCCACATGAATGAGGTTTGCCTCATGCTCACCACTGCCGATATGGCAAAAGACCCCCTCACGGATAGAGGCGATCAGACCTGGTAGAAACGTGTCATCGCCGGGTCCGTAAACCACCGTGGGCCGGATGACGGTGAGATCGATTTCATCGCGACACTCGAATTCGCGGAGAATGAGCTCCGCCTCCAACTTGGTATCCCCATAAGGATCCCCGGTCCTTTTCAGGGGAAAATCTTCATCGATGGGAATTCGGGATACGTGGCCGTACACCGCCACAGAACTGAGGTGAACGAACCGCCTGATACCCGATTTCACCGCCTCGCGCACCACGTGACGTGTCCCCTCACGGTTCACGGCTGCACATCGATCCACCTTTTGCCAGCCTGCCTCCTGCGCGGTATGAACCACGGTATCGTGGTGCTTCATAATGCCTTCCAATGATTCAGGCCGCGTGATGTCGGCGCGAACAACCTCAGCACCCTGCACCCATCCCGGATCTTCATGAGGTTCCAACAGGGCCGTGACCCAATCGTTGTATTTGAGAAGCCTTGCGGTAACCACCCGGCCGATATACCCGGCGGCGCCGGTCAGGAAAAGCTTCATGTCACCCTCCTGGATCAGGTACTATCGGAATCGCTGGCGCCCCTTCAGACCCGGCACCCTACAGCAAAGGCAGGGAAGGCAAATACCTGCTTTTTATTATTCACCTGGGCCTCCTCTACCGGAAGATCAATCTTCTGCCGGACCGTAGACGACCTCTCCGCTTTTCATAACAATATCCCGGTCGAATCCGGCGATCCCTCCATCCACATACCGACCGGATTGTTCAAATCCGGCAAAGGCGCCGTCTTTTCCCGGAGAAGCGAGAAAATACGTCTTCGCGCCGAGATCGGTCCTCTGCAAGTAGAGGAAATCGTTGGACCATCCATCCTTCAGCGGAAGCATCTGGATATAGCCAGGCTCGAGAAGGACACGGATGTCGGAGAGGCTCTTTCCCGGCGGAGCATATCCCTGGTCGGCGATGTATCCGTCGATGGCCATGGCGATCTGTTTCATGCTTCCCATCGTGGCCTCCTGTCGGGATTTCTGAGTGGACGCCACGATTCCGGGGACAGCCATCGCGGCGCCGCCTGCGGTGGCCAGCAATACCGGGAGCATCATGGCGGAATTGAGTGTCACAGTGTGGTTGATCGTGGCTGTGAAACCCTCCGGATCATGCTGAACCACTTCGTACATCGCCAGATCATCCGGCAAAATTTCATTCATTAAATAGGTCAGCACCGCCGTTCCGGGATCGGATGGCGCCTGAGCCAAGGATTTTTCCCGCATCCGCTTCAGGGTGTCGAGGAGCCGCGCGCTGATGAAACGAAATGCATTTCCTTTCTCCGGCATGTGCATCGAAAGCCGACGATACTCATCACTGTTGAGCAATCCATCACCGCCCTCTTCAGTTGCCATCATGGCATTCACGATATCCTCGTTCGAGGCAAAGATCAGCAATGCGTCTCGCTGAGCGACCACGGGAGCAAGGGGAACCGGTAGGGGGGGGGCCGGAATCCGCACGGTATTCTCTTCGGTTGCTGGAACGGCCTTCGCGTTTATCAATGTCTGCCGGATCCAGCGAAAAAGAGAATCATCCCGAACCGTCAGGAAGATCGCAAATACCGGCTCGGGAATTTCGGCAACCGTTCCTCCCGAGGGGATCCGGCTGAACCGGTCGCGGTCGAAGCACAGAACCATGCCCACCCGTCCTGATAGAGAATCAAGCAGCTGGTCGAAGTCGGCTCCCATGGATTTGAAAAACGGATCCACCTGGGCAAGATGTCTTTTTAATTCGGGGATACCCGATCCCTCAACCTCTTTCTTCAGCCACATCCACAGGGTTTTCAGGTTGAGATCCGTACTCCCCGCAAGAACCGTGTCACCGGGCAGCAACCGCAGCTCCGTCAACGGATGCGGGCGGGCCTCCATCAATTGCCACAGCAGGCCATGACCCCGCTCTGTCTGGTGATGAGCCACCAGCCGTGTACGGTACAGATCTTTCTCCAACGCAATGGAACTCAATCCGAGACCATCGATCTCGGTCAAACCGCATTCTCTCAGAAGAGAGAGGAAAAGATCATACCCGGCCATCCCCTGTTTTTTACCCGGATCGTCTGCCGGCGTCGAGCCCAGGAGCATCTCACGCAGGCGGGCTGTAAAGGACATCAATCTCTCGAGGAGTCTCTCGGTACTGACATATGCATAGACGCCTCCCCCAAGATCAAGTCTTGAGGTCACCTCATAAAAACTGTTTTTTTCCGCTGATTCCAGCTGTTGGGGGGTATTCTTGGCCATGAACAGAAACACGACCACCCCTCCAATCATCAGCCCGATGAAGGCGGAGATCAATACCTTTCGCATGCGACACCTCCTTTTATATTATCGGCCATCATCCCAGAATTTTCAAGAAATCACGCGATCTTCATGCCTCGACGCGGCAGCGCAGAACACGGCGTGCGTTCAGCCATCGGGAAGTACCGAATGGAGCAAACCGCGGATAATCGGCGGGATATAAGGAAAGGGCGGTAGCATGTAAGGGGCCATTTGCCTGCCCCTGTCGCCATTTTAACCACCCTGATGTATAATATTAGATCGAAAATCCAACCAAGGAGCCATCATGAACAAAACGATCGCTATTCTCTTGGGTATCGCACTCATGTCCATCGCTCTGCCATCCGCTGAGGGGATGTGGCTGTTGGGCCAGATCCCCACGCTGGATTTGCCGCAAAAAGGCCTAGAAATCGATCCCTCCCAAATTTATTCCCCCGTTCGTCCATCCATCGCCCATGCCATCGTGCATCTCGGTGGAGGAACTGCCGAACTCGTATCCGGCAATGGATTGATCCTGACGAATCACCATGTCGCGTTCGGGGCAGTACAGAGGGTCTCGGCCAAGATTCAAGAAACGGATCTGATCACCAGCGGATATCTGGCCCGTCGGCCCGAGGACGAAATCGAAGCACCCGGATATTCGGCCTATATACTCGAGGAAATGCGGGATGTGACCCGGGAACTCTCCCGGTATCAGGAAATCTCTGATCCGGAACGGCGCCAAAGGGCCATTGACAGTCATATAACGAAAATAACAGAGAAAATTGAAAAAGGAAAACCCGATATCAGTGCCAAGGTGGCCGAAATGTACAACGGGAAGCAGTATATTCTGTTCGTCCACAAACGGTTCGACGACGTCCGCGTGGTCTACGTCCCTCCCGCCTCCATCGGGAATTTCGGGGGAGATATCGACAATTGGATGTGGCCGCGTCACACCGGTGATTTCTCCTTCATGAGGATCTACATGGCTCCGGACGGTTCAGGAAGAAAATTTCACAAAGACAACGTACCCTATCGACCGAATACCTGGCTGAGAATTGCAGAAAAAGGCCTGAAAGAAGGCGATTTCACCTTCATCATCGGATACCCCGGCAGCACCACGCGGTACCGGACCTCCCACTCGGTGAAACACAACTTCTCCTATTCTTATCCTCGTTCCATCGCGCTTTTCAAAAAAACCATCGCGTTGCTCGATGCCTTCTCCAATGATTCCACCACTGCCCGGATGAAACTGGCCGGATTCAGCAAGGGACTCAACAACGTCCTGAAGAACTATCAAGGCCGAATGGAAGCTGCCGAGAGAAGCGGTCTTCTCGAAAAAACAGAAATCATGGAGAGGGAGTTGACCGGTTTCCTGGGCGGAGATGCTTCGCTGGCGAGCAAGTACGGGAAGACGCTGCCCGCCATCGAAAAACTCTATAGCACCCTCTCCCACACCCGTGAACACGACGTCACAATCGATCTCTTCTACCGTTTTTCGGGACAGATGGCAAGCATTGCCACGCGGCTTTACCAGGTGGCCAAGGAGCGCGAAAAACCAAAGAAAGAGAGGGATCCCTTTTTCTCCGAAAAAGATATCGACCGGGAGGCTTCCCGGCTTCATTTCCGCTACCTAAGCTACTATGAGCCTGCGGACAAAGCCCTGCTCAAGCGCACACTCGCTCAGGCCGGTGCCCTGCCCGAAGACCAAAAAATTCGCGGACTGGACTCTATCTTTAAAACAAAAATGCCCATCGAAGCCTTCATCGAAGAGCTCTATGAGGGCACCCGGCTCAAGGACGTCGAATACACCCGCACCCTTTACAAGAAAAGCTCCAAGGAATTGGAAGCACTGAATGACCCCTTTATCCTTCTGGCACAGTGGCTCTATCCGGAGATGGAACTCAAGCGTAAGCGCGACAAGGCGTTCGGAGCCAAGATCACCGCATTGAGGAAGATGTATATCGACGCACTGCTGGCCTGGAAGGGGAAGGAGATCTATCCGGATGCCAACAGCACGATACGCTTCACATACGGTAGAGTAGAGGGCTATACCCCGAGAGACGCCGTTCGCTACACCCCCTTCACCACGCTGGGTGGTGTCCTTGAAAAGGAGACCGGACAGGAACCGTTCATTGTTCCGGATAGACTGAAGAAACTCCATGGGAAAATGGATTTTGGCCGCTGGGCGCACCCCGCGTTCCAGGATGTCCCCGTGGCCTTCATCCACAAGTGTGATATCACCGGGGGCAACAGCGGCAGCCCGGTTCTCAACGCCCGTGGCGAACTGGTCGGTATCGCCTTCGATGGCAACTACGAGGCCATGAATTCCGACTGGCAATACGACCCGGAACTGCAGAGAACCATTTCGGTGGATATTCGCTACGTTCTCTTCGTCACGGAGAAATTCGCAAACGCCGGATTCATCCTGGAAGAAATGGGAATCCACTGAGCCGGTTCTTCAACCTATTTGATCCAGACGATCGGGCACCGTGTCGCCGGGGAACGGACCCAATCCGCAACACAGAGATTTCCACAACACCGGAAAAAAATGTTGAAAATCTCCACAGGGATATTTTCCGTCAAACCCTCCACATTTCCACAGATGATCGAAATCATCAAAGGGGCTTGATGCTTTCGACTATGTTGGTAAACGGGATTTTATACTTCGCCTCGCTTCCGGCCACGTTTCTCTGCACGAGAAGCGCCACCCCCCTGGGTGTCTGCACCAGGATGGCATCAATACGCCAGCGCGCGCCGCGCACCACACCATACCCCGTGAACGGTGCGAAAGAAAGTCCTTTTCTTGTAAACCGCTTCCACTGCCGCGTGGCCTGATAGTTGCGGACCTGCCCTCCCAGATGCCTGGGATAGAGAGACACGGCCTGCTGGATGGACCGGACATTCGCCAGCGCTTTGAACATGGCAAACGCACCCCCATCCGGTGACATGGCCTGGATCACACCGCGCTGCCGGTTTACCTTCCAGTGGTCGGGGAACCAGATCGAAACCCCGCTGGCACCGTGATTGAACTTGACAGGCCACAGCAAGGTCGTCATGAAAAACAGTAAAATGCTCCAAGCAAACCGTTTCATCAGAACACCTCCTGTTGACGATCTTTCTCTTTGCCAGGCGGCCCATCCCCCGAAGAATCCATGACCCCAAAGGGATGGTTCGGGAAATGTCGATTTCTTCCGAAATCGGATGACCTCCTGATATGACATAGTCTCCATTGAGCTATGCGTTTCATCAATGCTTTTTCGATTTGCTTCTTCTCGGTCGAGGTGACTTTGGATTCATCTCCTCGATCAGGGCGTCAATTTTGCCGGAGAGATTCAGCAGATGCTGGTTGAGCAATTCAAAGTCGTTTTCGGCAAGATAATCGACGGCAAGCGCGATGTACAACTTGTTCCGCACCTCGGCACAGGACACTTTGGCGATCCCTAGATGTTTGAGAAACTCGATGTCGTCGCCCTTGGCATAGCCTTCGACAATGAGGGAGCTAAGCGATACGATCGCATTGCGAATCCGTTCACGAAGGCTTGTATCCTCGGCCATCTTCCCCATGGAGGTCAATTTATAGATCTCCCTTGTGATTTGCATACTGAGCTTCCAGATCTCAAGTTCTTCGAATCGTCTCTCTTTCATCATCTCGAAATGTCATTGTATCAAATGCATCATTTTTTTTCTTCCTGTTCCCCGCAATGCCTTTCTTTGAACACCAGGCCGGGCAAGACCTGAATGGCCCCCCAGCCGGTACGCTGAACTCGCCCCGGTGTAACCTCATCGTCACTTCAGCCCGCTGGCGTACCCTATCCGGGCAGATCATAAAGATGCCTCTGGAAAAAAGAGTCCGCGCTGAGCCATCAACGCTTTTTTTCAAAGATCAACTCAAAGTAGGTGGCCAAGCCGTAACCGCCCACCGAAGGTGAGAAGATCTGCACCAGTCTCCACCCCTCCGCCGCATGTTCTTCAATGATACGTCTGTGGTTCTCTCTGGGCCGCTTGCGCCAGTACGAGAGCTTGATCCTGACAAATTTGTATTCAAACATGGAGACGCCTCCTTTGGCTTATTTGGCAACACCATCGGTAAATACCGTGAACGTTCTGTCATCATCGCGCTTTGGGCAAAGAACCGGGGTCACAACGCCTCCACCTTCAATCGTTTCCAGACCACATCGGATCCACCCAGCTCAAACCAATCGATTCCCTCCGATACCATGTCAAATTTCAGCCAGAACACACCCTCATGTGGAAACGGCGGCAAATCGATGATCAGGGTATCGGACGCACCGCGACCCATTCCTCGGTGAAGCCCCGCCCTGGCGAAATTGAGTTCAACCAACTGCCGTTCGACGTCGTACAGTTGGGCGCCCAGCCGGACAATACGTCTTCCGGAGCGGGTTTCTCTCCACCAGTACCCTCCCCCGGTATTCTTGACGCGAACCCGGACCTTCAACGGTTGTTGTTGGTGCGTTTTACCCGGGAAAGCGAGCACCTTGATTCGGGCACGGTACCGCTTCTGCACAATGGCATTCCCGATCTGGGATGAGTCCCATATCTCACGGTAAATCCGACGCCACCCATGCGTTCCGATCTGATATCTTTCGGACCTGGCGGTCGGGGGATGGTCGGTGATTTCCCAAGTCAAACGATCCACACCGATTTTCCGGGCAAGGCGGCGGGCCCTGTTCATGTGATAACTCGTGTCGTTCCACTTGAATAGAATATACCGCCAATTGATATAGGGGACCTCCCAGCCTGCTTCGTTACGGGATTGAACCATCATCGACATCTTTTCGACGATCCTCGAGAAATCGCCTCCGATACGGTATTTGGCATAGGTCTCCTGGTCGACACCGTCAACAGAAAAGGTGATTTCATCCAGGCCTGCATCCACCAGACGGTCGATTTTCCCTCGATCCAGAGCCAATCCATTCGTGCTGACATAAAGAAAAATCTGGGGGAATTGGCGCTTGATATATTCCACCATGTCCACCGCCTGAGGATGGACAAAGGGCTCGCCGTAGTTAAAAAGGTCGACACGTATGAGTTGCTCTCCAATCTGATCCATAAGTGCAGTGAAATCCTCGAAGGGGAAAAAGGCGCGGTTCCGGGTATGCACGATTCCGGATTCTCGATTGCAAACCGCATCGAAACAGGACAGGTTGCACCGTACCGTTGGTTCAAGGAAAATGCGTGGCAAAATGTCCAAACGCTCCGGCCGCTCGGGAGGGGATTCACCCGGTTCGAGATACCTCTTGAGCCCACACGGATCACAAAAACAGCAATGTCCCTGGTTCAACTCCCGACGAATCTGCCGAACCATGGGCGAATTCCAGATATCCAGAATCGAATCTTCCCCGAGGTGGCCCAGCGGACGTTCTCCATACGGATCGGCGCAGCCACAGACCACTTTTCCGTCAGAGAGAACCACCAGGATATTGAAAATCCAATCACATGTAAAGCGGTGCTCTCGATTGCATTCATGCCAATGGGCCACGGCTTGCTCGATCACCTTACATCAGTTTCTTTATCACCAGGAGGCCGACATCGTCTGACGGTGGCGCGAAGGAAAGGAGATCGGATTTGAGGGTATCATAAATCTGAGCAGCCGTTTTTTCCTTGGCGCCCTGTAAAATTTCTTCAACCCGGCGAGGAAAATATGGCCGGTCCCCGTCGTCACAGTGGTCCGACAAACCATCCGTATAAAGCAGCAAAATATCCCCCCTTCCCATCAAATTGATTTCGCTCACGGCGTACTTCTTTTTGTAGCCAAGACGGCTCTGGTTTCGTTTAAAATCGATGTCATCCCGAGACGGCATGGTACCGATGGGTGGGAAACGCACGACACGATCGGAGCATATGGTCATCAATTTATTGTAACTGTGTGAAAACACGACCGGATCAGGATGACCGGCGGAAACAAAATGAAACATCCCGCTCTGATGTATCTCTCCATATATCATGGTGATGAACTTAGAAATGCTTGAGGAATTGAAAAAGCGGGTGTTTATGTTCTCAAACAGCTCCGTGGTCACCTCACCCCACATAGAGAGCTCGTATCGAACCCCCAACAAAAACGCCTGATGAAGCATGGCCGCCATCAGGGCGTCCGTGATCCGGTGACCCGACACATCGGCGATCAACATACCGGCTTTGAGCTTATTTGCCGCCAGTTTCTCGGCCATCCATTCTCTGCCGGAATTCTTCGCGGCCTGAATTCTTCGATCTAGGTCAAACCGTCGATTGAAATCCACGTACACCAGATGATCCCCACCGATCACACCGTTTAGCGGCGTGGTTCCGCCAAACATGTCGATTCCTTCGAGGCGGGGAATGTCTCCCGAAGATGGCTTCAGATAGCGAATGATTTCCTCGAAATTTTCGATTTCCCGTTGCAGAAATTTCAATCGTGGGTGGTTCATTACCTGGTATTATATTACAAGCACCAGTATTTTTAAATGACGCACCGTCTTGATTTTTCGCTCACGTTCGGATAATCTGCGGTTATGGCCGGCATTTTCAACCTGCCCAATTTCCTCAGTCTCACGCGTATTGTACTCATCCCGGTTCTCTTCTTTGGAATCGTAGACTTTACCCCCGCATTTTACATCTATCTTATCGTTCTCTTTTTTTTCACGGTCTCTCTTGATTTCTTCGATGGATTCCTCGCCCGGAAATTACATCAAGAAACCGAGTTGGGTAAAATCCTCGATCCGGTGGCGGACAAGCTTCTGGTCGTGGCGCTGATTGCGGCGTTTATTCTGAAGAGTCGGTTTCCCCTTTGGCTGGCCGTCCCCATCATTCTGCGCGATCTGGTCATTCTCTCCGCAAGCCTCGTTCTGTACAAGAAGCGCCATATCATCAAGCCATCCATCTTCGTGGGGAAAATCACATTCGTTCTATTGAGTTACCTGCTTCTGGTCTATATTATCGATCTCAATCCCAACTTTCAACTTTTGATACTTAAAAGGTTTTTTTCCATTCTGACGGCAGGTTTCCTCTTATGGTCATTCCTCGAATATTTAAGGGTGTATTTGGCGTTGAGAGGTACCCGCAAAATAACCCCCGAAACCGATGACACCCCCCATTAGAAGCCGATCGGAACGGCGGGATCCACCCGTCGAAGGGTGAAAGTCACCGGAGAAACCGCCTGACATGAATGAACTCTATTACTCCTTTAATAACTACCTGAAAACACGTTTCCCGCATGACAAGGTGCGCAAAATTCCTGTCTCTGCCGGATTTCCGTGTCCCAACAAGGATGGGCGGATTTCCAACCAAGGCTGCCTGTTTTGCGACGAATATGGGGCCGGCCCCATAGGAGCCAAGCAAAAATCCATCTCCCAGCAGATCGCCTCATTCATCGAGGCCCGCCCTGGCTGCAAATATATCGCCTATTACCAGGCGCATTGCAATACCTACGCCCCGCTGGGTATTTTGCGCCGGCGTTATGAAATCATCTTCGATTTTCCCGATGTGGTCGGGCTGTTCATCGGAACCCGGCCAGATGCGATCGAATCCGCCACCTATCCGCTGTTCAAAGAGCTGCAGCAAAGGACCTATCTCTCCGTCGAGCTGGGATTACAGTCCATTCATGAAAAAAGCCTTCGATGGCTGAACCGCAACCACAGTTACACACAATTCTTGGATACGTATAAACGACTGAAAAGCAACGGAATTCCGGTAATCGTCCATCTCATCGTCGGGATACCGGGGGAGTCCCTGGAAGACATGAAACAAACCATTTCGGAAATGAACCGTATTCAGCCCGCCGGAGTCAAAATTCATCTCCTGCACGTGTTAAAAAATACGCCCATGGAGAAGATGTATCGTCAAAACAGGCTTCCGATGATCTCGCTTCAGCAGTATGCGGAGACCGTGGCCACCCTGCTGGAACGATTGGATCCCGGAATCGTCATTCACCGTCTGACCGGCGAGCGTGAAAAATCACTCTTCCTGGCACCGGAATGGGCCCTGGACAAATCCAAAACGCTTGCCGCCATCCGAGGGGTACTGAAAAGGCGCGGCACACACCAAGGCGCTGGCATCGAGACCTGACAACAAACGGCAGCATCCAAAAAAGTCATCGGGTTACACCAATTTTCAATGATACCGCATTTTGTTCAGGCGTTTGAGCTGCGCTATAATAAGTCTTAGGAGTGATGATGAACAGCAAAAACACGCGGAAGATGTTTACTCTTTGCCTGCTTTTTTCCCTTGCCTTGTCAGTACCGCCGCTCGATCCAGCAACGATGGCCAACCCGGCGGATGAACCATCCACACTGGATATCGTCCATGGGATTTCAAGCCACCGGATTCTCGCCAGCATTGAAGAGCTATGCATGGAGAAGTATGCCGGAAGGTTGAGCGGCACCGCGGGGTATGACATGGCCGCCGAATGGATTGTCTCCAGACTCCAGGAATATGGTTTGCAGCCAGCCGGGGACAACGGGACATTTTTTCAATGGTTCGACAATCCCTACACGCTGGTGTTGCCGGGGGCATCGTTAAGTCTTCATCTCCCCTGTGGTCGCCAGGGAAAGGTACTTAAACACTACCGCTTCGAGAAGGATTTTCTCCCCGGATCCACTTCCGCAAGCGGAGTAGTGACCGGGGAGGTGGTATATGTCGGCTACGGCATCACCGCACCGGAGTTGAATTACGACGACTACAGAGGCCTGAACGTGAACGGAAAAATCGTACTCATGGAACGCGAGGTCCCGGTCTCCCCGGAACAGCATCCCGATCAATTCCCCTCCTGGCGTTCCTATTCCTATCATCAGTACAAAGTGAAGAACGCGTATGAACATGGTGCAGCGGGGATGCTGTATATCTATCATATTGCCAATCCAAATTGTCAGTACATCGCGGATTTCTACCTGACATATGTCGGGCCCTCGGTGGTTCAGGACCTTTTTCAGGGCACCGGACGAAAACATGGCGACATCGTGAAACGGCTGCAAAAGGACAGAAGACCTCAATCCTTTCACACCGGGAAGACGGTCACCCTTAAAAACGTCACCGAACATCACCCCGAAGGCCGGACCGCTAACGTGATGGCCCGCATCCCCGCCACCACCTCCGGAGAAGCCACCACCGTGATCCTGGGGGCACACCTCGACCACGTCGGTAAAAATCACCTGACCATGCCCGGTGCGAATGACAATGCCTCCGGTGTAGCCGTCATCCTCGAAGTGGCCCGGGCTCTGGCCTCGATCGCTTCTCCTTTGACGCACGACGTTCTTTTTATTTTCTTCGCGGCGGAAGAGCAGGGCGTCCGGGGATCAGAGTATTTCTTGGCCCAACCTCCCATACCGCACAACAGGATCGTCGGTTTGATCAATCTGGATGGTGTCGGCCGGGGAACATATCTCGAGGTTTTGGCGGGAAAAAAGGGTGTTCTTTGGGACACCCTCGAGAAAGCAAACCGACGTTTCGTACACAGAAAACTGGTTTTTACGCCATTCCACAATCTGGGTCGGCCGAGGCTGGATGCGGCCCATTTCATGTGGGCGGGGATCCCAACGCTGTCCCTATTCGCAGACGGCGGCCCGCCTCTACCATATCCGGTCTATCACAAGACAACGGATACACCCGACATCCTCACACCCGAAATCATGGAAGATCTGGCGCAGATGCTTTTCCTAGCGATACTCAGGCTGGGTGACACCTAGCCATCCGTTTCTCCAAGGCTCTGCGTGGGGATATCCAGCTCCTGGAACCAGCCATGTTTAAATCCGAGCCCAACGGCATACGATTGCACCTCAGCATACTCATCGGGTCGAAGCCTCCGATTGATCCCATAATCCGCGGCACGATGCGCCGGAAAGAATTGACTCATCAGACTGAGATGGGCTGAGCGAAACGGAGTCCGCGAAATCGCCTCCAGTACCCGTTTTGAATGTTCAGCCAATCCGGGCAGGATCAGATGACGAACGATCAGGCCTGACACACCCACACCCCGGGGATTCCGTTTCAATTTCCCGCATTGTCGCCACATCTCGGCGACAGCGGTCAGAGCATGCTCGGCATAATCCGTGACCCCTGACAGCCTCTGGGCCAAGTGCGCATCGACATACTTGATATCCGGGAGGTAAATGTCCACAATCCCATCGAGAAGTCCCATGACCTCTACCCGTTCGTAGCCACTCGTGTTGTAAACGACCGGAATGTGAAGTCCGGCTTCCGCTGCCGCCTGCAACCCTTCAACAATCTGGGGTAAAAAAGGCGTCGGAGAAACCAGGTTGATATTGTGGGCACCTTTTTTTTGCAGGGAAAGCATACTCTCCGCCAGACGATCCCGGTCGTATGTTTGTCCGTGTCCCAGCTGCGAAATCGGGTAATTCTGGCAAAAGACGCATCGCAGGGTGCAACCGGAAAAAAAGACGGTACCCGAGCCCCGATATCCGGATACAGGAGGCTCCTCGCCATGGTGCAAGGTATGCGATGCGACCTTTGCCATGCCACCGGCACCGCAGGCTCCGGTTCCCCCTCTGCTCCGGGGCGCCGAACACATTCGCGGACACAATTGGCAGGGATCGAAAAGACGGGTGAGGGACCGTCGAATTTGCGACCATTGAGTGGGGTCCAGCCGGTTGAAACGAGCCATCTGCACCCCTTTCGCTTTACCGTTTGGAAAATCGGCGCGGAACAATTGGAGAGGCCCGCTGGCAATCACTCAGATCCATTGGGTGAGATTCACAAAGGTCTTCAATTTCATGTCCGCTTCCCGGAGCCGGGCCGAAAGGGTTTGGGCGAGTCGAAGCGCAATTTTCAGGCCGTTGTGGCAGTCTTGATCGAGAAATTGCAAAAAATGTGTTCGGGAAATCGAGAGGATGATCACATCCGTATGCGCAATCGCGGTCGCCGAACGAGGAAGCTCTTCCAGCAAAGCCATTTCCCCGAATACTTCACCCGTTTTTAAAACCTTGAGCGCTTCCTCGGCATGCGAATCGACCTCCGCCTTCTGGGTTACCCTTACCTTTCCCTGGGCAATTACCATCATGGTGGTACCGACGCTGCCCTCTTCAAATATCAAATTACCACGAAGATAATTCTCTTCTTCAAAAAGGGTGCTCAAGGTTTTTAGAGCGTCTTCCTCGACGTCCGTAAACAGATTCAGTTCACAGAGAACACTGAAAATCAAATCACTGCTCCACGCCATGCATGAATTATAGCACTTTTTGCCACGGCTATAAATTTTCCCGGAGGGTTTATTGTCATTTTTTTTTGAGTTATATACAATAGGCACATGAGAGGCTTGATATTGGTTCTTCTGCTGGCCCTTCTTGTCGTACTGACCGTTATTTCAGGCGTTTTCTCGAAAGGCGAGCGATCGGTGGAGACCGGTTTGCAGGGCATCGAAAACGCCAAATTGGCCACCTTCGAAACCGACCAAAGAATTCTTGCCGCCGCCATCCAATCCTATTTGGTAGATCACGGTGAGTATCCCGATTCCCTTGAAAGTTTACGTCCCACGTACACCAGAGCCGATTTGATCGACCCATGGGGAACCCAATACACCCTGGAAATTGGCTCGACAACGGCCAGCTTGATTTCTGCCGGCAGAGACAAGACATTTGGAACTCCCGATGACCTGAGAAGGAGACTACGATGAATTTAAGCGACCAGTTGAAAGATCAGAATATATTCATCGCCGATTGCTATCAGACCACGGATGCATTTTACGCCGATTTTGCGAACTTCTTAAAAAAAATCGGCCATATCAACGATCCGGAAAAAATAAAACGGCTCTTCATCAAACGAGAGAGCGTACAATCCACAGCCATCGGAAAAGGCGCTGCGGCGCCCCATATCTTTTCACCCGAATTCAAGGAATTCACCATATGCATCGCCTTGATACAGGAAGGGATGGATTTTAAAGCACCTGACGGGCAGCCGGTTTTCCTTGTTTTTCTGATCATGAGTGATGACAGGGAGGTCGGCCTGCACCTCAAATCCCTGGCCCATATCGCCCGGCTCGTTTCGAGTACCGATATCGTCGCGAAGGTAAAGACCGCGGCAGATGCGCGGACGGTCCGGGAATTGATTCTCACGCAAGATCGACTCATCTAATGAAATTATCCATCCTGGTGCTCAACAGGGAAGAGATGCTCGAAACCCTCCTCGAGGGATATATCGAGATTGGTATCAGTGGTGCGACCATCATCGATTCGATCGGAATGGGACATATTTTGTCTTCCGAGGTCCCCATATTCGCCGGCCTTCGATTCATGTTCGCTGGCAGCCGTCCCTACAATAAAACAATTCTCTCCGTCCTAAAAGATGACAAAACCGACACGCTGAAAAACCTCGTGGAAAAGGTACTCGGGCCACTTGACCAAAATGGCAATGGAATCCTGTTTTTCATTGACGTGGCTGAAACCGTCGGCCTGAAACCAGAGATCACCTGAGGGGCCTCACATCTTGGGGATTTCACCCACTCGCTTCAATCCCATCTTGAAGAGTACGGGACCGATCACCTGGTTGATCGTTATGGCTGAGATGAGAATGCTCTGAATCTCGAGGCCGAATTCTGGAAAGCGTCGAACCACCTCCGTTAACAACCCCAGACTCACGCCCGCCTGTGTAATAAAAGCCATCCAGACGTTGGCGTATATCCGTCGATCATCACCAGCCAGCCTGCCACTTACGTTGGCTCCAACGAACATCAGAATGGCCCTGGAAACCACCAGCACAAGGCCCAGCAGCCATGCGGACTCAAGCGTCTTCAAATCAATCGTGGCCCCGGTAAATGCAAAAAAGGACACATAAATCGGCAATGACACAGACTCCATTTCCGCCAAAAACTGCTCTCCGTGTTTGGAAAAATTCTGTACCGTGAATCCTGCAGCCATGCAGATGAGCAAGGGCTCGAGATCCAATCCTATGCGATACGCCTCTTGGAGATATTCACCCAGCAAATGGCTGAACTTGATCACCAAAAAACCCATGCCGGCAATGACCACGGGAAACTCAACCTTGAGGTTTCGTATCAGAAAAACAATCGCCTTGGCCAGCAGAAAGCCAAGCAAAAATGCTGACCCAATTTCCAGCAGAAGCTGAAAGAAAAAACCAAACCGAAGGGCCTTGCCTTGAAAGAGAGCCGTTTCACCGATCGACACAACCACTGCAAAAAGCATGATGATCAGGACATCGGTAGCGACAGTCACACTCAGGGACGTATCGGTGTATGATCCCTTGGCGCGAGTCTCACAGATAATCGCGATGGTGGAAGAGGGTGAGCGTGCGACGGCAATGACCCCAAAGATGGCGGAGACGAGCAGTCTCGTCGCCGGATTCCAGCCTTGACTGAACAGCAGGTGGGGAGTAAGGAAATATATGGTCATCGACACACCCAGAAAGACGACCAGTGCCACCCCGGTGGTCAGAAAGAGAATCGATTTGAATCGGTCGCGAATACAATTTAATCTCAGTTCACCTCCAGCCGAAAACGCGATGAACGCCAGCGCCAGACTGTTTAAAAACCGTAAATCATTCAACGCATTCAAAGGGATCCAACCGAACACATGGGGGCCCATCAGCAAACCCGCGATGATATAACCCGTGATCCAGGGAAATCCCAGCCTCCAGGTTAGGAATCCCACGCAATAAGCCCCCAACAATAAAAATCCCAGGATCAGAGTCGGGGACAAATTTCCATCTCGGGTTCCCTGCCCCAGGTGCATGACGGCCATGAAGGCGCCCGCAAGCAAGAACAGGCTCATCATCCTTCGTCCCATGGAATGGCCCCTATCGTCTCCCCGCACTGTGAGGATTTCTTTTCAGGACACCTCCACCCGAGCCGAACAACTTCATTAACAGGCCGGGCGCCAGAAATTCCCCCATGAACACCGACAAAATGATCACCGTCACAAACCGATCCGTCCATCCGGGATACAGTAGATGGAAGCTGATTAGCAGCGCCACCGAAAACCCCCCGTCGGATATCAGCCCCAATCCCATACGATTCGCCAACGATGGTTCGATACACCACAACTTCATTCCCGCAAACATCCCCGTCCATTTGCCAAGCACTCTCATTAAGAAATAGAAACCCGCGATAATAATGAGCATATTGAAACGCGGGGACCAACCGGCGCCCAGTATGATCAACAGGATAATATACATCGACTTTTCGGCTTTCAACACCAGGGACATAACTCTCAACCGGTGCCGAGATAGATTCGCGAACACGACACCCATGAGAAATCCAGCAATCAAAGGGGCCTGGGCCAGCTCCTGGGCCAGACCGCCGGCAAACATCACCCCGCCGACGATAAACAGAATGAGTTCCATCTGCGAAAATCGCACCCGTGTTAGCAACACCACGATCAGAGCCGGGACCAGCCCGCTCACCAGAAAAATTCCAATGTGCATAAGCCACACCCAGGGATCGGTGGCCTGGATCATCCATCCTCCCTCCTCCGGAGGAAATATCAGAACGACAAGGCCAAACAGACCGATCGCGAAGATTCCGTCTATACTGCTGATGAAACGCAGCAATTCCAGTGCCCCCGCCTTGCTGATCTTCAACCGTCTCGATACGATGGCCAGGGCGGATTGAGCGGTGCAGGAAGCAATGGCTCCCAGCATCATCGAAACCAGGACGATGCGACTCCCCAAATCGGGATGCACGCACCCCAAATACCATACCATCGATCCGGACACCACCGCAAAGGTCATCGCGGATTGAAATGCCGAGAGACGTAGAAAGCGATGGGGTATCTTCTTAAGCTGCCGAAACTCAAACTGCAGACCGAACAAAAACCCGATCCAGGCCAAGCCAAAGATCAGAAAAGGCCACAATTGATGCCTCGTCTCGCCGTCCAATAGATCCAAACCGGAGCCACCCAGGGCCAAACCGATGAAGATGTACTCCGTGCCTGTTAAAAGAATCGAGCGAAAGCCCAGTGGTAGCCGACGGTTCATGAAGGTGATGCGCGTTCCCGCAATCGATATCACAGCCAGCAGGACAATGGTTAGCAATAGCTTCATGAGCAGAGAAAAAAGCAATGGGTCATTCAAAACCCGTTGTGAAATAAATCAAGGCTTTTGACTTTAGTATGTGGTCATCGGCGAATTTTTTCAAGCACCGAGGGTATCAAGCAGATGTATCGCCGAGATGTTTCACCAAGCCACGGGTGTAGCGATGCCTCGGCGCTCGAGTCAGCTCACACCATGCCTGGCTTTCAACCACCTGGCCCTTCCATATCACATGGACAAACGGGGCATGATTTTCCAGCAATCGCAGGTCATGGGTCAACAGCAGCACGGCGAAACACCCTCGCCGTTGAAACCGCTCCAGAAGACCCACAAGGCACGCCTGCGCATCCAGGCCCAAAGCGCGGGACGGTTCGTCGAGAATCATCAATTCGGGCT
>Ga0180434_10001824_pt1 | contig 29762 bp, 42 predicted proteins | sample SS_ome_7_FD_132453 | JGI IMG/M metagenome (GOLD analysis project Ga0180434, IMG submission 132453) | Hypersaline lake sediment archaeal communities from the Salton Sea, California, USA - SS_1_D_2 metaG | ecosystem: Environmental > Aquatic > Non-marine Saline and Alkaline > Hypersaline >... | reverse complement strand
GGAAAGATGGTGGAATGGGCCAAGGAAAAAAGCGACAATGACGCCTTGGCAACGCTCCAGCTCCTCATCGTTTCTTCGCCAAGCCTTATGGCTCACTTGCAAGAGGTCATGGAGGCTTCAGAAGAGGAAGACGAGGAAGACGATGGAGAAGATTACGATGACGAGCCAGAAGACGACGAAGCTGCAAACGTCTCTGAGCCAGAAGCTACATTCTCTCCGATCGAAGAACCTGTCATCGTTCAGCCTCACCCCGTGATCGTTTCGGACAGTCCTGAGGACGAACCAGAAGCCACGGTGACGCCAGACGTCGAGCCAGTCCCTTCTGACAACGAAGAGGAGAAAACAAATGGCTGATGTAGAGCCTCAAGCAAGCGAAAGCTTTGACGGAAACCTCATTGATGATGATGCTGCATTGGACGGCGAAGACTTCCCTCCGGAGCGAACTCAAGTTCCAGTAGGAGGAACGAAGCCGAAGAAGAAAAGAGGAAAGGGTAAAGCGGCAAATCGTGGCTCTATCGCTCAGGTAAAAAAACGTCAGTTCAGCGAAGATCAGCTACGCCAAACTCTGGGCAAGACAGATCTCGGCGAAACGATGGCGCGATGGGACTGGGAGAGTGGTAGCTACACCGCCACGGTTACGCGAATTCAGCCTCAGAGCTTCCGAGGCAAGAACATCCAGGGCTATTTGTCCACATTTTCTGAGTCTTTGACGGAGGATATGATCAAGGGCAACTTTGGTGGCGGAACCTTCGACATCAAGGTGCGTGGCCCTGCCCCTGGTGGTGGGCATAGCTGTTATCTAGATGGCGTGCGTGTGAAGATTGCAGGTGACCCAAGAATTTCAGAGAGTGACCCTCACTATCTGGATTTTGCCAGAGATGGTAGCGCTATGATGCCTGAAGGCTTTGCTCCATCGTCGCGAGATATGTCGCCCAGAGATCGCAAGCGCCTAACTCGCGGAATGGCTGAGCAAGTGCCGTCGCTGCCGCCGTTGCCAACTCCAAGCTCTTCACAGCGTAGCGACGAAGACACCGCTATGCTCCGGATGAGTTTGGAAACATTGCAAAAACACATCAGGGATCAGAGTGCTGAGGCTCAACGGCTTCGAGACCGTCTGACAGACGACAATTCGAAAGACGGGGCTATTACGCAAGACGCTCTCAGGCTCATCAAGGAAGCTGGGGAAAATGCTTCGCAGGCTCAGCAAGAATCTTTCAATCGCATCTTCGAGATGAGTTCGAAGAGCGGCGTTCCACCCGAAATGCTGCAGTCTCTCACCGAGACTCATCGGGCCGAGCTTCGAGCGATGCAAGAGTCGTTCGAGGCGAAACTGACGACTGAACGAGAGCGAGGGGAAAGGGACGTCACACGGCTTCGTGACCAGGCTGACCGGGACCTCGCTTCCTTGCGCGAGCAGCACGCTCGTGAAATAGAGCGTCTTCGAGAGGATTCGAGGCGCGACATCGCACAAGCTCGCGAACAGAGTAAAGGGGAACGCGAGTCGAATCAGCGGCAAAATGAACTACAAATAGAGAGTCTCAAGGCAACTCACGCGCTTGCCATTGAGAACCTCAAAAATGCCAACGAGTCGACCAAAACGATTCTTCAGGCAACGTCTGATGCTCGAATCCAGGGTCTAGAGGCTGAGCTTGCCAGGCTTCGCACTGACCTTGATTCGTCAAAGTCGTTGGTGGCCGCTCAGGGCGACCTTGCTGCTCAGGCAACAAAGCTCAAAGATGTCAAGGAATCGCTTGGTGCAGTATTTGCGCCTGATATCCCTACGATGCCGGTAGTTGCTGGCAGTGATGAGGAGGAAACTCCGAAAGGCATTTTTGGCAGCTTGGTGAAGCTTGCTAACACCGAGGCTGGTGCTCAAATTGTCAGAACAGTTTTGGAGAACATGGGTGGTGGTGGAGCACCTGGCCAAGCCCCATATTTGCCATCTCCGTACCCGCCACAACCAGCATATCCGCAGCCGGGTTACCCACCGCAACCCCCAATGTATCCACAACCAAGCTACCCACCTGGATACGAAGATGTTGAAGGTGTTGAAGTCCCGTTGGAGGAGGATGAGGTTGTGGAGGCTCCAGCTTCATCGGTAGAAAACGCTCCTGAGATAGCGGCGGGGACTGCGCCGGAAAGTTCTGGTGACGAGCCGTCACCCCCTGCAGGTCAGGACTTTTCGAACGTGCAGGTGCCAGAACACCTGGCTGGGATGCCCCCACAAACATTTGTTCAGATTCAAATGCTTGTGACAGCGATCGAGGATGGCATGAAAGCAGGGACCTCGGCGGACGAAATGGCAAGTAAAGTCGATGCTATGTCTGGAGGAAACCAAGCTGAGCTGGCCATGCTTGTTTCTATGCCGCCTGAGGGCCTTGCCAAGCAGTGCTGCATGATCATCCCTGAAACGCAGCTTGGCACATTTGGTGGAAAAAAATACATCAAAGAGCTACATGCCGCTATTATCAGGCGGATACAGGCCCCTCCGTCCGCTGTGTGAGCCACGTCACACTTGACTTTAACTAAGATCTTGTAGTATTGACAAGACACCCCCTGCCTAGCACGCTACCCGGCGGCCCCTAGCATGGCAGAACCAGTGGAGTTCGCTTAGTGGGCCCGTCTGTCAACGTTCAACAGTACCAAGGCACACCTCATACCATCATCAAGATGTTCGAGGTGGCCGACGGCGATCGTGGCCAAAAATCCTTCAAGCTCAGAGAGCGCATTGAAGATGTCATCCGACGCGTCAGGCCCAAAGATTATTGGAGTGAGGTACTGGCGGTCTATTACTGGGCATGTGGGCCTCAGTTCAGATATACCAGAGACCCTGCCAGAGTTGAGCAGGTAAAAGACCCTTGTCGTATCCTGCACGAAATCGATACTAAAGGGTCCACTCTTGTCGATTGTGACGACCTTGGAACGTTTATTCGTGCTGGAATAGGCACAATTGGTTGCCGATCCCGTCTTGTCACTGTGGGGTTTCGTCCGCCGTCAGGAGTTCCAAGAGGGTCAGAGACAATGGCGGGGCTGCCAATCAACGTAATAACATCACCACACCCAAGACTCCCTGGTCCGTTTACTCATGTTTTTGCACAAGGGTACAAACCAAAGGGCGGATGGGTTACTCTTGATCCTGTGGCAGGGCCCAGGACCCAAGCGATGCATGACCGAGTCAAACAAGTTCGGTTTTATGTGTCAAGCTAAAGTTGGAGGAGACAATGGACTGGGGAGCACTTGATGCAGACGGCGGCGCAGGCGGCGGCGTTGGGATGATAAATGATGACGCAGATGTTCAATTTGTCGGAATGGACAACAGCGGTGAAGCGGAAAGACCCCGCGATCCGAGAGATCTTCCAGACCCGGCAGAAGACCCGGAGTTTCGACGTGTCTCTCCTGGTCAATACGTAAAATATGCAAACGAGGTCAACATGCCACGGCAGCCAGAGCAGCACAACGGTCGCCCTATGTACCGTGTTTCGCCGGGGAAGTACGTAGTCACAGATCGCCCCATGCAACCCCAGCGCGGACGTCCGGCAAAACAGCAGTCCATGGGTGATTGGGATTGGGGAGAGTTTGCTAGCGGGATGACCCAAGCGGCCACCACAGCAGTGCAAACAGGTCTTCAGTATGTCAGCGCCGAAGCAGAGCGCGAGGCACGTGCTGCCGAGGCTGCCGGGCAGCGAGAGCTTGAGCGAGAACGAATGGTTGGTGAGCGCGAGCAGGCAGAACGCGAGTTCTCAGCCAGACTCGAACGAGAAGAGGCAGCTGCTACGGCTGCTGCCGAACGCCGTGCTGTTGAGCATGAGCAACGCATGGCGGAGTTGCGTGCCGAGGCCGAAGGGGTCTCTCTCGCTCCTGGCCTGCCTGGTTGGGCAATTGCACTGATCGCGGTCGGTGGTCTGGGAGCTGTTGGCGTCATCGCGATGCTGATGCTCAAAAAGGACTAACGTGATCGGAGTCTACCAGACGGGCATGGGGGGGACGGCTAGCGACGTCGTAGGCGGCGCTTCTGGTGGAATAAGTGCGCTCATTGGAGGTTTGCAAGGGCGGCAAGAAGGCCTTGCTGCTGCCGACAGCTTTCGCCAGGGCGCTTATGGGATGCTCGACGAGCTGCGCGAAGACAGGCTCTCTCATGAGATGGAGTCGACACATCAGCGAGAGATGGCTGCCATCGCCGCCAATGCTCGTAGCGCAGCAAGGGAGCAAAGGGAACGTCTGACCGCTGCCGAAGAGCAAGCCATGGCTGAAATGGAGCGTCGCCTTCGTGGTGAACGCGGCCAAACAGTTGGACTACCTTGGTGGGGGTGGGCGCTCATTGGTACGGGGGGGATTGCTGCAGCATTGGGATTGCTTGCTGTGGTGGTGAAATAGCATGACTTACGAATACATGGCAGGAATGGGAACACCGCCACCTGAGGGCAAGACAGCACAGGGCGAGCAGACCCCCGCTGCAAAAGGTGCTTCCGCTGCTGTTGCTGCCATTGCTGTTGAAGCAGGAGAAGAGGAAGAGGACCGCCGCATTCCATTCCAAGAAACTCCTGATGGAGGAGCTGGCGGGACGTGGTTGCAAGAATATAGCACCCACATCACCATCGTCTCAACGGCTATTGGCTTGCTGACCTTTTTTGGTTGGCTTGCGCTCAGGCAAAGGAACTAAGGTTATGACGTATCAATTTGTAAGCCCTGACATTGTAAAAAGAATTCCAATGGGTGGCTTGGGTGCTTTGGGGGACATCGAGCGTGCAAGGGTTCTTTTTCAGCAGGCTGAACGCCAATTTGAAGCTGGTCGCTTCAATAGTGCAGCACAGAATTTCATGGCTGCATATCGAGAGGAGCAGCATCCAGACGCTCTGTGGAACGTGGCTTTCTCGTATGAGAGAGCGGAAGCTTTCCGACAAGCGTTGAATCACTACCAGCAGTACGTGGGCATCATCGATTCTCGAACATGGAGGCCAACTCCTCGCAATACGCGCGCGGCTGCACAGAGGCGTGTCGAAGCAATGCGCACGGCTATCGCAGCAGCACCGGCAGAGCGTGGCCCTGCTTCCACAGAAAAAGGCCCAGTCGAAAGAGTGATAGAAAGTGTTGTTGGTGTTTTCACGAAGGGCGCAGAACCTAGTGCCACACCCAGAGAACCTGGAGTGCCTGCTCCTCAGGGCGGAAAACAGCCTGCAGGGGTTGCAGCAGAAGCTCAGCAAGTGGCCCGCGAAGAGGCTGCTGCAATTACCGGCGAAAGCATTGAACTTCCAGCACAGGGAGCCTGGTATACGAGCCCGACAACGCTAGCAGTTGTGGGCCTTACAATTGTTGGACTTTCAGGCGCTGGTTTTTGGTACCTTTTGAAGGAGAGGTCATAAATGGCCCTTGAAAAAAGCAAGCCCTATGTTATTGGTGGCCCGGCTCCAAACGGAAAGCTTCCAGGCGTGGTTGGAGGGGGCATCTTCGGGTATGCCAACGACACCGAAGGCATCTTCGGGGCTCATCAGTGGCCAAAAGATGCTGAGGGGGTGTTTTTCAATCCTTACGCGCGCTCTACTCAAGAGCTGCAACGCCCTGATATGGAGTGGATGCTCCAGCGGCGACCAGGGAAGCCACTGTTTCCAGGGTCAGCGGCTAGCGGGATTGTCCTCCTAGGTCCAAGCATGGGCAACGCCGAGGCTGGAGGGTCTCTTTTTACTCCAAGGATGCTGGTTGTTGGAGCTGTTGGTGCTGCTCTGCTGTATTGCGTCTTGAAGGCGAGGTAGAAAGTGGCACGACTTGCGCCTAGAACCGTTCGACCATCGCGGTATCATGTACTTCCGCATGTTACCGATGGTGAATATTACGTAGCGCGTTCTCCGGCAACGGGTCGCACGCGTTACATTTACCCACGCCTGATGCAGGAGCGGTTTTTCCCGATCGTTGATGGAGGATATTCTCCTCTTTCTCCGTTGGCTGACGCAGATGATCCGGCCGATGTGATTCAATCGAGCTTGTTCAGGTCTGCATCTGACATTGCGGATGCTTTTTCGCAGACGGCAGAGCAGGCCGCCAGGCAAGTGGACCAGCAAGCCCTCGCTCAGCAAGCACGTAGTGCTGGAGCCAACATCAACCAGCTTGTCAGCAGGCAGCAAATGTTGCAAAGCGCGTCTGCAGGACGAACGGTTTTGTTTGTTGGGGCTGGAGCACTTGGGGCCCTCGCCCTGGGCTGGCTCATGTGGGGTCGGAGGTAGACATGGCAACCAACAACAACGCGTATAACGCTGGGATGAGCGCCAAGATCGTTCATCCAACACCAAAATGGGTGTGGTTGCTCATGGGATCGTCAGCGCTGTTGGCCTTTGCTCTTTGGCGTGATGGCAACAGCCAGCGAAATCCATTGCCGCCATGGCCTGGGATTGGTCCAGTACCGTCAATGATACTTGGTTATCCTTGGTGGGCCGGTCCTCCGGTCCTGTAGGAGGCAGTCAATGCGACAAAAGTTGATGGTAGCTGGAGCAGCGGCAATCCCTGGATACCTGTATTGGCGGCATTACCGTTTGCAGCGTGCTCAGGGAGCTGCAGTAGAAGCAGAAAATAAGCTCCAAGCTGCTATAAATAGTGACGCCTCAAAAGAAGACAAGGTTTTGTACTTCACCGAGGCGGCAACAGCATACGCTCATGCAGAAGCAGAGTGGGCGTTCATGGATAAGGTTGGGACAGCAGGAAAGCTGGCCATTCCGATTACCGGCATCGCAGCCCTCGCGCTGTTGGCCAGATCTAGAAGGTAATCGTACTTAAAGGGAGAAGGCAAACATGTCGATTTTTGACGAAGGAAACGACGAGGGCATCTTCGGACTTGGCTCATTGGGAATTCCCAAGGAGGAGAGTGGGACCACGGTGACTCCAGGCGGAGCAAAGGGTGCTCCGGCAGCGGGCGGAGGAACGACTGCTACAGGTCACTTGGCAACCGCAGGCGGCATTGTGGGCGGCAGCGTCAACACGGCGCAGCGCACCTTGCAGGCTGCTGGTTTCAACCTCGGGTCAACTGGTGTTGACGGCACCTGGGGTCCATGTACGGCAGCGGCGCTTCGTGCCTATCTTGCCCAGCATGGAGAGCAAGCGGCTGTCCATACCTTTGGTTCGACGTTGGTAGGACGAGCGCGCTCGACGACGGGGACGTGCAGTGCTCGACAGCCTGCATCGGGGACATCGGCAGCAGCAGCAGCAGCTGCTGCCACTGCCGCAGCTACTGCCGAGGAGCTTGCTCCTGAGGAAGCAAGCATCCTGAGCATCCCTGGCATTCCTGGTATCCCTGGCCTTCCGTCGGGTGGAGGAGCTTTCTATATGCAGTGGTGGTTCTGGCTCGCCATAGCAAGCGCCGCCGGTCTCAGCTACTTCGGCTACAAGTACTACAAGGAGAAGAAGGCCGAAGAAGAGATGGATATCGCTGCAGGCGGTTTCTAGGAACACCTCATGTACGAGCGTCTCAGCGGTCTCGGGTGGTCTGAGGAGTTTCGAAGGGTCGGGGGTGCTCTCGATCCGATACGAAACGTCTTTGGTGGTGGTTACCACTGTCCAGGAGAGGCTCGTCCTGTGTGTTTCACCAACACGTTGGGTGATATCGCTGCAGCGGCGGGCTGCACCGGTACGTGGGGACGTGGTGGGGAAGCCGTCGCATGTGCTACGAGCAGTGGAAATCCAGGCGTTATTCGCTGCTGTCCTCCAGGGGTTCCTGGTCATGGGGCTTCTCCTGCTCCTGCACAGGCGAAGGTCAGCCTTGGCCCCGTCGTACAGATGGTCGAACCGACACCTGAGCCTGCACCATCACCACCTGAACAGCCTGCGGTGAGACCTTTAACGCAGTGGTGGTTTTGGTTGGGGCTGAGCGGGATGGTAGGCCTTGCGTTTATCGTGCACCATAAGTACCAGGAGCATATCAAACCCTGGGAAAGGCTTCCGTAGTGTATCAGCATCTTTCAGGAATGGGATGGTCGGAAGGGCAGTGGTCTGGTGTTCAGCGTGTTCCGTGTGGAAACATCTATCCAGCGCAGCCCAGGACCGTTTGTTTTGCAGACAACGATGTTGATCGTCGTACCGCGGCTGATTGTGGATGTACGCGAATTGAGCGCACTGGACTTGCACGTACTTTCATGGGCGAGCTAACGTGCACGACCCATCCAAGCGGTAACCGTGGGCATTTTTATTGCTGTCCAAATGATTGCCCGAGGCCATATCCTGCAACTGCCGAAGCTCAGAGCATTCGCACTGAACGAGAGCAGGGGGCTATTCCTGGAACTAGTGGTAAGGGACCAATCGCTTCTCAGGTAGTCATTCCGCCAGTAGAACAACCGACAGAGCCTCAGCCGCCAGCGCCGTCGGTCAACATTGGCCAGTACGCTGGTCCAGCCGTTGCTATCGTCTTGGTTGCTGGTGCAGGATTTATGGCATACCGGTTTTTCACGAGGTAGACGATGTACGAGCAAAAGCATGGGCTGGGCTGGTCAGACATCGCAGACTACCCCGCATGTGGAAATATCCCTGGTGGCGGAGTCGAGCGCTGTTTTTTGGACCATGTTCCGTCTGATCTCGCGATAGCACAGTACAACGGCTGTGTCCGTCTAGGGACATCGTGTCGAACAACCAGCGGGAATGCTGGTTACAGGTGGTGTTGTCCACCGTTTACTATGCAGTCGGTACCTGCTGGAGGGGATACAGCACGCACGTTGCTGTGCCAATCGAGCCGTCAAGCTCGGGGGGCAATGCAAACTGACCGTGAGCGTGCTTTGTGGGACGTTCAGAACCGCTTGTGCGAGCTTGGGCTAGACCCTGGTCCTGTAAGTGGCCGATGGGGGTCGCCATCATTCACTCCTGCAGTGCGAGCTTTTCAAGTCAACTCCAGGATAACAGCGACTGGCACTCCTGATGAGGTAACATTGCGTGCTATGGGGTTTTCATCGCTTGATGTGGCGCGAATGGCTACCCTTGTTGGACCACCAGCTTCGTTCACATCAGGATTCAGGACAGGAGATAGCGGTGCTCTGATGCTTCCGCTTTTGATCGCCGGTTCTTTGGCAGCTGGTGGATTACTCCTTTTCGGAGTTCACAAGTTCACAGAGAAGAGGTAGTCAATGTACCATGCAAACCCTTGGTGGCTTCTCCCTGCGGTAGGCCTGGCATTGCTTGGGACTGGCGGTGCTGTAGGAGCTTATTTGAGTCAGCCTTCGCAAGGGGTGAGCCCTGAAGAGGCAGAGCGCTTGCGTCTTCAACGTGAAGCTGAGGAACACACTCAAGCTTTACGGGTTGGCTTGGTAACCGAGCAAATTGCTCCTGTGGCCGTTGTTGGCATTCTAGGCGCAGCGGGTGTTGGTGCTTATTTTTTGTGGAAGTCGAGGACGAACGGCTAATGTTGAGCAACGCAGAGCTATTGGCCAGCTCCAGACCAGGCATCTACAGTGCTTGGAATTGGAAAACTGGCCAGTACGACTACTACTCCGACACGTTGCCACGACGAGGCTACGGCGATCAGGTCAAGCACCCGAAAGCCAGGCTTGTCACAAACCTCGTTGGAGAGACGCCTGAAGAGTCAGCGCATCCATTGCCGCGCGGGACACGAAAGGTTGGTTCTGGCGAATCTGCGATGGGGGAGGTCGTCGATCCGAATAGTGTGAATGGTGGTTTGCGAATGTGGGGAGCAGTAGCATTGATTGTTTTGATCCCAACAGCAGTCCTGTGGTTTACCACACACATGAAGCGAACCTCGGAGGAGTGATGTTCAAACCGCGTCGACGCCCCGTTCCAAATCCATCAGATCTCGCAGAGGCTGAGCAGGGGTTCTCTCGTTTTCACAGTCGGCCAGCAGGACAGTCAGTCTATCCATACCTAAGAAAAAAGCAGGGAGTCTGGAACCAGAGCATCACCATCCCTCGTCCTGACGAGATGGGAATTCTTGGCCGAGCCAAGACTACGCTCTACGAGTCTGACAAGTGGCACGAGCCGGGCGACACCATCAAGTATTACCATAACCACGGACGAGGTGTTCAGTTTTGGGAACGTCTTGGGACGCGTGACGAGTTGGTGCAGGAGCCCTTCCCTTACGAATTTCCTGAAGATGTTTGGGTTATCGGCGAATGCATTGGTCTTGACGTTATCCCGCACTGGAGTCGAAAAAAAGTCGCTGCTAAGATGAAGGGACGCAACACTTTGGTTGCCTCGCCTGACGGATGGGTAGATCCTCGCCGACCAAATAGGTGCTTCCTCGCTGTCCTGAATCGCAACCGCAACATCATCGAAGTGATGATTGCAGGCGGAAATCTTCGCATCACAGCTCACGGCATTGAAGGTTAAGCTTAAAAACCGTCTACAAGACGTTTTTTATACTTGACATCGTCTGTAAGACGGTCGTAGACTTCAGTTGCCTCACATTGATGCCTGCCAACCCCAAGGGGTGGGCCGAGAAAGAGGCTAATAAATCCCAAAAAGGGAGCAGGCATCATTATGTCCTTTGGTTACGATTTCAACTTCTCAGCTAACCCAAACCGCCGGTCGGTAACGATGGTCAATCCTCGTCGTCGTCCTACGCGCAAGGGTACAGCGACAACGACTCGTGTCGGAAGGCCCGTTGGTAAGACGCGTCGTCCGATAGGACGCCGTGAGGTCGTATCTGGGAAGGTGGTCGGAACTTATGGAGGCACGCAGGCTGGACCGACTCGAAGCGCGTCTAGCAGACGCACCAGAGCCGCGCGGTCTCCCGCGCGGAAGACCGCGCGAGCCACGGCACCAGCCCCGTCGGCTCGAAGGAGTAGCAAGGGAATGACGACTTACAGGTATGGCCGGGCAGTAGCGAACGCCGGTCGCAAGACGAAAAAGCGCAAGACCAAGCGGCGCAATCCGAGCCTGCTGCCTGCTCGTGGTGGTACCACCAAGGCACGCAAGCGCCCGACAGCGAAGAAAAAGGCTGCTGGTCGCAAGGACCCCAAGAGGGTCAGAGCTGGCAAAAAGGCTGCCGCCACGCGCAAGCGCAACGCCGCTGCTCGCAGTCGCGCTGCCAAGAAGGCCGCCAAGACTCGCAGCAAGGGTACCACTCGCAAGGCCACCACTCGCAAGGCCGCTCGCAAGAGCCCGTACGTCTACCGCAAGCCTGGTCGCTACCGCGTGAAGGCTGGCCCCCAGAAGGGCAAGCTGCGCAAGTTCCCGCGTAGGACCAAAAAGGCCGCCGCCAAGCGCCGTCCGGCCAAGCGCCGTGCAGCGCCGAAGCGCAAGACCGCCAAGCGCAAGAGCCCGCGCAAGTACATGCTCGTGCGCTACACCAAGGGCCCTCTGAAGGGCAGGACCATTCGTCGGAAGCTTTCGAAGCGCCGTGCTCCGAAGCGCAAGGCCGCCAAGAGGCGCAGCCCTCGTCGCTACGCCGTGTCCTACACCAAGGGCAGGCTTGCCGGTCGCAAGATCAGGCGCAAGTACCCGAAGAAGTACTATCGCAGGGGGTATTCCTACTACCGTGGTGGCAAGCTCATCAAGGTCAAGGGTCACTCCATTCGGTCGAAGTCGGCGCGTTCGCGGACTCGCAAGCGCCGCAAGAGCACCAAGCGCCGCAAGAGCGGCAAGCTCGCGCTTCGCAAGGGCACCTTCGTTGCCAATCCTGGCAACGGCCTGATGGCCTACTCGGTCAACCCTGGCGCACTGGCCATGCTGCCCACTCGTGAGCAGCTGACCAGCGTTGGTAAGGCCACTGGTGTTGTCGGCGCTGGTGTCCTCGGCGCATTTGCCGCAGGCAAGGCGCTGACGGGAGTTGGCGCGGTACGTCAGTACCTCGGCGTCTGGACTCCGGTCGCCGGAAACGTCGCAACGGGTCTCGGATTCTGGGCGCTCGCGTCCATGATCGATCACCCGTTCCTTAACATGGCGAAGCCATATGTGGCAGTCGGTGCGGGTGTCGCAGCCCTCATCAACATCGCCCGCAACCTCATCGCCGGTGGTGTCATCAGCCCATCGATGGCTTCTTGGGTCATGCCTGACGCTCAGGTCACCCCAACCGCAGTCGCGGCTGAGGTTCCTGAAGCGGCAGTCTCTGGCTTTGGCCAGATCGACGTCTACGAAGCAGCGCTTGACGGCCTCGGTGGCATCGAAGACGAGCTTGAGAGCGAGCTGGATCGTCTTGGTGGCGTGGGTGGCATGGGTAGTGACGAAGGTATCTTCTCTGGCATGAGCGCCATGGGCGCAGAGGTCGAGGAAGCCTTCTCTGGCATGGGTGCCTACGAGACGACCAATCTGCCGACTCTCGGTGCAGAGGTCGAGCAGGCTTTCGCCGGTGGTGTCGGTGCCTACGAGCAGGTCCCCCTCGGTGGTGGTGTCGGTGCCTATGAGCAGGTCCCCCTCGGTGGTGGTGTCGGTGCCTATGAAGAGGTTCCTCTCGGCGCAGAGGTCGAGGAAGCCTTCTCTGGTATGGGCGCGGCAAACCCCAACATCAACAGCTACTGGAGTGACTTCCAGTCTTCGCTCGACGCTCAGCCTCTGATGCCCGGGTTCAGGGCCGCGGTCCAGAACCTCGTGCGTAAGCGCATCGCCGCAGGGCAAGCCCTAGACGATGCCTTTTATCAGAAGCTTGGCCGCGCAGCTGCCGCAGTAGCGCAGCGCCGGTTCGAGGGACGCGCTCGCCGCAACGCGGGTGCTCCAGGTGTGGCGCCACAGATGGCTCGTCGGCTTCCGCCGGTGACCACCATGGCAGCGCCAAGGAGGATGGCTCCTGTCCAGCCTGATCGCCGCCCTGCCGGTGGAGCTGGTGGGATCGGGATGAAGGTGGCTCCTGCATCGGGCATCTTCGTCGAGGGAGACAACGACGGCATCTTCTAGTGCTTTGAAGCCGAAGGGCTAGGGTAGCTCCCGAAAAGCGGTTCTCCGACCGCCTGCCCCTAGGTTCAAAAATCGGAGATTGGCTCTGTCGGAGAAGAGCAAGCATGGACACACAGCGGGAGCCACCCGCTTTACCAAAACTGGGAGGATACCATGCCTGCAATCGTTGGCGTAATCGAGCGCCTCCATCAGCCCCTGTACGACTCGCTCGCGCGTGGCGCAGGAGCAAACCCGGCAGCCGGTAACACGGCTGTCCAGACCCAGACCCGTCTGTTCTCTGGCACCTCGCTAGGTCAGAAGGCCTGGACCAACATGAAGATCGCCGGCCAGCTGGTCGCCGACCGGACTTACAAGATCAAGGCGCTTCGCGTGCTGACCCACTTCAGGGCTGGCGCGAACACCGTGACCTTCGGTGCTCCGGCATACCTGGTCCACCGCCTCTACCTGCAGTGCCAGAGCCAGCTGTTCTGGACGCTCACCATCGGTGACAAGCCGCAGTTCGTCGCGGGAACCCACTACATCACCATGGGCGCCGGTATCTACGGCGACGTCGGTGGTGACACGACCCTCGTGGTTCTGAACAACGGTGAGCCCACCCACGCAGCCTTGCTGCGCCTCGGTCGGCCCATCGCCGTTCCTCCGCGCCAGGGCATCGAAGTTCTCGCTGAGATCTTCACCATGGGTGCTGTCGCTGATCACAACCTCGTGAACAGCCTCAACAACGCCGACGACATCTCGAAGGATGTTAAATACTTCGTCGACGGTCTGACTACGCGTGAGGTGCAGTAGGCAAGTAACCGGAATCATGACGATTTCGTCGAAAACCAACAGGTCTACTTCTCGGGAAGGCCGTCGCCACAAGGAACCACCACCCCGGTTTTACGTGGCGACGGCCTGACCATTCTGCTGCCTGCCTGGAATGCACGTGCCTCACGAGCCTCCAGGTGGAGACGGTTTGCAACGAACCGTAACCCCGCGCCAGCGGGAGCCCGTTAGAACGGGGAAAGGTGAGCGAAATGACAGAGCGAATTCATCCGGCGGTAGCAGAGCAATTTCGGCGCCTAGAAGGGCAGATTGCAGCTGTATCAGCTCGCGATAAGGCTCTGGAAGCTATCGTCAAGCACCTGGAGCGTCGTGACGTTCAGCTTGACGATATGCCTGGAAAGCAGCTCCCTTACAAATATCAGATCAACATCCCGTTGGCGTCTGGTACGCAGGCTGCTACGACAGGCACCGTGGCCACGAGCCGAGACGGTCCCTTCATCGCTCGTCGGCTGTACGCGTCGCTTCTCATTTCTGACGCGCCGGATTCTCCAGATCACTCAGATATGGTTGGGCGTTTCTGCCCGGTCACGTCGCGTGACGATCTGCAGTACGATAAGTGGTCACCAACAGCGCATCAGGGCTTGACCAACTACGTTGGACCGCCTCTTGATTGGGAATTCTCATACAGTGATGGTGGTTCTGACCGTAACCGTCAGGACAAGCCGATCAGTGGTGACATCCTGGCCAAGCACGACGAGGACGGTTATTTCATGAACAACGAGATTTTCGCCGCAGGGACGACAATCTCGTTCATCGTGTCACCTCTTCGGGCTGTTCCGACGGACTTTGGTCTCATCTTGAAGATCACGTTCGACGGCTTCAAGGTCTTGCAGCCCCTTTCGATGTAGGGAGTCCAAATGTCTAACAGAGGCGGCGGACCGAAGTTCAATCCAAATCGACCTGGAAGCCCTATGGGTTTTGGGGCTGAAAAGAATTGGCTTCGCGAAGACCGACCTGTCAGGGAAGAGGACATCAGACCAAGGCCTATAACTGGTGGACCAGAAGATGCTCAGCGTGTCAGAAACATCCTCCAGTTTTATTCCCAGCTTCCTGACCACAGGGTGATCTATATTGACCACACGGCTTGGGATGAATACCAGTTCGCCGCAAATAACCTCCCTGTTGCACTTACTCGGTTTGTCGTCCCTCCAAACCGGACGATTGTGATTGATTGGGTGTCGTTCCATGCTCGTGCTGTTGGCAGCTGGGAGCTACTTGCTCCAGGTGCGATTGAGCAGTTCATCGAGCTTCACCACGAAATTGGTGGCAAAGTTCCGCTGGAGCTGGAAACGGCTATTGATGACCCGGTTGTTGGGACAATAGACAGGGCAGCATACCCATTTCTCGGTGATCGGGTAGGTTCGACCGAAGCCTTTTTCACCATTGTTGCTAGCACTGGAAATGAGGTATCAGCGTATTACATCACGCGAGCAGTGCCTCCAGTAGCATTGGCGCAGATTGGTTGGCGTTTCAGGGGCTGGTTGATTGATTCCTCCATTCTTGGGGAGATTCTGGAGCAACAAAGATGAGCCAGGCAGAAGAACAACCCACTGCCGCCGCACCGGCAAAGACTCCAGTCGAGAAGGAAAAAGCGCCAGAGCCGCCTATGGAGCCGAAGAAGCAGGCTCAGGCTCAGGCAGCTCGTACCGAGGCTGCTCCAGCAGTCGAAGATATGATGGCAGCGGCTGGCCAACGTGTCGCGTCTCCGGGCGAGGCTGCCAATGCACAGCGCGTCGTGAGAGATGCGCGAAATGCAATTTCTCGCTTTCATGAGCTTCGTCGTCGTAACAACGCGATTTCCGCAGGTATGCGACGAGGTTCCTTGCCACCTGACGAAGTTCGTAAGATCATGGCGCTACACCGTTCCGAAGACATGGAGCGAAAAGGTGTTGCGGCTCTTCGCAGACTCATCAGGATCATCCTCGGTCGCGAGCCGACAAAGCAAGAGGTGCAAGGCCTGCTCCCACAGGGTTTCGAAGAGAGCCTAAGCATGGGGTCTTGGCCAGTCGTTGTTACGACGGGCCTGGTTGCAGCAGGTGCTGCAGTTCATTCGATCTTCTCTTACCTGGCTACTCAGGAGGAGAATATAGCCCTGCAAATCATGCTACCTGCAGAGCGCTTGCTCTACCGGGCCCAGCAAAATATCTGGGCAATCGCTGCTATCTGTGCGGTCGGCGCTGCTGGATACATGTATTGGAGGTTTGTACACAAACCCTCCGAAAAAGCAAAAACAAAGGAGCCGAAGGAGCGTCCGCTTCCGGAGAAAAATCCAGAAGATTCTAAGAATGTAGAAGAAGTGGTTGACGATTGGGAGGAGGCGTGAGCTGATAGATGAGGCTCTGCTGTGGGTGTCCGCGCTGGAATGGGTTGCTAGCGGTAAGGGGTAAAATAGCTAGCTCCCCTTGGGGCCGGTCCCGGACACCCTCAGGAGTGCCTCACCATCAACCAGGAGAGGCCAATGCCCAAACGTCGTGTTACCATAGTAAATCCCATCAGTGAAGAGGGAAACTGGACTCCACCACGCGGATACCACGGTCACTTCTTGCCTCAGGATCAGTGGGACCCAAGCGAGCTTCGTGAAGTAGCCGACAGGATCGAGTCGGGTCGATCAAAGCCTCGTAAACCTAGCAAAAAGGCGAGAGCCAGACCTCTGATGCCTGAAGGGTTTTCGGAGTATGATGACATGTATGGTCCAAGCACCGGGCCAGCACCATGTTACCCAACGACTGAACAGTCAGCTGCGATAAAGGAGTATGCTGAGAAGATGGCAGCGGGCTGCAAAGCGGCCCGTCAGCTTCTCGGATATCAAAAGAATCCAGTCGAAGCTTTGGCGATCATAAACCCCAAGGGACATCTGTCAAAGGGTGGCGGAAGCGCTTTTGTTAAGGTAGTAGATTTCATTAAGGACAACCCGGCACTCCTCCTATTTGGAATCGGATTCGTGGTAGCTATCTACGTCGCCATTCGAACTGGGCTGGTTCGTAGAGTTCCTTTCGTGACTGGAACTGGGACCGTAAGCATTCATGCTAGTGTGGCCACTCCACGATCTGGCACCCCGTATCAGATCGATTCGAATGACCGTCTGTGGATGGCGCGGATGCTCTGGGGTGAGGTTGCAAGATCCGACAGTCAATGGCGTGACCCAGAAAAACAGCGCGGTGGAGCGGCGGTCTTGTGGTCGCTTGTGAATCATTACTTGACCGTTGGTCGCAAGCGGGAGATCTACCCCAATTTGGGTGCCTTCCTGCAGGGATACTCGCAGCCCATCAGTTATCGCTGGGCCGACCCTGGTTCTAGCGTTTGCCAGCGCAATCCTTCTATGTGCACCGAGAGCAGAGTGTCGTTCCGGCAGAATCTACGCTCTCGCTCCTGGGGGTCGTTTCCACCTGAACTTCGAAATCTAGTTGATCGGTTTGTGGCTGGTCAGGTAGCGAATCCTATTGGAACTCGAACTGATTTTCGCGCTTCAGGCACTGGATACACCCCCCGTGACATTCTGGTTGTGGCCGGCAATGTATTTGGCACGAATCCGCAGGCACGGCTGACATGAGTTGCAAGCTCACCAGACGGAATCCTAGACGCAGCACGGTAGTTCGTGTCGTGGATTTTGCTCGTGAGCATCCCATACTCATCGCCATGGGCGTGTCGACGGCAATCTTCGCAAGCACCGGCCTTTACTTAGCTCTTCGGGGTGGCACTGGCGACCGCATCGTGGTTTACACGTCTGTAGGACGCGGCGATGCGGAATTTCGCCTCGTAGCCAACCGTATTGCTCAGCGTATCGGTGCAACGGTCTACCCGATAACCAACGGCCAGGACTTGCTCAACGTCATTCGCCGCCACCGACGCATTGGCCGTTTCATCCTCGTAGGCCACGGAACTGCAACTGCTTTTGTAAGGCCTGGGACTGCCGGCCTCCGTCGAGGAGCCGACGCGCTCCCTACATGGGTCGGCGTCCAGGCCTTTTCACGTGAGCTTGGGTCGAGATTGACGCGCGGTGCAGTGGTCGGCTGGGCAGGATGCTCGTCAGGTGCTAACCCTGGCCAGACCTCATGGGGGGCTCAGTCATATGGCTCATGCGGTCACGAAAGCTTGGTAGCCAACGTCAGAGACACGATGGCCCGTGTTCCTGGTATTGCTAGCGGCATCGAACATCGCGCCCACACAGCTCCTGGCCATGCTAGTGGCAACCCGGCTGGAAGAATCTTCCGTGTTGACACTAGACAGGTGGGCCGGTGTGGTTCATCGCTCCTCGATGAGCGATGGGGTAGTGGGGCACACCAGTCGACCGCTACACGAGTACAGTGGGTCGATGAGTTCCGCCATGCGCCTGCTGAGATGTGGATCGCTGGCGACGACTCCGCAGTGCCAACGCGGCGGGCTGTGTAGAGGTAAACGAGATGGCGTCAGACAAAAATTACAAGGCATGGCTCATGGAGGCCGCTCAAGACGTGGCCAACTATATGCACAAAAAGTCGATGGCGTTTCGCAGTGAGCAGATGCCGCCAGGCGCCGTGGTCTACTTGCAGCAGAGCTGGAAGCCTCCGCCTCAGGGACGTGAGGTCTCCATGATCTGGGCTCGTGCACGGAAGATTCTGTTGGCAGCTGATGCGCCAACGCAACGTTTTGTGCCAGGTAAAAAACTTCCAAAACTTCCACCACCTGCAGCACCAACTTCTCCTATGCCTCCGCCACGTGAAGTCCCGGTGATCACACCGACGCCTGGCAAAGCGACACGACTGGAGCAGTTTGTACCAGAGTCGGTCAGCTTGTCGAGTGAACCTGAGAAGCGTCCAAACAAACGCGGAACAGCAGATTACAAGCGTTGGCTAGACGAGGCGGCCTCTGATGCGATCAGGGCTTTGGGGTCGATGACGATCTCTCAGCCGGTCATTGCGCACTACCTGAAGAGGCGATGGAAGCCACGGCCGAAGCCAGCTGAGGTGCAGGCTATTACTCGTAGGCTACAGGCCCAGATGATCGTCGCTGCCTTGCGCGGCGTCGACGTGGAGTTGCAGCGGGCTTACGTTCGTGCGATCACTTCGAAGCGTCTGAAGACGCTCGTTCGCAAGATGCTCAAAGAAGCCCCTGCGGCGCCTCTTGCGAGTGAAGGTGGACTAACCCAGAACACTCGTCGTCGAAGCAACGTGAAAAGGGGAGGCCTTGGGCGACGTCGCTACGGTGCGCCATGGACCATGGAGTCCGAAGAGTTTGGCGGCCAAAAAGGCGACTGGCACCAGTGGAGGTGGGGGTTCATCTACTCTTATACGGAGCAATGGGGGCATCAACCACGCGAAGACGGATACCGATCTCGTGACTACTATTCATTGTTTGAAGAAGGGCTGACACCAGACCAGGCCGCCTCCAAGCTCGGTGGCCAACATCAAAGAAACCCACAATACGTCAGCAGGACGTCTGAAAATCCACAAGCGAACTACTTCGTCCACATTCCATCATCACGAGCCAATGGGCTCAAATCACAAGACTACGGTCCATACACACTAGAGCAGGCAAAGCGCTTTGCTCGAATCGGCTCGCAAAAGGGCCGATCACGAGTGATCTTCAGAGGCTCCGGCAAAAGAGCCAAGAAGATCCGTCGTTACACAAAAGGTCAGCGTGTGTTCCCAAAGACACGCGCACAAGTTCGCGGTTTTTTACCAGAAGAGAAGCCGCGAGAGGTATAATCGAACGAGGAGAAGAAAATGGCTACAGCAAAGAAGTCATCCCCCAAGTGGAAGCCCGGAGTCAAGCACCCCGTCACCAAGAAGTTGGTGGGTGGACGCGTGATGAGCAAGCGCGACCAGAAACTCTTCAAGACGACAGGGCATCGGCGCAAGGGCATCGGCGCCGCGAAAATCGCGGTCGCCTATGGCAAGAAGCCGAAAAAGGCCGTCGCGAAGAAGAAGGCCCCTGTCAAGCGCAAAGCTCAGGCCAAGCGCAAGACGGCCACAAAGAAGAAGGCCCCTGCAAAGCGTAAGGCTCCTGCCAAGCGCAAGGCCGCGAAGAAGAAGGCCCCCGCTCGCAAGGGCGGAATCAGGGTCAAGGTTCCGGCACGAGCTGCGCGGTACGTGATCTGTGATGGTCGAAATGTCTTTGTGGCATCGGCCAAGACAGTCACGACAGCCAGGGCGAAGGTAAAGGAGTTGCTCAAAAAGCATCCCCGCAAAGCCTTCAAGATCATCGACACCAAGTAGGACAGCAGTCCAGACAGAACGGAGTCCACGATGTATCCAATGACGGGGAACGGAATGCTAGGCCAGATGCAGTCATTGCTGTTCGCGCCTTTGACTCGTTTTTCGCAGTCTACCATGATCCATAAGTTACTCGCCGCAGGCGTTGGGGGGGGGATCGCCTACTGGCTTCACAAAAAGGGTCTGTCGGACACGACTGTTGCTGTGTCTGCTCTGGCTGGAGCATATGGGGCATCGATGGCAATGAATGCTCCTGCCGTGATGGGGATACCTGGCATTTCAGGCCCTCAATCTGGGATGGGAATGATGCATGGTGCGTTGCCCTCTGCCAATGTAGGGCAAGTAGCACAAGCGAGTAGAGTTCTGACGTCGATGGGTGTCAGGCCTGGCGCGCTTGCGCCGCCGCAGCCAGCGTTCCTTCCTGCTCAAACCCCAGCTGGCAATGGGCAATGGGCTGCCTTGGGATAGGCCATGGCAAAGCGCAAACGAGACTGGAGAGAAACTGTCGAGGTTGGGAAAGGTCTCATCGATGAAGTGTTTGGCGTCGGTGTTGAGGTGCTCCGCCGGGTCGCACCGCAGTGCGCCTACTGCGGTGAGGTATCTGTGCTCGCCTGCACGAATTGCGGGAGGACCATCTGCCATAGCCATGCCTTTGTCAATGCCCAGAGACCGAACGACTTCAGGTCGTATCGGGGGGTTTGCTCGGCATGCATGGCGAAGCATTTCTCCTTTGTTCGCGTCGAACCTGGTCAACCACCGAACACAGATGAATGGCCATACGAGCAGCAGCCATGGGATGTGTTGGGAGTCTCCTGGTACGCGTCGGAAGCTGAAATCGTTTCTGCTTACAAGGAACGAGCAATGGCGTGTCATCCAGACCGAGGTGGTGACGAATCTGAAATGAAGCGTCTCACTGCAGCTAGAGACTATATGTTCAACCGCAGGAAGGGAGGCCGCTAGCGGTGTCTTTCTCCGATCAGAACGCCATGGTAGTCGTCAAGTCCAAGAAATCTGGACGTGGCGAGCTGTGGCGCGTCTGTGTTTTTGTAGGAGGCAAACGGCTTATTCGCCCTGGCTTCCGAAAGGAGAAGGCCGCCATCAACCTTGCTGCGATGCTGGTTCAACAAATGCTCGCTCACGGTTGGAAGGTCACCTGGAAGGTGTTTGACAATAACGGAGTAGAGAAGCAAATAAATCTCGCGGCGCTTGGCGGTCGTAACGGCGCCCCGAAGGAGAAAACAGCGACCGTCGCATAAGGAGGAGCATCGTGGCTCTTAAAAAAGTTCATCTTTCGCGTCTCAGTCCGGTCAAGTGGCCTGTTGGTGGGCGGTACCCCCGCCAGCCGCAGTACTTGTCAACGCCAATCCCTCAGGCGATGGGCGACAACTACGAAACTGATGTCCAAGCAGTAGACCCTCGTGGGATGCCGCTGTGGTCGAATCTCTATCGCATTGGCTCCGCTGGGGCTTTGAGCCGTGTTGGGACTTTTGGTCCTGCGGCCTTCGGCGATGGAGAACCAGGCCTGCTGGGGCGCATGGCTCCTCTGACGCCTGTCATCCTGGCGTTGGCAGCCGGCGCTGGTATCGTCTGGCTGATTGGAAGGTAGGACAAGATGGCAACTCAAAGATCAGCGCTTTTCAGCGGCGCCAGTGCTCCTGCTCTGCCTGGAAAGACGCAGCCTTCGTTCCGTGTTCCCCCGCCTTCTGAGGTTATGGCACCGAAGAAGCCTGGCTTCTTCGCTCGCATTTTTGGCGGCGGGTCGATGAGTCCAGGGTCTGTCACGACCGTGGCAGTGCCGCCCAACGCATCGCGTTACTGCATCGTCGACTCTGGCGGAACCTTTTACGGCTCGGCCAAAAAGCTCGTGACGGCTCGCAAGCGCTTGGCTTCGTTGCAACGCAAGTTCGGCGCCAAGCAGTTTGGGATCGTCGATACAGCCGGCAACTAGTGGCCTCCCATGCCACAAAACCCGCTCGACCCATTTGCCTACGACTACGAGGTTAGTCCGTTCACTCCTTCCCAAGGGCGCAAAGGCGCCACCCGAGAGCTTCAACTAGGCGTTCACACCTCGGACCTCTCTGAGCTGGCGATTGCCTACGCCATTCAGCGCGCAGGAGTGACTCCAGAGACCGACGAGCCCAACTGCGGTATCCTTTTGACCGTTGACACGACGGGTTTGACTCCGCTTCCAGATGTTGATGCGCATCTGCGAGCCGGTCAGATGGACTTCGTCCTGACTGAGTTCGTCCGCGAGCCTGAGGTGGTCGACGCAATGGAAGCCGGAGACGCTGATAAGATCAGAGAGATCATCGAAAGGCAAATGGAGCACTGGGAGGGAGAGAGCGAAGGGGCGCCAGAAAACTATGTTGATGGGATGCTTCAGTATCTCGGTGTCGAAGGTGGTCAAAACATCCTCCCTGCTCTGTCTGAACGAGACGATGAGGAGCTTATCCAGATCGTTCGGTCGGTAGCTGCGGGTGAAGACCTGCCCCTTGAGGTCTTCATGGATGCCGGGTCGCAGTTTCGCTACATGGACCCCATTGGCATCTCTCGTCTGATCCGAGTGGAGGCCATCCACCCGGTCAGGATGGAGTTGATCGAATCGTGGGATGATGAGGTAGAGGTAGACGAGGCGGAAGGTACAGCATTCGCGTGGGATGATGTAACAATGTACGGTTCAATACCAGATCTCGTCAAGCTCTGGGAAGCTCCACCCCGCCTGCCTAGCATGGAGCCTCGCGTCATCCAATACCACGGCACCGACGTCACCAGGGCGCGAAGAGCGTTTCCTGAAATTGCTCAGTACATCAGGTGCCCGTGGCCTTTCTCGCAAGAGGGCTGACATGGACTACTACGACTTCCTGGATCACTTGTTTCCTGGCGACGACCTCGACGAGTTCGTTGAGAATGCTACGCAACTGCACCCCGACTTGCAAGGAATGCTCGCCCAGGTGTCTGAGTGTTCCGGTGTCAAATACGACTGGCTCGTCAACGCGGCAGGGCTGGTAACTCGCGGTCTAGCCGGCGCGCAGTGCCTTTGGTTCTTGCATGGGGTAGAGGGGGATCTCGAAATATCGCAACCAACGTCAAGCTCTTCAGGCATTCCTACACCTCGTGAGCTAGGGTCCAATTCGCTCTATGGTGAGTTGGTCGAATTGATGGAGCAAAGAAGAAGGCAGGTTTTCCGGAAAGCCTATAAAAAGGATGCAGACGAACCAAGTCCCGTTGTAGAAATAGTAATGGACTGGTTTACCGGCGTAGCAGAAGAAAACATTTTTTCTTCAGAAAAAACAAAGACAAGAAAAGTCAAACTCGGCCGATGGCTCCGCAAACAGGGCGCGTCAAAAGAACTTATGCACACATTCGAGACGCGCGGCCCGGACAAGTGGCATTGGCGTATCAGTGCACACCCAATTGATGTACTAACCATGAGCCACAACCGGCCATGGGTGAGTTGTATGCGGCCTGGTGGCGTGTACGAGTTTGGGCCTCTGACTGATATGGCGGCAGGGGCAGCAGTGTTGTTTTTTTATCGCCCCAAAGCAGACCAGCCGTGTGGAAGGATGATTCTGCGTCCTGCTGTTGAAAATTTCGAAATGTCGATACTTGGAGGGCAAACTGTTTACGGAATTGGACCTGACATAAAATACACGCCTTTGACTAAGATCATAGAAGAAGCTTCAGGCGTTGAAATGCCTATCTATTACGAGCGCTTGTGTTTTCGCGGAGAGCGAGGACAAGCTCTGACGCGCAACATCTACTCTGACGTTGACCGGCATCAGTGCAATCAGAGTCAGGAAGACTACGACCTGGCTTACGAGCGCCTGTCGAGTGCCCCTTGGCCGGAACCGCGTTTGACAGATGAAGAGTTTTACCCGACCGCGGTGCTTTACGCCGAGGAACTTCCTATTGAGGTCAAAAGATCAGGAACTTATTGGCCTGCAGTTGCAACAGATGTAAGTAACAATTTGTGGAACAATATAAAAACTAGAGAATTTACATACATATTAGATTGGCTTGATGCTGATGTACTTACTTCACACATTTTTGATGAAATGACATACATGGATATTACTGACGAAATTCCATATACCGATCTCTATCATCAGATAAAAGAAAATATTCAAGGTGAAATAATTGCGATGATGGACAGTCAGCCATCTCATATTCTTTTGTTTTCGTTTAACTTTGGAATAGGTTACCATTTTGATGAACATTCAGGAAAAGAAAACAAAGCATTTGACGAACTGGCTGAAGAAGAATCAAAAACACTTCTTAATACAACTTTTCATTACACATTTGACCCGACCGAGGCATGGCTTCTTTCTCCTTCTTCAAAACAAGAAGAGCCATTGTATAGCATTCTGGCCGCTGGCGGGACCACGAGGGTGGTTAGCACTGTAAATGGCTCTAGACGTAGATTGTTTTTCCCTGTTGACGGAAGACCAGTTGAAGTAAAGCAAATTATTGTTTATCCTGACGCCTATTACGAGGAGCTTCAGCACTTGCCAGATGTTGCAATTGGTCATATTATAATTCCGCCTGGTGAGTATGACTGGAACGACTACTTATAGGAGGTGTCATGCATATCTTTGTTTTGCTTGGATTGGGAGTTCTTGGTTTGTTGTGGCTGACACGCCCGAGGGAAAACGCGTCTGCAAGACGATTCACATCAACTGAGGCACGAGAAATCGGCACTGCCATCGGTATCGACTGGCGAGAGGCGCTCTTCTCGATTGAGCAGTTTCGCCAAGGCCTCAGCATCGAGCTAGAACACGGCACGGTGGACCCCCATACGAACGTGACAGACGATGACCTGCTCCAAACAGGTAAGATTGCTTGGGCTCACCTGAACGAGCTGCCCGACTACTACACCCGCCTGGCACGCATGGAGCGCGCTTACTAGACGTACGTCTCTTCATCTGATAGTCTTCACCTACATCGGCCCCATGATCACCACGACGTACCATAGGAGCGACCATGCTAGACGACAAGCTGCTGCAGGCAGAAAAAAAAGCCATCGACGCTAGGCGCGCAGCTAACCCTCAAGTTCGAATTCAGAAAGGGCCCCAGCACGATGGGTGTCTGAATTACCATGCAATGACGACCATGGGCGAAGTGGACGAGGAGCACGTGTACCTAGTCTACAACGGGGTCATGAAAGATGTCGTCATCGAAGCTGATCTTCTTGGCGATCAGGCAGTCTATAAATCTGACGGGTCGATTCCGCCGGTTATCCACATCGAATGTCCAAACTGTACAACCCCAGAAGACCGCCGTGCCTTATCAATTACGCACGGGAACAAGCACTTTGAGATAGAAGACCTAGAAGAAAAAAGATGGAAAGTCGTTACGGATGAAAACGGTAAGCCTCTCATCACAAAACGAGGCGATCCAGTTATCATGACGCGCCGGGTCACGGTCAAGGAGACGTTCTCGTGCCCATATTGCCACAAAGTTTTCCGCATCACCGACAACAGAATGAGCGACGCTTGAGGTGTCGCCATGGATATGTCGCTTTGCATACTGGCTCGGGACCAGCCTGAAGCTGCCAAAAAGCTCATCGAGAGCGTCAAGACTATCTCTGGTCTTGGCATCGAAGTCGTCGTCGGAGAAAATTGTCCAGACGAGGTGGATGCCTGTCATTATCGGGACATGGCTGACATCTGCATCCCCATCACCGATCGGATGTTGTGGGAGCAGGGGTTCGGTAAGGTCAAGCAGCACATCGTCGACCAGGCAACGCATCGATGGGTGATCATCGGAGATGTAGGCGAGGTATGGCACGAGAACAAGATTTCTCTACCCGGCTTCATCAAACACATCAAAGAACACCCTGAAAGTCCGTGTTTTCGGTGTGTTGTAGCTAGCGATTACTTGATCGACGCCGTCTTATCAGGTGATCATTCTCCGAGCATCCTGGCTGGAGACGATGTTGGTCGCGTATTTGACCGAAAAAAAATGGAAGTTCGTGGAATTATCCACGAATCGCCACACCAGCGTTACAATGGCCTGATCTGGGCCAATTATGCGCGAGCATTTGAACCCATTGTTTTCATTGAACACAACTACGGACACGGTAGCGAGGAGTATAAGGAGCGTAAGCAGGCGCTCTACCACCATCTCATCCACGAAGCTGTGATCGACCCGTCTCGTAGGCATGGCGTAGACCCCTACTGGTGGACTACGTACTGGGAAAAAATCCAATCACGATATGAACCAATGTCTTTCCAGGACTGGCGGAGAATGCCAGGGTCAACTACCATCAGCTAAAAGCTGATGGCTTGTAGCCAAAACATGAGACTTTTTAGAATCACATCTCGCTACCTTGGAGGCCTCACGGTCCCCGTTCGGCCGGTTGACGTCGGCCCTGGCGCGGATATTCCGCGCCGCGACGTGGTCAGCAGCCCCAGCGTGGCCGCATTCCACACAGACGAACACGTCGCGACTGCGACGGTTCGTCCTAGAGACGTGCCCGCAGAGCGGGCACATCTGACTGGTGTACCTGGGATCGACGAGAACGACTGGCACTCCGGTCAGTCTCTCCAGTCCGTTCAACTAACGCAGGAGAAAACCCATGAGCGAAAGCTATCCCATAACCATGTGGTACTCAACCTTTGGAGCTGGAGATGGTCATGATTTTGCCACTCGTGGGTATCTTCGAGCACTCATGCACGTTGACTACGTGGGGCTGAGGATGCCTCCAGCTCTAGCGTCTGCACTGCTTAATGTGTCGGATTCGGAGAGTCAGTGGATCACTCCTTTGGTCCAGCCACCAAACAAACTCAAGCCTCTCATTAGAGTTCAAGCAGGAGACCCTCGCATTGGTACCGAGCGGGTTTTCAATTATATCGATTCGGCCAACGGCGAAACATACGAAGGGCGATTCTCCATCGTCGAAGGCTCGGTAGATCCTGACGTTGAACAAGAAACTAGTGCGAATTTCCAAACCCACACCGAAGCGATCGTCATACATCACGACCCGTCAAACACCTGCCGCATCTTCGGTGCTCTCATAGAGCTTGACCGTCCTGAAGACGTGGCTTTTGTCGGAATCAGCGTATGGGAGACGAGTCACCTGCCTGACCCGGTTGCAAAAGTGCTTTCTGAGCTTGACCTGATTATTGTGCCTAGCCGCTTTGTAGCAGATGCTTTAGAACGGTCTGGAGTAGATACAAAAATCTCAGTCATACCGCATACCTTCGATGCTGAGGCGTGGCCGCGTCCCACGATCAAGGAACTGGCTCCGCGTAACGACGATAGGTTCATATTCAACTTCATCGGCACCCCGATTGAACGAAAAAACATCAAGGGGCTTATCAAGGCTTTCTGTTGTGCTTTTGCTGGACGCAAAGACGTTGTGCTTCGCGTCAAGAGCATGAATGAGGCGTCTCTGAAAAAAATGCGTGACGCGGCCATCGAGGCATCAGGCATTGCGTCGTCCGAAGTGCCTGATATTCAGCTTTTTTGGGATAAATGGCCCATAAAGAAGATGAGAGCATTCCACCTGGCGTCGGATTGTTTTGTCAGTGCAACGCGCGGAGAAGGTTTCGGTCTTTGCGAGTTCGAGGCCAAGCTTTGCGGAAATCGCGTCATCACCACCGATTTTGGTGCTGCGCCCGAGATTTGCAGCCAAAACGATATCGTTGTAGGCTGCAATGAGGTAGAAGTCTTTGGGATGGAAGGCATCGGGCCATACGAAGTAGACCAACTCTGGGCTGATCCTGATGAGGAGGCTCTTGTCGCAGCGATGCAAAGAGCCGCAAAGGAAATGATCCCAAAAAGTGTTCACGAATGGGACATGTTTCACGCTATTCATGGCCCAGGCGTGGTTGGCAAGCAATTAGCCAATAACCTAAAAGACATTCGTCGTGAGGTACGAGATGAGTAACGGAAATGAAAGAGCGCCACGAGTAGATATGCCTCGTGACGAAATAACCATTAGACTAAGCAAGAGGTCTGATGAAAACGATAAGCTATTTCTGATTGGCACACCGAGTTTGCCTGCAACTGTAAATCTGGCTGATTGCTTTGTCATTGTCTTCACGGATGATCGACCATGTTTGGTTATTCGCCGAAAAGCTTTATCAAAACGTGAAGGCAGGGAAGTCTCGATCGAGGAGTAGCATGCGTTGTTTTTTTATCGGACAAGTTTCTGGGTATCACTCCTATAACGTTGTTAGCAAGGGGCTCATCAGGGGGTTGCTTGCAGGGGGAGTCGACGTCGTTTGCTACGACGCATCATGGAATGGTTCAGAAGACCACACTGATCCATTTCTGCTCAGTTTTTCGAAGGACCGATTGACCTGGGTGGGTAAGAACACCTACGACAAAGCTGTTTCAGGTCAGCAAGTTGACCAAGACCTCGGTTCCGTAGTCTTAGCCCTAAACCCGACGGTAGAGACGCTCAAGCTGCGCAAGTACGGCTTTGTCATGGCCGGGTTTCACGTTGGGGACGTCGACAAGGTGCCCTACAACTGGAAAAAGGTGATGAATGAAGAGGACGCCGTCATCGTTCCTTCCAGGTGGATGCAGAGCGTAGTCGAAAATTCCGGTGTCACCACTCCGATTGTCGTTGCCAACCACGGCGTCAACCCAGTTTTCGAGCCTGATACGACCGTAGAATTCAACGATTCACCATCGGCGCCGTTCATCATGCTGCACCCATGCTCGTCGGTTTTCTACCCTGAGCGCAAGGGGACGCCGCAGCTCCTCGAAGCTTTTACTCGTCTTGTCGACGAGAAAGAAAACGTCTTGCTGCGCCTGATGATCGGAGTCAAGACCAAACCTATCAAGAAGCTGCTCAAGACGTTGCCTGACCACGTCATGGGACGAATTCAGGTTCTCATGCAGGGGGGTGGGCACGACGCTCAGGCGATGGCCTCAGCCTATCATCGAGTTCATCTACTCGTGGCTCCTAGCAGGGCTGAGGGATTTGGTATTACACCAATAGAATCACGGGCATGCGGAACGCCTGTCGTACAAACTTTTTGCACAGGGCACGCAGATCATGCTCCTGATGAGATGGACATGATGCTCCTTGCACGTGCCCTCGGCATCATCGTAGTCCCACATGGCCCCCTCGCGCCGGCATGGGGGGGCGGGTTTGGCAAAGCGCCCACCGTCGAGGCTGAGTGGATCTACAGAGCCATCCAGACCGCAATGCGCCAGCATTCGACGCTCAAGCGTGCTGCCATGCTCAATGCTTCAAAGGTCCGCAAGGAATGGTCCTGGGAAGCCAGGACGGAGCCGCTCGTGGCGTGGATCAAGGCAACCGAGGCTTTTGCTGCTTGATGCCGCGGGTCTTCAAGAACCCGAAAGCCATATTTGGTGCGTCTGCAAGACGCAGCACAGAGCCAGTCGCAACTCTCTGCTTAGAGCCTTCGCCTGAAAAGACCGACATTTACCACCCTTACAGGACACCTCGGGCAATGGACCTGGAGCGGGTGCGTCGTGAGGTGGCTCGGATAGAAGGCCTACGCAAAGCCGCAATTGCAATAGGCGGAATTGAATGGATACCACTTCGGGGTAGTGGCGGGAGTGCTGCTTCTCTCGACTTATCGCCGATTCCGATCCAGATACAAAGCAACGCTACGATTACGCTTAATAACAATGACAATTTTCTTAATTCACCGAATTATCATCATGATGCGGTGGAACACGTTCTTGAAGAATCCTGTGAGAGTTTGGAAAGAGCTTCTATAATACATTACATCGATGGGCTGTGTACTCGCGATGTTCTTTGAACACGTCCTGTCGACGATTCAATTTTTTCTGGTATACTGCGACCAAATGGAGGAACAAATGGGAGAACTAGAAGCGAAATTTTTGAACTATCACGTGGTTTTGATGGCCGTAGCTGCCTGGATCATTTTGTGGTCTGTCCGCAAGATTTGGTCTGGCATGGATACGAACAAGTGGGTCAAGAAGCTCAAG
>Ga0180434_10001823_pt1 | contig 29764 bp, 28 predicted proteins | sample SS_ome_7_FD_132453 | JGI IMG/M metagenome (GOLD analysis project Ga0180434, IMG submission 132453) | Hypersaline lake sediment archaeal communities from the Salton Sea, California, USA - SS_1_D_2 metaG | ecosystem: Environmental > Aquatic > Non-marine Saline and Alkaline > Hypersaline >... | reverse complement strand
TTGGGTTCGTTTCAACCAATTTTAACTAATCCAACTAATCCAACCAATTCAACCAATCCATCATTCAAAATTCAAAATTCAAAATTCAAAATTTTTTACACTGCCCCCTGCACCTTACACCGTATACCCTAATCCTTACACCTTGATATTCCCAGCCGAATTGCATAATAATGAAAAACATGGGAAAAAACGATGCCAACACAAAAGTCTCCGCTCAACATCAGGGCACGCTGGGCACCTTTGCCGGTGTTTTCACCCCCAGCATTCTGACGATTCTGGGCATCATTCTGTTTCTGCGGCTGGGTTATGTTGTGGGAAGCGCCGGACTGGGATGGTGTCTGTTGATTCTGGCGCTGGCCAACGGCATATCCATTTTGACCACGCTGTCTCTATCCGCCATATCCACCAATATAAAGGTCAAGGGCGGCGGGGACTATTATCTCATTTCACGCACGCTGGGCCTCGAGTTCGGCGGGGCGATCGGCATGGTGCTGTTTCTGGCACAGTCGATTTCCGTCGGCTTTTACTGCATCGGCTTCGGCGAGGCGGCCGCCCGGATCGTGCAGCCGGACGCTGCGGGTACGCTGATGCCCCAGCTGATCGCCGCCGGGGCCGCGGCCGTGCTTTTTATCTTTGCCTGGCTGGGCGCTGATTGGGCCACCCGTTTTCAGTACGGGGTGATGGCCATTATGTGCGCGGCCCTGGTGTCGTTTTTCGCCGGCGGGATTTCGGCCTGGGACACGCAGCGGCTGGCGCAAAACTGGTCGTCCGGCGCCCCGCAGACCGGCTTCTGGGTCATTTTTGCGATATTCTTTCCGGCCGTGACCGGATTCACCCAGGGAGTGAGCATGTCGGGGGATTTGAAAAACCCCGGCCGCAGTCTGCCGCTGGGTACGTTCATGGCTGTCGGCATATCGATCGTGATTTACTTTGCGGCCGCACTGGTTCTGGCGGGTTCCCTGCCGGCGGAGACGCTGATCGGTGACTACAGCGCCATGCAGTCGGTTGCTTTGTTCGCTCCGCTGGTGACAGCCGGGGTGGTGGCGGCGACCTTGTCATCGGCCATGGCCAGTTTCTTAGGGGCGCCGCGCATCATTCAATCCCTGGCATCCGACCGCATTTTTCCTTTTCTGCTGCCCTTTGCCAGAGGCGAGGGCGAAGGCAACAACCCCCGGCGGGCGGTGCTGCTGGCCGCCGCCATTGCCGGCCTGACCATCGGTCTGGGCAACCTGAATCTCATTGCGCCGGTGGTATCCATGTTTTTCCTGATATCCTACGGTCTGCTCAATTATGCCACCTATTTTGAAGATCGCGCCGACAGCCCTTTTTTCCGCCCGGCATTCCGCTGGTACAACGGTCATCTAAGCCTGATGGGGGCCCTGGCTTGTCTGGGGGTCATGCTGGCCATCGACATCCGGGCGGGCATCGTGGCTGTGGCGGTGCTGTTCGCCATATACCAGTACCTGCGGCGGACCGCCGGGCCGGCGCGCTGGGCGGACGGCAAGCGCTCCTACCATCTCAAACAGGTTCGGGACCACCTGCTGGCGGCGGCGGCCGAGCCGGAGCATCCCCGGGACTGGCGTCCGCAGGTGCTGCTGTTTACCGGTAACCCGCGCAAGAGAAGGGCGCTGATACAGATGGCCGGATGGATTTCCGGCGGCAGCGGGCTGATTACGCTGGTGCAGGTGGTCGAGGCCCAAGGGGCCCGGGCCGTTTTTGAGCGCCGCCAGGCGGAGCAGGCATTGAAAAGGGAAATGCCGGCGGAAGGTGTCGACGTTTTTGCGCTGGTGGTCAGCGCTGCGGATTTTGACCAGGGAATCGACATGCTGGTTCAGGCCCTGGGCATCGGACCGCTCAAAGCCAACATCATTCTCTTCGGCTGGCCGGCGGAAACCCTGCCGGTGACGCCTTACATTCATCGCGTTCTCTACCACAATCGGTTGAAGACGGTTTTTCGGCACGGGCGCAACATCCTTGTGCTGGATGCAAAGGAACACCACTGGCAGGCGCTCCAGAAGTTGCCCGAAGACGAGCGCCGTATCGATGTCTGGTGGCAGGATGATGCCACCGGCCGGCTGATGCTGCTGCTGGCCCATCTGATTCGCAAGGACCGTCAATGGAATGAAGGTACGCTGCGCATATTAAAGGCTGAAGACCGGGACTCTGAAGCGCAGACGGCGGATGAATTTCAAAACTTTCTGGACGAGGTCCGCATTGAAGCGGAAGCGTTGGCACTGGACAGCTTCAATGCAGAGACGGTTATTGCCCGGTCTCAAAATGCATCTCTGGTTTTTTTGCCTTTTAAACTGCAGGGCGGCCGCCTGGTGGATCCCTTCGGCGCGCCGGTGGAGGCCATCCTTCGAAAGCTGCCGTCCACCGTGCTGGTGCTGGCGGCGGAAGATCTCGATCTGGAGGCCGAACCCGAAGAGGGTGCCGCCGCCGAAATGGCCACTCGCCTGGATGTGCTGGCGGATGCCAGGGAAAGGGTGCAGAAGGCACGCAAAGCCGCTGACAAAAGCGCCCGTCTTTTTGAGGCGGCTTTGGAGAAACTGGCGGATGCCGAGGCTTCTCCGTTGTCTGAAGAAACCTTGAAGCAAATCCGGAATGCGGCGTTCGAAGCCGAAGAGGCCGCGGAAAAAACCTCCCGGCGGCTGGCCAGGGCCGAAGCCAAACGCAAAGCGGCGGCGGCCGAAGCGGCGGCGGCCGGTGTGCCGGCGCCGTCGGTTTCGACCGAGGAAGCAGAGGATGAATAGGTTTCGAATACTGTGCAGGAGACGGCGCCATGACGGCATCGAAACAGCCGTATTATCTGGCCGGTGATATCGGGGGAACAAAAACCTGGCCGGGTCTGTTCACCGCCGCCGGCTGTCTTTCGATGCGGCGAAAGGCCATGGCGCACCAGCCGATTTCCGAAGCCTGCCACAAGCGCTTGAATGCAGGCTCACCGTAGCGAAGCGCAATCGCATCCGCTTCTTCGGTTTTCATGCCGCTGAGGACGACGAAGCCGCCGGGGCGGGTAAGCGATAAGATATTGTCATACAGGACATGCAGCGTCGGTGGCCGGAGGTTGGCGGTGATCAGGTCAAAAGGACCTTTCGGGCCGTTCAGCGGACCGTCCTGTATCTTGAGGCGTTTTTCGAGCTGGTTGAGGGTGGCGTTCACCCGTGCCTCGTGCCGGGCGCAGGCATCGCGGTCCAGGCCGATGCCTTTTTCGATGCCCATCTTCAGCGCGGCCAGGGCCAGGATGCCGCTGCCGGTGCCGATGTCCAGCAGATGGGTTTGAGGGTTCAGGATATTTGCTGCCGATGGCTTGAGCAAATATTCGATGCCTCTCAGGGCCAGGCGGGTGGTGGGGTGGCGGCCGTCGCCGAATGCCGCGCCGCGGCCGATGGTGAGGACGATGTCATCCTTTCCAGGGACAAACGAAACCCCCGGCGGCCGAATCACGAGGTGATCCGTCAGCCGGACCGCCGATTCAAGCGAGGGCTCGACAAAGGTGCATCCCAGCTCGTTGACATACGTCAGCTTTCCCTGTGCGACCAGCGCGTGCAGCGCGGTGCGCACGTCTTTGCGGCGGACGTGATGTGTCCGTGCCATGTCCCTTTCAAGATCCAGGGGGCGGATGCGGTGCCGGCTGCGGCGGATGCGGGTCATTATGTCTTGTTCCAGCATTGTGCCGTTGGTCATCATTAGATGCCATACTTGAAGATTGACTTGTTGCCGCATGTCATGCTCAACAATTTTCTGCTCTGGCGCCGCTGCGGGTCAACTCCACGTATGCATACTTTTCGTAGTTGACCAGGCCCTTTTTGTTCAGGGTGTCATCGAGACGTCGATAGGATTCCGGGAACAGATCTACCGTTGAATGCGCCGTGGGAAGATCATCCCGCCGGCACGGCTAAAGAGCCGTCGTGGATCAGTTCGCCCTTTGCAAAGCGCTGCGGTGAAAAGGGTACGAGCGTTTCCGGCATGCGGCCGCTCACAATAAATTCAGCCAGGCGTTTGCCGGCGGCCGGGGCTCCCATGAAGCCGTATACCCAGCCGCAGTTGAGGATAAGGCCGTCGATTGCGGGCACCGGGCCGATCACCGGCGAAACGTCGGGCGCCATGTTGACGATACCGCCCCACTGGCGCATGAGACGCACGCCGGCCAGCGCCGGAAAGAGCCGGGTGAACTTCCGGGCCATGTCCCGTGCAGCCTCAAGGGTGCTTTTGATGCTGCGGGATGGCCCCAGATCGGCGGTTTCAGCGCCGCCGGCGAATTCACCGCGGGTGGTCTGGTGCATGTAGCTCATGGTGTGCGGTGAAGACAGGGCGGGCCGCAAAAAAGGCTTTATGGGCTCGGTGACCAGCATTTCCAACCGATAGGTCCGGGTGGGCAGTTCAACGCCCGCCATCCGGGCCACCCGGCCGGAATGCCCGCCGGCGGCATTCACGACCAGCGGGGTGGCCACTTGCTCCTTTTGCGTTCGAATGCCGTGAACGCGATTTTCTTTTATGTCGACCGCCGTTACTTTCGTAAATGGGTAAAAATCCACTCTCAACCGCTTCACAGCGGACAAGTAGGCCCAGACCGCCGCATCGTGCCGGGCGAAGCCGGCGTCCGGCTGCAGCACGCCGCCGGCGGTCATGGCCGGATTCAGTGCCGGGATCAAATCCAGCACCGCCTGTTGATCAAGGAGTCGGGTTTTGAGGCCATAGGCTTTCTGAAGCCGCCGGTGGCTGCGGCAGGCCCTGTAGGCGGCGTCGGTGGAGGCCAGCACCAGGTAGCCGCAGCGGGTGAACATGACGTTGTAATCGAGCTCGTGCGACAAGTTTTCCCACAACTTAAGGCTTTCATCGAACAGGCGGATCCAGGCATGGGAAGCAAATGCGGAGCGGACCATTTCGCCGTTGCGTCCGCTGGCGCCGGCGCCGGGATAGCTCTTGTCAAACAGGGCGACGCGGCCGGCACCGGTTTTCGCCAGGTGGTAGGCCAGGGCCAGGCCCTGGATGCCGGCGCCGATGATGATGACGTCGTAGCTTTTCATGGGGTATGCCGGTTTTCACACATGGGTTGATTTTTTCGCTTGGCACGCGCATTGATAAATCCTTTTTATTCCTTCCAGACGTCATGTCAACCGGCATTCAGTTTGTTTTTGAAAAAAAACATGATAGAGCGTTTTGTATACAGCAATGACAGGGGAGAAGAAAATGAACGCGGGCAACGACTGGGAATTGGCGGGCACCTGGTACAAGGGCGCCCTGCATGTGCACACCACGGCGTCGGACGGCTGTTTGAATGTGCCGGCGGTCTGTGAACAATATCGCCGACATGGCTTCGATTTCGTCTGTATCACCGACCACTGGCGGCGTTTTGCGCACACGGCGCAGACATGGGACGATGACATGCTCATCATAGAGGGCATCGAACTGGACGGTTGTGATGACCGGGGCGTCTATTATCACGTGGTCGCCATCGGCGGTGATGACCCGCAGCCGGTGCCGTCCGAATTTTCAGACGCGCTGTACGCATTGAAAAAACAGGGCGCCCTGCTGTTTTGGGCCCATCCCCACTGGACCGGGAACCGCCTCGAGGACGGTCTGGCGCATCCCTTTGACGGTTTGGAAATCTACACGCACGCGGCCCATTGCGAGATCGGCAAGGGAATCGCCGGCATTTACTGGGATGCCATCCTGGAAGAGAAGCCCTGCTTTCTCGGTGTGGCCGTGGATGATGCCCATTTTCGGCCGGAAGACCCCTTCTTCAACGGCGGCTGGGTTGTGGTCAACGCGGAGAACCGCACGCGCGACGCCGTTCTGGCGGCGATTCAACAGGGCCGTTTCTATGCGTCGCGCGGGCCTTCGTTTCACCATCTCATAAGACGGGGAAACCGCATCGAACTGAAAACGAGCCCGGTGGTGGCTGCCCGGATCGTCGGACCGCGCAGCACCGGCCACTGGCGATATGATGCGGCGTCGTTTACGGAAATGGCTTTTGAACTTGATCCGGCGTGGGCCTATGTCCGGCTTGAAATCGAAGACGCCGCCGGACGCGTGGCCTGGACCCAGAATTTGCATTGTCCGGGTTAAGGCTTCGTTGTGTGCAGAGACATGAAAAATGATGACAAACGGTATGGCGAGGTAAATGTGGGCGCAAAGACAAACGGCCGCCGCTCCACCGATCGCGCGGAAACGGCCGGACGGAGATATCAGATGTGGGGCTGGATTCTTTTTACGATGTGTGCGGTTTTTTACATCGTATCCAGCAGTCTGAACGGAGATGTCCTTACGTTGATCGGCAGTGTTCTGTTTCTCATTGCCTGTTTTCTGTTCATGATGCCGATGGTTGCGGCGTTGCGCCGCAGAAAATAAAGGCCGTTATTTGACCGCTCTGAGGCGGTGGGTGCGTTTGAGCTGTTTCCACACGGCCTTGATGATGACCATGGTCAGGTTGGTGGCGTCGATCTGTTCGTCCTCCGCAGCCAGCACACAGGCACGCTGAAAGGCGGCGTCGACGGACCAGTGGGCCACCTGCTCCTGAATGTAGAGCCCCAGTGTCATCTGCAGCGGCGCCAGTTCTTCCGGCCGCAGATTGGCAAGTGTCACCCGGTCCTTCAGGGACATATCGGCGATAATCCGTTCGGCGGCTTCAGGAATGCTTCTCGGGCTGTGCAGGGGCGTACCGCCGCTCGGTCCGGTCAGCTGATCCGGGCGACTCATATTCGCCTCGGTCAGGTTCAGAAAATAAACGGCCTGAAGGATATCCAGTGTGGCCTGATAGATGCCGGGATCCTGGCTGGCCCGCGGACCGGCGACATTTAAAATTTTTATGCGGTAGTCTTCAAGCCAGTCGTTGATGACGGCGGCGGCGTCAAAGGCGCTGGTTTCGGAAAAATCGATGTGAAGCCATGGCTTGCCGCACTTCTGGGCAAAGTGGCGCGTTTCGAGAGATCCGCCCCGCAGCGTCCCGTGGGATAAAATGAGCGTTCCATCCGCCGAGCGCACGTTCTGGTGGGTGCGGTCACGATAGGCGCCGGTGTGCATTTCCCGCAAATGATACTTCGAAGGCAGCGGTCCGGCTTCGGTGCGTCTTCCTTTGGTTATCCATCCGCCGTGGGGGATTCCCAGCTTCATAGCGGCGTCGAGGGCGCCCTGATCCGCGCCGGTCTGGCCGCCTGAAATAATTTTTTCCAGCATAACAGTCGCATCCGCTGTCAGCGATCAGACCGGCCGCTCCCGATGACCGGTGCGTACGGTGTCGATCGCTGCTTCACTCTGATGCCTCCGGCAGAAACTTGGCACCAAAGCGGCCGTTGTCAAACCATCTGACACGGGCGGTGCGAACGGTGGGCTTCTGGTCGGCGTGGCTGAGCGTGACTTCAATGTCCGTTCCTCCGGAAAGCGCGAGGGAATCGCCGATGACCACGCGCAGGCCGCCCTTGCTGATGTTTTCGATCACGCCGGTATGGGTGCGCCCGTTGACTGAAAAGGACACGTCTCTGCTGTAAAGGCTTCTTTCAAAATTTCTTCGGTCGTCGGAAGGGCTCATATTTTTCCTCCATTGAAGGACGGCATACCGGTCATCACCTGCTGTCGGATCGGCTCTGCCGGCGCCGACGATAAGTGCAGCGGCCATGGTGCATCCCCGACGATATCCGGTTCCTGTTTCGAAGGGAATGAATACTATCTTAAACCCATTTTGTCAAAGCGGTGTTGTATACGTATCCCCAAAAACGGGACAATGTGGTAAAGTAGGGGCACGCTGTTCAAAAGGGGGATATAAAAAGGAAATGATATTACAAAAAAATGAGCCATTCCAGACATTTTACGAATCGCACCTTTTCACAGGGACAGCCGAAATTCAATGAAACCTTCACCCACACCCGAAGCTCTCAAGGAGCGCATCGCCCGCTGGTTCCCGTCGTTTGAACAGAGCCCGCCGCCCGTTGTGCACACCGACGCCACCGATTTTTTCCGCATCGGCTATGGCGACGTGTTGATGCTGAATGGAACGCCGTACCTGATCCGCCAGAATGCCAAAGAAGGAAGATTCGGCCTCGACGACGAGGAAAAATTCTGGGTCAAGCGAAGCGTGGATTTAGACAGCGGAGAGCGCAAAATCATCAAGCTGGTATTTTACGAGCGCTTTACCTCCCATGTGGGCGGCATTGCTTTTCAGTGTTTTCGAAGTCCAAAAAAAGAGGCCCGAATTCTAGCACTGGTACGCGGCCATTCCCATTTTATGCAGGGCTTTTCCGCTGAAGATGCAGCGGGCAACCCTTTACGGGTGGTGGATATCATTGTCGGGCCGACGCTTCCCACGATGGTGAACAAGATCCAAGGTGATCATGAAACCTATTTCCACGAACACTTTCCAAACATTCTTGACCACTTCATCCGAAGTGTCGAGGCCATCCGCTTTCTGCACGCGCATGGAGAAAAGCACGGAGACGTTCGCCGCGACCACATTTTCGTAGACCGGGATACAGGCGCCTACCGCTGGATCGACTTTGACTTCAATTACGCCCACCGGGAAAACATCTACGGATACGACCTGTTCGGCCTGGGAAACATCCTGATTTACCTTGCCGGCAGGGGCGATCTCCTGATTCAGGATCTGATCAGAGAAAAACATCCGTCCCTCGACAGCCTTGTGGAAGAAGATCGGAACATCGTGTTTCACAATCGCCTGGCCAACCTGAAAAAAATTTATCCATACCTGCCCGAGGCCTTGAACCGCATCCTGCTCCATTTTTCCAAGGGGGCGAACTGGTTCTATGAGCACACCAACCAGCTTCTGGAAGATCTGGGGACGGCAAGGGCATCGCTTGAGTAGGCGTCATTTACCCAAAAAAGGAGCTGCGAATGAACCAGCAAACAAAGCCGGACCACCGTTTCAACAAAAACATCCTCATCGCCGTAGACACGTCGGAAAATTCGCAAAGGGCGGTTACCTATGTCGGCCAGATGCTCGGTGGCGTTGAAGGTTTTACCGTAACGGTGCTGAACGTGATTCATGAACCGGAAGAAGATTTTTTCCCCACCGAGGAAGAAAAGCAGCAATGGATCAGGGAACATCGGGAAAAGATCGACGCGCAGCTGGCCGATTACCGGCAGCAGCTGACCGATGCCGGTTTTGACAAAGACGCCGTGACCACCCGTTCCGTTCTGAAGTACTGCCCATCCATGGCCCAATGCATTCTGGCGGAAAGAGATGAAAAGACTTACAGTACGATCGTCGTGGGGCGGCAGGGGCTTTCCCGCAGCGAGGAATTTTTGTTCGGCAGTGTTTCAAGTAAAATCGTCAACCACGCCAAAAACTGCACGGTGTGGGTTGTCGAATAAAATCGCCGCCAGAAAGGAGTTCACGTTAAATGCATTCCGAAACACCGACCAACATCGGATTTCCTTCCCCCTTTCGAAAAACGCTTTTACCCGACGCGGAAATCAAACGGCTGCGCGCGGGAACGCTCCATCTGCTGGAAAATGTCGGCGTGCACGTTCCATCAGAACGGGCGCTGGAAATATTCGCCGCGCACGGCGCCCAAATTGACCGCGGCAGACAAATCGTCCGTCTGGCGCCGGATCTGGTGGAAAAAGCCATGGCCAGTGCGCCGCGCCGTTTTGTCCTGGCCGGGCGGGAGGAGCGTTTTGATCTGGTGCTGGACGGCCGGCTGGCCTACATCAGCACCGCGGGAACCGGGGTTCACGTGGTGGACGCGCAAACCGGGAAGCAGCGGGCCTCCCGCAAGGCGGACATGGCCCGCATCGCCCGGGTGGCCGACGCCCTGCCCATGATTTCATTCCTGTGGTCCACGGTGACGTCGCAGGATTACGGGGCTACCGCGCCGGTGCATGACTGCCACGCCATGTTGACCAACACCCTTAAGCACGTTCGCGGCGGGACAACGGTTGCCCCGGCGCTGGCAACCTGCATCGTGGAAATGGCAACGGTGGTGGCCGGCAGCGCAGAGAACCGGCGCCGACGGCCGCCCATCAATGCCAATATCTGCACGATCTCACCCTTGGGCCACGACAAAAACGGTCTGGAGTGCGCGCTCATTTATGCCGAAGCCGGCATTCCGGTGAGCTTCATGGCCATGACCACCATGTTCTCAACCGCGCCGGCCTCGCCGCTGGGGGCCCTGTTGATCGGGGATGCGGAGGTGGTCAGCGGAATGGTCCTTTTGCAGCTGGCCTTTCCGGGAACGCCGGTGTTTCACTCCGTGTTTGTTTCCATGATGGAACCGCGCACCGGCGGATACATCGCCAAACTTCCCATGCCGCTGAATATGATGGCGGTCGACATGGCCCACGCCTGGAACGTTCCCAGCCTCGGCGGGACCCGCATGGGCAGCGACGCGCGGGACATCGGCTGGCAGTCCGGCATGGAATCAGCGCTGGGCGCCGCTTATCTGCCGCTGTGCGGCGGCGACATCTGCGGGTCCATCGGTCTGCTGGGCGGGGCCATGATCTTCCGGCCGGAGCAGCTCATTCTGGACCACGCGGTTTGCAAAACCGCCTATGACTTGACGCATGGTTATGATTTCGCTTCTGACGAATTGGCGCTGGATGTCATCGAACGGGTGGGACCGCGTCAGCATTTTCTGACCGATCCGCACACCCTGGCGCACATCCGGGATTTTCAACTGTCACCGCTCCTGCATCAATATTTGCCGGACGGTTCGCAGAAATCGCCCCGGGAAGCGGCGCTGCAGATGTTCAACAACCTGGATGCGCAGCACCACCCGGCGCCGCTGGAAGCGGCGGTGTTGAAAGAGCTGGAGCGCATCGCCGCCGCCGCGGACAAGACGCCGCATTGAGACGGGGTCATCGCGCAGCCAGCGGACGGCGGCATACGTAAAACGGGGGATCAAATGCCATCGCTGACCTTCAGCTGTGAGGACGTTCACGGCTACACCCTTGAAATACTATCGGAAACCGGCATTCAGATCAAAGATGCCGCTCTTCACGAACGCCTGCGGCATCACGACGTCCGCTGCGACGCCGGCAGCGGCCGGATCCACTTTGAGAGAAAACAGGTGGAGCGCGCGCTGCAAACCCTGCCGGAAGTGGTGACGTTGGCGGCGCGCGATCCCGCTTTCGACATCCGGCTGACATCCGACACCCGGCTGCGCTTTATGCCCTCCGGAACCGGTGTGGCTGTGTTCGATGGGAAAAGCGGCCGCCGCCGTTCATCGACGCTGTCCGATGCTGAGCAATTCGCACGCCTGTGCCAGATCCTGCCGCAGGTGGACATCGCCCGGCCGGTGGTGACGGCCACCGATCGGCCTGTGCAAAAGAGCGACCTGTTCGAGTTTCAAGCCGCCTTCCGCTATGCCGCAAAGCACGTTCACCACCGGGTCCTGCGGCTGGAGAACGTTAAACCTCTCATTGAGATGGGAGATGTGCTCGCCGGCGGCAGGGCTTCCCTGCGGCGGCGGCCGCTTTTTTCGGTCTGCTACTGTCCTACGAGCCCCCTTTCAATCGTTCCGGAGACGGCCGCGTGCATGCTGGCCTTCGCCGAACACGGTATACCGGTTTTGGTGCTCAGCATGGCCATGGGCGGGGCGACCGCTCCGGCCACCCTTTTGGGGGAGGTCATGCTGATCAATACGGAAATCATCGCCGGCGTCACCCTGATTCAGACGTTGTCGCCGGGCAGCCCGGTACTTTACGGCAGTGTATCGTCCGTCATGGACATGAAGACGGCTATTCTGGCGCTGGGAGCGCCCGAGAGGGGTTTGATCAGCGGGGCGCTGGGCAGAATGGCCAATTACTATCGCATACCCAGCGTCATGGGCGGATTGTCAAGCGATGCGGATCGCGTCGATTTTCAGGCGGGGTTTGAAAAGGCGCTGACGGCGATTCCCCTGCTGGAACGGGTCAACATTTTGTTCGGCGTCGGCATGCTGCACGCAGGCAACACGTATTCGCTGCAGCAGTTCGTTCTGGACGCCGAAGCCGCCGGCGCGCTAAAAGCCCTTGCAGCGGAACGAGAGGATGATGGCCGTGAGACATGCGATTTGATTAAAAAGATCGGTGCCTGTAATCACTATCTGTTGGAGCCGCACACCCTCAAACACTACGGCCGCTATTGGCGCCCGCAGTTTTTCAACCGGTCCATCGACAACACGCTGTCGGCACCCGGTGCAAGCCTTCTCGAACGGACAGATGGCTTCTTATCGGAAACCCTTGATGCCAACATCCCGAAAGTGATCGACACCGCCGCCGACAAAGCACTGGCAGCTATTTTAAAAAAGGCCGTCAACGGTCCGCCGCAAAGCGCCTGCGGCGGACACGATGCCGCTGTCTAAAATTTTCATGTCCTTTTGCCCGCAAAGGAGCCTGAAAATTCATGACAATCGGCATTCTGCTTTTATGAAGAGCGGTGCATGCCCGGGCGCATCAACGGTGCGGTGATTAATCGGCGACCGGAAAGGCGCTGGCAAAGACAGTGCCGCCCGCTTCGTTGCGGTGGATTTCAATGTCACCGCCGTATTCCTTGACAATGCCGTAAACGATAGACAGCCCCAGCCCCATGCCCTTGCCGGTTTCCTTGGTGGTGAAAAAGGGTTCAAAGATCTTGTCCCGGTCCGCGTTTGCAATGCCGGTGCCCGTGTCGGCGATAGTGATAAACACCCTGTTTTCGCCGGAAAAAGTTTTGATGTCGATGCCGTCGTTTTGAGACTGGTTGCCGCCGCCGCTTTTTCGTTTGTCAAAAATGGCGTCCTGTGCATTGGTCAGCAGATTGAAAAACACCTGCTCCAGACGGTTCGGCTGGGCCAGGATCAAGGGCAGTTCATCCGCCATCACCATATTGAGTTCGATGTTGTGCAGCTTCAGCTGTGGTCCGATGATGCCGGTCACGGTGCGGATCACGGCATTGATGTCCACCGGCTCTTTTTCGAAGTCGGGCTTGCGGCCGAATTCACGCAGGCGGGAAATGATGGCCGTGGCGCGGTCCACCTGGGCGCTGATCTCTTCGGCGACCTGCTGCAGATCCCGGGGCGCCGGCTCCCGCTTTGTTTCCACCAGCATTGTTAAAAACTCGCTGCCCATCTTGATGGCGTTCAAGGGCTGATTCAGTTCATGTGCGATGCCGGCCGACATCTGGCCCAGAGTGGTCATCTTGCTGGCCTGCACCAGCTGGGCATCCTTTTCCACCAGTTCCGTAATGTCGGTGACGGCCACAATAATGGCGGGCCGTTGATGGTAGTGCGTCGGGCAGGCGGTTATTCGGACGTAAAAGGGATGGCTGCCCTTTTTGAAATGGCGCGTCTTCTGGCTGACGATACAAGCGCGCTGCCGGTCTTCGGATTCGGGCAGCTGGGCCTGGAGCTGTTTTTGCAGGTCGTTGCTGACCGATTTTCCCAGATAGGCAAAGGGTCGCCCCAGCAGTTGGCTTTTTGAATAGCCGTAGACTTCTTCGGCGGCGGGATTGGCATCCAGGATTTCAAAATCCCCGCGGTCCAGCACAAAAATGGGATTCGGGCCGCTGTTGAAAAGAGAACGATAATTTTTTTCGGATTCATGCAGCGCGTTCTCGGCCAGTTTTCGCTTGGTGATGTCCAGAAAAGCGCCGGTGATGAATTCCACTTCGCCGTCCTCACCGAAAATAATTTGTCCCTCTTCCTGAACCCAGATGACCTCTTTTTTTTTGGATACGAAGCGGTACTCACGCAAATAGGTGTGGTCCGTTTTCAGAGCACGTTTTAGAATATCTTTGGCATACGGGATATCATCCTTGTGAACGAGATTGAACCAGTTCACTTTACGCGTCATAAATTCATCACGGGTGTAGCCGGTCAGCCGCTCGATCTTATCATCGAAGAAGTCGATGTTGCCATCCAGGTATCCCCGGTAAACCACATTGGGCAGGTTGCGGACGAGAAGACGGTATTTGCGCTCACTTTCCCTGAGCGCCTGGTCGGAGCGTTTTTTTTCGCTGACATCAAATGCGATGCACAGGATGCCCTCGAGAGCGCCTTCGGGTCCGCGCAGAGCATTAATCGACATGCGGACCGGTATGAGGCGACCGTTTTTATGAACATAGGTCCACTCAGAATAGGCTGACTGCTCCTCGGTCGCATAGGCGAAAAAGAGGTCGATGCCCTCGACCTTTCGGTTGAGCTCGTGGCTGATCAGGCGACTGCGAAGCGCCAGTTCCGACGGGAGATGAAAGATCAGAGGGGCGTGCCGGTCGATGATCTCGCCGGCCGCATAGCCCAGCATGTTTTCGGCGCCTTTGTTGAAGACAGTGACAATTCCCTGAATATTGGTGGCGATGATAGAAATCTGTGTGGCGGATTCGAGCACCGCTTTTCTTTGCGCATTGGCCAACTGAAAGTGCTGCAGCGCACGCTCGGTGGCTTCCAATTGTCTGACGACCGGCTCTAAATTGATGTCGGCCGCTTTACGCGTTTTTCGGATTTCTTTGAGCAGCAGTGCATTTGTCTCGCGCAGACGCCGATAAGCAGCTTCAGCATTGCCGATGTCGTATCGGTCAACGACGGGAATGTCGACCATGGGCATTCTCCCTTTTTCTCAAGCGTTTGAACCGCACACACACGGCATAACCGGATGGGTGCACAATGTAACGACGGGTTTGTGTTGTTTTATCCGTTTTCGGACAGGTGCTGCCATGCTGTCTCCAGCGCCTGATCCAGGGCCTTGCGGCCAATGGGTTTGTTAAGAAATGTCGTTGCGTTCAATTCCAGCGCCTGCTGGGTTAAATCCTTGTCGCCGTGGCCTGTCATGACGATGACCTGAACGGCGGGATTGATCTGCTTCAATTGTCTTAAAACCTCCAGTCCGTCCATACCCGGCATTTTTATGTCCGTAAAAACGACAGGCGGATTTTCCTTTTTAAAAAGTTCTATGCCGGCGGCGGCGTTTTCCGCCGTCAAGACCTTGTAGCCATAGGCATCCAGAAACAGGCGGAACATGGAAAGCGTCGGTTTTTCGTCATCGATGATCAAAATTTTTTTCATTTTTATTATCTCCATAAGCTGTGGCGATGCTGGAAAGACCGCCATCGTTTTTTCCCGGCACCGTCGATGGTCGGCGGCCCGGTCAGGTCTTCAGCGCCGGCAGGACGACGCGCAGACTGCTGCCCTTTCCAGGTTTGCTGTCGATCGCCAGCCGGCCGCCGAAGCCTTTGACGATTTCATTGCTGACACAGAGTCCCAGACCCTTGCCAGCGCCCTGTTTCTTGGTGGTAAAAAAAGGTTCCGCCACGCGCTCAACAAGGTGCGACGGTATGCCGGCGCCGCTGTCATGTATTTCGATGACGACGCTGTCCTGGTCGCAGGTCGTTCTGATCAAAATCCGGTCTTCCGTCGGCGACTGCGCCGGCTGACTTCTTTTTGCGGCGATGGCTTCGGAGGCGTTGGTGACAAGATTCAGAACAACTTCGCTGATGCGGGCGGAACGGGCATAGACGCGCGGGCAGCGCTCGTCGAGTTCAAGTTTAAGGCGTATGTTTTCGAGTTCCAGCGGATGCGCGAACATGGCTGCCGCGTCTTTCACGGCCGTGTTGACGTCCGTCGATTCCATCTGAAAGCCGGATGAAAGCGAAAAATTCATGAGACGGTTTATCTGCAGGGCGGCGCGATCCACCTGATCGCCCATTTCCATTGCCAATTCGGCCAACAGGGACGTAGGAACAGGTGCTTTCTGCTGGCTGACCATTTTCAGATATTCACTTCCCATTTTAATGGCATTCAAGGGTTGGTTCAATTCGTGAGCGGTGTCGGGCGTTATGCGGCTCATGGTCGGCATCAGTTTCAACAGATCCCAAGCGGTGACCAGCTCGACATGCAGCATGAGCGACGGCAGAATCACGAGGTCGCCGATCAGGGCGGCCAGCATGGTCACCACGATGAGCAGGCCGAATACGGCCGTGGGTGTGAAGTGCGAAAAAAGAAGGATTGAAAAACCCACGCCAATGGTGATGCTGGTGAACAGAACCGGGCGGCCGACGTGCAAAATGGTGTCCTGCATGGCCCGGTCTTTGTTTAAGTCTTTTTTGAATTCCCGGTTGTAGCAGTAAAGATAGTGTATGGTGTCGTCGACCGCCAACCCGATGGCGATGCTGGCAATCAGGCTGGTGATCATGGACAGTTCAATGCCGAACCACCCCATGATGCCAAAATTCACTAAAATGGGAAAGCCATTGGGTAAAAGAGCGATGAGTCCCACCTTGACCGACAGAAACAAAACCAGCATGATCACAAAGATGAATATCATGGTCAGCATAAAGCTTTTGATTTGTCCGAAGGTCAACAAATGGCTGCTGGCCGCCGCTACCACGCCGAATCCGGTAACGTCAAACTGGACGGATTCCGGAAATTGTGCGGCCGTGTGTGCCATTATATGCTCTTTGATGGCCAGAAAATCGCGGGAACTGGCAAGGTGGGTGAACAATAAAATGTTGATCCGAGACAAATCCGGGGTGGCGAAGCGAAAGAGCAAATCCTCTCCCAGTATAGTTTTATACTGGTTGAAGACCATGCGGATTTCAAAGGGTTCGGTCGGGAGCCGGTAGTAGGCGGGATCGTAGCGGTTCATGGCATAGTTGACCAGCTTCATGTAGTCGACGACCGACACGGATTTGTCCACGCCCGGCAGTGATGCGAGGTCGGCCTGCAGCCGTTCTATTTCGAAAAGATGTTCCGGATTTTCAAAATAATCATAACGGCCGCCGTCCACGACGACATGCACCGGAAAACTGCCGGAGAGATCCTGATAAATATCATGAAAATGATGATGAACCGGGGAACCGGCCCGAAAAAAGGCCACAGGATTGGTTTCTACCCGCAGAAAACCGATGCCGGCCAGTGCCGTCAGGGAAATCGCCGTGATCCATGCCAGGGCTGCTTTGCGGTGTTTCAGATTCAGCCGGACAATCCGGTTGAGCAGTTCGGTAACCCGACGTCCGCCTGGAAGCGGTGCCTGCCGGATCGTTCGCGGTGCAAAAAGCACGAGGGCGGCGGGCAGGCCGGTCAGCAGAATGACCAGCAGACTCAGCAGCCCGAAGCAGGAGAACAGGGCGAATTCGTGGATCGCCTGTATCCGGTTGAGCAGCAGAGACAACAGCCCGGCGATGGTTGTCGACACCGTCAGAACCGTGGGCAGCGTCATGCGGCGGTAGGTTTCCTGCACGGCCGCGGTGGTGTCGGTCTGTGCGGCACACATCCGGAAAGTGGAGATGATATGCAGACAATAGGCTGTGCCGACGGCGATCAGAAAGACAGGAACAATCATCGTCATCATGGACAGGGAGGCCCCTACCCAGCCCATCAGGCCCAGGGTCCAGCTCAGCGCGGTTGCCACGGTGGCTACCGGCAGCATCAGGCCGATCCAGCTTTTATAGAGGATCAAGAGCACCACGGCCATCAGCAGAAAGGTGATCGGCGGAAGCCGCAGGAAGTCTTTTTGGGTGAACTGAACCATGAAGTGTGAGACCAGCGGCATGCCGATCTGATAGGATCGGATGGGCGCGGGCAGGTCGTTGATCAGACGCTCCACCGCCTGAATGACGCTTTCTTTGTCGGCGTCGTCGGACAGCAGCAGTGTCAGCAGGGTTGCTTTGCGGTCTTCAGAAATCAGGTTGCGGTTGAAAAGGCGCACCGGCTTTACCATTTGTTCGAAATCCGCCAGGGATTTATCTCCGGAAAGCGCTACTTTTTCTCTGATTTCAGGAAGTCCGATGATCCGGCGGACACCCGCTATCTGTTCCGCCTTTGCGGACAGCCGGCAGATGGCGTCAAAGATTTCCGGCGTAAACACCGGCGCTCCCCGGATGACGACGCGGATGATATCGTCCGAGCCGAAATCCGCCTTGAACATGCGGTAAGCGGCGGCTTCCGGCAGACTTTCAACGATCATGTCATAGACGGATGTCCGAAAGCGGACCTTCGGGATGTGCCAGGCGAAAAGGAGCGTTATCAGGCCGACGAGGCAAAGTGCGGCTATCGGCCGTTTCAGCATTCCTTGCAGCATGGCGGGATAGAGATCGCCGGTTGAATGGATTGTCATGGTCCTCTTAAAATGCTACACTTGCTGCAATTGCAGACAACAAGTACCATTGTACGCCATACCCAATAAACCAAATATCCGTCAAAGGCAATAAAGGAGGCTTCATGAAAAATGGCATTCTGTGTGCCGCCCTCATGATCGGCATGGCAGCGCCGATCGGCGGCGAGGCGGCCGGCGAACGACCGCGGGTGACGATGCAAACCACTGAGGGGGACATTACCCTGGCCCTGTATTTGTCCGAGGCACCGGAAACGGTCAAAAATTTTCTGACGTATGTGGATGCCGAATTTTACGATGGAACGATTTTCCATCGCGTCATTCCCGGTTTTATGATTCAGGGCGGTGGACTTCTGCCGGACATGGACCGCAAACCGGCCCGGCCGCCGATTGGCAACGAAGCCGACAACGGCCGCAAAAACACGCGCGGCACCATCGCCATGGCCCGCACCAGCGACCCACACAGCGCCACCTGTCAGTTTTTCATCAACACGGTGGACAATGATTTCCTGAACCACAAGAACAAAAGCACTTCCGGATGGGGTTATGCCGTGTTCGGTGAGGTGGTGGAGGGAATGGATGTGGTGGATGCCATTGCCGGTGTGAAAACCACCTCGCGCAGCGGTTTCAAGGATGTGCCGGAAAAGGCGGTTCTGATCCAGCGGATCAGACGGCTTCCGCAATAATGCGCCGCTGCCGGCTGCAAAACCGCGTCAGCACGGTCAAAGGAGGGCCGTCACCATGATCGGGTCCATCGCCGGTGATATTATCGGGTCCGTCTACGAACAGCATCCCATAAAAACAAAATCATTTCCGCTGTTTCACCCCGGCAGCACCTTTACGGACGACTCGGTGCTGACGATTGCCGTGGCCCACGCCATCCTTGAAGGCAAGGGCTACAGGGAGGCGCTGCACGAACTGGGTCGGCGCCATCCGCATGCCGGATACGGCGGTGCCTTTATCCGCTGGCTGCGGTCCAATGATCCCCGTCCCTACAACAGCTGGGGCAACGGCGCCGCCATGCGGGTCAGCCCGGTGGGCTTTGCGTTTGAAACAGAGGCGGATGTATTAAAGCAGGCGGCGCTCAGTGCCGAGGTGTCCCACAACCACCCCGAAGGCATCAAAGGTGCTCAAGCCACGGCGCTGGCGGTTTTTCTGGCCCGGACAACGCGTAAAAAAGAGGATGTCCGTCGGGCGGTTACCGACCGTTTCGGCTATGACCTCGCCCGGACGGTGGACGAGATCCGTCCGGCGTATTGCTTTGATATTTCCTGTCAGGGCACCGTTCCCCAAGCGATTATCGCCTTCCTGGATGGGGATTCCTACGAGGATGCGGTGCGCAACGCGGTTTCACTGGGCGGCGACAGCGACACCCTGGCCTGCATCACCGGCGGCATCGCCGAAGCTTTTTACGGGCCGGTGGCGGCGTCCATCGTCGCCCGGGTGCAGCGGCTTTTGACGGACGATCTGTGGCGGATCGCCAGTCGGTTCCGCCGTACGTATCTAGCGACGCCCGGCCGGTGAGACGCCGGCACACGAGAGGATGCGCATGCTGAATATCAAGCAGTTTGTCATTACCGTGGAAGTGGTGCCGCCGGCAGGTCCGGATCCGGCACCGCTTTTAACGGCGCTGAAGCCGCTCGCGCCGCTTCCCATCGACGCTTTCAGCGTGGCCACCAACCCGGTGGCCAAACCCCGGATGAGCGCCATGGCCCTGTGCCATCTGATCCAGCGCGGGACCGGCCGACCGGCGGTGCTGCACCTCACCACCCGCGACCACAACCGCCTCAGCCTGCAGGCGCTGCTGTGGGGTGCGCAAGCCCTGGGCATTGAGACCGTCCTGGCGGCCAGCGGTGATTTCGTCGCCCTGGAAGAACGCCGGCGTACGACCACGGTCCGGGATCTCAGCGTATTCGATCTGATTCAGATGGCACGGGAAAGCGGTTTTCAGACCGGGGTGGTGTTCGACCCCCATTGGGAGCAGGATGGGCTGGACGAAGCCGTGGAGCGACTTATGAAAAAGGTCGCATCCGGCGCCCAGTTTGTGGTGACCCAGCCGGTTTACGACGCAGACGGTGTCAATCGCCTGCAAACGGTGCTGGCCGGGATCGGCATGCCGGTCTTGATGGGCATACTGCCGCTGCGCAGTCCCCGCCACGCCGAATTTTTGCACGCAAGAGTGGCCGGCATTTCGGTACCGGCCGTCCTGCGCGGCCGCATGCACCGCGCCGCCGATCCGGCGGCCGAGGGCATCGCCAATGCAAGCGACATGCTGGCGGCGGCAAGACGCACTTTTGCCGGCGCCTGCATTATGCCGCCCTTTGATCACTACGAGGATTTGGAAAAAATTTTAAGCCGGAGCTGAACCATGCCGGAAATGACGCTGCGGGAATATCAGCAAGCCATCGATCAATGGATCAAACAACACGGTGTGCGCTACTTTTCGGAAATGACCAATCTGGGCATTCTGATGGAGGAAGTCGGCGAAGTGGCCCGCATCATGACCCGCACCTATGGCGAGCAGAGTGCCAAAACAACGGACCTTAACCGGCATCTCGAAGATGAGCTGTGTGATGTCCTTTTTGTGGTGGGCTGCATCGCCAATCAGACCGGCATTGATTTGACCGAAGCTGTCGCCGGCAACCTGGCCAAGAAGACCGCCCGCGACCACAGCCGCCACCGGCGCAATCCCAAGCTGACCGAACACCCGGCGTCATCGCCATCATGAATTCGACCGCCGCCGCATCACCGTTTGCGATTGACAATGTGCGCCGTTTTGTGGCGTTCCGGGTGTTTTTTAACGCCCGCTTCTACTATCCCGTCTTTACGATCCTCTTTCTGGATCTGGGTCTGACGATTAAAGACTTTGCGCTGCTCAATGCGGTCTGGGCGGTGACCATCGTTGTGCTGGAAGTCCCGTCCGGCGCCCTGGCGGATATTGTGGGCCGCAAGGCGCTTTTGGTGTTCGCCGCCGCTTTGATGGTCATCGAAATGCTGCTGCTGTGTGTTGCACCGCTGGGGAAGCCGGGCCTTCTTTTTGCCGTACTGCTCGCAAACCGCATATTGAGCGGTACCGCGGAAGCCGCCGCCAGCGGCGCTGATGAGGCCCTGGCCTACGACAGCCTGGTACAAAACGGAAAAAGCGCCGCGTGGGGATTGGTGCTCGAAAAACAGGTCCGCTGGCAGTCCATCGGCTTCATGGTTGCCATGACCTGTGGTGCGGCGGTGTACGATCCTTCCCTGATGCAGGCCGCCGCTGACGTGCTGGGCCTTGAATGGACGGTCTCCCAGGATGTTTCGCTGCGGTTTCCGGTTTTTCTGACGCTGCTGATGGCATTGATGGCCCTGGCAAACACCCTGGGCATGCGGGAAACGGCCGCCGAAGAAAACAGCACATGCACGACCGTGGAGCGCTGCCGCCGTTCTCTTGCCGCCTCCCTGCGCTTGACAGTCGAAACCGGCGGATGGATCGTCCATACACCGTTCGCGCTGGTCCTGATCGCGGCCGGCCTGGTTTTCGACAACGTCATCCGCATGCTCATCACACTGAACAGCCAGTACTACCGTTTGATTGCCGTTCCGGAAGCCGCCTTCGGCATCATCGGATCGGCCCTGGCCGCACTGGGGCTGATTGTGCCCCGTCTGGCGCGTTGGTTGAGCCGCAGACAGACGCCGTGGAAAAACTGGCTTCTGATGACCGCCATGACCTTCTGCGGGCTTTACGGCGTTACGTTTTTCATGCCCTGGTTCGGCATCCTGCCGGTGGCGGTCCTGATGAGCGTTATGTACATGTCCGGTTTCTTTTTGAGCCACTACCTCAACCACATCACGCCGTCTTCCCGGCGGGCCACGGTTTTGAGCTTCAAGGGCCTGTCCTATAATCTGGCGTATGGTCTGGCGGGCATGCTTTACGCCATCCTGTTGTCGCAGCTGCGTCCGGGCGTATCGGCTTCGCACCCTCAGCTGGGAGCCGAGGCGCTGCAGGATGCTGTTTTCATCGCGTCGATCCAGTGGTTTCCCTGGTACTTTGCCGGCATCAGCGTGGTATTTCTGGTTTTTGCAAGACGGCGGCTGCGGCATTCCAAAACGCACCTGAAACGTTTTCAGGCCTGATAATACCCGGCATGAAAACGTGGGCTTCTTATTTTGCAGGGGGATGTTGATTCCAGAAGCGAATGTCGTTTTGGGTTTTGCCGAGGCGGCCGGTGGCCAGATTGCGGCCGGAAATTTTTCGGGTGCATTCCTCCCGGTCGATACGGCCCTGATAATAGGCCCAGGCGGCATCAAGCATCGGACATGCCGTCTCAACCGCTGAGGCCTTCCACTGCGCCAGCGTGGTCTGTTTTTCTTCGCCGGTTACCGGGTCTTTGTAGTCAATCGGCTCCGGCAACGGGGTTCGGTCGTGGTTCAGGTTTTCATAAAATCCGGCCACTGTTTCCGGGGGTACCATGCCGAGACGGCTCAAGAAACGGAAAATGCGGTAAAAAAACGGGCGGCGGTTGATGCAAAAGTACCGGCACTGGCGTTTCAACGCGGCTTGAATGCGGTCTTGCGGCAGTTCAATGAAGCGGCAAATGACCAGATCCGGAATCAGCGCGGGGTTGATGACTTCTTCCAGGTAGAAACGGTCGTTGAGACGTTTGTCGACGATGGTTTCAAAGTGCCAGTGAAGGTAGCTGGCCCTGGCGGCTTCGCGGGCGCCGGCATCGGGGCGGTAGCCGGAACGGTAATAGATGATGGGGTGCAGGGTGATGTCGACGGCACAGTGGGTGATGTAGCCGGCGATGAAGGCGAAATTTTCCGGATCGCGGTGCTCACGCAGGACATCGAGCACGGCAAAAACAATGCGGTTGGTGGGGCGCCCGTCGCTGCCGTGAAAATTCCCACCCTGCTTGACCGCATTTTTATCCCGGCTGTAGGAGAGGACATCCGGGAAAATAGCGCCGAGAAAGTAATAATCTTCGTGGGCGTTAAGCACCGTCCGCAATTCCCGCTCGTTGAGGGCGCCGCGGATGGTATCGGCCATCAAAATATGCGTGTTTTCATATGCCATTGTCTGCTTTTCTCCTTTTTACCCGGCCGCCGGTTTCGATTGCCGGATTTTGATGGGCATCCGGAGAAGGCCATAACTTGAAATCAATCTTTTTTCAAGTTATGGCAGTGCTGATCGTACTTGCATCCCGGCGCTCCGGATGATAGGCCGAAACGACATGATGCTGGAGGTGATGAAGCGATGCGATTGCGATTTCTTTTGCTTTGGCCATGCCTTGTGGCGTGCATTTGTTCCTGCGGCGGACGCCCTGGTGTCCAACCGCAGCAGGCGCAGGCTGTTCCCGGGTTGAAGGAAATTCAAAAGGGGGTGGGACTCTACCGCAGAGGCTGCTATCAGAGCGCCCTGACGCACTTCATGCGGGGACACGAGCTGCTGGCGGCGGTTGATCACCAATCCGGCATCGCCACAAGCCTGAACAACATCGGCAACATTTACCGTGTTATCGGCGATGCGCCCAGCGCGCTGCTTTTTTTTGACAGCGCACTGGCGATTTACACGGAACAGATGGACGACGCCGGTGCGCTGCAAGCGTTGTCCAACAAGGCCGCTGTGCTGATCCAGATGCAGCAGCTGGATAAAGCGGCGGATGTCCTTGACAGGGCGGAGGCCATCGCAGAACGGGCCGGCGGCCCATCGGTTTTCCTGTTGAACAATCGCGGGGTGCTGGCGATGCGTCAGGGCGATTTTGCCGCCGCAGAAAGTGCGCTCAGCCAGGCCATGGCCGCCGCCGATTTTGCCGGCAGCCATGAAAAGGCCACCGTCTTTTTTTCCATGGGAAAACTATCGGTCGCCCGCGACCGCCACGATGAAGCGCTCGGTTTTTTCAACGCCGCTCTCGAGGCCGACCGCAGCGCCGGATTTTATCAGGGAATCGCCGGCGACCTGACCGCTATCGCCGAGATTCATCTTCAGCGCCGGCAACACCAGCGTGCTCAGGATTTTTTCGAGCGGGCGATAAAAGTTTATGCACTGCTGGGACAAAGCGAAAAATGCGATGCACTGCTGACGCGTTTGGAAGCGCTGTCCACGAAAAGCGGCCGTCCGGCAACGGTCACCCGCCATTTTGTCAAGCGCTGGCTGGAGGGGGATGTTCTGGCACCGCTGTGCGACTAAATTTCTCACCCCCGGCATGCGTCGAAAAACGACGCATGCCGGGGGTGAGAAATTTAGATAATATCAGGACAAAACCGGAAGGGCGCGATACTGGATGTTGGTTGTATGAAGCAGGTGACAATCCTGTCGCTTGCCGGAGGACATCCGGACTTATCAGGGAAGAAATTGGATCAGAGCTGTTGGCTCTTAACGATCCCAACGTAATTTGTACAAGCGGGCCCCCATCCAGCATCCAGCATCCAGGAACCAGCATCTATTCACCGTTTTTCGGGCGGATGCTCCTCAAACCACGCATGCAGGCGCTTTAAAAGAGACGGCTCCACCGGACGCAGGGTGGGGTGCAGCGCCATCTGGTTTTTCCAGACAAAATCCACCGCTTCGAAGCTGTGGGGAATGACGCGCGGCGGCCGCCGGCCGTAGACGACTTCGGGGTGGTATTCCACAAACTGCATGCGCTGGGGGTCGATTTCGAAAATCCGGGCGACATGGGTGGCGATATGGCCGCTGATGCTGCGGACGGACAAGCGGCTTTCGGGATGGTCCCAGGCCACGACCACTTTGGATTTTAGATGGGCCAGTTTTGCTGCAGACCCCAGGTCAAGGTCGTAAATTCTGAGCCAGCAGCAGCCGTGGGCCAGTTTAAGCCGGCCGCCGAAACCTTCCCAGGAAAACACGTCATCAAAAATCAGCATATCGGCCTCACGTTTTCGTCAGACGGCTGTAGATTGCCGGCAGGCGGTCAGGCAGTTCCCGTGCATCGGTGATCACGATGTGCCGTGCGGCTCCGTAAAGAGCATCCAGTTTCGGATCGGCCGCCATGTTGACCGTGATCGCCCGCACGTGGACGCCCATGGCTTTGGATACGGAAAAAATCATCCAGTGGGTCGCCGGTGTGAACCAGAAGCGGCCGATATAACCGATTCTTCTATTGCTATTTATCGCGTCATACAATAAATGATCTTTTTTTACAATTTCAAGGCCGCATTGACGATCGGGAAAGATTGAAGGAATTGCACCCATAGAGCCCAAGATGATTCATCGCCTGACCCACGGTTCCAAAAAGATACTGCTGATCGGCACCGCCCATGTTTCGCGGGAGAGCGCGGACCTGGTACAAGAAACGATTGAAGCCGAAAAGCCGGAGACGGTTTGCGTGGAACTTTGTGATTCCCGCTATCAGTCCATCCGCCGCCAGGACCAGTGGCGGAATATGAACATTTTAAAGGTCATCAAAGAAAAAAAGGCCTTTCTGCTGCTGGCCAATCTGCTGCTGGCCTCTTTTCAACGCCGTATCGCGGCGCGGCTGGACATTCAACCCGGCGCCGAAATGCTGGCGGCCATCGAAAGCGCGGAAAACATCGGTGCGAACCTGGTTCTGGCCGACCGCGACATTCGGACGACCCTCAGCCGCACATGGCGTGCCATGGGCTGGTGGGGCAAAATCAAGGTGTTGTTTCAGCTGACGCTTTCCCTGGGGGACGTCGATCAGATTACCGAAGCCGATGTTGAAAACATGAAGCAGGAAGACATGCTCCACTCGCTGCTGTCAGAGGTGGGCAAATCGCTTCCCGCGCTGCGCATGATTCTGATCGACGAAAGGGATCAATACCTTGCCCAAAAAATCAAAACCGCCCCCGGAGATCACATCGTGGCCGTTGTCGGTGCGGGACACGTGGCCGGCATCAAGAAATACTGGGATACCGCCGTCGATATCGCCCCGCTGGAGGTCATTCCCCCCAAAACCCGCACCGCCGGCCTGGTCAAATGGATGCTGCCGGCGCTGATCCTGCTCCTGCTGGCCGCCGGGTTTTTCTACGGCGGATCCCGCACCGGCGCGGGTATGATCACGTGGTGGGTGGCCGCCAACGGCATTCTGGCGGGTATCGGCGCCGCCGCGGCGATGGCCCACCCGCTGACGATCCTGGCGTCGGTTCTGGCGGCGCCGCTGACATCCTTGAATCCCATGATCGCCGCCGGATGGGTGTCCGGACTGGTCGAGGCCTTTTCCAGCAAACCGAAGGTGAAAGATCTGGAACGTCTGCATCAGGATATTCTGAGCATCCGGGGTTTCTGGCGCAACAAGGTGACCCGCATTCTGCTGGTTGTCGTTTTCACCAATCTAGGCAGCATGCTGGGAACCATGGTGGCCATACCGATGATGGTCAGGATCCTGTAAACTTTTTGCCGAACGCGGCGAACGGAAGTTGTTTTTTCGGGAGCGAATGCATTCCAAGAAGATTCCAGGGATTCAAGGGTTCAAGGGTTCGGAGGCTTGGATCCGCTCCACGACCACCAGCCGACTGACACTGCGCCCTGGGCGGGTCTGCCAGGTGCGTTTTTCCACTTTCAGGCGTTTTTGGGCGAATCGCTGAATACATTCGGGATAGAGTTCCCACTCCAGGGCGAGTCCTTTGCGCCGGACGTCGTCAAGCGTGTCGTTGTCCGCAATCGAAAACGCCCGCTGGCCGATAATCGGTCCAGTGTCTTCACCGTAGTCCACAAAATGGACGGTGCAGCCGCCGACTTTGCAGCCGTAGCGGAAGGTGTCGCCGTACCCGTCCATGCCGGGAAAGGCCGGCAGCAGGGCGGGGTGAATGTTCATGATGCGGGGATCGGTCGAAGCGGCGTTGACGGCATCGATGAAAAAGGGGCTCAGCGTTCGCATGAAACCGGCCAGAACCAGCAGGTCAACGGCGTAGGGCGCCATTTCCGACAGCAACCGGGTTTCCGCCGCCAGACGGGTGTGGATATAGGGCTCCCCGCCGTCGCGCGGTACCAGGCCGGCTTCGCGGCAGCGTTGCAGAACGGTGTCGACGATTTTCCGGGGCTGAGGACATTGGAAAGCCGAAGGATCTTCTCGATAGCGGCGGATGATCGCATCGTAATCGACGATGAATGTCGCCAGACCGTTGTCACGAGCGCGGTCCAGTGCGGCGGCGTGCGGGTTGTCTGATCCCACGAAAGCCATTCTTGCGTTGATTTCACGACGGCGGCAGGCATCCATGATGGCCTGCAGGTTGGTGCCGCCGCCGGAAACCAGAGCGCCGATAGTGATGGGTTCGCACATGATAGAGTGCTCCAGGGGTTCCACCGTTTTCCAGCCGGCTTGACATACAAGACCTATATCATTATATTGCCTGACTGAGCAACCTACAACGAAAGGATATGACATATGGGAACCAATATCGTCGAGGTCGAAGACGGCACCTTTGATGCCGACGTTCTGCAATCCGACAAACCGGTTCTAGTGGATTTCTGGGCACCCTGGTGCGGACCGTGCAAGGCCATCGGACCGGTGGTGGAAGAATTGTCGGAAACGTTCGGCGAAAAAATCAAGTTTGCGAAGTGCAACGTGGACAACAATCCAGTGACGCCTGGAAAGTACGGCATCAGAGCGATTCCGACGCTTATTTTTTTCAAAGACGGCAATGTCGTCGACCAGATTACCGGAATGGTCGCCAAATCAAGGCTGGAAGAAACCATCAACAACGTTCTCTGACCGGCATTGAATGGAAACAGCGGTGATTTTTGACATTGCCGCTATTTTTTTGCAGAATGCCGATGTTCTGCCGCCGCTTCGCTGAATCGGCCGCGGCGTGCGGGATGATGGGTTTTCATGGAAACAAAGCAATCGCGGCCACAGCCGATACGGCTTTTGATTTTTTTGTGCACGCTGCTGACGGTGCTGGCAGGCTGCGCCGGCGTCGACGTAGACCCCGACAAGCCGGCGGCTGATTTGGCCAGCGAGGGCATGGCGGCTTACGAAAAGGAAAATTATAAGAAGGCCATCCGATATTTTGAAAAGATTCGGGACTGGTATCCGTTCAGCAAATACGCGAAGCTGGCTGAATTGAAAATCGCCGATTCCCATTTTTATCGCAAAGAATACGAAGAGGCGATTTTCGCGTACGAGGATTTCGAGAGTCTTCATCCCAGAAACGAAGCCATCCCTTATGTCGTTTTTCAGATCGGCCTTTCGTACTACCAGCAGATTCGGACCATCGACCGGGATCCTTCACCCGCTAAAAAAGCCCTGGAAGCCTTTGAGCGTCTGATGCGAACGTTTCCGGAAGATCCCTACACCGAAAAAGCGGAAGCGTATATCCGGGAGTGCCGCCAGCACCTGGCCCGGCATGAATTTTACGTCGGTTTTTTTTACTACAAAAACGGGCACTACAAAGCGGCTTTGAACCGGTTCAAAAAGGTCGTCGAACGGTATCCCGATGTAGGCGAACATCGAAAGGCGCTGATGTACATGGCCATGTGCGCAAAGGCGATCGAAAAACAGACACCGTGAAAAAGGCTTTACAGCATTATCCACTTGGTGTATGAGCCCATTCGTGTGCCAGGCGCCCGGGTGGGCGGCAGCGGCACGTGATTTGAGTCATTCCATTCGGATAAACAGGAAAAAATACCCATGTCAAAAATTTGCGAAATCTGCGGCAAAAAACCGATGGTCGGCAGCAATGTCAGCCATGCTCACAACGTGACGAAAAGAAGATTCAATCCAAATCTGCAAAATGTACGCGCGTTGGTCGATGGGCGGGTGAAAAAAATGCTGGTTTGCACCAACTGCATCAAATCAGGGCGGGTCGTCAAGGCACCGTGAGAGCCCGCATCAGCCGATGCGCCGCACTTCCTGAACGTGTTTCACCTTTTTAAGATCGTTCAGCACCCGTGTCAGATGATTGGTGTCTGCGATCCCGAGGGTGAAAAATGAATCGACGGTTTTGTTGTTGCGCAGCTCGGTATTCACGCTCAGAATGTTGGCGCCGTTTTTGCTGATGGACGATGCCACATCGGCTAACAGGCCGACGCGATCCAGAGAACTGACCCGTATTTTCACCGGGTAGTTGTCCGATGTCTCCTGGTTCCACTCCACATCGATCTGTCGTTCAGGGCTCATCTTCAGGGCATTGATGCAATTGGCCCGATGCACGGTCACACCATAGCCGCGCGTGATGTACCCGGTGATGTCATCGCCGGGTACGGGCTGGCAGCATTTTCCAAAGCGCACCAGAATATCGTCCATCCCCTTGACCACAACCCCTGTTTTGGTTTTTTTCTTGCGTACCCGGCTGATCAGCTTATTGAACAGCGAAGCGTTGCGGTCGTCTGCGTCGGCTTTGGCCGCGAATTTCCGGGCCAGCTGCAGCGGGGTGGTTTTACCGTACCCTACGCTGGCGATCAGGTCGTCGACTGTTTTAAAACCGAAGTGCTCCACCACGGCGTTCATTTCATCTGTTTTTAACAGGGCATTAAAATTCAGCTTGTATTTGCGGAAGGTTTTTTCACACATTTCCCTTCCGAGAGAGAGGCTTCTCTCTTTTTCCTGCGTTTTCACCCACTGGCGGATTCGTGAACGCGCTTTCACCGTCTTGACGAAATTCAGCCAGTCTTTGCTGGGATTCTGCCCCTTGGTGGTGATGATTTCCACGATGTTGCCGGTCTGCAATTCGTATTTGAGCGGAACCATGCGGCCGTTGACTTTAGCCCCCGTGCACTGGTTGCCGACTTCCGTGTGAATCAGATAGGCGAAATCGACCGGTGTGGCGCCTTTGGGCAGGGATTTGATTT
>Ga0180434_10001819_pt1 | contig 29804 bp, 13 predicted proteins | sample SS_ome_7_FD_132453 | JGI IMG/M metagenome (GOLD analysis project Ga0180434, IMG submission 132453) | Hypersaline lake sediment archaeal communities from the Salton Sea, California, USA - SS_1_D_2 metaG | ecosystem: Environmental > Aquatic > Non-marine Saline and Alkaline > Hypersaline >... | reverse complement strand
GAATTCTTAAAATGCGACCTATAACCATGGATATATTTCCAAATTTATCGCAATTTATTGCGAAATCACGGGTAATGACGGTCAGGAGGACCTCTTCCGCAGTTCCTCCTCCGCCTCCTTCGTGAAACCCATCTCGATCAGCATTTTAATATACTCCCTGTCCACCTCTGAGAGGCCAGATGAGTCGAGATTCTTTGACGGATCCTGCACCTTCTGGGGTTTAGCCCTATTACTTTCATCTTCCTGCTTTTTTCCTGCATTTTCCTCTACTTTCACAGGTTCCTTAACCTTCACTTCTGCAGGTTCGGGTTTCTCCCCAGCCTTTGCCTTTTCGCTTGGACCCACCTTTTTCCTGGCTGTTATTTCCACCTCGTCTGCCAGCTTCTCCAGCGCCCGAGCCATTTTCGGTACCCGTCTTTTAACCGATACCGGCCTGGTCGATGCGACGACCTTTTGCCGCTTTTCCCTGTTCTTCGGAGGAGTTGGTTTTCTCATCACCATGATCTTTGATGACTTCGTTTCCGCTCCAGGTTTTGATGTCATTGTCTTGCTCTCCGTGGAATTGACCCCGTTCTTATCGCCGAGGTATTTGAGGGAGTTGGACCCGGAGTCCCTCATGGTCCTACTCTCTATGGTCCTCCAGAACTCATCGGCCGTGTTATGCTGCCCGATGGAACCAATCTGTAGCCAGGAGGTCCTGGCAGCTATGGTGACCACAGACGAAATGGCTATAATCGCAACCACGAGCAGAACCAGTGAGCTATCCATTCCATCCACTACCAACCTGGCTCCATCCATCGCCAGATTGGCTGCCTTCCCGATCAGTTTGCTTGCCAGAGTCCCATTCCCCTCCGATGAGTTGGTGCCCTGAATTATCATCGCAGGAGCCATGTTCCTCAGTTTGTCAAGCCTCGACTGTAGCTCTGTATTCTCGGCCTGTACCACCTGAAGGGAAGTCTCTATCTCCGCAAGGGCATCCTCGGCATCGGCCTTCTGTTGCTCGAGATCCTCAGCCTTGCCCTGCAGGCTCCCAGCTAGGTTCTCGAGATCATCAAGCTCTCTCTCCTTGGATTCAAGAAGGTCGTTCAGATCTTCTTTCTCATTTATGAGAGTCTCTATGAGGTCCCCATCAAGCTTGGATTCGGTCTCAAGTCTGGTGATATTCGACTCCAGATCCTGGATAATCGAATTCAGGCCCGCAATCTGGGAGATGTATCCCTGACAGGTCGCGTTTATTTCATATATCGTGGTCAAGAGGGAGGATACGGTTTCCTCGGAGTCATCCTCCAGTGCAGAAATTATTTCCTCAAGCTGTTCCTTCTCCAGTTTCAGCTCCTCAATGGTCTCAGCCTGCAGCCTCCCCTGAGCCCGGAGCGAATCGAGCTCGTCCTGGAGGGAATTGGCGCTCGACTGGGCTTCCTCCAGCAGATCCAGTAGATCAGAATTATTCTTTTCCAGGCTCGAGATGTCCAGATTGAGTTCCGTGAGCTGGGAGGTTAGGATGGAATTTTCCTCCAGCAGATCCGTAATCTGGTCATTAAGATCGTCGATCTGGCTCCCGTAAAATTCCATCAGCGCCGTTATGTTGGTGCCGACCTCAACCCTTATTGTCGCCAAGTCGGCAAGACCATCTGGATCCTGTGCCCTGACCTGAATCTCATTTTCTCCGATAATCCCCATGGGAACCTCGATCTGAATGATGTGCCCCTGGAACCATGCCTCGAGGTTTGCCTGCTCGACAACAGTCCAGTTTATTGAAGAAACCGGATCGTCGGGATCATTCACGTAGGAAGAGAGGTTGACCGAAGTGCCAGATCCCTCAATGAGCGAAATATCAGGTATGTGGAATATCTCAGGCGGGTCATTTACAGGTTCGATGACTACATCCACCACCTCCACATCGGATGAGCAGTGGTCACTGACCCTTATGCTCACCGTGTCGGAGGTTATACCCTCGGGATAAAGAAAGTTGATAATGTGATCCGTTACGGTAACATAAGAGCTGCTCACCAGAATATCGAGTGATGATTTCGGGGTATCAGGATCGGATATGAATGGGTCCAGGTCCAGATCCCAAGGAACGTCTTCAGTACCGTACTGGTCAGGTACCCCGTTAATTGATGGTGGCTTTTGCACATCACCCTCAAGGTTCACGCTCGTGGTTCCCGCCTGGAGCGTCTTCGAGGTCTGGCCATTTATGCCCGGGTCCTGGAAGGATACCGTAACGGTATCACCGGTGTTAAACTGCGGAACATCACCCGTATCAAACCTCCCCACTCCCCTCTGGAAGGGCGGGATATTGGGCCCGTCAACCTTTGTTGTTGTGGTGTAGCTGTTAGTCCTTACTACTATCGTCTTCCCAGCCGGGGCAGGCAGTCCTCCAATGCTTGCGATGCCCGCTACAGCATTAACATCAAGATCCGCAAAAACACTGCAAGCGGAAATTAATATCAGCAGACAAAGGGCCCAGCTTACGGTTACCAAATCCACCTTACCAAAATCTCGGGTGCACCGGCTGATAATGCGATTATTGGACAGAGAGCCCCCTCCATGCGTACACATACTGTATTAAGCTAGTCATTTTATAATATTCTTTGACTAAATTAGTCAGTTTCGGATGATTCGCAATTATCTTTGTGTTTTCCGCGATTTTCTGAATCCTTTGTGCCCCGGTCACCACGACAAACACTTTAAATTCGCACCCTCAGCTCGGGAGCAGGTGAAATGATGAAGACCTCCTGCAACACGGTCCTATTCGGGGACCTTCCCCTGGAAAAGGCCCTGAAGAACGTGGCTGACTCGGGTTACGAGGGCGCGGAGCTCGCTGCCCTTCCGGGAATGGCCCCCCACGTCGGCGCCGATATTTCTGAAAATTTCCTGAGGAACCTTGAAAAAATGGTCGGGAATAACTCACTTGAGCTGAGCTCGATCGAAGCAGGTGGAGTCAGGGAAGACTTTGACAATGTCCTGCAGACAGCAGCAACCCTGGGGATACCCATTGTCGCTATAGGATCCGGGGGAAAGATGAACGATGAGGAATCCTTCAGGGAAGTCGCCTCAAGCGTATCGAGCGCTGCAGAGAGGGCCGAGAAGTATGATGTCAAGATCGCCGTCAAGGCCCATGTCCATGCCGCAGTCTACGACTCGTCCTCCTGCCTAAGGCTTCTCAAGGAGGTTGATTCCAAGCATGTTGGAATTAACTTCGATCCCTCCCACATATTCAGGGCGGGCGAGATGCCGGAAAAAGCAGCGATGAAAATCGGGAAAGGAATAATTCACTCACACTTCCGCGATGCTCCCGTTGCCGAAATGGGCCCGCCAGGAACCCCCTGGGAGCAGATACCCGGCACAGGTTTGATCGACCTTTCCTCAACAGTATCCGCTTTGAAGAAAACCGGTTACCAAGGCTATCTCAGCCTCGAGGTAATAGGTGGTGGTGGAATGCCCGAGACCGAGCTTATGGCGATTGCCTCCAGATCTCAGGGTTACATGCTAAGGCTCCTCAAGGAAGCCAATGCCCAGTAATTCGCCGAACAGTGATAATAAAAAGCGGATGAGAATCCATCAAAGCCCTCTTCACGCTATTAATTGACCCTGCCAGCATACTCTGGGAAAGGTTAAGTAAGCAAACACCCGATAGGTAATCGTGTTCCTCCACCCCAGATTACGCTTAAGGGAGACTAGGACCTTCTATAACCAGTTGCGCGCCCTGGCCAATGTTCAAAAACTTGAATCCATGTCTCTTGATGATGTCAGGGAAAAGCAAAGTCGCATGTTGAGGTGTGCAATATCCCACGCCTACAGGAACGTCCCTCACTATAAACGAATCTTCGATGATCTTCGGATATCCCCCGGAGATATCAAGTCTGTCGACGACCTGCACAAAATACCAATCCTGACCAAGGAACAGGTCCTTGCTGGATATCCACATCAGATCACATCCAGAACTTTCCCCCTGAAATCGGCCTTCAAAAGCGCCTCCAGCGGCACGTCGGGAGTTCGGGGCACTTATCTAACCGACTGGGCGACTAGGGACTCCAACTTCGCCTTGCTGTACAGGTCCAGGTCCCTCTTCGGATACAGGCCAAACCACCTAGAGTTCAGGTTCTCATGGTGGCCGCAAAGGAGCCATAGATGGTTCCACAGAGTCGGTTTTCAAAGATGGATTTCAACAAGCATTAGAGATCCCCCGAAAGATAACGTGGCCAAGATGCTTGGTTCGAGACCCCAGTCCATCCTCGGAAGTCCCTCCTACCTGAACCTGATGTCCACCATGATTGCCGATAGGAAAAATGTGGATATGGAACCCATTCTCGTCCTGTCCACAGGAGAGGTCATGGATGCAGAGATGAGGGACTCCATTTCCAGGGCCTTCAACGCCCCGGCGGTAGATATGTATGGATGTGCAGAGCAAAATTTCATAGCCACGGAGTGCCCAGAAGAGGGAAACCTGCACCTCAACATCCTGAATGCCATAATTGAGGTATCCCCTGACGGCGGTGAATCAGCTAGGGAGGAGAGAGGGGAAATTCTGATAACACAACTTACCAATACCGTAATGCCCTTGATAAGATACAGTCTGGGTGACGTGGGAAAAATAGGCGAAGACGAATGTAACTGCGGTCGGCATGGGCATATACTCTCCAAACTCGAGGGAAGAAAGGATGACTTGCTCAGGACAATGGATGGCAGAGAGATTCCCGGGGAGCTTGCACGTAGCGCAGTTACAATCCCGGGAATACGGGGTTACATGATATTCCAAGAGAAGGTGGACCATATCGTAATCAAGGTAATATCCGATGACCTCAATATTGGGCTCAGAGAAGCGATTATAGGCGAGATACGCCGAATATTGGGAAACCCGGAGACCATGGTCGACCTCATTCCCGTGGAAAAAATCGAGCCCGATACCTCGGGTAAGAGAAGGCTCGTGATAAGCAAGGTGAATAATTAATGGATACAGCTCGGGAAAAGAGCCGGAAGTATTCTTAACCAAAAGCCCGGTTCTCAATCCCGAGTTGCGCCAATGGTCTGGAAAAGGAGGTTTACCAAAAGGGAGAACTTCCTCCGAGCCGTGGAGATGAATGGACCCGAGTGGATTCCATGCAGGGTGAACCTACTCCGCCAGGTCTGGAAGAAGTACAGGGAAAACCTGGAGGATGTCGTTGCCGGGCACCCGGCGATCTTCGGGGAGTTCCGCAGGGGAAGCGTTGACTTCGACTACCTCGGCGTCCAGTACGCCGGCAACCTGGCGATGGACGAGTGGAAGTGCACCTGGAGCTTCGTGAAGGACGGAATCACTGGCCAGGTCGTCGGACACCCTATCGATTCCTGGGGCAAGCTATCAAAATACAGGCCACCCGATTACCCGCTCTGGGGTCCACCTGATGGCGGGTGCAGGCCCATACCGAGGAGCTGGCATAGGGTCGACGAGACCCTTCGCAGGGAGAGGGAGGAAGGAAAGCTCACCGTGGGCGGAATTCCCCACGGGTTCATGTTCATGAGGCTCTTCTACCTCAGGGGTTACAGGAACCTCATGATGGACTTCGCCAGGGAGGACCCGAGGCTCCCGCTATTGATAGACATGGTGAAGGAGACCAACCTCAGGCTCATTGACAAGTGGCTGGAGCTTGGGCCGCTGGACATGATACGCTTCGGGGATGACCTCGGCACCCAGGAACGCCTCCCGATCAGGCCCGAGCTGTTCAGGAAGTACCTCCTGCCCGCCTATTCCGAGATGTTCGGGAGGATAGGGGAGGCTGGCACCCACGTTTACCTCCACAGCGATGGCCACTTCCTCGAGATAATGGACGACCTGGTGGATGCTGGCGTGACCATCCTGAACCCCCAGGACAGGATACACGGGCTGGAGACACTGAGAGATGCCCTGAAGGGAAGGGTGTGCATCGACCTCGACATAGACCGGCAGCAACTCCTCCCCCGTGGAAGCCGGGGGGATATCGAACGACACATACGGAACGCAGTTGAGGTACTCGGCTCTCCCAGGGGTGGGCTGATGATGTACGCGGGCATAGCCGAGGACGTCCCGCTTGGCAATATTGAGGCCCTCTGTCATTCCATGGAGGAGTTCCAGCGACCCTGAACAGCCGCACCTGGCATTTCAGACGAGATGGGGAGTTCAGGCCGGCGGGACCTCTTCCGGCTCGACGACCCTGTTGGTCTCGTGGGATAATATCGCGGCCTCGATGATCTCCTGTACTGCCAGACCCTCCTCGCCGGACCCCTCTATCTCACACCTGGGAACCCCCTCCGAGACCTGCTCCAGGAACCGGTGGATCCGCCTCTGGAAGGTGTCGACGAGGGAGTTCCTCAGCACGGTGAAGTTCGGGGAATCGGGGTGTCGGTAGATCCTCAGGGTGTCGTTCTGATCGTCCAGGACGAACCTGCCCTCCCTCCCGGCGAACTCCCAGCGCTGCCAGCCTGTACCCAGGCCCCCGGGCAGGTCCCGGCTGCTCAGGAGGTGGCCAACGGCCCCGCTCTCGAAGAGCATGTTTATCGCCACTGTCGAAAGCATCGCGTCGCCCGCCTCCTCCCGGAAGCCTGGCTGCCCCAGGAAGGCCTGGACCTTCACCACATCGCCGAAGAAGTACCTTCCGATGTCAAGTGGGTGGGGAAGAAATGCCCTTACGTGGAAGTAGGGGTAACCAGCCATCCTGGGGGAATCGGGCGGTGAGTAAGCCTGGGAGTACCCTATCCACATGCTGAGCCTGCAGAAGATGTCCTCATCCATCTCCTCCTCATGGAAGGCCTTTGCCCTTTCAATCAGGGGAACGAAACGGTGGTTAAGATTGATCCCGAAGTAGAGGCCCCTCTTCCTGGCCTCAGCAACCATCTCCCTCCCCTCCCCTATCACGTTCGAGATGGGCTTCTCGGCCAGGACATGCATGCCGGCCCCCAGGCACTGCATGACGGGTTCGTAATGGAGGGAACCGTTCTCGTGGCCCCCGGTACAGACGCCCACGATATCAAGCTGCTCCCCCTCGAGCATATCCTCGACGCTGCAGTACGCCCCCACCCCGAGCTTCTCCGCGGCCTCTTCCGCCCTCTCCTTGACGATGTCACAGACGCACACGAGGTCCGAGAGGGAATCATTCCTGTAGACCTCTGCATGGGCCATCCCGATGCCGCCCATGCCCACGACGCCAACCCTCAGAGACATGGCGCCTGTTTCTAGCCCGCCCTTAAAATTGGTACCGAAATAACCGGAGGTTATTTTCAAATAGGTACCTTGTCAGCGGGGGATATTTTCATATTTATGTACATGTACACATACACATGGGAACCAAGACGCTTTCGATAACAAACGAGGTCTATTACAAGCTCAAGAGAAGAAAGCTGCCGGGGGAGAGCTTCAGCGACACGATTGGCAGGCTGGTTGACCGCGGAGCAAAACGATGCCCTGATAGCGGGGACTTGCATCTCCAGAGGCATACGGACCCTGGTGACTCGCGATGAAAGGCACCTCTCTGACACCGGTGAAATCCGAGCCGAGCCCCACTAGGCCAGCCCCCAGGCAATACTGAGCAGTGGCATGGCGTCTTCCTGTGGCACGTAGCCCGGCAGGTGCTCCAGGCTCGATACCAGATCCTCGATTCGCGACCAAAGCTCCATCTGGGCCTCCCGGCCAACTATCCAGTCATCATCTGCCTCCCCCGGGGGCTCGAGCCAGCCGTCCATCGTGCGGCGGAGGGTGTGGTTCAGGGCGTACACCGCCCTGCCGTAATCCCCCCTATCTATCGCAGATTGTATCGCCCCGAATGCCAGGGCGTAGTTCTGCCTGTACATCGAGGCGAGGGCCGGTATCCTGAAGTCCTCCTCCGCGACTTCGTATACCACGTCCGCCAGTTCGTCCAGGACCTCGCGGTGGGACCGGACGCGGACCTGGATGGCATCCTCTCCCTGGCCCCCGTCATCATCGGTTACCGTCAGAATTGCCGTGTAGGTACCGGGGATCGCGTAAATGTGAGATGGATCCAGCGTTCCCGATGCAGATTCCCCGTCCCCGAACTGCCACTCAACGCAGTGGGTATCGCCCAGCCCCGGGTCCTGGAAGGATCCGGATAGGAAGACCTCATCGCCGGCAATGGTCACCATGTCCTCGCCGGCATCAACGACGGGGTCGCGGTTGTGAACCTCTATCCGCCTTGTCGCCGTGCCGATAGAACCGCCGTCGTCCTGGATGGTCAGCCTCACGGTGTAGTTCCCGTCATCGGCATATGCGTGATCGGCCACCGCTCCATCCGCGGCATTCCCGTCCCCGAAGTTCCACCGGTATGAAACGATGTAGCCGTCGGCATCCGATGACCCGGATCCATCAACATGGAAGGTCTCACCCTCATCCACATCTCCCTCCCAATCGAAGATGGCCTGCGGCCCCATGTTATTCGGAAGACCCGCCATCCCGAAGGTGGAGAGGTGTGTGACGTAGGCCCAGGCCCTGCCCGCGTAGGACTTCCCGTACAGCATGACATCGGTGGTGTTAATGCCGGTGTCAATCACCCAGTCCATCGACGGGTCGAGCCTCTCCCAGCGGCCCGAGGCCTCGTTAAGGCAGTAGATCCCCATGTTATTCTCGTCCAGGTCCCTCGGGTCATCCGAGTCCCCGTCGCCCGTCAGGTCCAGGTCGCCCTCGGTGTAGTAGAGGTTGATCATCGCCCCCTCCACCGCGCCTCCAGATCCCCCGGTCAGGTTAACGCTAAGATACACGCCCAGGTCCTCCTCCCACCTGGGAAGCCCGAGGCCACGTGCCAGTGGAACAGGTGCCGATGCAGCCCCATACCTGCTCATGAAAACCCCTGGTTTTCCTTCCTCTCCCAGGGCGGCCATGACGATTGAGTCTGTTACCTTGACCACGTCTATCTCGTCGGTGGTCAGGAACTGGTACGATATCGTCGTCTCGTTCGTCGGGAACTGGATCCACAGGCTCCTGTTGAACTCCATGGACACGGTGCCACCGGAGATGGTGACCGTCTTCTCTCTGAGTGCCTCGAGGACCAGGAAGTGATCACCCGGGAGTGGCCTCGACAGGAGCACGACCGTCTGGGTCCCGGTCCATATACAGTGCCTGATGGCCATCCGGTCCTCGTCGGAGGCCTCCATCCCGTCGAGGACATCCGGTGCATCTGCCAGGATTTCCTCTATGAGGTTAGCCGTGGTGCCATTGCTGGCTGGATCCCCGACCAGGACTATATACGGCGCCGTCGAGTAGCCGGCAAGGAGCTCCTGGGGAGATACCAGGGTGATGTTCACGTATCCTGAGAGGGTGTCGACGAAATCCTCGTTATCCGGACCCGGGTCGTGGCTCAAAACGATCTGCCTCACGTGGGGCTGGAGGGAATCCATGTCCGTGTTGTCCGGTATCCCGTCCCCGTCGGTGTCAACCCTCAGCGGGTCGGTTCCCATTGCCAGCTCCTCGGAATCGGAGAGGGTGTCCCCGTCCGTGTCGTAGAGGAGCGGGTCGGTCCTGATCCTTCTCTCGTAGCCATCGGTCAGGTTATCGCCATCCGTGTCGTCATCCAGTGGATCGGTGCCCAGGTCCAGCTCCCGGTCATCGCTGAGGCCGTCTCCATCGGAGTCGGTCTTCAGGGGATCCGTGCCGAGGTCCCGCTCAAAGCCGTCGAAGATCCCGTCTCCATCGGAGTCGGGGTCGAAGGGATCCGTGCCCGCGTCCACCTCGTCTCCGTCATCGAGTCCATCACCGTCCGTGTCCGGGTTCCGGGCATTCGTGCCCAAGCTAACCTCCTGCAGGTCGGATAGGCCATCCCCGTCCGTGTCCCACAGGTTGGGATCGCTTCCCAGGGTAACCTCGGCCCCGTCCTCCAGGCCGTCGTCGTCCGTATCGGCATCGGCGGGCTCGGTACCGTACCAATCCAGCTCGGCCCAGTCCGACAGCCCGTCACCGTCGGTATCGGGGTTCCTGGGGTCGGTCGAGATGTTGAACTCAAGGTAATCCGTCAGACCATCGAAGTCGGTGTCCTCGAGCATCGGGTCACTGTTTACGTTCCTGTTGAATGGCCCTGCGAGGCCATCAACCGCAATCTGCCATCCCGAGATCTCCAGGGAGTCCTCCAGCCCGTCACCATCCAGGTCATCCACGCCCTCCAGGCGCCCGGGCCGGGTGCAGACCTCCCTGAACGTCAGCCTGACCACCCTGCTGGACCCCCCGAGGTCATCCAGGACGAAAAGGCAGTCGCTCCCCGCAGCAACGCCGACGGGTCTGTTGAAGCTCGAGTTACCATCATCGTATCCAGCCCATGCTGTTATGAGGGTGAGGTTCGGGTGGTACATCATGACGCTTCCATTCCCGGGGTCCGCAACGAAGGTCCCATTGACGCCCAGGTCCACGTCCACGGGGTTCGATACTCCCACCAGGTCCTCGACGTGGGCACCCCCTGTCGTAAACGCTGCCACCCTGCCTGATCTGCCGCTCCCGTTTCCGCCCTCGACCAGGTAGATAAGTCCCCCGTCGAGGTCGGCCGCAATTCCAGTGAGGTTGTTGAGGCCACCAGGCGGTTCCCCGTGGCTCCCCCAACCTCCCAGGTATGTTCCATCGGGAAGGTACCTCTCCACGTAAGCGTAGGCCGGGCCGGATCGCGCCAGGTGTATGTACCCATCCGAGTCAACCGCCAGGGCAACGGGGTCATCCCCCTGCCCCCATGCGGAGTCCATGGTCCCGTTGGGGTAGAACCCTCGAATATCTGCGTTGCCAAGGTCCGCGACCAGCACGCCTTCCCCGGCCGCGACCACGTCCCGGGCAACAGATATGTTTTGCCCGGGGGCCTTCCAGTTATCGAGCAGGGTTCCGTTCTGGTATACCAGTACGCCCTCACCGAGGGCCGCGACGTAGACATTTTCCGCTGGATCAACGTCGAGACCTACCGATCCGGCCGGTACTTCCCACTGTCCCCCGGAATAGAGTCGCAACTCGACCCACTTTGGACCGGCCGCGTCAGGGACCCCGTCACCATCGGTGTCGGATGACCTCGGGTTCAGGTCGCTGAAATACTCCATCTCGTCGGTCACCCCGTCACCATCCGTGTCGGGGACCAGGGGGTTGGAGTGAACCCTTACCCTGAATTGCTCCCCGCCGTACTCGAAGGATATCACCCAGCCCGCCTCCTCCACGTAGTCGGTCAGGTTATCGCCGTCGGTGTCCTGGAGGGTAGCATTGGTTCCCCGGACCAGCTCGTACTTGTCCATGAGTCCATCCGAGTCCGTATCAGGGTCAGCGGGATCCGTGCCGGTGTCCAGCTCGTACTTGTCGCTGAGGCCGTCGCCGTCGGTGTCGTATCGCCACGGGTCGGTTCCGACCTCCTCGTCATCCCTCAGCCCATCGCCATCCCGGTCTAGGGGGGTGATCCTGCTCCAGGTGGCGAATTCCTCTATGGTGCCCGGCATGACGTCGATGGGGATAGTAAATGATCCCAGGGTCTCCGTGCCCTCCACCCAGTCATCGTGGTACTGCCAGAACCAGTAGAATACCAGGAAAACGAAGTACCTCCACTCGTACCACAGCTCGTAGTAGGTCATCAGCTCCACCTCCACGGGGAAGTTCGGCATGCCGATGCCCGGCTCGATCCAGGCCCCGACCTCGTAGGTCTGCCCCTTCCACTTGGTGTGGCCCCCGCTGCTGGAGAACCTCCTCCATGTTGAGGTCGGGGGCAGTGGGAGCATCTCCCAGTTAACATTTCTCTCCGGGAAGGTGTAGCCGGTTGCGGAGTTGGATCCGGCGGGGCCCGCGAGCTTGACGTAGGGATAAAGGTCGCTTTTCCTGAGCAGGCCCCAGTCCGTGCAGGTCATGTTGGCCTTCATCTGGGTCCTGAACTCCACCCGATCGCCGACGTCGATGCCGTTTCCATCCTCGTCGTCCACCTCCAGGGATGGGTCGCCCACCATCTGGATGTCCGGTGTGACCTGGTTTGTCACGTCGGTGAAGAGGTCGACGAACCACCCGAAGAGGTCCTGGACCCAGTTGCCGAAGAGGTCGGACAGGGCTATCGCCAGGGATATCAACCACCCCACAAAGGGGATGGTGCCGATCATGATCAGTGCCATGGCATAGATCAGGTTCATCAGGGTAAGCTGGAGTGCCATGTAGGTCTCCTGTGGGCTCAGGTCACTGCCGTAGGCTATCGTCATCAGCTCGTAAATGGCGAACCCAAGTTCCATCAGCACCGCCAGGACCTCCAGTACCTTCCCGATCCTCTCCCAGGTCTTCCAGAACTTCGAGGAGCTCTGGGATATCTGCTTGTAGCTGGTCCTCAGTACCCTGATCACGTTCCTGGTGCCCTTGATGCTGACGCTCCAGCCCGCAGCCTTCAGGCTCCGCAGGAACTTCGCCGCCTGTATGAAGCGATAGACGTGGAGGACGTCCTCGATCGAACCGATGGTTTCGTGTAGCAGTGCCACCCCCTCCATCCCGAAGTTGATCATGTCCTCCACCAGCTGGGGCAGGAATGCTATATCCGAGACATCGAACGTGGTCTCTATCGATCCGAGCCTGGCCAGGGTCTGTTCGCCGGTGTTCCAGGCCGTCATGAGGCAGATGAGGTCCATGGTTGCGTTCTCGCCCATCCCGAGGTCGATGATTCTATCAGCCACCTCGTGCATGGCCAGTGCGCTCATGTCGCTGGTGTTGTACCAGTCGGTCTTCATCGTCTTGGTGATGGCCAGAGGAAGGGCCGCAAGGTCGGCGGTCAGGCTGCTGCTCGCGACGTGTGAGCCGGGCGAGAGGTCCAGAAGATCAAGCATGCAGGAGCGATCCTCGATCGCCGCGATAACTGGGAGCACGGACCCGTTCGGGAGGGATCCCAGGGCCTCCGGAAGCATCTCCCCCGCCAGGGATGCCATTGCCTCGTCCCGGCTGGAGAACGTTGCCATGCTGCTGTTCACGGCCACCCCGTAGTTCCCCAGCACATGCCCCATGTCGTAGACCGTGCTCGTGGAGTTTCGGAGGAACTCGTAGGCGAGTACGAAGTTGGTGGCCAGGGTCCGGTTGACGTCGCCGTCGAAAAACAGCGAAACGTCCGATCCGTGGTTCTCCTCCAGCCTCAGGCCAGTCAAGACGAAATCCTCCTCGTATGTGACCATGATCATCTGTTCAGAGAGGTAGCCCATGTCGACCGTATGGAAGAGGGAGGCGTCCTCCTCTCCTGTGGCGTTTGCCATCAGGAAGCCTTCAGGGGAGACGGCGAGGTAATCTCCGCCCGCGATCCTAATCGAAACCCCGCCCGGAATTTCGGAGAATTCAAGGGAGGCGTTTCCACCCGGAAACGTCTGATTTGCCACCATCATGGCCCCGGGTGATGGTGCGAGGAAGAATCCGTTGTGAGCCATCAGGGAGATCTCCTCGTTCCCGGCCTCGACCCACCGGAAGGTCTCCGATACGTTGACCTGGTCCCCGGAGGCAACCGCGTACCCGTCCTCGCCCACCGTCACGTAGAGTCCACTTTCGGCCCTCAGGGCCACCGCCCTCTCGTCAGAGCTTCCGAGGATCCTCCAGATCAGGCTGGCGTTCATGAAAACGTCCGGGTCGACGGAGCCCGGGTATGACAGCCTGCCCGCCATGGCGACGATCGTGCCCAGGTCCCAGACGGGATATAGTGGAACGAGAACCCCACCGGGAGTTGCTATTACTCCCTGGTCCACCAGGTCTGACTGGTTCAGGGCCACGTCCACGCTGAGGTTCAGCATCGGGATGACCTGGAGGTCCTCCTCGGAGTCGTCCAGATCCTTCATCATGGCCTCCTCGTCGTGGGGCCAGTCCCAGTACTGCCCGTAGAGCTTCAGGTGCTCCGGGTTCTCCGGGACCAGCTGGAAGGTTGCGTATGTCATCTCCCCGCCGGTCCTGAGTTCGAGGCTTACCACGTCGGTCAGGTTGGTGCTTGCACAGGGCGATAGGTCCACGACATCCGGAACCCCGTCGCCGTCGTTGTCAGCATCCCAGGCATTCGGCGTCCCGTCGTTATCGATGTCCATCGACACAACACCCGTTACCTCGTAGTAGTCCGGGAGACCGTCCATGTTGGAATCGGGCTCCAGGGGGTCAAGGTCGTTCATGCCCTCGAAGGTATCGTTCAGGCTATCGAAATCGGAGTCGGTGTTATTCAAATCGGTGCCTATTACCCGCTCCACGGAATCCGGGAGGCCGTCACCATCCGTGTCCGTCCAGTCCGTGGTAGCGTTGAGAAGGAGGTAGATCAGGCCGCTCAGCGCCGTCCTGTGAAGGGGATCAGTCGGGATTCTCGGCGGTACCAGGGACGGGGCATTGATCACCTGCATTGGAGCGCATACGACGATGAGTACCAGCAATAAGCTCGATAGGCGTATCCTATAGCCCATGTTCCCTAAACCCTGATTTCTAGGGGAGCAGGGGCTTATATCATTATCGGGAAATGGTTTGGGAATATTATGATGCACTACAGGCCCGCGACCAGATTGACCAGCAGGTCCCCGGCAGTCAGTGTGACGAACAGGGCGACCAGCATCGGCACTATGAAGGGGATGTATGGGAAGGCCCAGATCCGGTCCTTCCCTTGGAGCCTCTCCCTGACCCTCCGGATGATCTCCTCCTCCTCTTCCTCCTCGAGCACCCGCCTCGAGTACCGCAGAACCCTCTCCTCCCTGCCATCCACCTCCTCGAAGCGCTCCAGGGGTATCACGAAGCTGGACCGGAGGTCCTCCACCCGGGCCCTGTAACCCACGAAGAAGGCCGGGATCGTCCGCCTGCCCAACTCCGGTATCCTCCCCCTGGAGAGGTCGTAGAGGTTCTTAACCAGCAGTCCGAGGGGCACTGCCAGCGATATCAGGAGGGAGTTGATGAGCCAGGACAGGGAGAAGAAGGGCAGTATCCTCCTGGTCCCCGAGATCAGGGGGTTGACCTCCAAAAGCAGCGGCAGGGGAGACGAGATGACAAGTGGGAACACCGTGGATACCCCGATGAATATCTTGCAGTCAGCCCCTCCCATCGATCCCGCGTAGAATATGGCCAGGGCTATCCCGAAGGAAACTGCAGCCGTTACAACCGCGAGGATTACCGGGAGCAGCTCGCCCGAGACCAACGAGTCGAAGATGGCGAAAACGATTCCCCCGCAAACCAGGGCAACCGGGACCCAGTTCTCCACCTCCCTCTTGGACAGGTCGCTCCAGGCGGCGTAGCCCAGGAGGATAACAGTGAATACTAGCCTCCCCAGGAAGGCGTACTCGTCCATGTCCCTATTCGAGGTAGGGGGCTCTTAACTATCTCGGGCCCGGGGCTGTATGTCCCGCGAAAGCCCTAACCTCTAACTAGAGGTCCAGGATCCTCTTCACCCTGACCTCCTCGGCGAATATTCCGTGGCAGGCCTTCTCCTGGAACTGGGATACGATCTCCTCGGCCCCGAAGGATGAGTTGAGGTAGTCCATGTTGGTCTTGAACCTTGAGTAGGATGTCTCGAAGTCCGTCAGCTCCTGGTAGAGGTCGAAGAGCTTGGTGATGTAAATGCAGAAAAGCGAAACCGCCGCCGGTATGACCTTCTGGGGTGGGATGTCTCTCAGGGTCTTTCTCAGCTCATCGGTGAGTATCTTGCCGTTGTTGGAAATGACAAGCTTCGGTACATTGGGGTAGTCCTTCCCGACCTCGTCCATGCGCTCCTGTATCCCTCCGATTGGGATGCCCAGGGCATCCGACAGGTCGCGGATGATGCTCTCGGCCAGGCTGGAGCCGATCGCAATGACCTTCTCCTCCTCCGACATGAAGTCGAACCTCCCCGAGTCCCTTAGAGACTGGAACTTGCGCTCATGCCTCCGGTTGTCTATGGCCTTCTTGATCTCGTAGGGCAGGAACGGTAGATCCTCAGACTGAAGATACCTTATGAAGCCCTCAACATCGGCATCCGTTGGATCCTGGAACTTCTCGAGGAACTGCCCCACCAAGAAGCTGAGTCTCTTGGAATTCACGGCCTGGAGCTTCTCCTTGCTTTTCTCCTCCAGAACCTCCACCATTTCCTGTGCGGCCCTCAGCTCCTGGTCGGGATTTCCTCCCTGGGATAATACTCTCTCGATCCTCGCGACCGTCAAGGATAGCTGGGACGCCCCGTCGACATCAAGGGAGGAAAATACCTTCATCCTAGATTTGATCTTACCGAGGATTTCTGTCCTCTCCTTCTCGGTGGTCATGTTAGCTCTGGAGCATGCCAAAGTCATCTGGACCTGTGCAAGGTCAGCTGTAATATCCCTTGTCCCCTGTTCCCGCTCGGCTTTCAACAGGTTCTGATAGGCCAACCCCGGTGACCCACCAAGTTCCTTTAGCTTTTTAGATTCCCTCTTCAGATTGGCTATTGCCTGTAATGTTGTCCTGTAGGCACCGGTGTTATGCGGATTGCCCCTCGCCTCGGCTACAAGGACTTGGGACTGCCTAGAGCCGTAATGGGATTCCGTGCATACCACTTTGCCGCTTTCCGAGACGTGTATGAATTCAAGCTTTGTGTTTGCGTCTGCATCGGCAACAGCGAGACCTGCGCCCACATCACCCGACGTACCTATTGTTTTCAGTTCCTCGCCATCTCCTGAGAGTATGATAATACCATCTTTCTCCGATATGATGACAATCTCGATCCCGCCGTCATGGTCGAGGTCAACTGGGAGTGGGATAGATCTTCCCTGGCCACTAATGGTCCTGTCCCAGAGGATATCTCCCCCTGGGCCTAAGCACAGCAATTTGCCATCGTTGGAGTAACCCTCGCTCACATGGATCAGGATTTCCATCTTGCCATCCCCGTTTACGTCGGCGAGGACCGGGGAGGATCTCAAACTTACACCTATGACCTTGCTCCACATAGTTTCACCGTCCGGACGAACGGTGTAAACCGCTCCGTTGTCCGAACAGGCCACTATCTCGATTACCCCGTCTTTGTTGATGTCTCCGACTGCTACAGAGGCGTTGAAGCTCGGGGCCTCGAAGTCCTTCCTTATTTGGAGAGAACCTTTAGAATCGAATACCAGCAGGTATCCCGAGGCGGAACCTGTGACGATCTCGAGTTTCCCGTCTCCGTTAATGTCAACGAGGCAAGGGGCAGACTGGATTAATGAACCACTCCTAGCACCCTTGTGGCTAGACTGCCAGTTACGCTCTCCGGATCTGCCATTGATAGCATATATCGTGGAGTCGTCGCCTGCAACCACAATTTCAGTAGATCCATCACAGTCCACATCACCTATTGCAGGCGGGGCCCGGATGGGTCCGTCGCACCTCAGGGCCCATAGCACTCTACCATCCACCCCATTTAGGCAGTAGATGTTGGAATCGTCAGAGCCCAAAACTACCTCGAGCACACCATCCCCGTTAACGTCTGCCAATCTCGGGGAGGATCTAATCGGCCCGTCAGTTTCGAAACTCCAAGCAACCGCCCCATCGCTTCCCCTGAGGGCATAAAGGTTGTGGTCATCAGATCCCACTACTACCTCAAGAATCCCATCGCCGTTCACATCGGCTATTGCCGGATATGTGAATATTCGACCCTTCGGGGAGAACTCCCACTTTACATTACGCGAAATACTTTTTGAAAAAAGTCCCATTTCATCACCTTTTAATCGAATACCACCGTCGTCAGGTTTATTCTTCCACTGGGCATCTTGCTTATCTCGATCAGGTTCGAGCCTGGACCGATGAAGGTGTTCTCTAGAAATGCTGTGGTCATGTTTATTCTCAGCCTCGCACCTCTCCAGGTGTAATCGAATTCCATGCCCTCGACATCAATCACGACATCATCTGAAACCTTAACGTAGCAAATCAACCGGGCAGGATTATTCATGACCTCTACCCCGCCTTCTTCGATATCCACTTCCAATATCCTCTTTGAGCCGACCGGTTCTTCCTGGACCTTGATAATTTCATTGTGGAGGGCAGTCATTATCGCCTCCGCCTTCCTGATCTTGTTCTTGGAATTATACTGGTTCATTACGGGTGACATAACGGCCATGACAGTGGCAATCACACTCAAGGACATCATCAGGACTAACAGATTAGCCATTGTCTGTTCCAGTGCCCTTCTATCCCTAAACAGCCTCATCTGACTTCCATCCTGATCTGTGCGTAACGGAAAACCACGTACCGCTCCCTGACTTTGTATACCATCAGCGGAACCCCATTTAACCTGATGGAATCTCCCTCCTGTAGGAGGCCTATCATATCACCATTTCCATTGTGGATGGCGACGGTATCGAAAACGAAGTCCTCATCTGGATCGGAGAGATACAGCATCCAGATATCGTGTTTGTCTCCATCACTGTTGATATCGAGGTCGTAATCATATTCACTCAACTGAGATTGATAATAATTACCGGTTGACGAGTTTATGGTATTTGGGATCGTCGTATTCTGGTAAAGTTCCCAACTGTTAACCCTGAACCTGACCTCCCTCAGAAAGGTAAGTTTAACCACGTAACTTCCCGGTTTAATCTTTGTATTTCCCGTTACTATGTCGAAGGGAAGAACTGATCTCAGGGTCAACACCTCAGTCTCGCCATTTATTTCAGCCTCCAATGTGGATGTGCTCCCCGGGTCGTAAGTGACCTTCGTCTTAATCGAGTAACTCATCAAATCGTTCTGTGGATCCGTCCTAATCTCCCCCTTAGCAAAGGAAAGGCTGAAAATCGAGGAGGAATTGGGCCCCTTGCCCAGCAGTTCCCGGAGCTCCGAGTCCAAAGTCATCAGCGCGTTCCGGGCCACATCAAGATTATTTCGATCCTTGCTTTTCTCGATCTCAGGAGAAATGAGGAGAAAGGTCAGAAGACTTCCGCTGGTCACGACGAATGTCGTTAAAAGTGCCCCAGTAGCGATATAAACGGCCCGTCTGTCCTCGAATATCGACCTCATCTCACATTTCTCCATCAATTCTTTATCTCCATCTGAATAGCGTGGGTGGCTGAATTCCCCTCTCCATCATAGGCCCTGGCCTCCACCGGCACCACTCCATTGGCATGGCTAGTCGTATCGTAATCGTAACTCCATGAGTCCCCTGGGAGGAGGGTTGCATCACCCACGTGAACTCCATCTATCCAAATCTCGACACGGTTTAGACCGGATCCTCCGGTATCACTGGCGTCTCCCTCAAGAGTGTAGGTGTTCTTAACCTTCTTGGATGGTGGGTAGGTTGGATTATTGATTGTAACGGTAGGGTCGATTCCATCGGGTGGGATATTATCGACCTCGAAAACCCCGCTCGATGAATCTCTCCGTGTCCAGTTACCATCGCTGGCGACTACCCTGATCATGTACTGGTTTCCATCAAAGACGGTTGTGGTATCCCAGTTGTAAGTATAACCAGGTCCCGGCCCGTTCAGACCGGAGTCTATCTGCGTCCATCCGGCACCGGAATCATCACTGTAGTAGAGGTCGAAGTTAAGCGGGTCACCTTCGGGGTCTGTGGCCGTCCACTGAATCTGGTGGATACCGCTCGCCACCTCGCCTCCATCCGGGGATATCAGCGTCACGGTGGGTGGCCAGTTGTCGTAATCGGGAACCGGCAGGATGATATCGAGGGTTCCACTTCGATCTTCATCGTCATAGACTGCGAGGGCGACCTCCTGGCCGCCTGTAATCATATAGCCAGGGCTGTATGTGAGCTTGTATCCGGATAGGAGCTCCCCGGCAATCTGATCGTATGCCTCCTGGAGCTTCTCCGGGGTGGGGGCCAGGTAAAACCTGCCGTTGGTCTGGTCTGATATGGCATTAAGGATATTTACGTCTACCTTGTCCGCCTCCCCGAGCCCGACACAGTAGATCGGTATTCCCTCAGCCCTTGCCAGATCTATCACCTCCCCGGAGGTCCTGGTAGAGTATGGTTCGCCGGTGGCGTAGTTGAGGTCCTTTCCGTCTGTCAAGACCAGCACCGCCCTGTATTTCGTCCGCTCCTTGGCCCAGAGAACCGATTCGTAGAGAGCGTCGTAGAGGGGAGTTCCGTCCCTGGTGCTGAGGCCTTCAACAGCCGATTTCAGCTGGTTCTTACCATCCTCGGTTGTCGGTGTGAAATCCTCCTGCAAAATGATCTCGGTTAAACCGGTGGCGTAGTTCGTCGTGAAGCTGCAGATGGCCGCCTCGTCTTCGGGGAACATTTTATCGATGAAACTCTTCACAGCGGATTTCATGTAATCCAACCTGGATTCCTCCCCGGGTTTGGGATACTCGTCCTTCCACATGACCCACTGCATCGAGCCAGAGACATCGTTGGTGAAAATGATGCTGAGATCTGACTTCCGATCGGGTGACCCTATCTCGACAATTCTGTTAATAGGGTTCTTACTCAGGTTTGAGCTCGTCTGAGTGTTGCCGGCCAGATCAGAGGCAACGCCCCAGAACATTGTCGAGGTGTTATACTCTTTGCTGTCCCAGTTAGCGTCCTTGGACCTGAAAATTGTGGTATCACCCTGATACTGACGACTGATGATGTAACTCCTAGGATCCACCCTGCTCTCGCTATCGTTTGCAATCACCGATATTGAGAACCTGCCACCCTCAACCAGCTCAGCGGCTGAATTATACATGTAGAAGTTATCAGCATCTAACTCCCTTACCGGTAAATCCTTATCATCCGTCACGAAGATGTAGATTTCCACTTCATCGAAGGTGGTCGTGATATCCGTGATCTCCAAATTAAGTTCATTTGTCATGATCTGTGTCATGTTAAGGTCCACTCTGGGAGGAACCCTGTCCACCACGAACCTTACGGAATCACTCCCTTCGCCGAATTCGTTGCTGGTGGCAACCGTGAGGATGTGTTGACCATTGGTAAGGTTGGTTGGTGGCATCCCAGGGTCCACGATGAAACCATCCAGACTGCTGGGAGAGCTAGCAACCTCAACCTCATCCAGATATATCGAATGTTGTGTTGCACTGGCGCTGGTTCTGTAACTAACGTTGAAGGATCCACTGAAAATCGACCCATCAAGGGGTTCCAAGAGCTCGGTTAACGGATGTGGATCAATAATCGTGCGCCCCTCCCTGATGCCTATAGTGTGGGGCTGTGAGCTACTAATCGATCTCCTGCTCATTGCCAGCCCACCATTAATTATCCTGTAGGTCTTTTTATCGGTCCTGATCCAGAGATATTTACCACCAGGATCCGACTCGATGATATAATCTTTGCTCCCTATCAGCTTTGGAAGATCCAGAGAGATCTCGTCTGCTCCCACTCCCCAGGCATCCGATGCCATCGACCTAAGGTAAACGGCAATACCATCGATTATCTCCTCCTCCTGGGCTTTCGAGTATTTATCCGAGCTGGATCTTACAATATATGCTATAGATGAAAACACGGCCATCATTACCATTAGCATCATCAGGTTTCCCGTAAGCACCTCGATGCCTCTTTTTGAACCCCTGAATTTGATGAAATGCCGCATTTTCTCATTCATATTTGATCAGTTCCCTGTGTTATCGATTTTAATCTGAATCGAATCAGTGCCCTCGTTTCCTGACCCATCATATATCCGGGTCTCGACGGTCACAGTTTGATCCTCGGGGAGTGTCGTTGTATTGATGTTAAAGGACCAGTTGGTTCCGTCGATAATGGTCGCCAGACCCTCGTAGACCCCACGAACCCATACCTCTATCCTATCGAATCCAGAACCTCCGACCTCGTTGTAGGTTCCGTCGAGCTGGATGTTTCCCATGACAACCGGGGTGGGTGGGTAAGCTGGATTGTTTATGGAAATGACCGGTGCCGAGTTATCGATAACGAATATGTTATTAGAGGCGTCCTCGATCTGGATGGCACCATCGTCTGCCATGACTTTTACCATGTACTGGGTTCCGTCTGGGACTGTTGTGGAATCCCAGTCATAGCTATAATTTGGTCCTGAACCGGTGAAACCACCCTGAATTAGATTCCAGCTTGCTCCTGAGTCGTCGCTGTAGTAGATCGAGAAGGTCAGGACATCGTTATCTGGATCCGTTGAGGTCCAGCTAATCTGTATGTCATCTTTAAGCTTCTCGCCACCGTTGGGGTATGTGACACTGACACTTGGCGCCTCGTTTGCATTATCGATGTGGAAGTCCGCGTCGCTGTTATCCGTCCGGGTAATGCCCTTGATATTACCATCTTTGGCAACAACTCTTATCCTGTATCTGTCGCCATCTGCGACGGTGGTTGTGTCCCAACTTAAGTTATTGATCGTTATATCATTGGCCAGTTGTGTCCAGGTAGACCCGGAATTATCAGAATAGAATATGTCGAATTTCAAGCTGTATGGCGTCGAGGGATCGTTATCCCCATCGTTATCAGGGTCGTTCGCTGACCAAGTTATCGTCTCCATTCCGCTCCACCACTCGCCTCCATTGGGTGAGGTGACGCTTACGGTGGGTCGGCCATTGTTGTAGACAGTGAAATCGGCCGAGGAATCAGTATCCTCGTTCGATTCGTCATCGTATCCCCTGACCATAATCCGGTAGTCGTTGGAGTCCTTATGTCCCATGAAGTTCTTGGTATCCCAGCTGTATGCTGAGGTGGTAATCCCACTAGCAAGAACATCCCAGTTCGATCCGGAGTCCGTGCTGACTAGAACATCGAACTTCAGGCCAGCTCCGAAGTATGCCGATGTCCACGATATAGTCCTGGTATCCGCCCATTCCTCGCCACCAAGGGGAGAGGTAAGCATTACCAAAGACAGTCTATCAGCTGGGTCATCCGTAGAACCAGAGCCTCCTCCGCCACCACCGCCCCAACCGGGAGGTACACCAGAACCACCAATGCCGTCCGGTCCGCTATATCCGGTGAAGTCACCGGAACCACCTCCACCGAATTCGCCATCGGCGTTGTTGATGTACCAACCGTCGTCTGAGACGTCCCATCCCAGGCCTCCTCTGCCGTCACGGGCCTCGATCTTAATGTAGTACTCGGGTGGAGAGTCGGGAAGTGAACTAATATCCCAGAGCCACCATCTCCAGGACGAGTTGGTGATTTCGGTAATGTAATTCCAGCTGCCTGCTCCCTGTTTGTAATACAATTTGAAGGTCATGTCATCGCCATCTGGGTCGGTTGCGTTCCATACCACGGTCACGTTTCCGAAGAGTATCTCATCGCCATTCGGGTAAATTATATCTACAACAGGATCCCTGTTGTTCTGAACCTCAAAAAGAGCATCTGATATATCCGAAGCGATGCCCCCCCGTCCATCCTCCACTGTTACGGCCATCGTGTAGTTACCATTGGGAACCGTGGTAGTATCCCAATTCAGGTTGTCTAGATCGAGCACCGTCCCTAGTCGAGCACCCGTTGCATCCGGCAGACCCGTTTCGTAGTGGTTGGGCCTGTCGAGGGATATGAGTAGGTCGGTGAGTGGCAGGTCGGAGAGGTCTGTGAATCTGAAGTAGAAGGCCCAGCCACCCCCTCCCTGTACTACCTTCACCAGAACACGATTCCATCCTTGGTTCAGGTGTACATTCACCGTATCCTGATCTGGAGACGCTCCTCTCCATACATCCCTCCGGAGTTCCTCGATACCGTTGAGATAGATCTTGATTCCATCGTCCGAACCGACTTTCATCTTAACGTCTCGGTCGGTGGGGTTGTAGATGTAAGCGAACGCATAACCAGTCACAGTGTTATCTGGATTCATTGCCACCCGTAGATCTATCATGGTATCCGAGTCGCTGTGTTTCCACCATACCTGGCTGGATTCGAGCTTGCCCGACCAAGGAAGGACCAGTGCTTCACCACCCATGTAGTCGGAATCGATATTGTTTCCCGAGAAACCACCGAGGAGAAGCCACTTGCGGAAGAAGCCCTGTGAGTCTGGGGCATAACTCCCGTTGAAGATCGCATCAGTGCTGTTGAAGTCAATTGTCGCCATAAGGGTATCCCTGTAGACATCGCCCAGGGGCGCACCACCCTCGGCGCCGTCCAGATCACCCATTGCCCAAGTTATCGTCTTGGTGCCGCTCCATATCTCTCCACCATTAGGATCAACCACCTGCACCGTGGGATCCTGATTATCGTTGTCTATGCTGAAGAGCTCATCAGATACGTCCTCGGCCTGATTAGGGCCATCGCTCGCCCTCACCTTAATCAGATAATCAATACCATCGGCGACGGTCCTGGTGTTCCATTCATAGCTGGGATTTGCCGGGATCGGCGGGGCGTAACCAGAAACCAGCGTATTCCACGAAGAACCATCCCACCACTCAACATCGTAAGTAAGGACATCGCCATCGGGATCGCTGGCTGTCCATAATATCTCCTCGGTGCCGGATAGCCGCATCCTTACGTTAGGCCTGGTAACCGTTACTACCGGTGGCTCGTTTATGTTATCGACCTCGAAGGTGGCTGAGATATCCTCACTTGTCAGGGTCGAATCATCGGCGACGACCTTCACTTTATATATAGAGCCATCTGTTACAGTCGTGGTGTCCCAGGTCCAGAACCCAACATTAGATTGCCCGCTGGCCAATATGTTCCAAGTCAACCCATCATTCTGGGTGTAATATAGATTGACCGAAAGGGTATCTCCATCTGGGTCACTTGCCGCCCAGGTTATATTCTCCAGTCCGATGAATTTCTCCCCGCCTGAGGGGGCCGTTACCGAGATCAGCGGTGCCCTGTTTAAAGTACTTCCGGAGATCCAATCTACTGCATTACGAATCAGAATCTTCCGGGTATGATTCTCGACCACAAACACCGGGTGGGACATGTAGACCATTTTGGATCCCGTCCCGCCATCCTCGTGCGCAACCAATGAAGATTTCCAGGAGTCCTTTCTGGCTAGGCGTATATGATCGTAACACACATCGGCGTTATTCGCCGAAAAGGCCAGGCCCCTTACTTCAGTTCCTGGAGACAGCCCCAGATCAGTCACCAAGTCCAGCCTGTAATGAATCCACTTTCCCCAGGGCACGTTCAGTGTTGTGCCCCTTCTTGACCAGGAGTAACCATCGTAGCTGGACTGGACATCCCAACCCCACCGGTGGTTCCAGGAACCTGACCCGTCCCGGACTTGCAGAAGGATATCGGCATTCGAGTCCATGAAGTAGAACCAGAGATCTATGAACCTGTACTGGTTAATCCCATCTCCTACTTTCAAGGGGAAGGTATACTGGAAGTTGTCGTTCCCCGTGCTCCTGAATGCTGCACTACCGGATAGAACCGGGGTCGTAACCAGGGAGGATGACCTGGACCAGCTGAAGGTACCACTTCTCAACTCATCCTCGAGTACCATGAAATTCGGGTCGGCTGATTCGTATACGGCCAGCTCGGTTGAATTCACGGGCAGTATTGCATCGGGATACCTTGCGGTGTAATTGGATTTGATGTATATTGGGATATTGGTCATTACCGGGTGATTTGAGCGCACGTTTATCTGGGGTACGGTGTTGGCAACAGAGCCGTCAAGATCCACGTCGTCCATGGGTTTAATAGAAAACAGACTGACGTTATAGAAGCCATCGATATGGCTCTTGGTCACGTTCCAGAGGAAGTTATCCGGGTTACCAGTGGCGTTCTGGTGATGTCTGTAGGCGATGTCCTCGCCCTCAAGGACCAGGTGACCACCGGAATTAATGAAATTCACCAAAGTATCGGCATCGTCCGTCTCCACATCGTGGCCATCATAATCCCCACAGGTCCAGACAACGGCATCGAAAAATCGCAGTGCATCTAGGCTAGGGTCTGCTCTCTCATTTTCGGACCAGACTGTGATGTGGTACTTCTTTGAGTCATTAAGTGCGAAGAGGAACTCAGGCAGCGATGTACTGCCCTTGAGTCCATCCCGGGCGCCCACGTTATCGTCGGCAACGATAAGGACCCCGGTTGACCCGATATAGGCCTCGCGGAAGTTGTTGGTAAGCTCGGTCTCGTTGGTTACCGGCTCGGTGTACATCCGTGCTATCTCGTCCCCGTCCTGGTAGATAAAGGAGATTGGTATCGATAGGTAGGAGTCGATTGGCACTGTCGGAACGATGACGAAACTGATGTTGCGAGTTGTGTTTGTGGCATTAATAATCTGAAGCCGCACTACGACGTCGTTCTCCTCCCTGTTACCGTTATTGTGAATCAGAGCGCTCACCTGGACGGTATCCCCTGGGTCAGGAGCTGGGTCGTTTAGCTGGACGGCCTCCACCGCTATATCGTCAACAGGGTCCTCAAGGGCGGTAATTTTCAGAGGAGCATGCTTCACGTTGTCATCGGGATCATCGTTGAGATAATTATCCGGATCCAGCACGGCATAAATTTCGTGAACTCCAGGGTTGGTAAAAGTCCAAGTGGTAGAACATATCTCGGTCGCCCCGTTAAGGATTGCCGATGTATTGGTGATCCCAAGTAGGTTGCTTCTGTCCGGGAGAGGCTGGCCATCGTAAAAGTGAACAACTGGTCCAAAGGCATCCTTGGTCCCGTAATTTTCGATCCAAGAAACGAAACTTACCCTCCGTCCAGTTTTCGGGGCCGGGGGATCGAAAGACAGGTCGTCGACCCTCAGGGCCATTACCAGAGGTTCGAGGTAGTTGGTACGCCCCAGGGGAGGTTTTCCTAGACTCTTCAGTTCCCTCATCTCGGTTACGGCGTCCAGATAGGTGTTATAGGCCCTGATTATGCCATTGACGACGAATCGACCCCTTCTATCCGGGGTCTCCATTACGCACTCGTCGATGTTCGAGGAGTAAAAGCATATGTTCTCAGCCTCGTCGAGAATGAGGGCCAGGGCATAGGGCTGCGGATCATCGTCGTAGGCCACGATCCAGGAATTGGCCCTTTCCACATCGAGAGTCAGGTTCTGAGAGGTCGCGTTTTCCCAGAAGATTGAGGGGTTCAGAGGACCTCCCGAAAGGTTATCGACCCGAAACCTGTCGGTTGACTTGCCGTTGATGTTTGGGGTCAATCCGATACCGTAAGAGATGCGGTTCTCTATTGACACACGGGGCTCTATGTTAACCTGAAACTGGATCTCTTCTGTTTTAACGTAAAGGAACTTGGTCAATGCGACCTTAGCAGTTTCGTTCCTTAACCTAACCGTAATTAGCCCGGGTTCTTCGGTAATAATGTAGTTGTAAACGGAGGTCTTATTGGTCCAGCCAGATGGAAGGTTGAGATAATCTGTGAGAGCAGATGACGCTAAAATCACATCTGAGCCCAGATAAACAGCCCCACCCAAGGCATTGCCACTGGTTTCGTCACTGCCCTCGAGGATCTTTAGACGAAGGGACATCTTTCCATTTTCTATGAAAAGATAATTGCCACTCACGAAGATATCATTGAGGAAGATCTCCTTGTGGTCGTACGCAGTTTTGCCCCGGGATACCGTGGTTATGTCAAAGGTAACCCTCCTAGGACTGAGGTCCAGACTTGATGGTTCGAAGTCAAGCATATACGTGATGTTCTGCCACATACCACGTTCCTCCGCCTGTTCCCTGAGAAGGGAGATTGTCTCGTCGAGGCCGGCCTGTAGATTCTCCCCACTCGGGTCCAGATCGATGGTGGTGGCAATCTTGTTCTCCATTGCCCTCACGCATTCTAGTTGGAAGTACGACAGTTCCTCCTCCCGGTTTACAATATTGGTAGACGTCGTCTTCTCTAGGGCCACCAGCGATCCCACGAGAATAACCAGCATTGCCGAGATGAGGACCACGGAAAAAAGGTAGATAGCTCCCCTCTCATCTTTCCACAGCCCGGAAGACCTCAAACTAGCTCCCTCCCTCCGATTTGTACCAAGCCTGTATGCTCAACTTATCCTCGATCACCGAGTTGTAGATTTTCATGAACTTCAGGGCCAGCTGTGCCGAGTCTGCAATATCATGCGCCATCCTCGCCGAGGACGAATCCGTTAACCAGTCCTCTGCAATCGATAACATGTGGTAGACCTTGCTCGTTTCCCTCACCCCATTCCAGGTTCCGAATATCTCCCGCGTTGTCAGGGGAAGATCCTCGGCATAAACTGATCTATCGACCTCATCCGACTCGTGGAAGAGGGTGAGCCAAACCTCCTTCGGTCCATTTCTGTCCACCTGGACCTCGATGAAGTCTCCCTCGACAATCATGCTCGTGGTGTTTCGACCAGACAATCCGCTGAGGGTAACCTCATTCTGGTTGGTCAGAACGAGGAAATCGTTCTCTATTTCAACCGTATAGAGGTTCCCATTATCGTCGAAGGTCATTCCCTCGAGATACATGTTCCATCTGGTTCCGTTCCAGATGTAGGCTTCATCGTAAACGCCCTCCTCGACTGCGTCCCTGAGGACTACCTTGTAGTTCTTGGTTATGCCGGGTTTGTTATCCCTGCTTATGATTCCGAAGTGGAATAGCCCTGACTTTGGTTCGGGCAGTAAGACAGTCAGATTATAATTGAGGGGATAGTAGTATCTAGTGTAATTATGTACCACGCTGGTGAATGTCAGGTTTAGTAAATCATTCTGGTGGTGGATTCCAAGAGTCCAGTCGGTACCTAAATATGAGACGTTGTCTCCCCTAGTCAGTCGCCTATCATCAAATTCACTGTCATAATCCACGTCCAGGCAAACACGGTTGAAAGTAGGACTGTAGGATCTCCAGGCAAGTATCTCATTAAACTTGAAGATCTTCAACCATGGCGACCAATACCCAATTAGGTAACCCCTGCCCATATTATCCTTTATGATGTGGTTGCTATCCCCTATGATTGCCAGGAGCCAGTCCTCACCGGCCGTGAAGAAATCGTACTCATCAGGTACCTCGAGATCCGTTATTGTGATAATCGTGTATGCTCCTGAGATCTCTTGCTGAAACTGTGGATTGTCAACTGCTTCCCCGTTCCCTGAAGTGTGGGGATTACCACTGTTTAGGATCCACCAATCCGTGGTATCAGGCGTTGTGTTGTGGCTGAAGCATAGGGCGATCTTGTGTTTATTATCCGGCGGGTCCAGTCTCCCCCTTTCAATGGAGAGAACCACCGTCATGTTATCCTTTGTTCCGTAGACATTAACGAAGTTGATGATAGAATCATCCTTTGTAACTCCCCAGAACTCGTGACCCCTGGGTGAGCAGTCCACAATGTAACCGGTACGAATGGTTGTGTCGTATGTTCCTGTTCCACCGATTGGTGTGAATGTTAAAGTGAAATTACCATCGTTGGTCATATGAGTATCCAGATAACTTAAGGCACCTTCAACGTTCATCTGGGAGGCGTTTACAGCAATCAGGGCCTCGGTTGCAGAGGCTGTTGATGCTGTATTACTACCACCTCTTCTATTGATCGGGAAACCTCCGTCGGGATTCTGACGCCTGAGTAAGTAATTCCTCGCTCCGCGGACATATGGATCGGCTGTTGAAATGCCAGCCTCGGAATATGCTAGGAGAACCTCTGAGGTTATATCCACCGATGATTCCAATCTCTCCCTGCCACCGTATCCACCATCCGCGTGAACCCGGTTCTTCAGCCATCCTATTCCCGAGGTGACGGTCGAGTTACTGAGGGGATCGCCACCCTGAGATTTTATCCATGCCGAGATCGCGCGGATCGCGAAGCTAGTGCATAGCGCATCGCTCTCCTCGTTCTTGACGAATCCCCAGCCCGCATCATCGTTCTGGTTCCCCATGACTATTGATACCCTCTCTTTCACGATATCTATCGACTCGGGATCCCAGAGCAATCCAAGGATTATATCCGCGAGTTCGTCTATGCTGTCATGGTCCATTGTAACACCTGCAGCCTCCACGTACGAAGATCTCAGGAGCCTTTCATGGAAGGTCCTGACCAGTCTCGGGGCATCCCTTGACTCATGATACATACGGGCATCTGTAGCTGCGATTTCACCCCCTTCAGGAGGCACAGTCTTGTCCACAGGT
>Ga0180434_10001818_pt1 | contig 29824 bp, 22 predicted proteins | sample SS_ome_7_FD_132453 | JGI IMG/M metagenome (GOLD analysis project Ga0180434, IMG submission 132453) | Hypersaline lake sediment archaeal communities from the Salton Sea, California, USA - SS_1_D_2 metaG | ecosystem: Environmental > Aquatic > Non-marine Saline and Alkaline > Hypersaline >... | reverse complement strand
ATCCCCTGAACCGGCGCTTCCGAGAAAGACTCCTATCCTGAGCAGGGCCCTAGTGAACACTACGATCAGCGTTTCGACAGTCGATTCACGCCCTCCGGGGGGTGGGTTTACCGAATACTTACGTTTGAACCGTACCCTGAGCGACGTAAACCTAGTGCTGACAAAGAGAAGGCCGTTCGACGCTCTCGCCGAACGGCCCACTTTTGAGGATGGTCGGGGCGACTGGATTTGAACCAGCGGCCTCTGCGTCCCGAACGCAGCGCTCTAAACCAAGCTGAGCTACGCCCCGAGCTCGGGCAGCTGCAATCGCCTCTGGCTTTGTTGCCGCGTCCCTCGGCTTCCTCGCCGTGGCCAGGGCCACTGTCTCGGAAGCCTCGGTCCTTGCGCCTCGCCAGAGGCGATTTCGCTCGCCCTCGCGATATTTTGCGCCGGCTCCCCCGGCTTCGTTCCGCGGAGATTCTATCACCCAGGGGGAAGGGGGGCAAGAAGAGGGTACGGGCACCTGTTTTACGTTCCGCTGTACGTGGGCGTGGGCGTGGGGGCATGCCCTGCGGGCAAATCTAAAATCCCAACGGGTAGTGTTGCAATCCTTTGCGTCCTTCGCGTCCTTTGCGTTTCCCTCATATTCTCCGCGTCTCCGTGGCCTTCCAGGATCTTCGTGCCTTGGTGCCTTCGTGCCTTCGTGACCTGGTGCCTTCGTTTTGGAAACTGCGTCATCGACGGGTTCTTGAACATGAACCGTATCCGTGAACAATGGACGACAATCCCGCGGTACCGGGCGTCGATGTCACACGAGGGGGACGGATGTCTCTGGAACCCGGTCCAACCCGCGACGACGAAGAGAAGACGCGTCGAGAACCGACAAAGATCGGCGACGGCCATGAGGCACTCCCGCAGGCCGGGGACCTCGCCGGCCGCACGACGATGGACGATACTCCCGGGGAAGAGGCCCCCCTTCCTCCCGGTCTGGACGCGCTGTGCAAGGACCCGGAAAGCCGGTACGCGTTCCTGAAGGAACTCGGACGGGGCGGCCTGGGCGTCGTCGTCGACGCCCTGGACAGGCATTTCGGGCGGCGCGTGGCCTTGAAGATCATGCTCCCCGGCCGTGCCTCCTCCCTCGTCGAGCGGTTCCTTCTGGAAGGGCGTGCGGCCGGGCGGCTCATGCACCCGAACATCGTCCCCATCCACGAGATCGGCGTTCTCGAGCACGAAGGAGAAAGCACCCCCTTCTTCACGATGGGGAAGATCGTCGGCCGGGACCTGGACGAGATTCTCCAGGGCATCGCGAGCGGAGACCCCGAGACGCGCAAACGATGGAACCGTCACCGGCTCCTGCGCGTGTTCCAGGAAGTCTGCAACGCCATGGCCTACGCCCACGACCACGGGGTGATCCACCGGGATCTGAAACCGGCCAACATCATGGTCGGGGACTACGGCGAGGTGTTCGTCGTGGACTGGGGATTGGCGAAGTTGCATATGAAGACTGATTCCCCTGAGTCCCCTGATCAACCTGATCAAGAGTCGCCTGATCGAAGCAAGTACGTCGACACACGTTACAAACACTCGGACATCACGGACAAAATCTTGGAGTGCTATTACGAGGTGTACAACCGTCTTCGGCCCGGACACAAGGAGAGTGTCTATGAAAACGCGATGAAGATAGAACTTGGACAGGTTTTCGACGAGGTGAAGTCCCAAGAACAGCTGACGGTCCGCTACGGAGAAAAGGCCATCGGGAAGTACGCTCCTGACCTCTTGATCGATGAAAAAGTCATCGTCGAGGTGAAAGCAGCGAAATCCCTGATTTCCGCATACGAGTTGCAGCTGACACGATACCTGAATGCCACGGGCATCGAAGTTGGTCTGCTCCTGAATTTTGGAAGTCCAAAACCGCAGTTCCGAAGGCGATTCGTTTCAGCATCCGGTGAAGCGATCCGATCTTCTACCGATCAGGTTGATCAGGAAGCTCAGCTCACCCTGGAAGGCATGGTCATGGGCACGCCTGCCTACATGCCCCCGGAGCAGGCCGCAGGACGCGTCGGGGAGATCGACGAGCGATCGGACATCTTCAGTCTCGGCGCGATCCTCTACGAGTTGCTGACCCTCCGACCTCCCTTCGAGGGCGACACCGTCCAGCAGGTGATTTTCCATATCCTGTCCAAGGAGGCGGCTCCGGCGCCGTCGTCGAGAATCTCCGAACTGAGGGAAAGGCGCGCAGCACAGAGGAAGACGGAGGCGGCGCCGCTCGAGGACATCCCGCCGGAGCTCGACGAGATCGTTCTGCGGGCCCTATCCAAGGAGAAGGCGAAACGCTACGCGACGGCGCGGGACCTGTCCGAGGACCTCCAGCTCTTCCTCGAAGGCGAGAAGGAGCGCGCGCGAAATCACGAACTCGCCGAGGCCAAGGTGAAGGAAGGGAAGGCCCGCGTCGGCGAGATGGAGACCCTCCGGGCCGATCTGAAAAAAAAGAAAGAGGAGATCGAACAAAACGGGAAGAAGGTCAAGACATTCTGGCCCACCAGGGACAAGGAGCCCTTCTGGGCCCTGGAGGACGAGGCGGATCGCCTGCAGCGCGAGATCGTGCACGCGTTCACCGAGGCGGGGAACCGGTTCCAGGAAGCCCTGGGGTTCGAACGCGAGAACGCCCACGCCCGCGCTGCGATCGCCGACCTCTACTGGGACCGGTTCCTGCGGGAGGAAGAAGGCGGGGACGAGGCCGAACTCCTCCACTGCGAGGAGATGGTCCGCCAGTACGACGACGGGAGGTACGCTGCGCGCCTCGAGGGCGACGGGACGCTGTCCGTCTCGACGCGATGCTTCCCCTGCCGGTGCCTCACCGAAGGCCGGTGGGTCGAGCCGGACGAGATGGACGTTCTCGGATACCGCCCCTTTTCCGGCCGCGCCATGGACGGCACGACCTATGCCGAAGGCCTGCCCGAACTCGAGCCGCGGGAACCGATCCGGTTGCGGACGCACGGCGCTTCATGCGAAACGACGCCGCTTCAGGACGTCGATGTCTGGCTCTTCCGGTTCGAGGAGAAGCACCGGATTCTCGTCCCGTGCAAGCCCGCGCGGCCTGATCCACCTGATGCCGCTCCGCGGCAACCTGATCACCCTGATCAGAACGGGCGCGCCGGGGGTCGAACAAAGCCCTCAGACGTTCCTGTCGGAGAGGTGCTGGATCGGCTTTATGACCCTGCTTCCCCCTACCGGCCCACGGAAGGGTTGTATCTCGGCAAGACGCCGATTCCCTCCTTCCGGATCCACATGGGCGCCTACCTGCTCGTCCTCCACAAGGAGGGATTTCATCCCGTCCGGCGTCCCGTCCACATCGGACGGTCGGCCGAGAAGGACGTGAACGTCACCCTCCATCGCGAGGGCGAGATTCCCGAGGCGTTCGTCCAGGTGCCCGAAGGGGCGTTCTTCTTCCAGGGCGGCACGGTGGACCGCTTCGCCGAATCTCGGATGCTCATGCATGCCGACGGGTTCTTCCTCGGCAGATACCCGGTCACGTGCCGGGACTACCTTGCGTTCCTCAACGACCTGGCTTCCCCTGATCGACCGGATGCCCCTTCGCGGCAAGCGGATCGACTTGATTGGAGAGCGCTCCTGGGTCCAGCCGAGAGGCGTGTGCCGCGGGAGGCGAAAGGAGCCGGGCCGTACTGGCCCGTGACGGAAGACGGGAGGTACGCGATCCCGACGGAGCGCTGGCTCGCGCAAGCCCCCAAGGGCCTGCGGGAACAGGTGCGGCGGCTTTCCCAGACCCATGTGGACTGGGAGGAAGATTGGCCCGTCTACGGCGTCTCCTGGGAGGATGCCGTGGCGTTCGGCGTCTGGTTCAGCCGGAAGAGGAACATCCTTGCAGGGCTTCCCCACGACATCCTCTGGGAAAAAGCAGCCCGGGGCCCGGACGGCAGGATGTTCCCCTTCGGGCACCGTTTCGATCACCGGTACGCGAACGTCCTGGGAAGCCTGGAAGAACGGGCGAGGCCCTCTCCGGTGCACGCCTTCCCCGAGGACGAGGGTCCCTTCGGCGCCCGGGGCCAGGCCGGGAACGCCGGAGAATGGTGCATCAACGCCGCGTTCAACGACGGCCGGCGCCTGATGCGGGGCGGGTCCTGGATGCATTCCTGGGTGAGCGCACACGCCGTGCGCCGCTGGGCGAATTTCTCCGTCTACGTCGCCCCCAACATCGGGTTCCGCCTGGCCGTCTACCCCTCGGCTTCGACCTTCTCGACACAGAGAACGCCCGATCCCTGATCGACATTTTACCGATCCGCGTAAATCCCAAACCCCAAATCCCAATGAACTCAAAATCCCAAATCCCAACACCCGATCCACAGTTCCTGAGTTCCAGATTCGATATTTTCTTTGCTTCCTTCGTGTCCTTCGTGAACTTCGTGGTGAAAGAAGCGCCGCGATTCGTTTTCCGAGATATCGACATCTGCGGTCTTTTCTAGGGCCTGCTGGGCGGTCCGCATACACATAGGGGTCGGACCGCGCGAGCATACCGCTCACGGACGTTCGCGGCTGTGCTGTCAGCACAGTTCCAACCCCCGAATGCAATCTGAAATCCCTACGCGTCCCCGCTCCTCCGGCTGAAATCTACAATCCCAGAATTCCTGAATTCGTCAATCCCGAATCCCTAATCCCCCGGCTCTCGCTTCTTCTCCGGCTTGACGCGAACGGGCGCGGCGGGCTCGAGCTGTTCCGGAAGGTCCGCGCGGCTCTTCCGCCACCAGCTCTTCAGCGAACGGATCAGCGCATCCCACCGGCCCGGGCCCGGATCGTCCACCGTGCCGGCGATGTTCAAAAGCGCCTCCGCCGCCTCCCCCTGTACACGGTCCTCCGGGTCGTCCAGCGCGTCGAGAAGCGCCTTCACCGCCTTTTCGGCCCGCATGTGGCCCAGGATGCGGGCGGCCCACATCCGTACGTCCTTCTCCCCGTCCAGCCGGAGGAAACCCACGAACATGGGATAGGCCTTCTGCGCCTCGAATTCCCCGTGCAGCTTCTCCCGGTCCTCGGCGAACGGCGTCTCCGACAGCGCCACGAGCCCCTTGAAACCCGTCTTCCGCGTCGCGGGATCCGCGTCCACAGTCAGATCCAGAAGAAAATCCGCCGTCGCCAGGACCCCCTGGCTGGCCAGCAGCTCGATCACGTCCAGGATCTTGTCCCGGTACGCCTCGTCCTCCGCCTCCGCGTACGCCTCCTTCAGGCCCGCCACCCCGAACGCCCCGTCCCCGCCCAGCTCCGCGAACTGCGAGGCCAGATCCGTCGCGCGGCTGTCCTCCTTCTTCAGATCCTCCAGCAGGGCCTTGCGCCTCTTGCGGTCCTCGGCCGAGATCCAGCCGTGCCGGCGCAGGACGCGCTCGATCATCCCGACCGCGAACGCGTCCTCCCACCCGAGGATCTCCTTGAGCCTGGGCGCGTACCGCACGATGCCGTTTTCGTCCTTGCGGGGAAGCAGCGCGGACAGAAGCGGGACCGCCTCCGGCCCCAGCGCGTACAGGTCGGCCTCCGCCTTCTCGGCCGCGCCGGCGCGCTCCTCGTAGGGGAGTTTTTGGAGGTCGCGGACGCGGAAGAGGATCTCGAGGATCTTCCCCTCGAGCGTGTCCGCGTCCACGGACTCCCCGCCCGGTTGGGTCCCCGGCCCGGCGCCCCCGTTCTCCCCCTCGCCCCCGTAGGGAGAGCCCTCGAGCCTGTCCGGCAGTTCCACCTCTCCCGAGATCTCCACCGTCTCGCCGGATTCTCCCGGCGGCTTCGGCCGGACGCGGACCGGTGCGGACGGCTTCAGCTGCGGGGGCAGCTTCGAGCGATTCGACCGCCACCAGGACGAGAGCGCTCTCACCAGGGCGTTCCAGCGTCCCGGCCCCGGGTCCTCCACCGAGCCCGCGATGTTCAGCAGCGCGTCCGCAGCCTCCCCCTGCACCCGGTCCTCGGGATCCTCCAGGGCCTGGACCAGCGCTTCCGCGGCCTCTTCGACGCCGAGGTTTCCGAGGATGCGGCCGGCGTACATCCTGACGTCCTTGTCGTCGTCGAGGCGTAAAAAGCCCACGAGCATGGGATAGGCCTTCTGCTTCCGCAGGATGGCGTCGATCGATCCGCGCTCGTGCTTCTTCCAGTCCTCGAGGAAGAAGGGGTCCTCCGGGGGGCGCGTGAGGGACATCAGCCCGCGGAACCCGACCTCGCGCGCGCCGGCGTCTTCGGCGACCGTCAAGTCCAGCAGGAAGCCCGTGGTCTCCAGCACGCCCTGGCTGGCCATGAGTTCGATGACGTCGAGGATCTTGCGGCGGAAGTCGGGCGTCCCGGCCGTCTCGAAGGCCTGCTTCAGGCCCTCCACGCCGTAGCGTCCCTCCAGCCCGAGCTCGGCGAACTGGGAGGCCAGCTCGGTGGGGCGGCTGTCCTTCTTCTCGAGATCCGCGAGGAGGGTTTCCCGGCGCTTTCGGTCCTCCTCGGACACCCATCCGAGTTTCTCCATCACGCGCTTGAAGAGGGAAGCGGCTTCCCAGTCCTCGCGGTCCAGCAGCGCGCGCAGTTTCCCGGAAGGGCGGAGGATGCCGTGCTCGTCGTGACGAGGGATCAGCGGCTCGAGAAAATGGACCACGCTGGGGCCCAGGTCCAGCAGGTCCGCCTCGATCTTCCGCCAGGCGGGTTTCTGCTCCTCCCGCGGGAGCTCCGGAAGGTCCCGGATGCGGACCAGGATCTCGACAACCTCGTCCCTGAGGATCTCCTCCTCCGTCTTCGGCTCCTCCCCCGGGTCCGGCGGCTCGGCCTCTCCCGCCCAGAGCGCGCCTCCGGCGAAGAGAACGCCGAGGACCAGCATCGTCGCACATCGCATGGCAGCTTCCTCGAAGACCGGCGAGTCCTGTCATCCCTGCGTCCGGGGGCACCGGGCGTCCGGCGGCGCCGTCCCCAAACCCCGCGCCCACGGGGGCTTCCGGCCCCCCGTCTCCTCCGACGCCATTATAGACGTGGTCGCAGACGGGTCAAGGCGAGCGGGCGGATGTGACGGAGTTGAGACACGGAATCCAGGTCACCCCGTATTCCGGGGGGAAAGATCCCTTCGTGTCCTGAGCCGCGTCGCCGAGGTTCGCCGGCAAGATGCCCGCGTGTCCATCCGGCGCTCACGTCGAGGCCAGGGCGCCCCGCGCCATCTGCCCGAGCGCCTGGAGCCCGAACTTTCGAAGCGAAAAGAAACGGAGGAGGTTCGCCACCGAGCGGCGGTTTCTCAGGTAGAACGAGAGGTAGGCCCGGCCGAGCCACATCTGGAGCTCGAGCCGGGAGATGGAGGGATGCTCGAAGACCGCGTGAATGGAATCGTACTTCCGCCAGTTCCTTTCCCGGATCCGGTCCCGGAGATCGTCGTAGAGGGCCGTGCCGGGGTAGGGGGTGAGGAGCGTGAACTGCGCCGTGTGCGTGTCGAGTTCGCGGGCGAAGCGGATCGTGGTCCTCAAGTCCCCGCGGGTCTCCTCGGGCGCGCCGAGGATGTAGCTGGCCAGGACCTCGAAGCCGTTTTGCTTCAGGAAGGAGACCGCCTTTCGCGCCTGGTCGGGCCCGATCCCCTTTCCGAACCTTTCCAGCACGCGCGCCGTCGGCGATTCCACGCCGATGAAGATCGACCGCCCCCCCGCCTCGGCCATGCGCCGGACCATGTCGGGGTGGCGCGCGATCGTGTCCACCCGGGAGAAGCACCACCACCGGACGTCCAGGCCCTTCGACAGGATCCCGTCGCAGATCGCCTCCACCCGCCTCGGCGAGAAGGTGAAGTTGTCGTCCATGAAGCAGACGGCGCGGAACCCCAGGTCCTTCACGACGTGCTCCACCTCCTCGACCACGCTCCCGGCGCTGCGCGCGCGCCACCGGGCGCCGTCGAACCGCGTGGAGGAGCAGAAGCGGCAGGCGAACGGGCAGCCGCGGCTCGTGTGGAGGGGGGTGATGGGGCGGCCGTGCATGCGGGCGCGATCGTAGCGGCCGAGGTCCACGAGGTCGCGGGCGGGAAAGGGCAGGGCGTCCACGTCGAGGATGCGCGGCCTCTCCCCCGTGTCCAGCACGCCTCCCTCCGCCGGCAGGATGAGGCCGGGGACCGACGACGGATCCGAGCCCGAGGCCCAGGCCTCGAGGAGCGCGGGAAAGCTCGCCTCGCCTTCTCCCCTCACCACCGCGTCCACCGCCCCCGTGGCGAGGATCTCCTCCGCCATGAAGCAGGGGTGCGGACCGCCCATCACCACGCGGCAACCGGCGCGCTTCGCCTGGCGCGCCAGGGCGAGCGCCCGATCGATCCGCGTGGTGTCGCTGTGGATGCCCGCGACGTCGGCGTCCCCGAACGGCACCGGACGCCGGTCCACCGACCGGTCGATCACGCGCACCTCGTGGCCGCGCCTCCGCGCCGCCGCCGCGACGTAGAGGAGGCCCAGCGGCGGCAACAGGAACCCCACGACGCGGAACGCGCCCCGGGAAGACGGGTTGACGAGAAGGATCTTCATCGCACGAAGACGCAGAGCCAGGCGTCAGTCCTTGATCTCGAAGACGTCCTCGTCGAGTTCGGGATTGATCTCCATCTCCTCGGCGTCGAAGAGGAACTCCTGCCAGTCGCCGCGCCGGTCGACGAGCCTCACCTTCGTCCCGAGCGCGTCGCCGGGCCGCAACCACACGAGGATCCGCTTGATCCATTTCCGGATCTTCTTCGCCTTGGGGACCAGTTCCAGCTTCGCGGCGTAGTCGGGCGGCCTCTCCTCCCGTTCCTCCTCGTCCTCGTCCTCCCGGGGCTCCCACGCCTCCTCTTCGGACAGGGGAAGGCGGCGGACGAGGTAGTGGTCCAGGATGGTGCTCACGGGGCGGCCGAGCACCCAGATCTCGGACGGCCGGACGCCCCCCTGCGAGGGGTCTCGGCGCTTCACCTCGCCCGTCTCCTGGTCGAAGAAGACGACCTCCTCTTCCGTGAAGAGGACCTTCGACCGGAAGGGTTCCTTCGTATCGAAGAGGACCTTCATCCCCTTCTTGGGGCCCTCCTTGCGGATGGTGAGGACGCCCCGCGATTTCCTCAGCCGCTTCGAGATCCGCACCTTCCGGCGCTGGCGGTAGGGCGTCGTCAGGGAGCGGAGGGTCCCGTGTGTCTCGTCCATGCGCTCGAGGATCTTCCGCGTTTCCGGGTCCAGTTCCTGCTCCTCCTCCGCCTCCGCCGCGCCGTCCTCCGCCTCCGCCGGCGCGGGAGCCGGAGGGGGTCCGCCGGCTTTTTCGCCCGCGCGGGCCGGGCCCGGCGCGCATGCCGCGGCCAGGATCGCGACGACGGCGAGAAGGGCGGGGGGCGGGAGGAAGGGGCGTTTTCGGATCGTCATGGTCCGGGCCTCCCGTTGTCGCTTCCCTGTCCCGCGAGCCAGGAGGGGTAGAAGTTGTACCACTGGTCCGGAAAGCGGGCGATCACCTTCTCGAATTCGCGGGCGAGATCCTCGGTCCGCGCCCGGACGACGGCGTCGCGTCCGTCGCGCCCGGGGTTGGCCACCAGGATGGGTTTTCCGGTGAAGGCCTCGTACATGCCCGAGCGGTGGACGACGAAGGAGGGGATCATGGGCGCCCCGGTGAGCTGGGCGAGGATCGCGGGGCCGGAGGGCACGGCGAAGGGATGTCCGAAGAAGTCGACGGTGACGGGGCTGTCGGACGAGGAACGGTCGCAGAGCATGGCCACGATCTCGTTTCTCCGCAGGGCCTTGAGGATGTCCAGCATCTGGAGGGGCCCTTCCTCTTTTCCCACGTAGACGTGCCGGATGCCGAGCCTCTCCCGAACGGCCTCGCGCATCTGGACGGTGGCCTGGTCCGGGGCCACGAAGGAGACGACGTTGAGCGGGAAGCCCTGGGCGCGCAGGAAGGCGCCGCCCAGTTCCCAGTTGCCGAAGTGGGGCGTGACCAGCAGCACGCCGCGGCCGCGCGCGAGGGCGCGCTCGAAGACCTTCGTTCCCGAGAACCGGCGGAACAGGGGGGGAATGTCCTCGAGACGCAAATCGGCCATCGCCATGAAGTCCACGAGGTAGCGGGCGTAGTTGTGGAAGGTCTGGAGGATGAGGCGGGACACGCGTTCGGGGGTGAACGATCCCCGCCCCACGCGGACCAGGTTGTGGCGAAGCACGCGGCGGGTCTTTCGCATGGCGAACGCGAGAACCGATCCGAGACCCACCGCCAGCCCGTGGTTGATGCTGCGCGGCACGATCCGCGTGAAGACGCTGATGGGGTTGAGGAATCCGATCCGGTGGGTCCGGTTGACGTCCCACGACCAGGCGGGCGCGGGGGTCCAGAACGCCTCTTTCGCGGACGCGACGACGGCGGTGCCGGCCGCCGCCTTCCCGGCCGCGCCCGCCGGCGCGGGGCCGGGAAAGAGGGTGGGCACCGCGCCGAGGCCGACGGTCTCGCGCGCGGGCTTCTCCAGGCCGTCTCGGGTCTTGTCGTCAGTTCGTTCCATCCATCGGCAGGATAGCAGGCCTCCAGGGCTTCCTCAACGCCCGGGTTGCGTCGGGGGTCGGTGTCTCACCGGCCCGGGCCGTGGCGGCCGCTCCTTCCGGGCCGCCACGGGGGTTCGGTCCGCACGGTTTCGAGAGCCCTGAGGAGTTTCGCGCGGGACGAATGCGGCCTTCGCCGGGAGAAGGCGGGCAGGCCGAGAAGGACGGAGCCGGCGCACAGGCAGACGGCGGAGAGGGCGACGAGGGATGCGTGGAGCGCGTTGAAAGGCACGAGGAAGGCGAGGACGAGTCCGGCCAGGGGAACCGCGGCGATCGCCAGGGCGGCGACGGGGGAGAGCCGGTCGCGGCGGGCTTCGGGGATGCTCGTGCCGCAGTGGCGGCAGAACACGGCGTTCGGCAGGACGGGATTCCGGCAGACGGCGCAGGGGATCGCGGGTTTTCGTTCGAGGTTCATCATGCACCTCCAGCCGTTTGAACTTGCAAAAGCGATGCCAGCCGTCGCGCGTCCGTAGAGCCGGGGGGCGACGGCGACGCAGGGACGAGGGCTCGAAGCCGGGAAGGGGAGAAGGACGAAACCCGGCGGGATCGCGCTTCCGGCCGTCGGGGGGGGCGGCCCGGTCCGTCCGTGTCCCCTTCCGGAAACGGGTTGTCCCCGGAGGGAAACGCGTGGGCGGGGCCGGAAGGACGCGGCGGTCCCTTGACAGCTTTCTTTCCGGTCCCCTACCATCCTTGCGAAAGGAATTCCCCTTCGAGGCGGGGGGGGACCTAAGCTCATGTGGATCCCCTTCTTGAAGCCGAAGCCCTCCGCCGGAAACGGCGTACGTCGGCAGATGCCCGAGGAAGTGCGGGCGCTGTCCAGGGCGTGGGCGCCGCTGAGCGGCCGGATCGCCGGTCTGACGCAGGCGCTGGAGAAGGAATTCCGTTTCGGTCAGAGCGTGATCGCGCTGGACGGGAAGTACCGGCTGGGCGGCAACCTGAAGGGGGGGAGCTCCGCCATGTGGATCCCGGCGGAGCGGGAGGCTTTCGAGGCGTACCGTGCGTGGCGGGAGAGGGACGGCATGCCGCGGGTGAAAGACCGCCGTGCGTTCAAGCGACTGCGCAGGATCTGCTCGTCCCACGGGGTGCGGTTGCTCAACGGATCGTGGTCGGGCGAGGAACAGGAGACGAGGAACTTCAGCGAGAAGCGCGGGACGGTCTACCGGCTGACGCGCGATGTCTTGTCCTGCCTTCCCGCGACGCATCTTTCCCGGCCGCAGTTCGAGGTTCTCCAGCTGGGAGGGTGGGGCCCGGACGGCGCGAAGGCCTCGGCGTATGAGGACGGCAAGGTGATGATATACGATTTCGCCCTGAACGGGGCGAGGCGGACCTTCCTGGGCCTTTTGCTTCACGAGCTGGGTCACGCCCAGGAGGCGGCGTTTCCGGATTCCGTCCGCGGCAGGTTGAAGGAGGCGTACGAGCGGATCGCGCGGGCGGGGGCGGTGATGGGCGTGGACTTTCTGGTGGACGCCCAGGCGCGGAAGTTGTACCAGCTCCGTTTTTTCGAGGAGTTCGCGGCGGAGACGTACATGATCTACACGTCCCAGGGGGGGGAGCTCCGGGCATTCATGGGGCGTCAGACGGAGAAGGTCGCCCGCGCCTGGAGGCGGGTCTACGACGAATACAAGGCGGCTTTCGGGGGAGTGGAATACCGATGACGTCCGGAAATCTTCCGCAGGGTTCGGCGGGCGAGGTCGTCTGGTCGCCGTTGGAGGGCGGCGGGGCGGTGGCCCGGGTGCGCGGCTTTTTCGACGACAGCTGCACGCGGGCGCTGGAGCGGCACGCTTCCTCGCTGTCCGAGGGGTCGCCGCTGGTGCTGAACCTGAGCGCGGTGTCCTACCTTTCCTCCTCCGGCATCGGGGAGATCGTGCACCTGGCCTCGCGGTTCCCGCTGGCGCTGGCGTCCCCGTCCGAGGCGGTGGTCCACCTGCTCACGCTGGCGGAGGTATGGCCGGTTCTGGACGTGGGCGGTTCCGAAGAAGAGGCCTTGACGCTCACGAGGCAGAAATGTTGAACCCCCGCGGTTCAAGACGGAAATCGGGGACGCGCATCCGCAAGGAGACGGATTCGAATTCCCCCTCCAAGTCGGGGCGCCTTCGGAAGTCGTCCAAGATCGCCAAGACCAAGTCGATCATGAAGAAGGCGGCGCGGCTGAACCTCGATGACCCTTTTCGCCAGGGCGCCGTGATCGATCTTCCGGCCCGGGGCGAGGCCATGTTCACGGGGGATCTGCACGGGGCCAAGGACAACATGAACCGGATCATCGAGATCGCCGATCTCGACACGTTCCTCGACCGCCACCTCATCATCCACGAGGTCGTGCACAACATCCAGTTCGGGCTGATCGACCGGGACATCTCCTTCCGCGTGCTCGAGCGGGTGGCCCAGCTGAAGATCGATTATCCCGACCGCGTCCATGTCATCCTCGGCAACCACGAGTTGAGCGAGCTCACGGGCAAGAAGATCGTCAAGGAAAACCACATGCTCAACAAGATGTTCGCCGAGGGGATCAAGTCCACCTACGGGGAGGCCGCCCGGGAGATCAAGCTCTCCTACAACAAGTTCTTCAAGAGCCTCCCGCTGGCGGTGCGGACGCACAACGGCGTCTTCTTCAGCCACTCCACCCCGGCCCTCAAGCACATCAAGGGTTTCGACGCGCGGGTCTTCCGCCTCGAGGGGGAGGTCACCGAGCAGCGGATGAACACGCACATCGAACGGCTGACCTGGGGGCGGGACTTCAGCCAGGACGCCGCCGACGCCTTCGCCAGCCTGGTCGAAGCCGAGATCCTCATCGTCGGCCACGAGGCCTGCGCCAAGGGATTCAAGGTGCCCAACACCCGCCATATCATCCTCGACTGCAAGGACGAACACGCCAGCTACGTCCTGGTCCCGCTCGCCATCCCGGTCGAACACGCCGACCTCGTGCGCCGGATCCGCCGCGTCAATCCCCTGAAGAACAACGAGGGATGACGGGCCGCCACGCGGGGGGGCGCCCCCGCTTTTTTGCGCACGGAGATCTCGGAGGGATTCGGGATTGCGAATGAAGGGATTTTCGATTTTCGATTGTAGCGGCGCCGTGCTGCCCACAGCACCACAGCCCGGCGGCATCCGCGGTGAGAGTCCTCTCGCTGTGGCGCGGCCGCGCTGCTCCGGAATCCCTCGATCTCATCTCGCGTCCACGCTCACCTTGCACGCGAACGCCCGCTTGGGATCGACGCATGACGCCGCGTGCGTCACGAGGAAGCGGACGCTGCGGGCCGGGACGTCCTTGTAGCGGGTCCGGCCGTTGACGGTGATGCGGACCTCCTCGTCGAGATCGACAAGCCGGTCGGAGAGGTAGAAGGCGAGGCGCGAGAGGCCCCGGGCGGTGACGCGGATCCGGTTGCCGTCTTCGATCTCGGCGGTGACGCCGGGCGTCTTTGCGCGGATCCACTCGACGTAGCGCTCCCGGAGTTCCCACTCATCTTTCGGCCGTCGTTTCAGCGGCACCTGTTTCCGCTTGTAGGGGTCGAAGGGGGTGCCGCGGAACCTCTCGATCTCGAGCCAGCAGGCGCGGGCGTGCTCGAGGCGGTTGACGTGGTGGACGATCTTCTTCGGGTAGAGGTCCCGTCGCTTGTTCTCGACCCATTCGAGAAAGCGGTCGTCCTCTTCCGGCACGACGTCGTGGGCGAGCTCGGGGAAGTCCTTGACGCGTGCGGTGCCGCCGGCCTCGTTGATCCACTGCGCGGCGCGGTGGATGTTCCAGACGAGCAGGGGGTCGTCCTCGAGCCCGGCGTAGGTGAAGACGGGGAGGTGGAGGAGGTTGTCGACGTAGCCGAAGTTGATGATGCGCGGCCCCCCGATGGTGGCGTAGAGGGCGCAGAAGCGGTCCGCGTAGAGCATGCCGGTCTCCCAGGCGCCGTGTCCGCCCATGCAGCAGCCGGCGAGTACGACGCGGTCGGTGTCGACGTTGTAGAGCCGTTTCATCTCTTCCAGGGCGGAGAGGGGGTTGGAGCGCTCGGGCTCGGTGGATCCCCAGCCGGTGGAGGCGTTCTCGGTATGGGCGAAGGGCGCGCAGAGGAGCCAGCCGTGTTTCTCGGCGTGGGGTCGGTACCAGGGCATCATCGCACGTCCGGTGCCGGCGTGTCCGTGCATCATGATGAGCAGCGGCCACTTCTTGCCGGGCTCGTAGTCCTCGGGCGCGAAGACGCACATCTTCGTTTTCTCGCCGTCTTCCGCGACGGTGAAGGTCGTCTCGAAGGAGCCGGTGCGGGCGTCCGGGGTGCCGGTGGGAATCTCGGCGAGGACGGTCTCGAAGACGCCGAAGGGGACCTCGTCTTCCAGTCCTTCGAGGCGATCCAGGGCTTTTTCCCATCCTTCGGGCCACCGGAAGAAGGCGACCCGCATGTCCGTCCGGAGGGTCTCGAGGGTCTTTTCGTTTTGCGGGTCCTCGATCCACGCGGAGGCGTCGTCCGCGGCCTGCGCGCCTGCGGCGAGCGCGAGCAGCGCGAACCCTGCGATGGTGATGTCGAGCGGAATTCTCACGTCGTCTCCGGATCCTGCGGGAGGGGCCTGCCGGATTATAGCGGATGAAGGGATCTCGGATTGCATGGGAAGGGATTTCAGGTTTCAGATCCCCACTCAATCACTCAACCACCCACCGACTCAACCACCCGGCTTCAAGGCCACCCACTCACCCGACCACGGGATCCTCTGCACCCTTCGCGAGCCATTCGCGCTGTGGCTGTTTTGAATGGGCGCGGGCTGACGTTCGTCGTGAGCCACGAAGACGAAGTCGGAGTGGCGGAGCAGCGCGGAACCTCACGTGCGGACCGCCGGCTTCCAGCCCGCAGCAGCGCGGAATGATGCTTTCAACACCAAGGCGCCAGCAAGTCAGCAGGCACACAGGTACGCAATCAGGTTGCTCAGGGGCTGAAATCTCCAGTCCAAAATCAACAATCTACAATCTACAATCACTTTCGCCCTTCGCCCTTCGCCCTTCGACCCCCTCTCCGATCTCCGCGATCTCTGCGGTGGGATCCTTGCCGGGATCAACTTGGGGGTGGACAAACGCCGCGGGATCCAGTTTCTTGAAAGACGCCGTCCCGGGACCGGGGAGGGGGCGGCAGCGGTTGACCGGAACGTCCCCGGCGTGGTCCCCGAATCCTGGTCTGTCGATATGGGCGAGTCCGGCTCGAGTGCGGATGAACTGATCGCGGAGCTGCGCGACGCCGTATCGCGGTCCCCGCGGGACGTCGGCCTGCTGGCCGGTCTGGGTGACGCCCTGCTGGACGCCGGCCGGACGGAGGACGCGGGAAAGGCCTATCAGCGCGCCGTGAAGATCTCGCCGGCGCACGCCAAGGCGCTGTTCGGTCTCGGGCGCGTGGCGGCGAGGAAGAAGGATTTCAAGGCGGCGGTCTCCCTCTTCCGCCAGGTCGCGCGGGCCCATCCGCAGTGGGCGCCCCTCTACTACCACTGGTCCGCCGCGCTTCGGGGTCTCGGGGACGTCGAGACGGCGCGGCAGATGCAGCAGCGCTATCTCGATCTCAGCTTGAAGGCGGTGAAGGAGCGGAACAAGCGCGCGGCGTCCCTGATCGCGGGGAACCGCTTCGAGGAGGCCCTGAAGGAGTTGAAGCTGGCCAAGAAGGCGTCGCCGCGGAGCGCCATCACGCATGTGAACATCGGCGCGGCGCTGAAGGGCCTGGGGCGGGCGAAGGAGGCGCGCACGTTCTTCAAGAAGGCGGTGGATCTGGGCCCGGACCTCTTCGAGGCGCGCTACAACCAGGGTTTGCAGCTCTTTTCGGACGGGCGCTACGAGGAGAGCCTCGAGCACTTTCTCAAGGCCGCGGCGCTCAAGCCGGAGGATCCCTTCTCCCGCAACGCGGCCGGCAACGCCCTGGTGCGCCTCCACCGCCACGGGGAGGCCCGCGAGGCCTTCCTCGAGGCCACGGAACGGAAGCCCGACTTCGCCGAGGCCTGGAACGGCGCGGGCGAGGTGATGATGGCCGAGGGACGGATCGATGAGGCGGAGGCCTACTTCCGGGACGCCGTCGACTTCAAGCCCCGGTTCCTCCGCGCCCGGATGAACCTCGGCGCGGCGTTGGAGGCGAAGGGGGACGATGATTCCGCCAGCCTCGAGTACCAGGAAGCCGTCCGGATCGATCCGGCGTTCGCTCCCGCCTACATCAAGCTCGCCCGCCAGGAGATCGACCGGGAGGATCCCGAGGCCGCGGCCGACCTCCTGGAACCCGTCCTGGAAAACCATCCGGACAATCCCACCCTCTACTTTCTCCTCGGCCGCGCCTACCTCGAGACGGGACGCACCCAGGAGGCCGTCTGGGCCGCCTCCCAGGCGACCGACCGGAAAGCCGACTACTTCGAGGCCTGGCGCCTGCTCGCCGAGGCGAGGCTTTCCATGGGCGACGGCGACGGCGCCGTCGACGCCCTGAAGGCGGCCGAGGCCCTCGATCCCGGCGACGTCCGCGTCCCGAGACGCCAGGCGGAGGTCCTCGCGGCCTACGAGAGGAAGGAGGAGGCGGAGTCGGTCCTGGAGACCCTGCTGGGGGCGCATCCCCACGACCTGGAGGCGGCCCGGATGCTCGGTACCCTGCGACGCGACCGGGGGGACGAGGCCGGGGCGCTGGAAGCGCTGGAGACCGCCCTCCGCGCCGCCCCCGACGACCCCCGGCTCTTCGAGGAGATCGGAGAGATGTACCTCTCGCTCGGCCGCTACGACCAGGCCATCGCCCGCGCCGACGGCGCGATCGGATCGGGCGGCGACGGGCCCGGCGTGCGCATGATCCGCGGGAAGGCCTACATCGGCCTGGGAGAGACCGAACTCGCCCAGAACGAGTTCATGATGGTCACCTATCTCGATCCCGAGCGCGGGGAGGCCCGCGTGGAGCTGGGCAAACTACTGGTGCGTATGAACCGCTTCGAGGAGGGCGCGACGGAGATCCAGGCGGGCCTCGCCCTGTGCAGCCGCGAGGAGCCGGTGGAGGGGCTGTGCATGCTGGGCAAGGCTCTCGGCGAGACCGGGCGCCTCGACGACGCCCGGGAGGTCCTCGCCCGCGCCCTGGAAAAGGATCCGGGACACGGCGGCGCCCACAACATCCTCGCTGGCGTCAGTTTCGCCTCCGGAGACGCTTCCAGCGCGTGGACCCACGCGGGACTCGCCGCCGAAGGCGGCCATCCCGTCGACCCCGCCCTCTCCGAGCAGATCCGCAAGGCGCTCGGCAACTGAGAGACTGTGAAACAATCCCTGCTTCCGCTCGCGACAGCGATCGATAGAGCAGGTGGAGGAATCCGCCCTGGCCCAAGATCAGGGGATTTCCGGCCGCCGCGCCGCTTGTCCCCGCCGTTTCCGTCCGGTAAGGTGATGCCGTCCCACACGATCAGGAAAGGACGGGTATGAAGCGAGAGACCTGGCTTGTGACGGGGGGATGCGGGTTCATCGGGACGAACTTCGTCCGGCGGACGCTGAAGCGCCGGGAAGACGTGGACGTGGTGAACCTGGACCTGCTGACCTACGCGGGAAACCTGGAGAACCTCGCCGACCTCCTCGACGATTCCCGGCACCGTCTCGTGCGGGCGGACGTGTCCGACGCCCGGGCCGTCGAGGCGGTCTTCGCCCCGGGCGTGGACCGGGTGATCCACTTCGCGGCGGAGAGCCATGTGGATCGCTCCATCCACGATTCGACGCCGTTCATCCGGACCAACGTCCAGGGCACGCAGGTGCTTCTGGACGCGGCGCGGCGCCACGGGGTGAGGAAGTACGTCCAGGTCTCCACGGACGAGGCCTACGGGTCGCTGGGACCGGAGGGGAGGTTCACCGAGGAGAGCCCGCTGCAGCCCAACTCCCCCTATGCGGCGAGCAAGACGGCCGCGGATCTCCTCGTGCGGGCGGCCTTCCAGACCTTCGGCCTTCCCGCGACCGTGACCCGCTGCTCGAACAACTTCGGCCCCTACCAGTTCCCCGAGAAGATCTTTCCCCTCTTCATCACCAACGCCATGGCCGACAAGCCCCTGCCCGTGTACGGGGACGGGATGAACGTCCGGGACTGGATCTACGTGGACGACCACGTGGACGCCCTCACCGCGGTGCTGCTCTCGGGAAGGGACGGGGAGGTCTACAACATCGGCGGCGGCAACGAGAGGACCAACCTCGAGATCACCCGCCGGATCCTTCAAGCCCTCGGCAAGCCCGAGACGCTCATCACCTACGTCCAGGACCGCCCCGGCCACGACCGGCGCTACGCCATCGACGACGGAAAGCTCCGGGCGGAGATGGGCTTCGAGCCCTCGGTCTCCTTCGAGGAGGGGATCGAGCGAACGGTGGCCTGGTACCGCGACAACCGGCGCTGGTGGGAAAGGATCAAGACCGGCGCCTACCAGGACTACTACGAGAAGCAGTACGGCAAGGGGCTCTGACCCTCCTGGCAGTCGAAATCCCAAAGCAGCCACGCCGCACCCAAACGAGAGGACTCCCACCGCCTAGGACGCCGGGAACGCAGGAATGACGAATTCCGGATTGAGGGGACGAATTCCGAATTGAGGGATTGAGGAATTGAGGCATTGAGGATTTCTGGGATTTCAGATTGTAGATTTCAGCAGCGGCAACCTCGTCCTCACCCAACCACTAAACCACGCCATCGCTCAACCACAGATTCACACGGATCGAAATCGCATTTTCCTGATTTCCAGAGGTCTATCCGTGCCCTTCCACGATTTTCGCGCCTTGGTGAATTGGTGAGCCATTCGCGTCGCGGAATTTTTCTATGGGGGCGGGCTGACGTTCGTAGTGAGCTACGGAATCCCGAACCGGAAATGGCGGCACGGTTCGGGATGGAGTGGCGCAGCGACTGAAATCTCCAATCTGAAATCTAAAATCCAAAATCACCTTCGCCCTTCGCCCCCCGCTTCTCTGTCTTTGTCGCCTCGCAGTTGACCTCGACCGACAGCCAGGGCGCCACGCGCCCGAGCCAGCGGTTGAGGCGGTAGTAGAAGCGGAAGTTCTCGAGGAAGAGGACGGAGAGGAGGCGGAATCCTCTCACGTCGCGGACGCGGAAGTCCTTCCCCACCATCCGGCGCAGGCTCGCGGTGGAGAAGAAGCGGACGTGGCCGTGCCAGCGCTTCCGCTTTCCCGTCAGCCGGAGGAAGCCGCCGAGGACGGTCTGGGCGAGCCAGGCGATCCCGGGCGGGAAGACGGGGAGGGAGAGCAGGAGGGTGCCATCGGAGGCGAGAACGCGCCCCGCTTCCCGGAGCGCTTCCTCCGAGTTCTCGAAGTGCTCGAGCACCTGGGAGCAGACGACGAGGTCGAAGGCGCCGTCCGGGAAGGGGAGGCGGGTCCCGTCCCCCCGGACCAGCTGCCAGCCGGGGACCTTCTTCGCGGCCTCCAGCCGCCAGGTCTGGATGTCGAGCCCGATCCAGTCCACGGGCGGCCCGTCGGCGGGGTAGTAGAGCTTGAGCCGCCCCTTGCCCACGCCCAGATCGAGCAGCCGGGGAGGCGCGTCCCGATTTTTTGCGATGTCCCGGATCCGCTCGGCCAGATCCACATACCTCGCGAGACGCAACCGGTATCGCGCGGAGCTCTCCTCCACACCGAAGGCTTTCTTCGGGCCGGACATGGACGGGGTTGCGTTCCCAAAAAAGGTTCCCGGTCAAAAGGTCAAAGTCTATAGCCGGGAGTCCAAAGTCGAAAGTGCAAACTTGTCGCACATCAAGGACCTCACGGTCAGCCGAGGCGAACGAAACCGGCGAATTCTTTCACAGGCTCTGAGTTCCAGATGTCCATCCGCCCCTTCTCGCGGTCTCGCGCAAAAGCGCGAGCAGCGCCTCCATGTCGGGGTGGAGGGGGGCGGTGAAGCGCATCCGCTCGCCGGTGCCGGGATGGTCGAGGGCGAGGCGGAAGGCGTGAAGGGCGGGACGGGCGAGGAGGGGCTTTTCGTCTCCGGCCCGGGGCTCGCCGTCGACGTGGGAGGGCATGAGGTCCGCCGGCCCCCCGCCGTAGAGGGCATCGGCGGCGACGGGGTGTCCCCGGGCCGAGAGGTGGACGCGGATCTGGTGCGTCCGGCCGGTGAAGAGGTAGACGGCGAGGTGGGCGTAGCGGCCGAAGCGTTCCAGGACCCTAAACCGCGTCAGGGCGGAGACGCCGTCTTCCCGTCTCACGGCCATCCTGCCCTGGACCTTCCGGTCCTTGCCGATCGGGAGGTCGATCTCCCCCTCCTCGTGCTCGGGCTCTCGGAGCACGATCGCGCGGTACTCCTTGTCGACGGTCCGGGATTCGAACTGGACGGCGAGCGAGAAATGGGCCTGTCGCGTCTTGGCCACCACGATCACGCCGCTGGTGCCCCGGTCCAGGCGGTGCACGATGCCGGGCCTGAAGGGGTCGCCGTGGAAGTCGGACAGCGGGCTTCCGCGGTGGAGCAGGGCGTTGACGAGCGTTCCCGAGGGCTGGTGAGGGGCGGGGTGCACGGTCAGCCCCGCCTGCTTGTCGATCACGAGGATCGCCTCGTCCTCGTGGAGGACGGCCAGGGGAATGGGCTCCGGATCGACCGACACGGTTTCGGGCCGGGGCAGGTCGTACCCGACGGTCTCCCCGAGGCGGAGGCGGTGGGCGGGCCGGCGGCGTTCCCCGTCCACGCGGACCTGGCCGGAGCGGATCCATTCCTGGAAACGCGCGCGGGGAACGTCCGGGTGAAGGCCGGCCAGGAAACGGTCGAGCCGGCGCCCCTCTTCGGCGGGGCCGACGAGGTGTTGATGATCGAAGTCGTCTGAGGGATCGTCGTCCATGCATGCTTCGCGTCCGGGGCGCTCAGGTCAGTTCCACGTCCCAGTACGCGTTCGAGAGGAAGTGCTTCCAGGAATGGTACTTCTTGGAGCCGATCGAGACCCGGAAAGCGGGGTTCCGTCGGGGCCGGGAGGGCTTCCTGACGAGCCGCATGCCGGCCGCGGCCGGGATCCGGCCCCCCTTCCGGGCGTTGCACTGGGTGCAGGAGCACACCAGGTTTTCCCAGGTGGAGCGGCCGCCGAGGGAGCGGGGAAGGACGTGGTCGAGGCTCAGCTCGGAGGTGCTGAACCGCTTCCCGCAGTACTGGCAACGGTTGCCGTCGCGGGCGAAGACGTTGCGGCGGTTGAAGCGCACGTTGTGTTTCGGGTACTTGTCGTAGCGGACGAGACGGATGATCCTGGGCACCCGGATCTCGAAGGAGATCGTCTTCACGACCTCGTCCTCGTCCCCGGGGAACCCGTCCTTGAGCGCGGAGAGGTCCTTCCAGGACTCGAAGTCGTAGGAGAGGTACTGCTGCTCCTGGACGGAGATGACCTCGGCGAGCCGCTTGACGAGGAGACAGAACGCCCGCTTGGCGTTCACGATGTGGACCGCCATGTAGCTCTTGTTGAGCACGAGGACGCTCGATTCCAGCGCAACGGCCGACATGATTCCTCTCGTTTCCCAGGGGTCCGATCTTCCATCCCGAAATCGAAATATTATACGAAATCGGGTCCGGGATTTCATCCCCCGACTCGTCGGAGCCGTTCGCGAATCACGGCCTTTCGGCGTCTTCCCTGCAGCGGGGCGGGGAAGACGGATTTCAGATTGTAGATTTCAGCAGCGGCAACCTCGTACCCACACACCCACTCAATCACCCAACGACTCAACTACCCAACCACAAGCCCCTCTGCTTCAGGGGCACCGAGGCACGAAGCATGCCGGTGTTCGGGATGCAAAACGCCCGGCCTTTGTGCATCATGGAGGTGTTTTGTACAGCAGGAGGAACGACATGAACCCGAACCGCATCGAACGTCTTCGCCGCGCGCTTCCCGCTTCCGGCGTCGAGGGATTCTACACGGAAGACCCCGTCAACATCTTCTACCTCACGGGATTCCACGCCCCCGAATCCGGCCTGGTCGTCTCCGCCGGGGACGCCGTCTTCGTCACCGACTTCCGGACGCTGGAGGAGGCGAGGAACCGGCTGGAGGGGCTCACCATCGTCGAGGTGCCGCAGGGGGCCGGGCCGGCGGGCGAAGCGGCCCGGCAGGCCGACCGTCTCGGCCTCGAATCGCTCGGCTTCGAGAGCCGGGGCCTCGCCTTCGCCACGGCCGAGGCGTTGCGGTCCGCGCGCGGCACGGGACGCGTCGAACCTCTTCCGCCCCTGGTCGAGCCCCTTCGCGCCCGCAAGGAGGAGGCCGAGGTCCTGGCCATGGAGCGGTCCCTGGACGTCGCGCAGAAGGCCTTCCTCGCTTTGCGCGAGGAGCTGCGCCCCGGCATGACCGAGAAGGAAGCGTCCGACCGGCTCGCATTCCTGATCCGCCACGGGGGCGCGAAGAAGGAGGCCTTCGATTTCTGCGTTCTGGCGGGCGAACGCGCGGCGCTTCCGCACGGCGAGCCCGTGGCGGACCGGTTTCTGAAGGCGGGGGAGAGTCTCCTGATCGATTTCGGCGCGTTTCTCGACGGGTACGCGTGCGATCTCACGCGCATGATCTATTTCGGGGAGCCGGTGGCGAAGTCCGCGGAGATACACGGCATCGTGCGCGAGGCCCAGCGCAAGGCGATCGAGGCGGTGAAGCCGGGCGTCCCTGCGAAGGAGATCGACCGGATCGCCCGGTCGCACATCGAGGCGGCGGGATACGGGGCGGCCTTCGGGCACGGCCTGGGGCACGGCGTGGGTCTCGAGGTCCACGAGTCCCCCCGGATCAGCTGGATGAGCGAGGACGTGCTGCAACCGGGACACGTCTTCACCGTGGAACCGGGCATCTACCTTCCGGGCGATGCGGGCGTGCGCCTCGAGGACATGGTGGTGGTGACGGAGACCGGCGCGCGGGTCCTGAGTTCCCTGCCCTCGGCGCTGGAGGCGTCGGCGCTCTGACCGGTTCCCGCCATCGGCTTCTTGCGCCGGGTCCCGCCCCGCCCTACAATGCCGCCATGAAGGCTGTCTTCCGCCATGTATCGGGCTCGAAAAAAGGCCTGGAGGAGACCTTCGATCGTCCGCGCATCCGCGCCGGGCGGGACCCTTCCAACGACCTGGTCTTCGATGCCTACCTGGACCGCGACGCGTCCGGCTTTCACCTGGAGATCTTCGAGGAGGATGGGGGCGTGTGGGTGCGGGACGTGGGCAGCACGAACGGCACCTACGTGAACGGGGAGAAGGCGCTACGCCGGGCCTTGAATCCCGGAGACGTGATCGGGTTCGGCCGGAACGGTCCGAAAGTGGAATACGCGGGCGAGGCGGGGGGGTCGGCGTCGGATGGCGTGGGGGCCGGGGAGGCGAAGCCGGGGGAGGGGCAGGCGGGGGAGGCGGGGGAGAAGGTCGGGGGGGAGGAGAAGGGGGCGGTGTACGCGGCGGGCAAGGGGGAGGAGGCGTCGCGGCGTCCGGGTCTGTCCACGGTGCAGGCGATCGTGAAGGAGGCGGTGGAGAAGTCTCACGGGAGTCACGCGAAGGGGACGGCGGTCCTCATCCGGGAGGCGGTCCAGGACGCGGTGACGCGTTCGTCGCGGCGGAGCCGTTTACTGGTGGCGACGACGGCGCTGGTGGGGGTGGCGGTGGCGGGGTTGCTGGGCGTGGCCCTTTGGCGTCAGGGGGAGACGATCCGGGAGCAGGAGGAGCGTCTGGAGCGGAGCGAGAAGGGGGTGGAGGAGGCGATCAAGCGCACGGAGGAAACGGACGTGGTTCTGCGGGCGGTGCGCCGGGAGACGCGGGACCAGTTCTTCAGCCACCGTCAGGTGTTGCAGGAGCGGGAGCGGGAGCGTGTGGAGTCGCGGAAGCGGATCGCGCGTCTGGAGGCGCGGATCTCCTCCCTGGGCGAGGGGGACGAGGCGCTGGCGGATCTCAAGCGGCAGCTGAAGATGGCCCGCAACGAGCGGGAGATGTTCAAGGAGATCGAGCGGGAGAACGAGCCCGCGATTCTGTTGATCTTCACGCGGTTCACGGCGCGGGACGAGGCGGGGAAGGAGAAGACGTTCCGGGCCTTCGGGACGGGCTTTCTCGCCACGCCGGAGGGGCACGTCATCACGAACAAGCACGTGGTGGAGCCGTGGAAGTTCGCGAAGTTCAAGCGCATCCTGGACGGCGAGGGGCTTTCCCGCATTCCCGAGGAGGATCTCATCGCGGCATGGCGGGCGGGGTCCCGCGTCTATCGCCGGAAGGACGGGTCGTGGGAGATGAACCTGAACGCGGGCTACAACACGGCCGTTTTGAAGAACCTGGAGGTCTTCTCGACGGCGCCGGACCATATGGACTGGGTGGTCCTGGACGGCGAGGAGGGGACGGAGGACGCCCTCAAGGTCCACGCCCACGCCCACGACAACAACGACCTCGCGGTGCTGAAGATCGAGGACCGTTTCGCGGAGTTCCACCCCGTTGGCCTCGCGACGGACGCGAAGAAGCACAGGGTCCAGAAGCTCGACGCGGTGCTCTCGGTCGGTTTCCCGCGCGGAGGGGCGCTTCTGGAGCGGGGGGTGGCCGAACCCTCCGCCTCCCGGGGCGACGTGCGGAAGGTGGAGACGTCGATCCTCATCAGCGCCCCCATCATCGGCGGCAACAGCGGCGGGCCCGTGTTCAACGAGCGGGGGGCGGTCATCGGCGTCTCCACGAGAACGATCCGGGACGCGGAGACCTTCGGGTTCTGCATCCCGATCATCGAGGCGGTGAAACTCCTGCCCCCGGAATACCGATGAGAACGAGGAGCCCTGAAGCATGACCGGAAACACGATGCGCCCGCTTTCCCCCGCCCGGCTCTTCCTGGTCCTGTGGGCGGTTCTCGCCCTCGGCGCCTGCGGAGGCGGGAAGGAGGAAGACGCGTCCGGCGGGGCGGTGCCGCTTCCGGACGGGACGTCGCTGGAGGCGTCGGACGGCGAGGCCGAAAGCGGAGAGGGGGAACCGGAGGGCGCGGGTCCGCCCCGCTCGATCGAGGAACCGGCCTGGGGGAAGATCTGCGGAACGGACAAGGCGCCCCGGCTGGAGGTGTCTTTGGCGCCCGAGCAGGACGTGATCCCGCTCGGCGAGCTCGCCGTGATGGAGATCCGCGTGAAAAACGCCGGGGAGAAACCCGTCCGATGCAGCATGGTGTCCCACGACATCCTCTCCGCCTACCTGGAGATCCTGTACGAGAACCGGCGGTTCCAGTACATCAAGATCCGCAAGGAGTATTTCGACCCCATCTTCCAGGACGCCCGGAGCCGGCCCTACCTGCCGGCGATCACCCTTCCTCCCGGCGAGGCAGAATCCACCACCCTCCGTTTCCTCCTGCCCGTCGCCGGCACGTACCGCGTCCGCGCCGTCTACCGCGGCCTCGGCCCCTCCAACCTCCTGTTCTACGCCTCCCCCTGGACCGACGTGAAGGCGCTCCCCGACGGGGAGGCCGAGGCCCTCCACGCCCTCGTGTACACGGACATGGGCAACATGGAATTCGCCTTTCACGCCAGGCGCGCCCTGGCCACCTGCATCAACTTCCTCACGCTGGTCTTCCAGCGCTTCTACGACGGCAACCTCGAGTTCCACCGCGTCGAGAGGCATTTCATCATCCAGTCCGGGGACCCCAGCGGCACGGGGACGGGCGGCCCCGGCTACTACATCCCCCAGGAATTCAACCGGCTTCCCCACCTGGAGGGGACCCTCTCCATGGCACGCGCGAGCCACGTGGATACCGCCGGTTCCCAGTTCTTCATCTCCCTGGACATGGACGCGGACAACCAGCGACTCCTGGACGGGCAGTACACCGTCTTCGGATGCGTCGTCTCCGGTTTCGAGACGGCCCGCAAGATCGGAACCGTCCAGGTCGACGGCAACCGGAAACCCATCGACCCCGTGCGCATCACCAAGATCACCCTCGTCAAGCGATAGATCGTGACCATGAACACCCGACGCGCCAGGCCTTCCGGCGAGCAGGACCGGACCGGCTCTCCCCCCGGGACCCGGTGGACCCTTCTGGGGCTCGCCCTCCTCCTGGCGGTGTTCCTGGGCGCCTGCGCCTCCGGTCCCGACACCCTCGACACCGAATCCCCGCCCGACGCGTCCGGGGAACTCACCACCGGACACCAGGTCCTCAACGTGGTAACCTTCCCCTTCCGGATGATCGGCTACGGGCTCTACTACTCGCTGAAGTTCGTCTTCTACGACATCTGGGCGGCCCTCTTCGGCTGCCTGTTCGGCACCAGCGCGGAACCCGGATCCCTGGACGCCCTTCTCGACCAGCTCGATGATCCCGATCCGGCGGTGCGCGCCCGGGCCGCCGTCGAGCTCGGCTTTCTGGGCGATCCCGAAGCCGCCCCGGATCTGGTCCCCCTCCTCGCCGATGACCAGGAGACCGTCCGCGTCGCTTCCGCCCAGGCCCTGGGGCGCCTCGGCCCGGGCCGCGTGGAAGGCGAGGTGCTGGACCTGATGTCGAACACACGAAAGAACGAGGTACGGTCGGCCGCCGCGAAGGCCCTGGGTCTGATGAAGGCCGACATCGCCCGGTTCGCCCTCCTCCGGGCCCTCGACGACCCCGACTGGAAGGTCCGCGCCGAGGCCGCCGTCGCCCTGGGACGCATCGGTTCCTGGAGCGCCGGACCCGAACTCGCCGACGCCCTCCGCGATCCGGATCCCCGCGTCCGGGGCGCTTCCGCCATCGCCCTGGGCACGCTCCGCGACCGCCGCGCCCTGCCCTACCTGAAGCGGGTCTTCCGGCGTCTGGAGCAGGAGGGGACCTTCGTGCGGGCTTCCGTCATCTCTTCCCTCGCCGCGCTGGAGGCGGAGGGCCTTCTGGAGGACCTCACCGCGCTTGCGAAGGGACAGGGGCCCGTGAAGGACGTCCATTCCCGGTCCGCTTCCCTCTGGGCGCTGGGGATGCTCGGGGGGAAACGGGAAGTCCGCCTCCTCGCCGACGTGCTCCTGGACGGGGACGAGACGCTCAAGGTCCTGGAAGGCGCGGCCGTCGGTCTCGGCGCGGCCGGCGCGGCCGACGCCCTCGCTTCCGCGGCGGCCTCCGAGGACGTCATGACGCGGATCGCGGCCGTACGGGGGCTGTTCGAGCTGGGCGGGGACGAGGCGCTGGACATCCTGAGCCGCCTGGTGAAGGACCCCTACGCCGACGTGCGCCAGCGCGCCATCGTCTCCATGCTCTTTCTGGGCTTCAAGGGCGCCGTCGTCTTTCTCATCGAGCAGATCGGCCGCGCCGATCCCGAGGTGCGCTCCTGGGCCTGGCTCGAGCTCCGCCGCATCTCCGGCGTCGACCTCGGCCTGGACCCCAACGCCTGGCTCGCATGGTGGAGGGAAACCCGGGACGCGTGGAACCTGAGACGGTTCTACCCCGAACCGCCGGCCTGAAGCCGGCCGCCCTTCCCGATCTCCCGGAACACCGCCGTGGCATAGCTCCCCTTCGGCAGGAAGAAACGAAAGACCAGATCGTCCCCCTCGGCTTCCACCGAGGCTTCCGCCAGGGGGACGCGAAGGGGCCGGCGCGCCCCTTTCTGGCTGAGCCCCTGCCCGATCCGCCAGTCCCCGGGCGCGAACCCCTCTTCGCGCAGGAGCGCCTCTTCCGCCTCCCCGGGCCGTCCCGAAGCCAGGCGCGTCTTGTACCCGTAGATCGGCCCCGAGGGGCTGATCTCGAAGGACGCCGCCCTCGGCGCCTCCGCCACCGGGTCCTCCACCTCGAAGACGGCCCCCTTCCCGTGCAACCAGGCGAGATCGCCCTCCTCGATCTCGCCCAGGGCGGGGGCGCGAAGCGCCAGGATGCGGTTGAAAAGATAGGACTGGTAGGCCGAGAGGTAGAGCTGCTTGTCCCGCCGCGGGACTCCCTTCCCGGCGGGAGCCTCCGCGTCCCCGGACAGCAAGGCCCGCCCCAGCCGATGCGTATCGCGGTGCAGGCCGAATCGCTGCTCCATGTAGGCGTTGGGCACGCCGCGTCTCTCGAGCGCGACCAGGACGCGCTGCGCGGCGGCCAGCGCCTCTCTCCCGGCGTCCCGGTAACGGATCCGGAAGCGGTTTCCGGCGAGGTGGCCCACCTTGAGCTTGTTTCCGTGGCGGGCGGCTTCCAGCACGCGCACGCCGGGGATCGAAAGGGCCGCGAGCGCCTTCTCGTCGGCCTTCTCCAGGGAGAGGTGCTGGACGGCCACGGCGCGGGCGTCCTTGAGGCCGGCATGGCCGAAGTCGCGGGGAGGGCGCCCGAGAGCCCGGGCCAGCCGGCGGATCGCCTCGAAGGTGGACACGCCCGTCTTCTCCACCTTGAACAGGAGGTGGTCGCCGCGCCCCGAGGGTTCGTAGAGGGGGATCTCCTCCACGGCGAAGTCGCCGGGGACGGACCGGAGCCGTCCCGGGACGGGCGGCAGGTCCGCCGTCAGGAAGGGGCAACCCTCGAGACCGGGAGGATCGGACGGCATGGCGCTCCGCGCGGCATCTCGGACGTTCGGGGATCGGTCAGTAGCGATCCTTTCCCGTGAGGCGCTTCTCGATCACATCGCCCTTTTCGGCGAGGGTGAGGATGACCTTGCGGAGTTCCAGACGCGTGGTGTCGGCCTCCGGCAGGGTGTTGATGAGGATGAACTGTTCCTTGCCCTCGACCTCGCGAAGGGCCAGCGCGCCGTAGGGGAGGCGGGCGTTCACCTTCAACGCCCACCGGAAGCGTTTCTCGTCGGCCCCGCCGCAGACCGTGTAGACGAGCAGGGCGGGGTCTCCGTCGGGGTCGGACCGGTCGAAGACGACGCGGACGATCTGCTTCCGCTCGCTCGAGAGGTTGACCCGGACCTTGAACCCGTAGGGCCGTTTCTGGATCTCGCCTTCGGCTTCACCGACGGCGGAGCGGACGAGCGTCTCGCGGTCGGGGGGAGGCGCGGGCTCCTCGGACGCGGGCGGGGGCGCGGGGGCGGGGGCGGGGGCGGGGGCGGGGCGGGGGGCGCGTTCCTGCACGGCTTGCAGGGCCTTCGCGGCGGCGCCGGCCACGTCCGGGTCCGGATCCTTCCCGGCGCCTTCCAGGGCCTGGAGGACGGTGGCGTCGCCGATGGCGCCCAGCGTGATGGCGGCCTCCAGGCGGACCTCCTTCTCGGGGTCCTGCAGGGCCTTAGACAGGTGCGGGAAGGCGCGTTCGTCGCCGCCGTCCTTCAGGTAGCGCGCGGCGAACTTGCGCATGATGACGGTGCTGGAGCCCAGGTCCTTGATGTAGGTTTCGGTGCGGTCCATGGCGTCCCCTCCGGTCTCGAATCGCCTCTCATTGTACGCGGAACCGGCGCCCCGCAACAGCTCGCCGTCGAACGAGGCCGAAAGAAGCGTCCTAGCCCGGATTATTCATGAAAACTACTGCGGTCGCCGCAAGCACATGATCTGCTTCGTCGCTGCGACGATTCCGGCCCTCACGTGGCGCTTTGGCCACGCTCCGGACCGGAATCGTCT